>Ga0194121_10004471_pt1 | contig 20270 bp, 18 predicted proteins | sample TA2MahCa50mmetaG_FD_148609 | JGI IMG/M metagenome (GOLD analysis project Ga0194121, IMG submission 148609) | Freshwater microbial communities from Lake Tanganyika, Tanzania - TA2015020 Mahale Deep Cast 50m | ecosystem: Environmental > Aquatic > Freshwater > Lake | place: Tanzania: Lake...
CTGACATCAAGCGCCACATTCGGCACCAGCGGATCAAACGTCACTGTTTCACTCAAAGATTCGAGCGTGATCTGCGTGTACATTCTCGTCGGGTCGTCGCAGGCGATCAGCTGAACCACGCAAGTCACGTTTCAGTGCTTCGCGGTCGGCTCTCTTTGCGCGATTAGCGACAGTGCCGACAGCGGCGAGCATCGAAAAAAATGTTGTTGCCACCGTGTTGGTTGAATTCGTCACAAAATAGCCTTCAACCACAAACTTTTGCCCTAGCCCCTAGCCTTTAAATATGTTCAAGGTCCGCGACCTGGTGCCCGGCGATGTCTCTTCTGCCGTGCGTCTGCTCGAACTGTGCCGCGGCGTGGCCGACTCGCGTCCTGTGGATATCGCCCAGTTCGTTGCCGACACGAGCGCAGGCGGGCCTGGCGTCGTTGCGGTCGCCGAAAACGAGGTCGTCGGTCTGGTCTCGGCGCGGGTCAGCAACACCGACGCATGGATCAACATCGTCGCGATCAGCCCTAGTTGGCGACACCAGGGCATCGGTTCGGCGATGCTGCAGCGACTCGAAGAACGACTGCTGCACGAGGGTGTGCGCAAGATCTCGGCGCTACTGACGAATTTTCAGGCTGGTCAAACCGCGCTCGTCAACCGTGGTTTCAACCCGACGCACGGTCTGGTGCTCTACGAAAAATCAGAGCCGATCGAACCGTCGGCGATGCGAGTGCTCGACCAGTGGGGCGGCGAACTCTGCGATGCGGCACTGTGGGACCGCGTGGCCGGAATGGAAGCAGAAAAGACCCTGATTGAAAATCGGATCATCGCCCCGCTCGCCGACCCCGATCTGGCGGCAAAAATCGGCGTGAGCGCACCTTCGGCCGTGATGCTGTTCGGGCCTCCCGGAACCGGCAAAACGACTTTCGCCAAGGCGATCGCCGGACGCTTGGGCTGGCCTTTCGTCGAATTGCTTCCATCGAAACTCGACAGTGGTCAACTCTCGCTGGCGGCCGAACTTCGCAACGCACTGACCGAACTGCTCAAACTTGAAAACATCGTCGTGTTCATCGACGAAGTCGACGAAATTGCCACGGCACGAACCGAAAGCCCCAGCACTCGCGGCGTGGTCAACGAACTGCTCAAAATGATCCCGGCGTTTCGCATGCCGGCGGGTCACCTTCTGGTCTGTGCGACCAATTTCGTCAACAACATCGACCCTGCGGTTCTGCGCCCCGGTCGGTTTGACCTCGTGATACCGATCGGCCCACCCGATGATGCGGCGCGGCACGCACTGTGGACAAAAATCCTCTCCCGGCTCGAAACCCAAGAGGTGAAAATCAACGATTTGGTCAAAGCGACCGATGGCTTCACCCCGGGTGACATCGAACTCGCGTCGCAGCGTGCGGCGAGCATCGCTTTTGATCGGGCGCGCAAGGGCGTCGAGCCGAGCCACATAACCAGTTACGACTTTGTGCAGTCGATCTCGAAAACCAACGCATCAATCACCTCGCAAATCGCCAAGCAATTTACCGAAGAGTCGAAGAAATATGGGAGAATCTGATCATGAAACTATTTCCGTCACCAAAAGCGAACAACAAAGATGCCGTGATCGGCGCGGTCGGTGCCGCACTCGGCATGGCGATCACCTGGCTGGTTTGCGACGCTCTTCTCGACGGTGCGGCGCCGATTCTCGTGTTGTCGATGGGTGCCTCGGCCGTCATTTTGTTCACGATGCCCACGGCGCCCGCGGCACAGCCAGTGCCGGTTGTTCTCGCCCACTGCATGGCCGCATTCTTCGGTGTTTTGTCAGCGCAAGTTTTTGACAACACGGCGCTCGCCGTTGGCGTCGCTGTCGGCGTGCACGCTGGTGTGATGACCCGGCTCGGATACATGCACCCGCCGAGTGGTGGCACGGCATTAACAGCGGTGATCGGCGGCGACGCGGTAGTCGATCTTGGCTTCGAGTTCATTTGGCGACCAGTTTTGCTGAACGCCGTGCTGCTTGTGTTGCTCGCGGTGGTCGTCAACAGGCCGTTCGCCTGGCGTCGCTACCCCGCGAAAACCTGAACCCGCAAACTGAACGCCTAGGCGTCTCTGAAAGGTTTACCGACGGCACAGCAGAAGACGCCTCGCAGGCGTGGCGCAACCCGCTGAATATAATTCGAGGAAGGGTTAAATGCCCGACAACTTTACGATGCTGTACAGAGGGGTGCCCGCATCAAAACCAAACGGATCGTCAAGTTTTGCGGTGCGCTGCTTGCGGCAAGCGTCGCCGTCGGCTCGACGCTCGTTGCCGCCCCGGCTTCAGCCGTCTCAGACACACTCGTTCTTGGCTTCTCGCTTGAACCGCTGAACCTCGACATCAGCGGCACCGCGGGGCAGGCAATACCGCAGGTGTTGTTGAACAACGTTTACGAGGGTCTGTTGCGAATCGAACCAGACGGCAAAATTGTGCCCGGCCTGGCCAAGTCTTACTCACAGTCGAAAGACGGCCTGACATGGACCTTCAAACTTCGCGAGGTAAAGTTTCATGACGGGCGAAGCCTTTCGTCGGCCGACGTGGTCTGGAGTTTCAATCGTGTACTGAACCCGAATGACTTATCGGTCTTGCCGGCCCAAAAAGCCGAATTCAAGAGCGTCTCGTCGGTCACCTCCAAAGGCCCTGACACCGTGGTTCTCGCGCTGAAAGAGCGCAGCAACGATCTGCTGTTCAGCCTCACCCAACGTGGCGGGGTGATCTTCAAGGCGGGCACGACAAATATGGCCACCGAGGCAAACGGCACGGGGCCCTACAAATTCAAAAAGTGGAATCGTGGCAACAACATCATGCTCGCCAGGAACGACGAATATTGGGGCCCGTCGGCGAAAACAAAAAATGTCGTCTTTCGATACATACTCGACACGACGGCACTCAGCAACGCGATGCTGACCATGCAGCTCGACGTGTTGACTGCGGTCGCCGAGCCGCGCCTGCTGTCGACATTCAAGAAGAACAAAAAACTGCAGGTTTACAGCGGAACCACCAATTGCGAGGTCGTGCTCAGCATGAACAACTCGCGGGCCCCGTTCAACAACAAGTTCGTCCGTCAGGCCGTCAGATCGGCAATCGACAAAGACGCCTTGATCAAGACCGCCGTCGCCGGATACGGCACCAAGATCGGCAGCTTCGTTCCGCCGACCGACCCCTGGTACGAAGACCTCAGCGCGCTCTTTCCATACGACACGAAGAAGGCGAAACAATTGCTCGCCAAGGGCGGTTATCCGAATGGATTCGACGTGCAACTCGACGTGCCGCCGGTGTTTTATGCGCTTGACTCGCAAGAATTCATCGCGGCGTCGCTGAAAAAAGTCGGCATCAATGTGACGCTGAAGCCGGTGGCCTGGGGTGAATGGATCGATCGGGTGTTCTTGAAGGCGAATTACGACATGTCGATCGTCTGTCATGTCGAGCGAAACGACATGGGCATCTACGCCGATCCGAATTACTACTTCAAATACAACAGCGCCGAATACCAAAACCTGATCAAGAAAGCCGGCAACGCCCGCGACGCCGCGGCGCAAGCGGGCCACTTGAAAAAGGCCGCTCGAGTGCTCGCGGAAGACTCACCCTCCGACTGGCTCTGGCTGCTCGGCAACAACCAGGTTGCGCGCAAGGGAGTTACCGGGGTGCCGATCAATTCGGTCGGTGACGCATATTCGGTGGCGAGTATTGCCAAGAATTGACGACTCGCTCGCCTAAGAAGGTTTATTAATGGCGACCGCTTTTTATTTGATGCGACGTCTGGCGTTGTTGGTCGCTTCGCTGATCGCATCGAGCGCACTCGTGTTCTTCTTGCTGCGTCTTTTGCCGGGCGACTTGGCGCAGGCCAGGCTCGGAATTTATGGCACCCCTGAAGCGCTAAATCAATTGAGGGAGGAATACGGCCTCGACAGGCCGCTGACAACGCAATATTTTTCGTGGCTGTCGAATGCGATTCGGGGCGACCTCGGGTCGTCGATTCTGACCGGGGCCGACATCACAAGCGAGTTGTTGTCGAAGGCGACCGTCACTTTGCCGTTGATCGGCATCGCCTCGCTCTTGGCGGTTTTTTTCGCCGTGCCACTGGGCATGTTGGCCGCGCTGCGACGTCGCAAATGGGACGGAATCGCCGTGTCGACCGTGAGTCAACTCGGCATCGCCGTGCCGACATTCTGGATCGGCGTCATCTTCGTGACGATGTTCGCGGTTCAAACCCAGGCCTTCCCCCCTGGCGGATTTCCGTTCGGCGGCTGGGCGGATTTTGGTGGAGCCGTCAAGTCGCTCGTGCTCCCCGCTTGCACGCTCGCGTTCGCTCAAGGCGCGGTGCTGATGCGGTTCGCCCGCTCGGCGACCATCGACGTGATCCAGCAGGATTACTTCAGAACAGCGCGTGCCACTGGCCTCAGCCGAGCCGGCGCACTCAGGGTGCACGGCATTCGAAATGCGATGGTGCCGGTCGTTTCGGTGCTTGGTATCCAAATCTCGACCCTGATCGTCGGGGCGATCATCGTCGAGAGCGTCTTTGCGCTGCCCGGCATCGGTCAAATGCTGCTGCAAGACGTGAGCGTGCGCGATTACACCAAGGTGCAGGGCACGGTTGCGTTCATCACCGCGTTGGTCTTCGCCGTCAGTTTTTCGGTCGATTTGCTGCTTGGTGTGCTCAACCCGAGATTGCGAAATCAATGAAACAAAGAAACTCGACTCTGGTGATCGGTGCGTCACTCGTCGGGTTCAGCATCGCAGTCTTTCTGCTGTCGTTTTTCTGGACTCCATACGACCCGCTCGAAATCAAACCCGAGTTGTCGCTGACCCGACCGTCAGCGGCCCATTGGCTGGGCACCGACGAAAACGGTCGCGACATTTTGAGCAACATCATCGTCGGCTCTCGCGCCACGCTGGTAGTCGCGATGGTCTCCGTGATGATCTGCATGCTGCTCGGCGTTTCGATCGGTGTCGCAACAGCGATGTCGCCGAAATGGGTCGAGTCGCCCGCCGTCTTCGGCGTCGACATCCTGCTCGCGCTGCCCACGGTGTTGCTGGCCATAGTGCTCACCGCCGTGTACGGACCATCTACATCGACCGCGGTTGTCGCGATCGGCCTCGCGCTATCGGCACCGGTCGCTCAGGTCACCAGGCGAGAAGTCAAGTCGATCTTGCTGGCCGACTACGTGACCGCGGCGAAAACCTCCGGTAGCGGCAGCCTGCGCATCGTGCGCAAACACATCTTGCCGAACTTGCGGGCATCACTTTTTGTGCAGGCTTCCGGTGCGAGCGCGATCGCGATTCTTGCCGAGGCGACGCTGTCGTATCTCGGCTTCGGCACGCCACCGCCCGACCCGTCGTGGGGGCGGATGATGGCCTCGCTGCAGCAATATCTGATCGTCGCACCGATTTTCCCCCTTTGGCCGGGGCTCGCCATCGTCATCACCGTGCTCGGCTTCAACCTGCTGGGCGACGGTTTGCGCGAGGCGCTCGACCCGACTTTGCGGAGGCAGACCGACTGATGTTGCTTCAAGTTCGCGGACTGACCGTTCGTTTCGGCGACGACGTAGTCGTCGACGACGTGTCGTTCGATCTCGATTCTGGGCAGCGCCTCGGCATCATCGGCGAGTCGGGCGCCGGAAAGACCCTGACTTCGCTCGCCGTGATCGGCCTGCTGCCCGATACCGCGTCGGTTCAGGGCAGCATCGTCTTCGACGGTGTTGAACTGCTCGAAAAGACCGACGCTGAGATGACTTTGTTGCGCGGCAATCGAATCGGCATGGTGTTTCAAGAGCCGCTCACCGCATTGAATCCGCTGATGCGGGTCGGCAGACAGATCGCGCAACCTTTGCGCATTCACCGGGGCATGCGCATGAAAGCCGCGCTCGACCGTGCGACCGAACTTTGCGCCCGAGTCGGGCTGCCCGATCCCGAGCGAATGGCTCGCATGTTTCCCCATCAATTGTCGGGCGGGCAGCGCCAGCGGATCGGTCTGGCGATCGCGCTGGCTTGTGGCCCGTCGCTGTTGATTGCCGACGAGCCGACCTCGGCTCTCGACGTCACCGTGCAAGAAGAGGTTTTGAAACTGATCGACGGTCTCGTGAAACAAGAGGGTTCGTCCCTTGTCTTTGTTTCGCACGACCTGCCCGTGGTCGCCACGATGACCGAACGGGTCGCCGTGATGCGCGGCGGCAAGATCGTCGAACTCGCCGATACCCGCGACCTTCTCGACTCCCCACGGCACGAATACTCGCAACTGCTGATTCGCGCGGCGAACAGCAGCGACGACGATTTCCTAAATCTTGCGCGACTGGGCAAAACATGACCGCCATGTTTCAGACCGAGTCTCTGTGTCGAACTTTCAAACTTCCGCGCACCAGAGTGCTGGGCGCGCATGCGTCGCGACGGGCGCTCGACAGCATCAATCTCACCGTAAACCCGGGCGACAGACTCGGCATCGTCGGTGAGTCGGGCAGCGGAAAAACTACCTTGGCACGTCTCTTGCTCGGTCTCGATGTGCCAACCGCGGGCAGCGTGAGTTTTCTCGGGGAAACCCTTCCCCTTGCCGACATGAAAAGCTTTCGCCGGCAGGTGCAGGCGGTGTTCCAAGATCCGCGCAGTTCGTTGAATCCGCGCATGTCGGTGGCAGACATCGTCCGCGAGCCGCTCGAGTGCCTGAACATCGAAGAGTCGCACTCGGCTCGGGTCGACGAATCGCTCGCGGCAGTGGGTTTGTCGAAAGAAATTTGCGCGAGATTCCCCCACGAACTTTCGGGAGGCCAACGCCAACGCGTCGCCATCGCTCGGGCGCTTGCGTCTCGACCGCGACTGCTGATCGCCGACGAGCCCGTGAGCGCGCTAGACGTGCTGATCCGCGACGAGGTAACCGCCGTGCTCTCTGGCCTGACCACAAATCTCGGGCTGACTTTGATCATCATCTCGCACGACCTGAAGGTGATCGCTCGTCTGTGCGACAAGATCTTGGTGTTACACCGCGGAATAGCGGTCGAGCACGGCGCGGTCGCCGATGTCTTTCGCTCGCCGACACACGAAGTCACGCAGAGACTGATCGCATCCGTGCCCCGCATGCCAGTGGCGCGAAACGCGCCGTGAAATCAAGGTACGATCTTCACATGCCAATCGCTTTGATTTCCAACGTCATACCGCAGCCGCAAAATCGCTCGCTTCGCGTCGTTCGTGAAGTCTGCCTGATCAGTGGTTTTGCCCTGCTCACCGCGACGCTGGCGCAAGTGAGAATTCCTCTCGGCTTCACACCGGTGCCGGTGACCGGCCAAACCCTCGCAGTGTTGCTGGCCGGCGCGACTCTCGGCGCTTGGCGCGGCGGCGGCAGCCAACTTTTGTATTGGTTGCTCGGCATGATCGGGCTGCCGTTCTATTCGAATGGCACAGGCGGATGGGATGTTGCCACTGGACCGACAATGGGTTATCTAGTCGGCTTCATTTTCGCGGCGGCCGTCGTGGGTCGTCTCGCCGAATATCGCCACGATCGCCACGTGCTCACCTCGGTGGCGGCGATGACGATGGGCTCGATGATCATCTACGCCTGCGGGGCGACATGGCTTGCCATCAACCTCGGCATCCCGCTCGCCACAGGCGAAAAAAATGCGATTGCGCTCGGCGTGACACCGTTTTTGGTCGGCGATGTCATCAAGATGTGCATTGCCGGTGCGGCTACAGCGAGCACCTGGCGCTTTATCAATCGCGAATAACTACAAGTAAATGCGCGGCTTGGTCGGGGACCCGGTCATCGTCGAGATATGGGGCAACACCCAGGCGGCTAGCCGCGCGGGTGATGACAGGCCACGAATTGGCCGGGCGATACTTCGCGCAACTGGGGCTCTTCTGCAGTGCACTTTTCGGTTGCGGCCGGGCAGCGGGTGCGGAATCGGCAGCCCGACGGCGGGTTGGTCGGCGACGGCGGCTCGCCCTGAAGAATGGCTTTTCGACGACCCAACTTCGGATCCGGCACGGGCACAGCCGAAACCAAGGCGTGGGTGTAGTGGTGCGCCGGCGAGTTCGCCAATTTGTCGGGCGTGGACACCTCGCAAATTTTTCCGAGATACATAACGACGATTCGATCGCTGATCGCCCGCACCACCGAGAGGTCGTGTGAAATGAAGAGAAGCGACAACCCGTAGCGCTTCTTCATGTCTTGGATGATGTTGAGAATTTGGGATTGAATGCTGACATCGAGCGATGACACGGGTTCGTCGCAGATAAGAATTTTCGGCTCCAACGAGAGCGCGCGGGCAATGCTGATTCGCTGACATTGGCCCCCGGAAAATTCGGTGGGTTTGCGATCGCCGACAATTTCGGGATCCATGTTCACCGACCTGAGCAACTCGTCGACTTTCTTCAGCCTCTCCTCGTCGTTGCCTCTGCCCCACACTTTGAGCGGTTGTTCGACGAGCGCCCGCACTTTGAGATGGGGGTCGAGCGACGATATCGAGTCCTGGAAAATCATCTGGATTTTCGGACGGACTTTGCGGAGATCTTCACCCTTCAACTTGGTCAAGTCTGCTCCGTCGAGCATCACGCTTCCCGACGCCGTTTGGATAAGTTGCATTACGCCCTTGGCCAAGGTCGTTTTTCCGCAGCCCGACTCACCCACGACGGCAACCGTCTCGCCAGCAACGACGTCGATTGACGCCCCCGACACCGCTTGCACGGCTCCGCCGCCTCGGGCCTTGTACTCGACCACCAGGTTCTCGACACGCAGTAGTGCGTCGCCAGGTGCTCGCAAGTGCGCGTTGCCTACTCCGGCCATCGTCTATTTGCCTTTACCGAGCGGGAAGAAACAACGATACGCATGTCCGCTACCGTCGTCGACAAGTTCGGGGTGCTCGCTTCGGCAACGATCGGTCGCGTAGGCGCACCTGGGGGCGAAAAAACAACCGGTGGTCGTCGCGACCGGGTCGGGCGGCGACCCGGGTATCGCCCGCATTCGACTTCCTGAGGTATCGGTAAGTTTGGGAATTGAGTTCAACAGAGCCTCGGTATACGGCATGCGCGTGTTCGAAAAAAGCTCGACAGTTGGCGCAAGTTCGACGATTTCCCCCGCGTACATCACGGCGATTCGATCGCTGTGCCCGGCGACGATACCGAGATCGTGGGTGACTATCACCATCGCCATGCCGAGTTTTTCGCGGAGCTCGCTCAAGAGATCGAGCACCTGCGCTTGCACTGTCACATCGAGGGCGGTCGTCGGCTCGTCGGCCAATAGCACCTTCGGATTACAGGCAATAGCCATCGCAATCATCACGCGCTGGCGCATGCCGCCTGAGAGTTGGTGCGGAAATTTGCGCACGAGTTTTTCGGTCTCTGGCATGCGCACAAGTTTCAGCAACTCGAGCGTGCGGGCGGCCGCTTCGTCTTTTGACATGCCGAGACGCTTGACCAGCGCTTCAGAAATCTGCGAACCGATTCGGCGCACGGGATTGAGCGCGGTCATCGGGTCTTGGAAGACCATCGCAATTTTGGTGCCCCACAACTGACGAACTTCTTTTTCTGTCATCGTCAGTAGTTCGGTGCCGTCAAGTGTCACGCTGCCCTGTCGGGTCACGCGCCTGCCGCGCAAAAGACCCATCGCCGCCCGCCACATCACTGTCTTGCCGGAGCCCGACTCTCCGACAACTCCGAGACATTCGCCAGCCGCAACGTGGATCGTTGCCCCACGGACGGCATTCAATGCACCTCGCTTGGTGTCGAAGCGCACCTTCAGGTCGACAAGCGAGAACATTTCGCTCATATTCGCGACTCACGATCGTCGATACGCAGACGCACATAGTCGCCGAAATAGTTGAGAGCCATTACGGTGAGTGCAATTGCAATAACGGGGATGATTGTCGTGGATGGAAGTATCGACAAGTCCTGCCGATTTTTTGCCAGCATCGATCCCCAGCTCGCGCCTGGATCGGTACCGGCACCCAAAATCGCGAGGCCTCCCTCAACGACGATCACAACGCCAGCTGCCAAGAATCCGACACTCATCATCGACGGGAGAACGTTGGGAACGATGTGAGTCCAGAGAATTGAGCGTCGAGTCATACCGATCGACTCTGCGACAAGCACGAAGTCTCGACCCGTCCACGTCAATGCCGACGAGCGTGCAATTCGGCCAAGAATCGGGATGATGACCAGGGTCAATGAGATCACGATGACGAGTTCTCTGGGCATGCCAGCACTCGGATCGTCTAGGTTCGGACTCGAGAAGATTGCCACCATCACCAATGTCAGCACTAGGGTCGGAATCGACAGCGCGACATTGAAGTACATGGTGATGACGGAGTCAACCCAACCACGCCGATAAGCCGCGACAACTCCGAGTGCGCCTCCGATCAGCGAGCCAACGACTACCGCGGTTACGGCGATTCCAAGCGAAGTCCTGGCTCCGTGCACGATTCCTGCCAAAATGTCGGTTCCGTCGAAGTCCGTTCCGAGCAGGTGTCCGGGTGAAAAAAGCGGGACTCCAACATTTTCGTAGTCATAGGCGTTCCATTCGGGTATCGGAAAAAAGTCCCCAAAGATCGCCGAAATGAGACAGATCCCGAGCCAGGCACTCGAGAGCACCAGACCAACGGGCGCGCGACGACTAAGTGCCACGATGACTCGCTACGCGAGGGTCGACTACTGCATAGAGCAGGTCGACAATCAGGTTGAACACCATATACGCGATGGCCACCAGAGCAATCAGAGACTGAATTGCGAGGTACTGGCGCGTCGCGATCGATACGGTGAGCAACATTCCGAATCCGTTTAGTGCGAAAACTGACTCGATAATTACTGCTCCACCAATCAGTGCGGCCATGTTTAGTGCCGCAGAGGTCATCACTGTGCTACTGGAAGGCCGAAACACGTGCCGCCAAAGAATCCACGCATTACTCAATCCCTTCGACGAAGCCATCGTCACGAAGTCCTCCTTGAGAGTCGCGATGGTATCGACCCTCAAAAGTCGACTGAAAGTAGCGATCAGCCCCAAAGACAAGCTCAGCGTTGGCATGGTCATCGACTTAATGTGCTCGCCGAGACCGTCCGCTATTGGCACGTAACCGAGAACTGGCAGCCAGTTGAGCTGCACACCGAGCAAAAACGCCAGTCCGAGACCGACTGCGAAATTTGGGAGGGACGCCAGAGCGAAAAGCGCGTTGCTGATCCATCTGTCAACCCGAGTCTCTGCACGATACGCAAGATAGAGCCCTAGAGGAATGGCAAAAACTAGCGATGTAACGATCACGTAGCCCATCAACAACATGGTTCGCGGGAGCGCGACACCCAGCATGTCAGACACGGGTACTCCGCTGCCGTCGCCCGTTGAGGAGTAATAACTACCGAAGTCGCCGGTGATGAAGCTCCCGAGCCAATTCAGGTAGTAGATGACGAGGTTGTCATTGAGGCCAAGCTCACCGCGATAACGGATGCGGTCCTCCTCTGTCGCGAAAGGAAACAGAATGCTGATTGGATCGCCGGGCAACAATCGAACCAATACGGTGATGGCAAAGGTGACAATGACGAGGACCGTCGCAAAACGAGCAAGGATTTTTAGGGCTACACGTAAGCGCATATCTCGCGAACTCTAGGCGAAGTCGAGACGCTTGCCAAACTCGCTTGTTTGAAGTGAGGCAAACGATAAAGCCCTCGGACTCGGTCACTTTCGACCGGCCCGAGGGCTATATCAACTTTTGGCTTTAATGGTTCAGCCTTGCACCTTCACTGACGCGAAGTCCCAGCCTGCACGACCAAGAACTTCACGGAAACCACCTTTCGGCAGCGGAGTCGCGCCGACTCCCGTGATGTTTTTCTGCACAGCAAGGAAGTTGCCGTAAGTCGCGATGGGTGTCCAATAGGCCTCACCGTGAATTACCGCAGCGCACGTTTTGTAGTTCTTTGCTTCGTTAGAAGCACGTGCGTCAACGAAGCATTGCGCAAGACCTGGGTTGGTGAAACGGAACCCAGACAACTCAAGGTTGGTGTTCGTCGAGAACAACGAAGCAAAACTTGAGTCACGGCTTGCAATCACGTTGAACCACGAGAACTGCTGCCTCAAGGCAAAGCCACGGAGAATGTACGAAGTCGGATCCACTGGAGCCATCTTCGACACCGAAATTCCTGCGGCCTCAAGTTGCTTGCCGAGAACGTCCACGGTCTTTATACCGTCGACAGTGTCATCGGTTGGCATCAAAACGGCGAGATCTTTGCCGGTCTCGGCCTTGTAAGCCGCAACATATTCTTTCGCCTTCTTCAAGTCGAACTTCACGCCCGAATTCTTGACGTAATAGTCGTGGTAAGGGGCGCCGAAGCTTGTCGCCGGCAAGGCGTTGCCTTTGGAGAGAAGTTTCACCAATGCATCACGGTTGATGGCAAACTGCACCGCCAGACGAGCATTCTTGTTGTTGAACGGCGGTGCCATCGTGTTGAAGTGAATCGATGACGACGTGTCTTGGGCTTCCTTGTAGAGAGCGATGTTCTTGTTCGCCTTCAAGCGATTGATTTGGGTGCCGTTCGTCCAGCCGAAAACTGCCATATCGGCCGAACCCTGCGCCATCGCGTTGGCGCGTTGCGCCGAGTCCTGGACGACCTTGAAAGTCACTTGCTTGGCCTTTGGAAGCGACGACCCATCTGCCGCCTTTCGCCAGTAGTTCGTGTTGGCAGTGAGGACGGTGTTGAATTGGTCGACGCCCTTCTGCTCAACCTTGAATGGCCCAGTGCCCGCGACGACGGTCGTGCCACACTTTGGGTTCGTAAGTGTTTTGGTCGAAAGAATCGAGGGGCGACCATTGGAGTAGAACAGACTCGGAACATCAGGTCGAGGCAGCGGCAGATTCAATTGAACGGTGTATTTGCCGGTTGCCACAACTTTCTGGGCGAATTGTGCCGCTGAAGTTACCCCGCCGAACAATCCCTGCCACGCAATTGCGGGAAGCGAACCTGGGATGAGAGGGTTCAAACCAAGGTTTGCGGCCAAGTTTGCCACCATTGTTGCGGCAGTGAGCTCTTCGCCGTCATGGAAGAAAATGCCCTGGCGAAGAGTTATGGTCCATGTCTTATTGTCCGCGGAGCTAATGCTCTCTGCCAAATACGGTACGACTACACCCTTTTCGTTGCGGATCATAAGTGTCTCGGCGACGGCGTTTTTAATTGCAATCTGATCCAGGCCCGGGGACGACTGAGAACACCAACTGCTGTCTTTCTCCGAGATGAGAATGACGAGGTTGTTTTTATCCCTCGCCGCGCTTGTCGGCGCAACCTGGCTCAGCGAGGCAACAAATGCAACCGCCATGATCGAGGCCGCTACACGGCGACTTCGCTTTAATACTTTTTTCATTTCAGATATCCCCCTCGAGGCTTTTTGTTATCGGTTAACCTCCGCCCAAAGTACCTGCCCTTTGGTTCTGCTGTCAACTTGAGGGTGGTCTCTTTTCTGCCGAAAAACAGGCCGAAATTTTCTTTTAAGGCGCTTTGTTTTGCACCTATTTGGCAATCCTTTCCGCCCCTCCCTTCTAATTTTTCAAAAAACCTTCCCGAAAAGCACCTTTTTGTGCCGTCTTATTCCTGAAAGGTCCCGTTCCTGAGAGGTCTTGGCGACTTGCTGGCATGATGCGGGCGCCCTCGTCAGAGATTAAAACTGTGACCTGAAGTTCAAAAATTTGCTAATTCAGACACTTGAGGGTGAGTTTGACGGGTCTTTGCGGCCGTTGAGTCTGGAAATGACCATCTGGAGTTAAGCGACCAGAAGGCTCATTTGGTCGCAGAAATGACCCCAAGGCACATTTCGTCGGACGAACCTTCGCCCCAGGTGATGTAACGCGGGGGCAGTTTTTGCAGCTCTGGAAGCTTCTGGCGCAGTGTTGGGTCGAAGGTGCATGTCACGCGAATCGTGTCACCGACCTTGACCGATATGGGAGTTTTGAGAAGCGTGCCCGACTGATCATCGAAATTGTAATTTTTCACGTCGAGAATCGTTTTTTCTGAGTTGGTCCCTGGATTTAAGGTCAGTTGGAGTGTGCGCCCTAGAAGGTGCATGTGTGCTGCAGCTCCGATGATTGTGAAATTGGACGTTATGGCTTTGTCGCAGCGCGAGGTGAGCGACGGTGCCGGTTTGAAAGGATCTTGACCACAAAGAATGTTGATACCCGCGGATTCGAACGCACTGACTTTGCTGGTTCGTGAGGCCAGATCGATCAGAGCCTGTTTGCGATCACAAAGCGGACCAGTCACCCCGGCGGGACATGCAAGTTCAACGGGTGCCGGAAACAGTTCGACGTGGAGTTGTTTAACCTTGGATCCTTTCGAGGGGATTGTCTCCATTACGATTTTTGATCTGTCGGTTTGAATTTTTCCACCATTGGCAGCCAGCAAGTTGTAGTGCACCTGCAAGACGAATTGTTCCCCTTTTTTGAACGGCGTGCCGTACCCAGCGGGTGCAACATCTATGCCGCGTCCCGGAGCCCACGAACTTAGCCACGGTGTCGAGATGAATGATGACAACATCCCGCCCAGACCTGAGCCACCAAAGCATGGCCAACCCTCGCCGTTTTTATCTTGGGCGACCGCCTGGGGAAGGTCCGCGTTGGTCACACGAAAAATGATTGCGTGATGGACGAAGTTTTTTCTCTGCGGTATGAATTGAATCGATCGAATGATTGAGTCTTCTGTCACTTTTGGGTCGAGCAAGAAACACCGGTAGTCATCTGTGCCGTTGTTCGGCGCCGCTGGGAGGTGCGCCTTTTTCATAGTCACGATGTATTTTTTGGTTTTAGGCTCGGCCAGGGCATTTCCGTTGGCTTGAACCGCGATGAAAATGATCGATGCTGCGACCATCAATAATTTTTTCATGCGCACTCGTGAAAGAGTAGCAACAAGAACTCCAGAAATTCGTGTGACATATCCCCTAAATTGAGCGGGTGAAAACTCGAGAAGTTTTTTTCCTGACATTTGCCATCGCCTCGCTCTTTTCGACCTCGGCTGCGAAAGCCGACGAAATAGTTTCAGAAGTCATCGAAACCGCACCCGGCATTTCAATAGACACGAGCCAGTACCTTCCAAAAAAACTTCCAGCCCCCGCGATACTGATCGCACATGGTTTTGGCGGGAGCAAGGACTCCGTCGAATCTGCAGCCGAATTTTTTGTGTCAAAAGGTTTCCTTGTCATGACATGGTCCGCCCGAGGATTCGGAGAGTCGACCGGGCAGATTGAAATGAACGCAATCGACGCTGAAGTCGCTGACACACGCGCCTTGATTGATTACCTTGCCCGAAACAAAAACGTGGCTCTCGACGCCTCCGGCGACCCTCGGGTCGGAATCTTGGGCAGTTCTTATGGCGGGGCGAATGCTCTTTTGACTGCTAGCCAGGATTCACGAGTTGATGCGGTGATTGCTGACATCTCGTGGAGCAATTTGAAACAAGGACTCTTCCCCCAGTCAATTGAAAGTTCATCCGTGTCGGGTCCGTTCAAAAAAATCTGGGCGGGCACATTTTTTTCAGCGGCCACATTGCAAAGCGCGTATCTCGGCGAATGTGGTTCTTTCGCACAACGATGGTGTGACGCCTATCGGAACGCAGTTTTGCAGGGCTCGCCAAGTTTGGCCGAAGCGAGACTTCTCGATTCGGTATCACCGATCAAGTTTGCCTCGTCGATCACGGCGCCGACCTTGCTCAGCCAAGGTCAGGCAGACTCCCTGTTCCCTCTGAGCGAAAGCTACAAGCTTGCTGAGAAAATCAGTGAAAACAAATCAGGCAGCCCGCTTTCAATGATTTGGCACGCCGATGGTCACGACGGCTCCAACGTGCAAGCACCATACTTGCAAGAGCAGTTTTTGTTGTGGTTCCAAAAACATTTGCTCAAACACGAAATAGATTTTCCGATCTTCCAATTCACGAGAATGAACGGCTCGATTTCGCTGCAAGACTCGACGGTAATTCCCAAAGTCTTCCGGAGTGAAAAACTGCCGTTCAAAAACGAGTCGCGACAATTGCAGGTGGTGACCCCGACGGTGGCGATGATTTACCCGATTGGCGGTGTGCCCAGCGCAATTTCGGCGCTTCCTGGCATCGGCTCAGCTGGTGCCCTCGCGTCACAGTTACTCTCAAACCTCGCAGATTTCAGTCCGGCGTTTTTGCCCGGTCAAAGCGGTTTCCTTGAGAGCGCCCCCTTAACGGCGCCGCTCTCCATAGTCGGGCCTTCATCAATAAAGGTTCGCATAACGAGCACGGAACCCGACGCGACACTTTTCTTTTCACTGGTCACGAAAACCCCGGGTGGTGCGATCAACCTGCCGAACGGAATCGTTGCACCAGTAAAAATTTCGAATATCTCTGACGGTGGCAGCGATGTGGTCGTAAATCTCCCGATAACCGTCTTGGATGCGTCGATTGGCGACATTGTGGCCGTCGGAGTCTCAGCGACCGATCAAGGCTACGAAACCCCGAAGACATCGCGCTTTTACTCGGTGTCCCCACTGTCACCACTGATCTTTCAAACATCTGTCGCAACTGCAGCTCGGTCAAGCTTGGAGAGTTTTTTGTGGCCAGTTGGCGCCTTGGTTTCTTTCGTTGCCGCGGTTGTCTTTGTCCGAATTCGCCGACCCAAAATCGCACCAACCAAAGAAACAAGTGACACTCTTCTAGTCGTAGAGAATTTGGGCAAAACATACAAGGACGGCCACAAAGCGCTCACAGATCTCTCGTTTCAAGTTCAACGTGGACAAGTGGTTGGCTTACTCGGCCCGAATGGCGCCGGCAAAACCACGGCACTTCGGATGATGATGGGCCTGATTTTTCCGACCGATGGTTCGATCTATTTGAACGGTGAATCGATTTACCCCGGCTCACCCGCGCTCTCGAACATCGGCTGTTTTGTTGAGGGCCCGGGCTTCCTACCGCATTTATCGGGCCGTGAAAATCTTCGACTTTACTGGCGTTCAATTGGCCGCGATGGCGAGCAATATCTGGACCAGGTGATCGCAATCACAAAACTTGGCACTGCTTTGGACAAAAAAGTGCGAACCTACAGCCAGGGCATGCGCCAACGCCTGGCGATCGCCCAATCAATGCTCGGCATGCCGGATCTCTTGGTTCTCGACGAACCAACCAACGGTCTCGATCCACAACAGATAGCCGAGATGCGGCAGGTGCTAAAAAACTATGCATCGACGGGCAGGACAGTTGTTATCTCATCTCATCTTTTGGCGGAAATTCAACAGACCTGTAGTCATGTTGTTTTGATACACCGGGGGGAATTGATCGCATTCGGCCAGATGGAGGACTTACTCTCGAAAAATCATCGATCCCAATCGCTTGAGGAGACTTTCCTTGAGCTGATTGGTGACGATTTGGTGATCGGTCGGGAGGATCAATGAGCTATTTGCCGTCGAAAACATTGCCGTACCGGATCGAGCTTTACCGTCAACTAAAGCGAAAGCGAACTGCCATCGCTTATCTGTTCGTTGTCTCGCTCCCCGTATTGGTGGCGATTGCCGTCAAATTCGGTCCGTCAGGCAATAGTGGTGGCCCGACGCGACTTGGATCTGGAACGACGGATTTGATCGGCTTGGCCACAATCGGAGCATCAAATTTCACCGTGACAATGCTTTACTTCGCCACGCCCTTTCTGTTGGTCACGGTGATTGCCCTGTTCAACGGGGATACCGTCGCGTCCGAAGCCTCATGGTCGACGCTCAGATACTTGTTGGCCTCGCCTGTTCCAAGAGCACGTCTTCTGATTCAGAAAGTCAAAGTAAGCCTAAGTTTGTCGGCTTTGGCGGTCTTGATAATGCCAATTAGTTCGTGGATCGTCGGGGCGATCGCGTTTGGCACAAAATCTTTGCAAAGCCCGCTCGGGGCGACGTTCCCAAACTTGGTCGCAGTGTCACGAATCGCGATCATCACGCTTTACATCGGAGTTTCGCTCACATTCATCGCAGGACTCGCCTTCTACTTGAGCGTGCGAACAGATGCGCCGCTCGGCGCCGTCGGCGTCGCCGTTGCTATTTCAATTCTGCTCAGCATTCTCGACACAATCACCGCGCTTGGCGACCTTCGCGCCTGGTTACCCGTCCATTATTCATTTTCGTGGTTTGATGCTTTGGCAACTTCTATCGACTATTCGGTGATGATACGAGGCGGCAGTTATTGCTTCATGGTGGGCGTCGTTTTTTACGCTCTCGCGATCAATCGGTTCGCACATAAAGACATCACTTCCTAGTTGCCTTCGACAACGATCTGACGGCCGACGAACCCGAACAATGGACCGATGCCACCATGGTGATGCTCGGCGCACTATTCTTCACCGACTAGGGATCGTCAGCGCGCTGCTTGGCGTGCGGCGACGAGATTCGCCATCACTTTGGCGGCTCGTTCAGCAAGACCCGCGGGTGGTGGGCCCAACTGTCGCCAAAGGCAAGGCTGGCTTTAAGAAAGCTGATCGGTAGACGAGAAACTGGGCTGATATTAGATATGACAGGCAATGCGATAAGGCTCAGACTGAACAAAATGGGTGCGCCCTCAGCTCACGCTTGGCGGCGTGGCTGGGCAACCCGCGGCCGTGGTGACATTGTGGCGCCCGCGCGACGCGACGCCGTTGCTCTCCCGCGCAGCGACGGGTGCGTCGGTGAGATTCGCGTGTCACGCAGATAGGCGGGCCGAATGATGCCGTTCGAAATGTCACGCGACTTGAGGCGCCATCCGTTGGCAAACCACAGCGCCCCGCCCAGCAGCAAGATTGCAAGCAACGCGTACGCAGTCGCGGGGTTTTCGCGCGATGCCGTGCGTGGCTCTACAGCGACGATTGCATCAGTCGAGTTTGAAAAGAATGTTGCCTGCACCTGCCCGGCTGACGCGGCAACTGCTGTAGCCACATCACGCACGTTGATCGCGAGGTTGAACGAACGCACCTCGCCACGGGCGTCGACACCGTTTACCTGCGTGGTGTGATCACCCTCGGGCAAGCCCTTCGGCACTTCAAATCGTTCGGAGAACGTTCCGTCAGCCGCAACTTTTACGCTGCCCAGCCGACGTGGTTCGGAGAACACCCACGCCACCGCGGTGCTATTCGGGCGAAAACCGCTGCCCACAACAGAAATCCAGTGGTCGCGTCGCACGATGAGTGCACCATCGGCGGCAGTACGCACAGGCTCGCCGGCTTCGTCAACTGCTGCAACCGCGAGTCGGAAACCTGTCTCGTCACTCACGGTTACTACCTGTTCGTTGACTGTCACCACTTGCACGGTCACTTCAGCCTGCGTCTGAATCATCAGCGGTGCTGCAGCTTGTGGATCGGGTAGTTCGTTATTCACGAACACCGGGAGCGACAAATCACGCACATTCTCACGCAATGTTGCCACCGTAGCCTGCACCTGAGCATCGCTGATTTCACGCACTGAAGGCAGCGCCGTCGGCTGTGGTGTAGTCGCCTGTGGCGCCGCGGTGATCACTGGCGCCAACGTGGTCGACCGCACAGTGGTGGCTGGTGCAGCCGTTGTTGTGGCGGCCACAGTGGTGGCCGGTGCAGCACTCACACTGCGCGACGGCACCGTCGTCGTCGTGGTCGTCGCAGTCGTCGTTGGCCGCACTGTCGTCGTCGTTGGCCGCACCGTCGTCGTCGTGGTCGTCGCAATCGTCGTTGGCCGCACCGTCGTCGTCGTTGGCCGCACCGTCGTCGTCGTTGGCCGCACCGTCGTCGTCGTGGTCGCAAGTCCTGCGCGGGCCGCCACCGTGGTCGTCGTGGTCGCACGTCCTGCGCGGGCCGCCACCGTGGTCGTCGTGGTCGCACGTCCTGCGCGGGCCGCCACCGTGGTCGACGTGCTCGTCGAAGTGGTCGTGATAGTTGAAGACGTTGTAGTGGTCGTTGTTGCCGGCAATGTTGTTGTCGTCGTGCTGGTTGTTGTAGTGGTCGACGTAGTGGTCGCTGGCGCCTGCGCAGCCGGCGCGGCTGGGGTAACTCCAGTGGTCGCCGCAAGCAATGTGGATGCTGCACCGTTACCGACCGAGTTGATGGCACGAATACGCACTTCAAATCGCGTGCCTTCCGCCAGACCGCTGATGGTGATTGGTGACGTCACGAGCCCGACGGCGAAGTTCGTCCAGGTGGTGCCGTTGAATGAGTACGCGTAGCGGCTGATTGCATCACCGCCATTGGCGCCCGCCGTGAACGCGACACTTAATGTCGACGTGCTCGCGGTGATTGCGGAGATAGTCGGTGCAAACGGCGCCACTGCGGTCACCACGAACGATCGGGAGACGCTCGTTGCCGCAAGGTAGTTGG
>Ga0194121_10004473_pt1 | contig 20268 bp, 20 predicted proteins | sample TA2MahCa50mmetaG_FD_148609 | JGI IMG/M metagenome (GOLD analysis project Ga0194121, IMG submission 148609) | Freshwater microbial communities from Lake Tanganyika, Tanzania - TA2015020 Mahale Deep Cast 50m | ecosystem: Environmental > Aquatic > Freshwater > Lake | place: Tanzania: Lake...
GGATCGGGGGGGGGCAGCACGATCTCGGGCTTGGTGTTGAACTCGTTGCCGTGCGCCCACACTCGGGTATCGTGCTGGGTCACCACCGCAATCGTCAGCTGATAGCAGGACTTGGGCGTGGTGGCCGGAGGATGCCAGCTCTTCACAGGTCCATCACACCGTCCCGTTCGTCCCACTGCTCACCCGCCGGCCACGGTTCCCACATCTGTAACTGCCGGTTGTCTCTCACAATGTTCGCTTGTGCCACACTGAACGACGTGGTTTCGCACACGAGGGTCTCTGTTTTCGTCCCGAATCTCCACGACGGACATCAGGAGCGCGGACCCCACCGACTAGTTGTTGAGGCCGGCAAGTGGGCGAGCATTGAACCCGGAGGCACGCCCCAACCGGGGGACCTAGTGGTCGAGTGCGACATCGCCACACCTGGGCTAATTGACATGCACGGTCACTTCGGGCTCGGTCCCTACGCACTCCCCATGGATGTTCCCTTGGCTCAGGGGACAACGACCTTGTGCTCCCAGGGCGACGCCGGGCTCTCGAACTTTGATGAGTGGATGACGAAGTCCTCGTTTCACCTATTGAGACCGTTCATCGCAATCAATATCGGGCCAGAAGGTGAGCGTCTCCTTAACTGTCTCGGGAACGTCACCGTCGATTTTGACCAGCGTGTGGCAGCGCTCGCCAGTGCTAATCCCAACGTGATTCGTCTGGTGTCGGTCAATTTGAGTGAACGTTCACTCGGACCGGCAGATCCACACTCAATGCTCGAAATCTCTCTTGAGGCTGCTCGCTCGTCCGGACTTCCATTGATGTTGGCTCTTGCCCCCGACCATGTGATGAGCATCGACCAGCAAATTTGTCGGCTCCGCCCCGGCGACGTGGTGACGTATTGCTACCGAAGCCAGCCGTGGTGTCTTTTTCCTTCAACAGGACCCCGGCCGGCGCTCAAGGAGGCGCTTTCCCGAGGAGTCTTACTTGACGTTGCGCATGGCTCGGAGGCATTCGACGAGTCAATTGCCGAAAATGCAGTGAAGACTGGGTATCCACCGTTCATTGTCTCCTCGGGAACAAAGACCGCCGAGCCGGGACATCGCACCCCGTTGCCAATCGCCCGGGTGATGCAACGAATGGTGAAAGTGGGGATGTCGCTGACATCGGTGATCGCTGCAGTCACGCGGAATCCTGCTCAAGTCCTTGGTCTCGCCGACGGTTCTGGTGACTTCCGACTGGGTGGCCGCGCTGACATGACGGCGCTCATCACGGGCGCACAGCACTGGTCTGCGAGGACAATCTTGGCCGGCGGAGTGGCTCTGATCTGATCAGGTCGCGGGTTGTTCCTCGAGTACCGCGTCCTCCAGAACAGCTCCCGTAAAGTCGGCCCCCTCCAGATTTACCCCCGTCAGGTTTGCCCCCGTCAGGTTTGCCCCCGTCAGGTTTGCCCCCGTCAGGTTTGCCCTGGACAAGTCGGCACCGCTGAGGTTCGCGCCGATGAGATTCGCACCCACCAACTTCGATCGCGCCAGCACCGCCTCGGCGAGATCAATTCCAGCGAATTTTGCTTCTGTGAAGTTGGAACGACTGAAGTCGGCCCCACTTGCCTTTGCATTCGTCAGGTGGGAACGAACAGAACTGGTACTCGACAAATCGGCACTGGTGAGATCGGCCTCGTACAGGTACGCCCTCGTAAGATCGGCCCCCGAAATGTTCGCACCGACCGCCACCGCCCGAAACAGTCTCGCCCCATACATGTTGGCTCGGGTGAGGTCAGCTCGGGACAACTGCGCTCCCGTTAGGTTCGCCCTCGACAGATCCGCAATCGAGAGATCCGATTCGGCGAGATTCGCCCCGGCGAGATTCGCCCCGTACATGTCCGAGTACGACAGGTCGCATTCCGACAGATCTGCTTCACCGAGATCAGCCCACAACAGGTCCGCACGGGGTCCGATAACCAGATCCTTGAAGAGAAAGGTGCCTCTCACAGTTCAATCCTCTTCATCGCTCGTTCCGTGAGTCCGATTGGGCTTGACTCGCGTCGATGTGGTTGCCTAACGCAGGGGCCACAAAGGAACTGCGGCTGAACCCGAGGTGCTGATTCATGCACGCTCGGACCCCCTCAATATCGCCTTCACGAATGGCTTCGAGAAGGACGAAGTGCTGGGAGCTTCGCTCCACGAGGTTCCCAGCCGAGGCGATACGAGTCAAACCAGGCATGAACTGCGTATCACGGAGCTCGGCGACCAAGGTTGCGAGCCGGTCGTTCCTGGCAAGCCCGGCGAGGAAGATGTGGAACTCCCGGTCAATTTCCCGATATCCGATCGCATCGTTTCGCTTAGCGACATCGTGTACTTCCATCATGAGACTGTTCGCCTGCTCGAACTCTGCGTCGGTGATACGACCACAAATGGCGATCATCGCCCTGGTTTCGAGAATTTCACGAAGCTGCAAGGTGTCGCGAAGATACTCGGGCGAGGGAGCGACCACCTCAAAGCCGACACCACGGAGCACGCGAACGAAGCCCTTGCTCTCCAGCTCGATGAGCGCCTCGCGCACGGGGGTGCGGGATGCGCCGTACCTCGTCGCCAGATCGCCCATGCTGTACTGGCTTCCCGGCATCAGGAGTCCGGTCATGATCTCGTCTCTAATCAGTTGATACACCTGATCCTTGAAGTTGTTCCGCCGAACAATCTGTCTCGGGGCCCTGGCACGCGCATCCCGCTTGTCGTCGAGAGTTGTATCTTCGGTCATGTCCTATCTCTCTCTTGTTCCCGCCAGACCCATTGATTTTATCCCCTCGCTCGCTCACGGCCGACGAGTGGATTCACCGTATCCACCGCATCAACAAGCATCGGTTGCCCGCAGGTGGATCGGCAGAGCGAAATTGGGAATACCTTGCCATGTGATCGGGCGCCGAAATCGATCCAGTGCCTCTGGTCCGACGGAGCCGATGATCGAGTTCGATGACGGCCATGGACCTCCGTGGTGCATCGCATCGACGATGGCAACTCCAGTGGGAACCCCGCACCACACGACCCTTCCCGCACAGCGAGCAATTTGACGGGCCAGTTCGACGACTTCCGGACCTTCGGTCTCGGTGGCGTGGAGTGCAACAGCGAGCTGCCCGCCTACGAGACGCAGAAACCCTGTCACCTGGTCGAATGTCGAGTATCGCATCGCGATTGTGGCCGGTCCGAAGATCTCCCCCAAGAGACGTTGATCGACATCAATCTCGTCGCTCAGAACGTGTTCAAACATCCAGGAACCATTGGGCCCACCCTCAGTATGCAGTGCTTGGGCGAGGCTGCGGACTTCCGCGGTCCTCTCGGCAAATTGCCGCGCAATCCGCTCGTCGATGAACTCAAAGGGGCCGGTGGCTGCGAGTACCGAACTAAGAGCAAGGATGAACTCATCACCAAGTGCCGATTGGGGTACCAAGACCACTCCAGGTTTCGTGCACAACTGCCCCGCACTTCCCGAGACCGAATCACCGATCAGTCGCGCTAAATCGGCGACAACCGCAGCATCAAGCGCCCCCGGGGTCAGCACTATCGGGTTGATGCTCCCCATCTCGGCATAGACCGGGATGGGGCGGCGACGGGATGCCGCGAGGTCCATGATTGCCCTACCCGCCGTGGGGGATCCGGTAAAGATCACGGCTGCAATCGCATCAGCCTGAACAAGCTCACGAGCCACATCCGTCCCGCCGTGGATGATTCCGATCGTGTCTTCCAAATTGGCCGTCCGGAGGACCCCACGTGCAATGGCCACGCACATTTCAGAGGTTCGCGGGTGGGCAGGATGTGATTTGACCACGACCGAGCATCCTGCAGCGAACGCTGATGCTGTATCGGTTCCGAGAGCGCCGAACGCGAGCGGGAAGTTGCTCGCTTCAAAATTCGCGATGGGGCCGATGCCCGCGAAGGTCCGGAAGATGGCGGGTCGCTCCGGGTTACGAAGAGGCTCTTGCTCCCGCTCAACCCGGGCCAACAACGAAGCGGCGTATATTCTCAACTGGCTCGCTGTTCGATCAAGTTCCCCTTGAAGCCGCGCCTCGGTGAGAGATGTCTCCTTCATCGCTGTTGCGACGACCCTTTCGCGTGACTCCTCGAGAGCCACGGCCATCTGGTTCATGAGAGATGCACGAACCCTGTGGTCGCACTCGTCGAGCCGCTCGAACACCGCTGAGGCGCTCTCCACCGCCGATTGAACCTCTGGGATCGCTCCCCCCGATTTCGTCGTCGGCCTCTCTGCTCCTGCACTCATTGACCGAACATCCAGAGTCGTGCGGCATTTTCTCCGAGCAGCCCGGATTCGTCGGCCCGTGATCCGAGCGCACGTTCGAGTAGGACCAGCTCATCGCTCCACGGCACATTTTCGGTCGAGTACGGCCAGTCAGTGCCGAACACGACCCGATCAGGACCGAAGGAGTCACGCGCAGCCCGTGCGGCATCCTCCGTGGCTTCCCACGACGCGGTTGCGGCGAAGAAGCTGAGAGCCGACACCTTCACGCTCACATTCGAATACCCCGACAGACCGATGAGATCGTCGATTGCCGTACTTCCCCCGGTCGGCGCAGAACCCAGGTGATCCACGACTATCCGAGCGTCGGGGAATTGACGAGCACGGGACTCCACGAGTGCGATCTGTTCTGCTCGCACCAGCACGCTCACCACGATTCCAAGATCATTTGCCGCTCTCCACAAGGGATCGCCGGATGCGTCAACGAACCACTGCGGATTCCGCTGCGCGAGGGGCAGCAGACGCACACCGGACATACCGTGATCGACAACCAAGACTTCCAGCTCACGAGGACCGAAGGGGCGCACAGGATTGACCAGGCATACCCCAGCCAATCTGGGCCGGTGCGCATGAACTGCCCCGATGAGATACGCGTGGTCATAGCCGTAAACGCGCGGCTGCACGCATACAGCACCCGTGAAACCATTGGCATCGAGGGTCTGCAACAATGATTCGACCGTCCCCTGCGGCTCGGGAAGTTCATGTCCGTCATGTGGAGCCCACGGATACGCCATAGCATCCCCCGACCAGATGTGGACCGCTCCGTCTATCCGCACCTCGGCACTCAATTTCCCTGTCGTCCCGCTCATCAGTCAACCCGATACCTCTCCATAGTTTCTGGGTTCAACACAATGCCCAGCCCGGGACCGGTGGGAACAAGGACCGCCCCATCAACTGGCCTGATTGGTTCAACAACAAGGTCCGTGCGCAATGGCTGGTCCATCACGTTGTACTCGAGGAGAGCTGGCTGTTCCAGAGACGAAAGGAAGTGCGCAGTCGTCGCCACCAGGATGTCAGACGACCAACAGTGGGGCACGACCCAGACTCCGCGCTCAGCGGCATTGCGGGCGATCGCCTGGGCTACCCCGACGCCACCGCATCGCGCCAGATCTGGTTGAATTATCCGTAGTCCAGCCCGGATTATCAGGTCGTCAAAACCCCGCTCGCTTCCGTCACGTTCCCCCGACGCTATTGGCACCGGGGACACCTTGCTCAACGCTGCATACCCTTCGAAGTCAGCAGCATCAAGTGGCTCCTCAAGGAACTCAACCCCGATTCCATGCAGTTGGTCGGCCAACCAGCGAGCGTCTTCCCATTCGAGCGGAACTCCAACGTCGACCATGAGCCCCATTCCCCTGCCAATGTTCCGTCGAAGCTCCGACAAGATTTCAATGTCCTCGGCCGGTGACGCGCCGATCTTGCCCCACCCGAACTTCATGTACCTGTACCCCTCACCTGACCGTTTCTGGGAGCGCCGGATGAGGAGATCCGCTGTAGATGGCATGAGATCGCTCGCATACACATCCACCCGGTCGCGCACGGCACCGCCAAGGAGTGTGCACAACGGAACTCCCTGTGCCTTCCCCTTTAGATCCCACAGTGCAATGTCAATTCCGCTAATGGCGTGAAGCACAAGTCCTCTACCGCCGAGGACGGACGCACAGTGGCGTCTCATGCGCCGATGCAAGGCGTCGATGTCATCCGGATCCTCTCCGATCAAGAGTCGCCTCAGACCCTGGACAGCCAGCTGCGAGACCGGCGCATGAATAATCTCTCTCAGAGCGGTTGGCATTGTGTGCGCCTCACCGATGCCTACGAGTCCTTCGTCGGTCACCACCTCAATGATGAGAATGTCCTGGAGTCCGTCGCCATTTATCTGAACATCCGGCAACCGCAACAAGGTCGTGCGAACATCGGTGATGAGCATGACGCACGATCCTCAGTCGGTACCGAAGCGGAGGACCTTGGAAAGAAACTGTCGTGTCCGTTCCTCTCGGGGATTGTCAATGACTTGTTGAGGTGCTCCCTCTTCAATGATGCTCCCATGGTCCATGTACACCACACGGCTCGCGACCTGCCGTGCAAATCCGATCTCGTGTGTCACCACGATCATGGTCTGACCGGATTGGGCGAGGTCGAACATTACACTCAATACCTCTCCCGTCAATTCCGGGTCGAGTGCCGATGTGACTTCATCGAACAAAATGACATCCGGCTTTGTCGCTAGGGTCCGGGCGATGGCGACTCGCTGCTGTTGTCCACCCGACAGTTGGTTGGGAAAGTGATTCTCACGATCACCGAGACCCACTCGCTGGAGGAGAACTTTGGCTTCGCGGCTTGCTTCGTCCTTGGACTTGCCTTGGACGTACACCGGCGCCTCCATGACGTTCTCAATTGCGGTGCGGTGGGGAAACAAATTGAACGACTGGAAGACCATTCCCACTCGCTGGCGACGTACTGCTGCGGCCGATTTCTCATTGACCAGGCTGCCCGACTGGTCCCGCCCGGCGACCAACTGGCCGTCGATGAGTATCTGCCCGCGGTCGATCCTCTCGAGGCCGATGATCCCGCGAAGTACGCATGTCTTTCCTGATCCGCTCGAACCAATCAGCGCAACAATTTCGCCTCCCATGACGTGGAGATTGATTCGATCGAGTGCGACGAACTCGCCGAACTTCATCGTCACGTCTCTCAATTCGACAATCGGGGCATCACTCACTGTGTCGGTCCTCCTTGTTGTCGAGTTCGCGGTTCGGGACCACCGTGTTCACGACTAGAGACGCCGTCAACGACTGTGGAACCAGTCTCGGAAATCCTTTATGCTACATATAAGATCAGAAAATCTAGCAGAAAGGCAGTTGACGTCACCGTGAGCACGCTCGATCCCATCGTTCTCGACCTCCTGAAACGAGCTTCCACGGCCACCATTCAGAGCCAGTTGTTCAAACTAGGTCTGCGAAACACGTTTCTCTTCGGCCTGCGTCCCCTGAACCCAGATTGCGCCTGCTTCGTTGGAGAAGCGTTCACCCTCCGCTACGTACCGGCCCGAGAGGACCTAGATGTATTGGACGTCTTCAATGACCCAAGCCACCCACAGCGTTATGCAATCGAACAGGTTCAACCCGGGCAGGTACTCGTCTCGGACTGCCGGGGCGATGCCAGGGCCGCCTCGGGGGGTGAGATTCTCATCACCCGCTTGGCCAAGCGCGGCGCGGCCGCGGTGATTACTGATGGATCAGTGAGGGACAGCAGAGGAGCAGCACAGTGCGGCATCCCCGTCTACACGGCGGGTATATCGGCAACTATCAACCTTGCTCTGCACCACGCCGTCGACTTTCAGATCCCCATTGGCTGCGCAGGTGTTTCGGTGTACCCGGGCGACATCTTGGTTGGCGACCACGACGGAATCGTCGTGATTCCTAGGCACCTCGCCGAAAAGGTCGCCGAGCCAGCAGTGGAGCAAGAACGACTCGAGCGCTTCATCAAGACCAAAATCGAGGCAGGAGCCGCACTACCGGGGACCTACCCCCCGAACGATGCAACAATGTCGGAGTATGAAGAGCACTCAGCCCGGGAGTCGCTGCGGGACTATGCTTCCTGATCGGCACCCAACCGACCAGTCATGACAGACTCTGCGTATCGGGTCGGAATCGTGGGGTGCGGGTCCATCTCAGACCGCTCCCATGACGAACTGCTGGACGTTCCCGGATGGATTCCTCTTCCATACTCCCATGCCCAGACACTCGAGGCACACGAGCGGACAGTTCTGGTCGCAGCCATGGACCCCGACGTTCAACGACTTGATGAGTTCGCTGCACGCTGGCAGGTGACCACCGGGTTCGGTTCCATAACCCAGATGATCGCGGAGCAACGTTTGGACATCGTGACCATCGCCTCACCGACGCGGTTTCACGCGGAACACTTCATGGAGGCCGTTGCGGCCGGAATAAAGGGAGTCTTCCTAGAGAAACCGGTGGCACGCACGTTGCGCGATGTTGACCGAATGATTGATACGGCACAGGTCCACGGCACCTCGGTCGTTCTCAATCACTTCCGGTCGTTTGACCCCTCATACCGTCGGGTCCGAGATCTGGTTCAGCAACGCGCGATTGGGGATGTCACAGGAGTGGTCGTGGTCTGGGGCGAGGGCATCTCCCAGGGAGGATGCCACCTCTTCGATCTGCTCCGGATGATCTTTGACAGTCCCGCCTCGTGGGTCTATGCCTCGCTGGACTCCGACCAGACACGTCCAGACCCCGGGGGGACATTCCTTCTTGGGCTGGAAAACGGCGTAGTCGTGACGGTCCACATGCCATGGTCTCTGAATGCACCAGCGCAGCTGGACATTCTCGGCACCGAAGGGAAAGTCACCATTAACCACTTTGAGCGAACATTGACCAGGTTTGAGGTGATCAATGGTCGCTCGGTACCGCTGGAGGCGGCGCTGCCGGTGAGGAACGCTACACGCAGCGGAATGCTGGTGGCGCTCGATGAACTCATTGCGCACATGGAGACTGGCGCACACACCTCGAGCGGACTGGAGGAAGGGCGACGAGCGCTGGAGACATCCGGAGCCGTGCTCGTCTCGGGTCGCGAGTCGCGGAGGGTCTCGTTGCCCCTCACCGACGCCGACCTCGTCATCGATTCTTGGCTGTGAACATGCAGGCCCCGGACAGACCTCCACGAATCCTGGTCGTCGGTCTGAAACAAGAGACATCAGTCTTCAATCCTACGACGATGTCACTCGAGGACTTCGAGGTGCTCCAAGGACCGACGGTCGGCAACCAACTCCGCGGGACAGAGACAGAGTGCGGTGGAATTGTGGCTGCGGCGGAGGAATCCGGACTTGATGTTACGTTCGGCACCGTGGCCTGGGCACCGTCCGGAGGCCCTGTCGAAGAGAATGCATGGACCCATCTAGCGTTCTCGATACTTCGCGATGTAAAAGCAGCACCGTGGGATGGGGTGATCGCGGTGCTCCACGGATCAATGGTCGTCCAGGGCAACGAGGATCCGGAAGGCTGGCTGCTGTCGCGGATTCGTCGACACATTGGTCGCGCTCCACTGTGCGCGACGCTCGACCTGCACGCGGTGCTCTCCGAGGACATGGCGCGTTCGGCTGATGCCCTCATTCCGTATCACACCTATCCCCACACCGACTATGCCTCCACCGGGCGCCGCTGCGTGTCGGTCATCTCCCGTGCCCTCAACAGCGGAATTGCCCCTGTTACAGCGGTGGTTCGCGTGCCCCTTCTTGTCAGGGGTGACGAGCTTCTCACTGCTACCGGCGAATACGGTCGCCTGATTGCCCAATGCATCGATCTCGAGAATCGCAGCGACGTGCTCGCGGCCGGAATCCTGATCGGAAACCCGTTTACTGACGTACCTGATCTGGCTTCGAACGTCATCGTGACCACCGACGGCAATCCGGAACTCGCTGTCGAGGCCGCATCCGGACTGGCCAAGGATTTCTGGTCGAATCGTCATCTGTTCGTTGCTCACCTCACACCCGTGGAGCATCTACCGGATCTGGTGCGAGGAGACCGTGTCACAGTGGTTTCTGACCAGGCAGATGCAACCTCGTCAGGATCAACTGGGGATTCGGTCTCGGTGCTGGCCTCGCTTCTGATCACCGGTAAGACAATCCCCATGGTCGTTCCTCTGGTCGACGCGCCAGCCGTCGTGAGGGCGGCCGAAATTGGTGTGGGAAATGAAGGCGACTTCACTTTGGGCGCAAGCATCGACACCCGAAACTCCAGCATCACGATTCGTGCCACTGTTCACCGTCTTGTGCCGGGCAGCCGAATCACCTACGAGGACGGCACAGTTGGCAATTGCGGCGACGTTGCCGTACTCCACTGCGGACTCATCGAGATCTTGGTTACTTCCCGAACAGCCTGGTTCGTCGGCCGGAAGATTTTCTCTGAACATGGCATCAATCTCGACGACAAGAACGTCATCGTGGTAAAGAGCCCGAACGGATTTCGAACTCACTACGGGTGGATGGCCGAACAGATTTTGGTTGCCGATGGCGAGGGGTGCACCACCGCCAATCTCGTCCGTCTTCCTTACGCGCGAGTGCGGCGTCCGATTGCCCCACTGGACGTGATTGACGAACCAGGTCTGTCTCCAAGGCTGTTTGGCGTTACCACCTGAAGTATCGGGAGGAGAACTGCTTCAGACCGACGCTGGTCGGAATGGCCAGAGCGAGATAGATGAGCATCACGATGGTGAAGAGCTCGAAATAGCGGAAGTTGAGAGCCGCCTCGTTGCGTGCCACGGCAAATACCTCGCGGAGACTGATGAACGACAGCAGCGAGGTCGCCTTGAAAATCGAGATGACGTAGCCGGACAGCACGGGGAACACGTTCCGGGTCGCCTGGGGCAGAACCACTCGGTACCAGGTTCTTGCTCTGGAGTATCCAAAGACCGACGCGACCTCCCATTGCGACCGCGGAACAGACTCGATTCCTGCCCTGAACACTTCGGCCACGAATGGGCCGAAAGCAACTCCGATTGCGACTACTCCAGCCATGAAGGGCGTGAGCACAACGCCATAGTCGGGCAATACGTAATACCAGATGAACACCTGAACGAGTTCTGGAACTACGCGGCCAATCTGGACGTACACGTGCACAAGGGCCCCGATGACCCTGTTCTTCGACTGGGACAGAATTGCAACACAGATCCCGATTGCTAGGCCCAGTGCCATGGCACAGATCGAGACCTTCAAGGTGATCTGTAGGCCTTCCCAGAGCGTGGGGGCATAACTCCACCACCTGTCGATGTCCTTAAATGAGATAGCGAGAAGAGCCATCATCACACCACCACGAACCTCCGCTCAAGGACCTTGGTCAGCATGGACATCGGGTATCCGACGGCGATGAAAAAGAGGGCAATGATCATGAAAATTATCGGGGAATCGCCCTTGTATGTCTGGAGCATGATCGTTCCCTTGAACACGATGTCCTGAACAGCGACCAAGGCAACGACCGACGTTCCCCTGAAGACGTCAATGAGATTGTTGGATGTGGGCGGTACTGAGATACGAAACGCAAGGGGAAGTGTCACCCGGCGGAATCTGGAGATACCCCTGAGACCTAGGGCTGTCGATGCCTCCCGAACCGAGACTGGGATCGACGACACTGCGGACCGGTACACCTCGGCCTGATAAGCCCCGAAGTGAAGGGTCATCGTCACAACCGCTGAGGTCCAAGCATCGAATCGAATGTTCCACAGAGGAAGCCCGAAGAAGACGAAGAAGAGATGCAATAGAAGGGGGGTCGACCTGATTGCATCGATGTAGACCCCAACAACAATTTGCAGTGGCTTGAGCGGAATGGATCGCAACCCTGCTAGGGCTGCAGCAAACACCAGCGTGAGGGGAAAAGCGGCGAGGGTAAGGGAAAAATTTATCCTACCAGCAGCAGCCAGTGTCCGGACGAACTCCGTGAACAGCGAGTCCTCCATGTCGCCCGACCAAACCTTCCCTATCCGACCCCGATAAACGAATCTCTTTCCGACCCCGGGCATGCCAGGGTCCGGCCCCGAGGGACCGGACCCTGTTCACCAAATGAGAGGTGGAATCAGCCTTGCGGCTCGCCCGGACCTGCCGGAGGAATAGTGTTGGGATCGAAGCCCCACTTGGTGAGAATCTCTGCAAGCTTTCCGTTGCCCTTCAGCGTGGACACGCAATCGTTGAAGGCATCCCGCAACTCGACGTTGTCCTGATTGAAGTACAGCGCCGGCATCGATGCGCCGATGCCCTCGTAGTTCCACGGATCGGCAAGTTCAACCTTCTCAGGGTTCTTCTTGACGTAATCGACCAGCGAGAGTTCGGCGTTCGACACGACATCGAGACGTCCGGCCTCAAGGTCGGCAATCTGGGACTCAAGGCTGTCGTAGGGCTTGACGGTGATGCCAAGCGCCTCGACTGCATCCTGGTAGTTGCCACCAGAGACCATGCCAACCGTCAGATCCTTGTCTTTGATGTCGGTCCAGCTGTTGATTCCTTCCGGGTTGCCCTTGGGCACAAGAGCCCTGACACCAAAGCCGTACATCTGCTGGGTGGCAATGGCAATCTCAAGGCGCTGCTCGCGCAGTGACATTCCTGCGGCGATGATGTCCCAACGCTTGGCCTGGATACCGGGCAACAGAGCGTCGAACTGCGCTGACACAGGGAAAATCTCCGTGATCCCCAACGTGGAGGCGCACTCCTTGACGACTTCTGCTTCGGCGCCGGTGAAGGTTCCTGTTCCGTCGTTCTCAATGAACGACCACGGAATTTCACCGACGAAGCCGACACGCAGTCCGTTGGTCTTTACCTGTTCCAGGATTGAACCGCCCCCGTCACCAGAGTCCTCGGAACTACCTCCACCGCACGCGGCCAACGTGAGACCCAAGGCCCCGACCACGGCTGCTACCTTTCGAAACTGACCTCTCATTAGCTTTCCTTTCACTCTGTGTTTGGTCCACACATTCGTGTGGAATGGAGTATGATACATGGAGCATACAATCTCAAGCGTGTCAAGTCAAGCCCAGAGCCAATCGCAGTCGGTTTTCATCCAACACCCTGTGTTTGGGTCTGGAGAGCACGACGGCGGGCATCGTCTCGTCGCGCGACACAGCCACTGGATTCTGAGCGAACCGGCGAGCCACCCTCAGGAACACGACTACATCATCAGTGCCGATGTGGTGTGCCCTGGTCTGGTCGATCTCCACGTCCACGTCGGCCCTGGCATCAGCCCCTTCGCGTTGACACCGGAGATCGTGGCCCAGAGCGGAGCACGGGTGGCGTGCTCGCAAGGAGACGCTGGTTGGCGCAACTTCGACCAATGGGTCCGCTCGACGACAGACGGAGCAGTTCGGTCTGTCATAGCACTCAATGTTGCACCTATGGGAGAACACGGCGGAGGCGGAGGCCTCGAGGAAGTGGACGCACACACCGCCGACAAGATCGTCGCTCTGTGCACCGATCACCCCGACTCCATTCGCATGATCGGGGTCAACCTCAGTCGCCGCGCGCTCGGCCGAGCCTCGGCAAGGGAGATTCTGAACGTTGCCCTCAGGTGCCGAGACAAGACTGGTCTGCCCTTGCTGATCGGGCTGGGTGAAGAAGAGGTGATCTCATTGGGAGCACAGTTGGATCAGTTGACTGCCGGGGACGTCGTGACGTACTGCTTCAGATCCCACCCGTGGTGCCTGTTTCCGCCACATGGCGTCGATGCCGCTCTGGAGAGAGCTTTGTCACGCGGGGTGTTGCTGGACGTCGGACACGGCACCTCTTCATTCGACCCGGAGGTGGCAGCCCGTGCAATCGGGCATGGATTCGTGCCCCACACGATCTCTTCCGATCTTCAAGTGGCAACCGCCTCAGCCGGTACGTTCATCGGACTGGTCGATGTCGCAAACAGTTTGATCGACTGTGGCCTTTCGTTGGAGGATGCCGTTAAGGGCATGACCCGACATCCTGCTGCTGTCCTGGGACTCAAGGACGGAACCGGCAGTGAGCTGGTGGGTGGCCGAGCCGAACTCACAGTGTTTGATTTTCAGGACGGTCACATGACCGCAACCCCGCTCTCATTTTGATGGACTGAGTCGATGCCCTGACTCCCGGCCCAACACACTCGCGCGCCCGGAGAATCATTTGTAGCATCTAAAAATGACAACTCAACCGTTGCGTGTTGCAGTACTTGGGGCAGGGACGATGGGCCTTGTCTGCCTTCGGGCGTTGCAGAGGACACCCGCGTTTCTCGCGGTGGCTGTTGCCGATCCGTCACCCATCGCGCGCCGCAACGCGCAGTCTGTTGTCCCGACGCTGAAGACATACCGTTCTCCCACCAGTCTGATTTCTGCCGAATCGTTGGACTCACTTGATGTTGACATGGTTGCGGTCATGACGCCGCCGGCCAATCACGCTCATTTCGTGTGCAACGCGCTCGCAGCTGGTCGCCACACCTTGTGTGAGAAACCGATGGCCATTTCGGTCCCAGAAGTACGCCAAATGGTCACTGCGGCGACACACGCACCGAAGTCGACGGCAATCGTCGGACATCAGCTTCGATACAACATTGCACGCCAATGGATTCGTTCAAAGCTGGCTGAAGGAATCGTGGGCAAACCTCGTCATGTATCGGTAGTCCAACACTTTCCTAATCTGTTCGTGTCGAATTGGACATGGTGGTCGTCACTCGAACAAGGTGGCGGACTCTTGTACGAGTACGGATCCCATCTCATCGACATTCTCCAGTGGTGGTTCGGTCCGGCAATGGGGGCTACAGGAACAACTCGGACAGTCGTCGACAACCGTTTCGACGTCGACGGCATTTTGCAGGACGTGACTAGTGATGATCTATCGCTCCTTCATTTGCAGTGGTCCAACGGTCTCGTTGCCGACATTCAACTCTCCGGAGTCGCCGCGCTTCCGCGGCGGGACATCACCATTCACGGTGACGATGGATCGATGGTCCTTGATCGATTCGACCAGGTTACCGTTGTGTCAAGACGCACTGGATTGGAGGAGGTGTTTGATCTGCGCGAACCCGAGCCGTCACTGATTGACGACCCCAACGACTCCTACACCCAGCCACATCGACGGATGCTGGAGGATCTGGCTGACCGAGTCCGACACGGGAGTACCCCTGAACTGGCCTGCAGCTTCGTGGAAGGCGCACAGGTTATCGAACTGATCAACCAAGTGAGACCGATTGCTCCGGTCGGAGAGTCAACATGAGCATGACACCCCTCGTTGTTCATGCTGGAACCCTCATTGACGGAACCGGTGGGCCGGTGGCCAGGGATGTGCTGATACGAATCGAAGGAGATCGAATCACCCAGGTGGGAGCTCGCAGGGACCTCGAGTCAAGTCTGCCCACCTCCGCCACCGTGCTCGACTGGTCGGATTCCACGGTAATACCGGGTCTGGTTGATGCCCACGTCCACTTCACATGCCCGCCGGCAGACAATTGTTACGTCCCGGTCTCAGCCCAAGGGGACCATGATCAGCGCTTGAACTATGCATCTCAATCCGCACTTGCCGCTCTCCATGCCGGAGTAACCACTCAGCGCGATTGCGGGTGCCCCGACCTTCTCAGTCTCGAGTTGCGTGATCTCATCGCATCCGGAGCGATTCGAGGTCCTCGAATCGTGGCCTGCGGAACCGCGGTGACCACCACTGCTGGTCATGGACACTGGATTGGAACGACTGCGGACTCCGACGTCGAGGTTCGCAAGGCAGTCAGAAAGTTGTGCCAAGCCGGTGCGGACTTCATCAAGGTGATGGCCAGTGGTGGCGACATGACTCCGCGTTCCAACCGTCGGGCCCCCCAATACAGCGATCTGGAGTTTCGAGCAGCCGTCGAGGACGCGCATCGGTTGCAGATGCCGGTTGTCGCCCACTGCAATCCCACCTCGGCGATGCGACAGGCGGCCCAGTTCGGAGTCGACACAATTGCACACTGCAACTGGCTCGGATCCGAGGACGGCACGATTGCGTACGACTCCGAGGTCGCCGAGATGATTCTCCGACAAGGCTTATTCCTCGATCTCAATATCGCGGGGACTCTGAATCCCTACGTCACCGGAGATGGGTTTGCGATGCCCGTTGACTTCCCGTTTGCCCACCGTTGGGACCTCCACGCCGACCTCCGGTCACGGGGAGCCAACATCATTCTCACCAGCGACGAGTTCGGTGTTCAGACATCGTGGTTTCCTGCCCTTGTCGGGCGGGTGATTGCCGAGACCGGGCTCCCCGCAATCGAGGCGATTCACCGGAGCACACTGCTGCCGGCAGCATCTTTGCGGCTGGCCGACACCATCGGATCTGTACAGGTGAATAAGAAGGCCGATCTGGTCGCACTGCCCGGGGACCTCAGCGAAGATTCCACTGCGCTCTCCCATGTGAGTTGCGTGGTGATGAACGGCGAGCAGGTACAGCGAGGCACAAGTGAGTGATTCGAGCCGACGGCAATCCGTTCGCATTGAGGGAGCATTTCATTCGGGGGCGCCGTACACCCCGGCTGTCGTGGTGAGTCCCTTTGTCTTCGTGTCGGGAGCCGTTCCGTACTCCCTGGTTGACGGATCACCGGTCGGGAGCGACATCAAGACCCAGACCGCACAGGTTCTCGACAACATTGAACGACTGCTCGCAGAGGTCGGCCTCACTCTTGACGACGTCGTGAAGACGACCGTGTTCCTCACCGATAGCTCCCTGGCCGGGGGGATGAACGAGGTGTACAGGACGAGGTTCACCACTCCGTATCCGGCCCGATCCACTGTTCAGGTCGGACCGCTGGCGCGACCCGAATACCTGATTGAAGTCGAGGCAATCGCCCTTGAGAAAGCCAATTGATGGACCCGTCCGAGTTGATTACACGGGTAAACGCCCTCCCGCGACTGCCGCTCTTGCTACAACCCACTCCCCTTGAGGAGTACCCGATACTTGCTGAATTGCTCGGTGTCCAGAGTTTCTGGGTCAAGCGAGATGATCTCACCGGCCTCGCATTCGGCGGCAACAAAGTCCGTGAACTTGAGATGTTCCTCGGTGATGCTCTCGACCACGGTTGCGACGTCTTCGTTGCCGGAGGTGGTGTCGCCCAATCGAATCACGCCCGTCAGTGCGCAGCGGCTGCCCGACGCGCCGGCATGGACATTCATTTAGTACTGAGGCGCGGGCTCAGGGGCAACGCTCGGAACGGGAATCTTCTCATCACGGAACTGTTTGAGCCGACGATTCACTGGGTCGACGACGATCCCACGCTTCAGGATCGTGACCTTCTCTCCACCCGCATGGATGAGGTCGCCGAGACACTTCGTGGCCAGGGAAGAAAGCCCTACGTTCTGCACTCCTCGTTCCACCCACTCGGCGCAGTTGGCTACGTCCGTGCCGCACTGGAACTGGTCGACCAAATGTTGGATAGATGTGCCGGACGGTTCACCGTCTTTACGACGTCCATGGGGGCCACTCGCATCGGTCTGGAGCTTGCTGCCGCATCAGTCAAAGAAGGATTCGACACCGTGTCATCAGGTTGGCGACCGGTGGATGAACGGCTGCGGTCCCGGCTTGTAGACCTCGCACACCAAACTGCGTCGCTCCTTGATGTTCCATGGCGACCGACAGCGGACGACTTTCCCACGGTGGACTCGGGAGGACCTGACTACGGAATACCGTCTTCCGAGGGATTGGAAGCTCTTAATCTAGTTGCGAGAAGCGCTGGACTACTGCTCGACCCCGTGTACTCGGCAAAGGGTTTCGCTGGGATGATCTCGCACATCCGCCGTCAGGGTCCTCCCGCCGGACCGGTCGTGTTCCTGCACACCGGCGGCCTCCCCACCCTATTCACCTATGAATCCGACCTGTTCAACCGCAAAGGAGTCAACTCGTGACCACCGAGGAACTGACCGAGGACCAAAAGCAGCATTGCGAGAGAGAACGGCGGGTTCGCCGATTCTCAGATGCCGAGATGTCACGTCGTATCGAGGAGCTCCGACGGCAGATGTCCGCGCACAACCTGGACGCAATGGTCTTCACCGACGAAGTGAACGTCGTCTATGCCACGGGCATGCTGGTCCCTTCGTTTGCCACGAGAACGCGGCCAATCATTGTCGTTCTTCCTCTCACGGGCGAGCCGATCTTGGTGTGCTCAAGGAGTCAATCCGCAAATGCCCGTTCCGCGTCGGCCGTCGCGACCATCGCGCCATTCGAACGCTTCGAGGACGACGCCATTGACGTCGTTACCGGGATTCTCAACGACGTCGTTCCGCGTGGCGGTCGAGTCGGATGTGAAACCGGGAAAGAGCAGCGGCTTGGACTGTCGATTCATGGCTTCCATGCCCTGGCCAACTCAGTTCCCGAGAGACATATCGTTGATGGCAGTCCGGCCCTTTGGCCCGTTCGACTGATCAAGAGTGGCGAAGAGATCGCGTATATGAAGACCGCAGGGGCAATGAACGACGTCGCCATGGCCGAAGCCGTTGCAACAACGCGGCGAGGAGCAACAGAGCAAATGGTTCGTGACGTGTGGGCGCTCGAACTGGCGCGCCACGGAGCGGACAAGCCGGGGTACCTCGCCATTCACTCGGGACCTGACAACTATCGGCGCATCAGTTCGGTGGCGACCGACCGGGTACTCGAAGATGGCGATCTCTTGTGGATGGATGGTGGTCCGGTGTATCGCGGCTACTGGTCCGACGTGACCCGCATGGTCTCGGTGGGGCCCGCCCGACAGGCCGACAAGTCCCGATACTCGTTTGCATGGGAGACGGTCAACACCCTCGTCGATGCAGTGAAACCCGGGATGACTGCGGGGGACATCGCCCGCATGTCCGCTGCCATCTTCTCGCGCATCGGCCGGCCCATGGGTGGCGCGTCGCGAATCGGTCATGGAATCGGGCTTGAACTGACGGAGCCGCCGTCGATTGTTGACGGCGACGAGACGGTGCTACGACCCGGCATGACGATCTCCATAGAGACAGGATTGGCTGACTGGGACGGGTATTTCCTCATGGAGACAAATCTCGTCGTGACCGAATCAGGACGTGATCTTCTTTCTCCACCAGCCCCACAATCACTACCGGAGGCACTCTGATGGGAATGTTCCACGGACTCAATCACATCGGTTACGCAGTCGGCGACCTTGATCGCTCCGTCGAGTTTTACACCCAACTCTTCGAGTACCCGCCGTACTTCAAGGAGGTGTACGACGTGCCGTACATCGGAGAGATGGTCGGCTATCCAGGTGCGATCCAGTACGCGGCGTTTTTCGCCATTCCGGGCCAACCCGACATGTTTCTCGAGTTGATTCAATACCTCAACCCACTGGCAGGAACTGTCTCCATGGAGGCCTACAACGCCGGGAACGCCCACTTGTGTCTTTTGACTGCCAATCTGCGAACCGCATTCGACTTCATTGTCAGAATCGGCGGTGTTCCGCGAGCAAAGGACATCGTGACAAGCGACTACGGCGTCTATAGCGGCGCCAAGTCCGCCTTCTTCCGCGACCCCGACGGCATCACCATTCAGGTGGTGGAGATTCCCGAGGGAATGGATCCCGCCGGAAGAACCCCGGACGAATCACACCACTGAACCAAGCCGCAACTAGTCGGCATCGGGAATCCAGTTGCCTTGAAACCCGTTGGGCACGCGCACGGGCAGGTGCACCATGGCCACCGGGTCACCAGTTATGTCGCGCGCGTCGAAGACCGCGAGGTTTGAGGTGTGCGACTCGGTGTCGAGGCGCAGGGCCATCACCCAGCCGTCGTCCTCGGCGTCCGATCCCTCGCGCGGGATGAACACCAGCTCGCCGTAGCCATAACGTGCGGTGTCGGTGCGGTGCTCGGTTCCATCGAATTGGTAAGTGCTCGTTCGTCAACGTTCGTCGTAAATAGATATCGGCATCACTTGGGACCCGGCGAAACTGTTCTCACCGAAATCGCTGGAGATAATTATGACCGTAAATTTCTGTCAGGCGCTCAACTCGCCGAAAAACTCGGCTTATTGAGCTAGTTCTTTAGGGAGTTCAGTCAGGGGCGACATCATGCTCGCGTCGAGTTTGCCGTCTGGTGTGATCAACGAATTGATTTTTGGAAACAGCAACTCGGGCCCGACAAGGGTTGCACCGAGCAACGGCACGATGTTTCGCAGATATTCGACGGCGGCCTTGCCACCGCGGTCGCCCGGCGGGCAACCAAACACGCCGATGCGGCGACCGATCAGGCAATGCTTGGCGAACGGCCGCGACGCCCAATCGACGAGGTTTTTAAATCCGCCGTGCAGGCTGTAGTTGTATTCAGGCGTGCCGATGATGATCGCCCGAGATTTGCCCAGTTCGCGGCGAATGTCGGCAACAACTGCGGGTGGCGTCTCAGTATCGAGGTCACCGTTGTAGGTCGGATGACGGAGGAGAAGTGATCTGGTTGCTCATCGTGATGCTCACTCTGCCCGCAACCAGCTCTTGGTGGTTCGTCATCGGTCGC
>Ga0194121_10004474_pt1 | contig 20265 bp, 21 predicted proteins | sample TA2MahCa50mmetaG_FD_148609 | JGI IMG/M metagenome (GOLD analysis project Ga0194121, IMG submission 148609) | Freshwater microbial communities from Lake Tanganyika, Tanzania - TA2015020 Mahale Deep Cast 50m | ecosystem: Environmental > Aquatic > Freshwater > Lake | place: Tanzania: Lake...
GCGCTCGGTGAGCTCAGCGACCGCGCGCGCCGCCGCCACGGTGCCACGATCGAACGGCGGCACTTCGAAGGCACCGAGCGGCCCGTTCCACAACACGGTGCGCGACTGCTCCAATACGTCGACGATAGCCTTGATGGTGCGCGGGCCGATATCGAGGATCATGGCATCGCGCGGCATGGCGTTGATCGCGACGGTCTCTGTCGGCGCGCCGGCCTTGAACTCGCGCGCGATCACGACATCGGACGGTAGAAGCAGGGTGCAGCGCTCGTGCTTGGCGCGCGCAATGATGTCGCACGCGAGGTCCGCCAGATCGCGCTCACAGAGCGACTTGCCGACCTCGAGCCCGGTCGCGTTGAGGAAGGTGTTGGCCATGCCGCCGCCCAGGACCAGCGTGTCGACCTTGCCGATCAAATTGCCGAGCAGCTCGATCTTGGTCGACACCTTGGCGCCGCCGACCACGGCGACGAGGGGCCGCTCCGGCTTCTCCAGCACGCGCTCGAGCGCCTGCAGCTCGGCCGCCATCAGACGGCCGGCATAGGAGGGCAGCAGGCTCGCGAGCCGCGCGGTCGAGGCGTGGGCGCGATGCGCCGCCGAGAACGCGTCGTTCACATAGGCATCGCCAAGCGTCGCGAGTGCGCGTGCAAAGCCGGCGTCATTGGCTTCCTCGCCGTCATGGAATCGTACGTTCTCGAGGAGTGCGACGTCACCATCTCCGAGGCTCGCCACGACCCTCGCAGCGGTATCGCCGATGCAGTCATCGGCGAAGGTGACGTGGCGGCCATCAAGTGCGTCTGACAACGGCTCGGTCAGGGGCTTGAGCGACATGGCGGGCACGCGCGCGCCCTTGGGCCGGCCGAAATGCGACAGCACGATCACCTTGGCGCCGCGCGAGGCCAGCTCGGCGATCGTCGGCGCGGTCTTCATGATGCGCGTCGCATCAGTGACCTTGCCGTTCTGCACCGGCACATTGAGATCGACCCGGATGAGCACGCGTTTGCCGGCAGCATCGAGCGCATCGATTGTGCGGTAGCTCGGCATCATCGTATCGCGCGGGCTCAGAGGCGACCGAGCAGCGCCGCGACATCGCCCATGCGATTGGAGAAACCCCACTCATTATCATACCAGGCGAGCACGCGGCAGAGCGTGCCATCGATCACCGCTGTCTCGCCCGCGTCCAGCGTCGCGCTCGCCGGCTGGTGATTGAAATCAATCGAGACCAACGGCTCATCGCTGTAGTTGAGGATGCCCGCGAGCGGACCGCTCGATGAGGCCTCCCTCATCACCTTGTTGATCTCGTCGGCGCTCGTCGGTCGCTTCGAGACGAAGGACAGGTCGATCATCGACACGTTCGAGGTCGGCACCCGCACCGCGGTGCCGTCGAGCTTGCCTTTGAGCTCGGGCAGCACGAGGCCGACCGCGCGTGCCGCACCGGTCGAGGTCGGGATCATCGAAAGATTCGCGGCCCGTGCGCGCCGGAGATCCTTGTGCAGCGTGTCGAGGATCGACTGATCGAGCGTATACGCGTGCACCGTCGTCATGAAGCCGCGCTCGAGCCCGATGGTGCGATTGATCACCGCCGCGACCGGCGCTAGGCAGTTGGTCGTGCACGACGCGTTGGAAATAACCTGGTGCGCCTGTGTGAGCTTGTCGTGATTGACGCCGTAGACGACGGTGAGATCGGCGTTTTCGCCCGGAGCCGAGATCAGCACCTTGCGCGCGCCGGCTTCGATGTGCTTCGCCGCGGCCTCGCGCTTGGTGAAGATGCCGGTGCACTCGAGCGCAACGTCGATCTTGAGCTCACGCCAGGGCAGTTTCGCGGGGTCACGCTCGGCCAGCACGCGGATCGGGCCATTGCCGATGTCGAGCGCGCCGTCCTTCACCGTCACCTTGCCGGGGAAGGGACCGTGCACCGAATCATGGCGCAGCAGATGCGCATTGGCATCGACCGAGCCGAGATCGTTCAGCGCCACCACCTGCAGGTCGCTTCGGCGCGACTCATAAATCGCCCGCAGCACATTGCGACCGATCCGCCCGAACCCATTGATCGCGACCCGCACGCTCATGTCCTGTTCTCCCCCTGTGGCGCCTTGAGGTTGTTTCCGGTTCGTACCCTTGGAGGGTGGAGGCGGTCAACAGCTACGACGGGGGCGATTTCGTGATGGGCGGTTGCTCTCGGTCGGCCATGGTCCATATTAGGAACAACGAACAAAGAACGAGCGCGGGGGTGCCGACATGTCGGCCGGATCGTCCAGGGAGACCCGCTCAAATTCGAAGGCTGTAGGCGAGGGCCAGGCTCCGGCGCGCCGATACCACAGCGTGCGCGCGCAAAGCGAGGCGCTCGCGCGACCGCTCGCGGTCGAGGATTACGTCGTTCAGTCGATGCCCGATGTCAGCCCGACCAAATGGCACCTCGCGCACACTACCTGGTTCTTTGAGACTTTCGTGCTCGCGCGCTTCGCGCCGAGCTATGAGCCGCTCGAGCCGCGCTACGGCTATCTCTTCAATTCCTATTATGAGTCCGTGGGTACGCGTCATCCGCGCCCGGAACGCGGCATGCTCTCGCGGCCGACGGTCGCCGAAACATACGACTATCGCGCGCATGTCGATCGGGCGATGGGGGCGCTGTTCGGGCGCGCCGGCTCTGCCGTCCTTGAAGAGGCCGCTTCGCTCATCGAGCTCGGACTGCAACATGAGGAGCAGCATCAAGAGCTGATGCTGACCGATCTCAAGCATGTGCTCGGGCGCAACCCGCTACGGCCCGCTTATGGCAGCGCGGCCCCAATGCCACCTGAGCACGAAGTTCAAGCGCTCCGATTTTTCGATCAGCCAGGCGGCCTGATATCGATCGGCCACGAGGGGCCTGAATTCGCGTTCGACAACGAGACGCCGCGCCACCGTGTTTTTCTGCGGCCCTATCGGCTCGCCGACCGGTTGGTGACCAATGGCGAATTCCTCGCCTTCATCGAGGCCGGCGGCTATTCACGGCCCGAGTTCTGGTTGTCGGACGGTTGGGCCACTTTACAGGCGCACGGCTGGCAGGCGCCGCTTTATTGGGAGCGCGCCGATTCCGGTTGGTTTGAGTACACGCTTGCCGGTGGCGCGCCGTTGATGCATTCCGCCCCGGTTAGCCATGTGAGCTATTACGAGGCGGACGCCTATTCCCGCTTCGCCGGCGCGCGGCTGCCGACCGAAACGGAGTGGGAGGCAGTGGCGGCGCGGCAACCGACCAGCGGCAATTTCGTCGAACGCCGGCATTATCATCCGAGCGCGGCTCCTGACGACGATGGCGTCAGGCAGCTCTATGGCGACGCGTGGGAGTGGACAGGGAGCGCCTATCTCGCCTATCCGGGCTATCGGCCGTGGGCCGGCGCGGTCGGCGAGTACAACGGCAAGTTCATGTCGAATCAGTTCGTGCTGCGCGGCGGCAGTTGCGCCACGCCCGAGCGCCACGTCCGCGCGACCTATCGAAACTTCTTTCCACCTGACGCTCGTTGGCAGTTCACCGGCATTCGACTAGCGGAGGACGCATGACACCGCCCCATGACGCCATCGCCTTCGTCGACCTCGCCCCGGAGCCCGAGGATTTTCTCGGCGCGGTGCTCGCAGGGCTTGGCGCCAAGCCGAAGACCCTGCCGTGCAAGTATTTCTATGACGCTCGGGGTGCGCGGCTGTTTGACGCGATTTGCGCGCTGCCCGAGTACTACCCGACCCGCACCGAACTTTCGATCATCCGCACTCAAGCGGCGGCGATCGCCGATTGCGTTGGCTCTCACGCCACATTGATCGAATTCGGCAGCGGTAGCGGGCAGAAGACGCGCGCGCTTATCGATGCGCTCGATCGGCCGGCCGCCTATGTCGCGATCGACATCTCGCGCACCGCGCTGCTCGCCGCGATCCGGACCCTGGCGCGCGAGCGCCCTGGCCTCGAGGTAATGGCGATCTGTGCCGACTATGGCGCGCCGATCGTATTGCCGGGGGTACAGAGGAACGCAGCGGGTCCTCGGGTCGGGGTGTTTCTCGGTTCGACAATCGGGAATCTTCTGCCCGAGGAGGCGGTTGGTTTTCTCAAGACTGCGCGAAATGTCCTTGGGCCGGGCGGCGCGATGCTGGTTGGCGCGGATCTGCGAAAGGAGCGCGCCGTGCTCGAAGCCGCCTACAACGATTCACGTGGCGTGACGGCGGACTTCAACATGAACCTGTTGCGCCGGATCAACCGCGAACTCGGCGCAAATTTCGAGCTCGATGGCTTTGCGCACCACGCGCCCTATGACGAGACGCTCGGGCGGATCGAGATGCATCTCGTCAGCCAGAAGGCGCAGGACGTCATGATCGCGCGCCGCCGCTTTCATTTCGAATCCGGCGAGACGATCCACACCGAGAACTCGCACAAATACTCGGTTGAGGGCTTCCAGGCGATGGCGCGCGAGGCAGGCTTTGCGCCGCGCGCCGTGTGGTTCGATCGCGCGCGCCTGTTCAGCCTGCATTGTCTCGAGGTCGCCGACTAGAGCATGATCTTCTCAGATTGAAGCACCTGCGCCGGAGGAATTTCGCGTCACGGGCAGAAGAAGGGCGAAGCGCGTATCGGGAATACGGGCGAGCCCTTCGACGAACCCGTGACGCGAAAGGCCCCGGCTCTGCGGGTTACGCCGTGGCGGGCGCCCGCGTCGTTGCGCCGCTCGACCGATGGCCCCGCATCGCTCTTCGCGGCGCGCCTAGAGCATGATGGGATTTGCCCCGTTCGCCCCCTCACCCTGCCCCTCTCCCCCTAAGAGGGGGAGAGGGGAACGCAGGCTTGGCGAGCCTAAGCGAGCCTCGCCGAAGTAGGGTGAGGGGGTGACTCGGTCTAGAGACATCTCGCTCTAGCGGATCGCAACGCCACGACGCAACGCAGGCGATTCAATCTGAGAAGATCATGCTCTAGAGTCGGGCGCGCGCCGCCTTGACGATCGCGTCAACGGTAATGCCGAAGTGCTGATAGAGCGCCTTGATCGGGGCTGAGGCACCGAAGCTCGCCATGCCGACGAAGGCGCCGCGCGCGCCGATATAGCGCTCCCAGCCGAAGCCGACCGCGGCCTCGATGCCGATGCGCACGACATCGCCGCCGAGCACGCTCGTGCGATAGTCGGCGGGCTGCCGGTCGAACAGCTCGAACGACGGCATCGAGACCACGCGCGTCGGCGTGCCGGCGGCCTCGAGCGCGGCCTTGGCCTCGACGGCAAGCGCGACCTCGGAGCCCGTGCCGATCAGCACCACCTTCGCCGCGCCACCGTCGGCTTCGCTCAGCACATAGCCGCCGCGCGCCGCGAGATTATCTGATTTGTGCTCGGTTCTGAGCGTCGGCAGGTTCTGGCGGGTGAGCGCGAGCACGCTCGGGCCGGTCCGATTGTCGAGCGCGATCTGCCAGCACTCGGCAGTCTCGACCGCATCCGCTGGGCGCAGCACGAGCAGGTTCGGCATGGCGCGCAGGCTCGCCAGGTGCTCGACCGGCTGATGCGTCGGGCCATCTTCGCCGAGGCCGATCGAATCATGGGTCATGACATAGATGACCCGCACGCCCATCAGCGCCGAGAGCCGGATCGAGGGGCGGCAATAATCGGTGAAGACCAAAAAAGTGCCGCCGAACGGAATCGCGCCGCCATGAAGTGCCATCCCGTTCATCGCCGCCGCCATGCCGTGCTCGCGCACGCCGTAATAGACATAGCGGCCGTCGAACGCGCCGTTCTTGAGCGGCGCCATGCTGCCGACCTTGGTGCCGTTGGAGCCGGTGAGGTCGGCCGAGCCGCCGAGCAGCGAGGGGAGCGCCGGCGCGATCACCTCGATCGCGCGCTGCGATGACACGCGGGTCGCGAGCGCGGGCTTCTCCGCGCTGAATTTCTGCTTCAACGCGTCGATCGCACGACCGACGTCCGCGGGGACGTCGCCTTGAATCGCCGCGTCGAACGCATTTTTCGCGCTGCCATCGAGCTTGGCCAACCGATCCTGCCATGCCTTACGCGCGACGGCGCCGCGGGCGCCCGCCGCGCGCCAGGCAGCGAGGATATCCATCGGCACCTCGAAGGGCGCGTGGGGCCAGCCGAGCTTCTCGCGTGCGCCCTTGATCTCGGCCTCGCCGAGAGGCGAGCCGTGCGAGTCCGCCGTGCCTGCCTTGGTCGGTGCGCCGTATGCAATCGTTGTGCGACAGATTATGAGCGAGGGCGTCGTGGTCTTCTTGGCGGCTTCGAGCGCGCGGGCGACCGCCTCTGGGTCGTGGCCATTGACCGTTTGCGTATCCCAACCATAGGCGGCGAAGCGCTTGGCGGCATCATCCGAGAGGGCGAGCGAGGTCGGGCCGTCGATCGAGATGTCATTGCTGTCATAGAGCACGATCAAGCGGTCGAGCTTCAGATGACCGGCGAGCGAGGCCGCCTCGTGGCTGATGCCTTCCATCAGGCAGCCATCGCCCGCGATCACATAGATATGGTGATCGATCATGGGGGCGCCGAAGCGCGCGGCCAAATGACGCTCGGCGATCGCCATGCCGACCGCGTTGGCGATGCCTTGGCCGAGCGGGCCCGTCGTGGTCTCGATGCCGCCGCCATGGCCGTACTCCGGGTGGCCCGCGGTTGCGCTACCGAGCTGGCGGAAGTTCTTCAGCGCCTCGATGTCGAACTCCGCATAACCCGTCAGGTAGAGTAGCGCATAGAGCAGCATCGAGCCGTGGCCGGCGGAGAGCACGAAGCGGTCGCGATCCGGCCAATGCGGATCAGCCGGGTCGAACTTGAGGAACCGGCTGAACAGTACGGTCGCCGCATCGGCCATGCCCATCGGCATGCCGGGGTGGCCGGAATTGGCGCGCTGCACCGCATCCATGGCGAGGGCGCGGATGGCGTTGGCCATGTCCTTGTGGGAGGCGGGCGTCGCGGTCATGGTCGCTCCGGGGGCGGCGAGGGGGCCTTGTGAGGCGCGCGCACCATGCCGGCGGGGTCCGGCGCCGTCAACAGATTCCACCCCTGAGATTTCCGCCACTTCCGCGACGGCCTTTTGTTGACGCTTGCGGCGCCTCGGACTAATGGTTGAAGGCCAAATGCGCGGCCAAAGAGCCGCCGGGCGCCACATAGCGGCGGGATCGGACAAATGGTTTGGTTGGAGCAGGCCTGTGCGCGACTCGAGGCCTCAGTCGAGCGACTGGCGCAGTCGATCGAGGCGGGGCCCCGTGGCCAAATGCTGGATCGGGTCCAGGCGCTCGAAAGCGAGCTTGAGACCCTGCGCGTCGAGCACGCCGAGCTGAGCGCTGCGGTCGAGCGCCTGACGGCAGAGCGCGACCGCCTGACCTCGATGATCAGCGAAACCCAGGAGCGCTATGCGGCCGCGCGCGTGGTTGGCGATGCGGTGGCCAGGCGGCTCAGCCAGGCGATCACCGATATGCGCGCGCTGGTGGGCGGCTGATCGTGGGCCAGGTGTCGGTCAGTATTCGCGGCCGCACATACCCGATTGCGTGCGATGACGGGCAGGAGGAGCACGTCATTCGGCTCGCCTCCTATCTCGACAAGCGGGCGGCCGAGCTTGATCGCACGGTCGGGCTGGTGTCTGAGGCACGCATGCTGGTGATGGTCGGGCTCCTGGTCGCGGACGAGCTCGCGGAGGCCCATGACGAGCTCCGGCGCATACGAGAATCCCTGGTTGGCACCGAGGCCGCGGCGCGCAAGGCCGGGGCGGAAACCGTCGAGCGCCGCATCACCCCCGTGATCGAGCGGCTCGCCCATCGGCTCGACGATATTGCCGCCCGCCTTGAAGCTGATTAAGTTTGGGTTGGGCGGTTTCTGCGGGATTCGACGCTCCAACTGTTTCCCAGGGCCAACATTGTTCCTCTTGGGAGCTGTCCCTACCGGGGCTCCGGCCTTGGCATATGGCGCCCACCTGCACATGCAGGCCTAGAGGGAACAACGGATGCGACGGTCCACGCGGGGCCGCCTGCTTGGACCGGGGCATACCGGTTGCGCGCGTCACGACCGTGGCTCACCCGAGTGCAGTCCCCCGATCACCTGCGGGCAGCAAAATCAGCGGCACGACAAGCGGCCAAGGCGCACCGTCGCGAGGCCAAGGCCGCGGCCGGGCCCGATGCGGCTGAGCGCGCGCTCGCGCATCTTCGCTCCACATTGCCGCCCGCCACGCCACAGTGCGTTGCGGGCTATTGGACGATGGGCGATGAGTTTGACGTTCGACCGATGTTGACCTGGTTCGAAGAGGCCGGCTGGACCTGCGGTCTGCCGGCGCTTGTCGGGCGCGACAAGCCGATGGAGTTTCGCCGGTGGCATGCCGGCGACACGCTCGTTCCCGGTCAATTGGGAACTAGCCAGCCGGCAAAGGAGGCGCCGGTGGTCGAGCCCTCCGTGCTGCTGGTTCCGTTGCTCGCCTTCGATCGCGCGGGCTATCGGCTCGGCTATGGCGGCGGTTATTACGATCGCACCCTGGCGGCGCTGCGGGCAGGACGTGAGGTTGTCGCGTTCGGAGTCGCTTTCGCCGGTCAAGAAGTCGACCATGTGCCGCACGACGAAACGGACCAGCGGCTCGACTGGGTGATCACCGAGCAGGGCGCGATACGGATCGAACGAAACGGGACAAGCGAGGCCGCGCGGTGAAAATTCTGTTTCTGGGTGACATTGTCGGGCGCGCGGGGCGTGACGCGGTGGCGAGCCATCTTCCCACCATCCGCGAGCGCCTCGGTCTCGACTTCGTCATCATCAATGGTGAGAACGCGGCCGGCGGTTACGGCATCACAAGCGAGATCTGCCGTGCGCTCTATCAGGTGGGCGGCGATGTGTTGACGCTCGGCAATCACGCCTTCGATCAACGCGAGACCCTGGCCTATATCGGCACCGACAACCGTCTGCTGCGGCCCTTGAATTATCCGCCGGGCACGCCCGGGCGCGGGGCCGCGGTGTTTCGCACGCAGTCCGGCCGCAGCGTGCTCGTCGTTCAGCTGATGACCCGGCTCTTCATGGATCCGCTCGACTGCCCGTTCGCCGCGATCACGAACGAGCTCGCCAAGCACCAGCTCGGCCGCACGGTCGACGCGATCGTGGTCGACATTCACGGCGAGGCGACCAGCGAGAAGCAGGCGCTGGCCCATCATATTGACGGCAAGGTCTCGCTCGCGGTCGGCTCGCACACCCATGTGCCGACGGCGGACGCACGCCTTCTGCCGAAGGGTACAGCGTTTCAGACTGACGCCGGCATGTGTGGCGCCTATCAGTCGGTGATCGGCATGGACCCTGGTGTTGCGATCGAGCGCTTCGTGCGCAAGCTGCCGACCGCACGGCTGGAGCCCGCTGGCGGCGATGGCATGGTGTGCGGCACGTTCATCGAGACGGATGACGCTACAGGTTTAGCCCGTCGCGTGGCGCCGTTGCGGATCGGCGTTGGCTTGAGCGAGGCGTGGCCTTGAGGGCCGCTCGATCAGGCGCTGCGCCGATTGGGCCGCGGCTTCAGCGTCTGCGGTTTCAAGAGACCGGAGATGCCCTCGCGCGGCGCGAGGGTCGACGGCGGCGTGCTCGGCCTCGGGCTCGGATCGAGGGTCGCGACCGCATTCGCCATGTCGAGTTCGACCACGCGATTGATCGCGCTCACCGTCGCGAGCAGGCGCTGCGGATCATGGCCGCACCATTCTACGGCGAGCTCAACCAGTCGCTTGAGCAGATGACCGTAGGCGCCGAAATACCAGCGCGGCTCGAGGCCGGCGCGCTCGTGCGCCTGCCCCATGCGCTTGATGCGCTCGAAATAGCCGGCATCGAAATCGCCCGAGAAGAGCGCGAGCAAATGGCGCCCCTGAACCTCGCGGAACCGGTGAATCGCCTCGGGCGAGCGGTCGATGTTCTCGGCGACCTGCCGCATCTCGGGCCAGGCCGTCGCATAGATCAGGAACTCGTCGACGATATCGTCAACATGGACCTCCAAGACCGGCCGGAACTCGAGCAACAGCGCGCGCGTCTTTGCGTCGAGCTTCGTCGCGCCGCTGCGTTCCGCCTGGTCTTGCCGTCCCTTGGCTGCCATTCCTAGCCTTTAGGTCACCCCTCGACACGAGCCACGATCGCCATGACAGCATCGAGTTCGAGCCGTTTCGGATTATTGAACAGCCGCGCGCCCGGTTCAAACCCCTTGGCGCCGAACCGGTGGAAAGGTCCGAAGCTCCATGAGTGATGTGATGCCGGCCGGCGGCGGCGCGTGGGACGCCGATTCCTATGCCCGATCCTTTGGCTTCATCGCAAAGCTGGGCGAGGATCTGCTCGACCTGCTCGCGCCGAGGCCCGGCGAGCGCATTCTCGATCTTGGCTGCGGCACCGGCCGGCACGTGGCCGCGCTGGCCGCCCGCGGGGTCGAGGCGATCGGCCTCGACAGCGATGCCGCCATGATCGAGTCGGCAAAGGCCGCGAATCCCGGGCTCTCCTTCATCCGGGCGAGCGGCGAGAGCTTTCGCCTGGACCGGCCGGTCGATGCCATCCTTTCAAACGCCGCGTTGCATTGGATGACGCGCCCGCAGCGCGCGATCAACGCCATGGCGCGGGCGCTCAAGCCGGGTGGACGGCTCGTGCTCGAGATGGGCGGCCATGGCAATGTCGCTGTGCTGGTCGGGGCCATCCACCAGGCCTTGCTCGAAGCCGGTGTTGCCCGCAAGGCCCTGCCAATGCCCTGGTATTTTCCGCGCCTCGGCGAGTATACCCACCGGCTCGAGAAGGGTGGATTCGAGGTCGATCAGGCCATCCTGTTCGATCGGCCGACCCCCTTGGACGATTTGAAGGGGGGGCTCAGCGAATGGCTGGCCATGTTTGGCCGGCCGTTTCTGGTAGCCACTCCGGTGGACCGCCATGGCGGGATTGTTGATCGCGTGGTCGCGCTGACTCGGCCCAAGCTCTATCGCGACGGGCGATGGATTGCCGATTACCGGCGGCTTCGCGTCGTCGCCCACCGGTCGGGATAGCCCGCTCGGAGCGGGTGTGGGCCGATGGCCTGCGCCCCATTCTTGCCACATTGGGCGGCTAATAGTAGCAATGCGGGGAATCCACTGCATGTGGTATATTGGCCGGCCAAACCAACTAGATGGAGCCGTAGCGCGGAGTCATGGCAGGCCATTCCAAGTGGAAGAACATCATGCATCGCAAGGGCGCGCAGGATCAGCGACGCGCCCGCATGTTCACCAAGCTGGTGCGGGAAATCGTGGTTGCGGCCAAGGCCGGCCTGCCTGACCCGGCGTCGAACCCCAGGCTCCGCTCGGCCATGGCGGCCGCGCGCGCGGCCAACGTGCCCAAGGACAACGTCGAGCGCGCGCTCAAGAAGGCGAGCGGAGCCGATGCCGAGACTTATGAAGAGGTGCGCTATGAAGGCTATGGTCCGGGCGGCATCGCCATCATGGTCGACGCCCTGACCGACAATCGAAACCGCACGGCCTCCGAGGTGCGCTCGATCTTCAGCCGGCACGGCGGCACGCTCGGCGAGACCGGCAGCGTCACCTTCATGTTCCAGCGGGTCGGCGCCATCCGCTATCCGGCCAAGATCGCCGATGCTGACACCATGATGGAAGCAGCGATCGATGTCGGCGCCATGGATTGCGTGTCGGACGATGAAGGTCATGACGTGCTGACCTCGCCCGAAGATTTCAACACGGTGCGCGACGGCCTCGAAGCCAGGTTCAGCCCGGCCGACAGCGCGCGCCTCTCGTGGCGCCCGACGACGACGGTGCCGGTCAGCAATCCCGAGAACGCTGAATCGGTGCTTGAGCTGGTCGAGGCGCTCGACGACAACGACGACGTGCAGCAGGTGGTGGCCAATTTCGAGGTCGCCGACGACGTGATGCAGAAGATCGCCGCGACATGACCGGCGTCGGGAGCAACACCCTCTGATGCGGCGTATCATTGGCCTTGATCCAGGCCTTAGGGCCACCGGCTGGGGCGTGATCGAGGCCAATGGCAATCGCTTGAGCCATGTCGCGCATGGCGTGGTGCGGCCGACCGAGGGCGGGGAGCTGGCGGCACGCCTGGTCGAGCTGCATGACGGCCTGCTCGCGGTGATCAAGGCCCATCGGCCGAGCGAAGCGGCGGTGGAGGAGACCTTCGTCAACCGTAATGCGAGCTCGACCCTCAAGCTCGGCGTCGCGCGCGGCGTCGTGCTGCTGGTGCCGGCCCAGGCGGGACTGAGCGTCGCGGAATACGCGGCCAATCAGGTCAAGAAGACGGTGGTCGGCGCCGGCCATGCCGACAAGAACCAGATCGCCATGATGGTGCGTCGCTTGCTCCCGGGCGCCGGCGAGCCCGCGAGCGATGCGGCCGATGCGCTTGCGGTCGCGATCTGCCACGCGCACACCGCCGCGTCGACGTCCTACTGGGCCGAGGCCAAGCGAACGTCCGATGGGGCGCGCGCATGATCCGCAAGCTCTCCGGCGTGCTCGATGGTGTTGGTCTCGATCATCTGGTGTTGGATGTCGGCGGCGTCGGCTATCTGGTGCACGGCTCGGCGCGGCTGCTGCGCAGTCTCCCGGCACCGGGCGCTCGCCTCTCGTTGACCGTCGAGACCGTGGTGCGCGAGGACGCGATCAATCTCTACGGCTTCGAGAGCGCGACCGAACGTGAGTGGTTCGGCCTGCTGCAGAGCGTCCAGGGGGTGGGCGCCAAGGTTGCGCTGGCACTGCTCGGCACGCTTGGTCCGACCGCGCTCGCAAGCGCGATCGCCGGTCGGGACAATGCGGCGCTGACCCAGGCGCCGGGTGTGGGACGCAAACTGGCCGAACGGCTGGTGACCGAGCTCAAGGACAAGGTGCCGGCCGAGGCGGCGCTGGCCGGGACCGCCAAGAGCGGGACGCAGACTGGTGCGGCAGGCGCGGTGCCGACTGCGCGCGATGCAGTGTCGGCGTTGGTCAATCTCGGCTATCGCCAGGCGGAGGCCCAGGCCGCGATCGGCCGCGCGTCGTCCAATTTGGGCACGGCGGCCCCGCTTGAGGCGCTCATCCGTGCCGGCCTCAAGGAATTGGTGCCGTGAGCGCGCGCCCGATGGTGGCACCCGAGCGTGCGCCCGACGATCAACCGGAGGCGAGCCTCAGGCCACAGCGCTTGGTCGAGTTCATCGGCCAGAAGGCGCTGCGCGAAAATCTTGGTGTCTTTATCGCGGCCGCCCGTCAACGCGCCGAGGCGCTCGACCATGTCTTGTTCTATGGGCCGCCCGGGCTCGGCAAAACCACGCTGGCGCAAATCGTCGCGCGCGAGCTAGGCGTCGGCTTGCGTGCGACCTCGGGCCCGATCATTCAGCGCGCCGGCGACCTGGCCGCGATTCTAACCAACCTCAATCCGCGTGACGTACTCTTCATCGATGAAATTCACCGCCTTAATCCTGCCATCGAGGAAGTGCTTTATCCCGCGATGGAGGACTTTGAGCTGGATCTGATGATTGGCGAAGGGCCGGCGGCGCGCTCGGTGCGGATCGATCTCCCGCCGTTCACGCTGATCGGCGCGACCACGCGCACGGGGCTGATCACGACGCCGCTGCGCGAGCGCTTCGGCATTCCCCTGCGGCTTGAGTTTTATCAGGTGGCCGAGCTCGAGGCGATTGTCAGGCGCAATGCCGAGCTTCTGTCGCTCAAGCTGACACAGGATGGCGCGCGCGAGGTGGCGCGTCGCTCGCGCGGCACGCCGCGCATCGCGGTTCGCCTGTTGAGGCGCGTGCGCGATTTCGCGGCGGTGCAAAATGTCGCCGAGGTAGGCGCCAAGCTCGCGGATCAGGCGCTCAACCGCCTCGAGGTCGATGCCAAGGGCCTCGACTCGCTCGACCGGCGTTATTTGCGCTGTATCGCCGAGAATTATGGCGGCGGGCCGGTCGGTGTGGAAACCATCGCGGCCGCGCTCTCCGAGCAGCGTGACGCGCTCGAGGACGTCATCGAGCCCTATCTGATCCAGCAAGGCTTCGTGCAGCGCAGCCCGCGTGGCCGGCTGTTGACCCTGTTGGGGTTCGAACATCTCGGCCTGACACCGCCCCGTCGTCAGGCCGAGCTCGACATGGCGCCGCCCGCGGGCGCAAAGGAGGGCGACGATGGCTGATCCGATGGGCGATGAGGGCGCACGGGGTGAGGTTGTCACGCTGCCGGGCGCGGTGCATCGCTACCAGCTCCGCGTGTTCTATGAGGACACCGACGCGGCCGGCATCGTCTACTACGCCAACTACCTCAAGTTCATCGAGCGTGCGCGCACCGAGATGATGCGCGAGGCGGGCGTGAGCCATAGCCAGCTCATGGCGCAGAAGGGCGTCGCCTTCATCGTGCGGCGCTGCCTGGCCGACTTCCGAGCCCCCGCGCGGCTCGATGATCTGCTTGAGGTGCGCACCCGCATCCTTGCGATCGGCGGCGCATCAATCGAGGCCGAGCAGGTGGTCTGGCACGGCCAGGATTCGCTGGTGCGCTGCGAGATCAAGCTCGGCTGTATCGACCGGGCCGGCCGACCGGCGCGCCTACCCGAGGCGGTTCATGCCGCGCTCGCCCGTTTCAAGCCCAGAGAACAACGAAACTAAGTCCCGGCCAAACCATGAACGAAAACGATGCTGTAAACGCTGCGCTGCAACTCGGCGATGCGGTCGCCAAGGCCGCCACCGATTTGTCTCCGTGGGCCCTGTTTCTTCAGGCTGACATCGTCGTCAAGGTGGTGATGCTGATCCTGGTGATCGCATCGCTGTTCAGCTGGGCGATCATTTTCGACAAGATCGTGCGTCTGCGCAGCGTGACGCGGCAGGCGGAAGGGTTTGAGCGCACCTTCTGGTCAGGCGGCTCGCTCGACGAATTCTACGATCGGCTGGGCGACCGCGCCGGGCACCCGATGGCCTTGATCTTCGTCGCCGCCATGAAGGAATGGCGGCGCTTCGCCTCGCGCGGCGGGCAGGCGTTGGATTCGGTGCGTCTCGAAGGGCTGCAGCGTCGGGTCGCCCATGCGATGGAGGTGACGACGACGCGCGAGCTCGAGACGCTCGAGAAATACACGGGTTTCCTGGCGACGGTCGGCTCGACCGCGCCGTTCGTCGGCCTGTTCGGCACTGTATGGGGCATCATGAACAGCTTCGCCTCGATCGCGGCGAGCAAAGACACCTCGCTTGCGGTCGTCGCGCCCGGTATTGCCGAGGCGCTGTTCGCCACCGCGATCGGCCTGATCGCCGCGATCCCTGCCGTGGTCGCCTATAACAAGCTCTCAGCGGATATCGATCGCTTCAGCCAGCGGCTCGAGGGCTTCACCACCGAGTTCCGCGCGCTGCTTTCGCGCCAGCTTGAGGAGCGCGCCGCCTGATGGCTGCCGAAGTCAATGGCCGGTTGCGCCGTCGCCGCAGACGTCGGGAGCCGATGAGCCAGATCAACGTGACGCCGTTTGTCGACGTCATGCTGGTGCTGCTCGTCATCTTCATGGTGACCGCGCCGCTCCTGACCGCCGGTGTCGAGGTCAATTTGCCCGAATCCAGCGCGAAGGCGCTCAAGGGCACGGACGAGCCGCTCGCGGTCTCGATCGATCAGGCGGGCAAGATCTACATCCAGGAGAACGAGGTTCCGCTCGAGGAGCTGGGTCCAAAGCTCAAGGCGATCACCGAGCAGAAGCCCGAGGCGCGCGTCTTCGTGCGGGGCGATCGTGGCATCGCCTACGGCCAGGTGATGGCCGTGATGAGCGCGATCAAGGAGGCGGGCATCGCGAACGTCGCCCTGGTCACGGTGGTGCCCGCGAGTGAACCCTTGAAACCGGGTCAATGAGCCGCACCGGATGGATCCTCTCCGCCATATTGCACGGGGCGATCATCGCGCTCGCGGCTTTCGGCTTGCCTCACATGTTCAAGAAGGACGAGCCGATCCTGGAATCGGAGCCGGTCGTCGTCGGCCTGGTCGAGATCGCCGAGCAGGCGAGCCAGCCGGACGCGAAACCCGAGCCGCCGGCGCCCAAGCCCGCGCCGAAGCCGGAAGAGAAGCCGCTTCCGGAGCCGCCGCAGCCGAAGCCCGAGGAAAAGGCGCCGGAGCCGACACCACTCGAGCCCACGCCCGCGCCGACGCCGGTGATCAAGGCGCCCGAGCCGCCGCCTCAGCCGCCGGAACCACCCAAGCCGCCGGAGCCCAAACCCGAGGAGCCACCGCCGCCAGAGCCGAAGCCCGAGCCGGCGCCAGCGCCCGAGCCCGAACCGACGCCCGAGCCACCGCCAGAGCCCGCGCCGGAACCGCCACCGCCGGAGCCAACGCCCGAGCCACCGCCGGAGCCGCAACCCGTGGCGCCGAAGCCGCCGCCGCCAAAGCCCAAGCCGCCGAGCCCGGATTTGAACTCGCTGCTCAAGAACCTGGCGAAGGAGGAGCCGATACCGCCCGCCAAGGAAGCCGAGAAGACGGAGAAGAAGCCGCCTCAGCTCTCCGAACTCCTGGACACGATCGCGCGCGCGCCCGACGAGGCGAAGCCGGCCGAGGAACAGCGCGCCGAGAAGCCGCCGGCGGCGTTCTCGGGCCTGCTCGCGACCACGATCACCGGCGCGATCAAGCGCAAGGTCGAGGAGGGCTGGTATGTGCTGGCGGGGGTCATTGACGCGGAGAACATTGTTGTCGAACTCGATCTTGAATTAGCGCTCGATGGCAGTGTGCTCGAAGTCCAGATCGCGGATCGCGCGCGCTACAACTCCGACACGGCGTTTCGCGCCATGGCCGAATCGGCGAGGCGCGCTGTAATACAGGCGAGTCCGTTTGAGATATTGCGACAACATGCGGACACCTACGAGGTTTGGCGGAAAATCAGGATGCCCTTCGGACTGCGCCAATGAGAGAACCAGACAAGGTGCCGTCATCGTGCCGTGCTCAGTTACCGAAATACGGAAAAGGCGAAATGATCAGTTCTTTCTCTAGACCGATCCCATCCCTTGATCGGGTTCGGCACGTCGCACGCGCAGCAGCTGTGATCGGCGCCCTTGCTCTAATTGGAATTCTGAATGGGGTTGGGGCAGCGCGCGCCGAGCTTCAGATCGAAATCACCCGCGGCGTCGTCGAGCCGATTCCGATCGCGATCACCGATTTCTACAGCCCCTCGGCCGACGCCTCCGAGATAGGCCGGCGGATCGCGAGCGTAATCAGCAAGGATCTGGAGCGCTCCGGACTGTTTCGCCCGATCGATCAGCGCGCGTTCATCCAGCGCCCCGCCGACATGCTGGACCAGCCGCGCTTTCAGGACTGGCGCCAGATCAACGCCCAGGCGCTCGTAACGGGGCAGGTTCAAATCGAATCCGGCGGGCGGCTCAGCGTCGAGTTCCGCCTCTGGGATGTCTATGCCTCGCAGCACCTGGTCGGCTTGCGCCTGGGGAGTGCGGAGAATGCCTGGCGGCGGATCGCGCACAAGGTGGCCGATGCGATCTACCAGCGGCTCACCGGCGAGGGCGGCTATTTCGACACGCGGATCGTCTATGTCTCGGAGAGTGGACCCGCCTCGGCCCGCAAGAAGCGCCTCGCCATCATGGACCAGGACGGCGAGAACTTCCGCTTCCTCACCGATGGCCGCGCGCTGGTGCTGACCCCGCGCTTCTCGCCGACCACCCAGGAGATCACCTATCTCTCCTATGAGGGCGACCAGCCGCGCGTCTATTTGCGCAATATCGATACCGGGCGGCAGGAGATCCTGGGCAATTTTCCGGGCATGACCTTTGCGCCCCGGTTTTCGCCCGACGGCAATAAGGTGGCGCTGACCTACGCCAAGAACGGCAATTCCGACATATTCTCGATGGATCTGCGCACGAGGCGCGTCCAGCAGCTGACCCGCGACCCCTCGATCGACACCTCTCCGACCTATTCGCCCGACGGCTCGCGGATCGCCTTCGAGTCCGATCGTGGCGGCAGCCAGCAGATCTACGTCATGGGCAGTGACGGCAGCGGGGTCACGCGGGTCAGCTTCGGCAAAGGGCGCTATGGCACCCCGGTCTGGTCGCCGCGCGGCGACCTGATCGCCTTCACCAAGATCAGCCAGGGCGAGTTCTACATCGGGGTGATCAAGCCGGACGGCTCCGATGAGCGCCTGATCGCGCAGGGCTATCTCGTCGAGGGCCCGACCTGGGCGCCGAATGGCCGCGTGCTTATGTTCTTCAGGCAGGCAAGCCGTAACCCTGACAGTGCCGAGCTCGTGAGCATCGACATCACCGGCCAGAATGAGCGCGTGCTCGTCACCTCGACCGCGGCATCAGACCCAGCATGGTCGCCCTTGATCCCATGACGAGCCCTCTCTATGCTTCGCGTCGATTCGGGCCGCCTTCGCCAACACACCAGGCGAGCAGGGCGCCCGTTTTTTTGCGCCACTTTGTGGCGTACCGGCCGGCGCGATGCAGGCTCGGAGTCAGGTCAGTGAGTCAGTTCACCTCGGGTCATTGAAATCCAGGAGTGGGAGGAGACGAATGCGTATCAAGTGGTTGGCCCCGTTTGCTCTGTTGGCCATCTTGGCCGCGTGCGAAAGCACACCGGATGAAAGTGCGGCGACGGACGGCCAGACCAATGAGTCTGCGACCGACGGGTCCAGCGGTGACGGCGTCAGCGAATCGACCGTGGTGCCCGGTTCGCAGGAGGACCTCGCACAAAACGTTGGCGATCGGGTGTATTTCGATTTCGATTCGAGCGTGCTCTCGCCGGAAGCGCGTCAGACTCTTGAGGGACAGGCGGAGTGGCTGAAGAAGTACGCCGACGTGCGCTTCTCGGTCGAAGGCCATTGTGACGAGCGTGGCACTCGTGAGTACAATTTGGCGCTCGGCGAGCGCCGCGCGGCTGCCGCAAAGAACTATCTGGTCGCGCTGGGCATCGACGGGTCCCGGCTCGACACGATCAGCTACGGTAAGGAGCGGCCCTACGCCCTGGGTCATGATGATTCCGCGTGGTCGCAGAACCGCCGCGCGGTCTCGATGGTCCAATAAAGCCTCGACCCGAGGTGAGCGGGCAGGCCGAGATGGTCTGCCCGCGCTTCTTCAAGGTCGATTGACGTCCACCGGCTCGGCCCGCCGCCATGGCAGGTCTTGGGGTCGATGGAAGCGCGACGGTGCCGCCTCCTTCGCCGCGTAACGAGGGAGTGGAAAAATGAGAAGAGCCTGCTTGGCAGTCGCGGCCATGTTTTGTTTCATTCTCGCAGGTTTGCTGGTTCAGCCGGCCGGCGCGCAAGACTTGGATTCCTTGCGCAATCAGGTCAATCAGCTGCGCCAACAGGTGCGCCAGCTCAGCAGCCAAGTCAACGCGCTGCAGGGTGGCGGCGGGGCAGCTTTCGCCGATGGTGCCTCGAGCGCCGATCTCTATTCGCGCATGGACGAGATCAACGAATCCATGCGCCGGATCAACGGCCGCCTCGAGGAGCTCGAGTTCAAGGTCAACAACCTGTCGAGTGCGGTCGAGCTCGTCAGGCGCGACGCCGATCTGCGCGTGGCAGATGCGGAGGCTGGCGCGCCGCCGGCGCCGGGCGCGGTGGAGGGGGGCGCGGGCTCGGCACCCGAGCGGGCGCGGGCCGAAGCGGACGCGAACGCGCCCAGAAACCTCACGCCCTCGGGTTCAAATGCGGCCGACGCCGGATCAAGCGCGGCCGACACCGGCGACACCAACGGCGCCTATGACACGTCGTTGGGCCCGCGCTCGCTCGGAACCCTGCCGCTTGAGCCCGGTGAGGCGCCGCCGCGTGCGGCGGCCAGCGCCGAGGCGAGGCTGGAGCCGCCGCCGGCCCCACCGACCGAGCCCGCCGCCGGAGAGGAGACCGCGGTCGCGTCCGTTGCCCCGGCGACGCCGAAGGAGCAATACGACGCGGCGCAAGAGCTCCTGAAGAACGGGCAGTATGCCGAGGCCGAGGCCGCCTTCCGCTCGTTCATCGACACCAATCCCAAGGACGGCAATGTTGAGCGCGCGTCCTATTGGCTTGGTGAAACGCTCTATGCCCGCAAGAACTTCACGGAGGCGAGCCGCATCTATGCCCGCAACGTCCAGCAATGGCCGAAGGGCGACAAAGCGCCCGACAATCTCGTGAAGCTCTCGCTGGCGCTGATCAACCTGAAGCGGGCGGGCGAGGCGTGTCAGTTCCTGGTCGTGCTGGATAACGACTACCCCGATGCCGCGCAGAACGTGAAGCAGGCGGCCGCGCGCGCGAAGAAACAAGCGAAGTGCACCTGAGCGCTCCGGCAGCCACCCGCTCGCCCGCCAAGGAGTTTGCGGTCGCGATGGCGGCGCTCGGGCCGTTCGAGGCCCGGCCCGTGCTCGCGGTCGCCGTTTCCGGCGGACCGGACAGTATGGCGCTGGCCCTG
>Ga0194121_10004482_pt1 | contig 20234 bp, 12 predicted proteins | sample TA2MahCa50mmetaG_FD_148609 | JGI IMG/M metagenome (GOLD analysis project Ga0194121, IMG submission 148609) | Freshwater microbial communities from Lake Tanganyika, Tanzania - TA2015020 Mahale Deep Cast 50m | ecosystem: Environmental > Aquatic > Freshwater > Lake | place: Tanzania: Lake...
GGCCGGCGCGGGCAGCGCCGCGTACGCAGGCGGCGCCGCGCTGGCGAGCCGCTCGACGACGTCCGCGGCGATCGCCGCGATGCGCGCCATGCCGGCGAGGTCCAGCTTGTCCGCCGTGTCGCCGGGCTTGTGGTAGTCGGCGTGCCGTCCCGTGTGGAAGAACAGCACCGGCACGCCGGCGCGATAGAAGCTCGCGTGGTCCGACGGCCCGAACGGCGACCCGCTCGTGCTCGCGCTCACCGTCCGGCTCGCGGCGCTGCCGCGGACGAGGTCCGCGAGGCCCGGCGCGCTGTCGACGCCGCCGACCGTGAGGCGGCCGTCGCGCAGGCGCCCGACCATGTCGAAGTTCACCATGGCGACGGTCTGCGCGAGCGGCCTCGTCGGCCGGCGCACGTAGTGCGCGGAGCCGATCAGCCCGAGCTCCTCCGCGCCGAAGAGCGCGAAGAGCAGCGTGCGGGGCGCGCCGCCCGCGGCGGCGAAGGCGCGGGCCAGCCCGATCGCCACCGCCGTGCCCGAGGCGTTGTCGTCGGCGCCGGGATGGACCTCGCCGCCGACACGGCCCACGTGGTCGTAGTGCGCGCCCACGATGACGGTCTCCGCCGCCAGGGCCGGATCGCGGCCGGGCAGCACGGCGAGGACGTTGACGCCGTGGACGTCCGTCCGCTCCAGCGCGACCTGGATGCGCACGTGGCGGCCGGTGGCGAACGCCCGCGGCGCCTGCACGAGCCCGGCCAGCGTCGCGCCGCCCGGCAGCAGGCGCTCGGCGACCTCGCGCCGCACCGACGCGCTGACGAGTGGCGCGGGCGTGCTGGTCGCGGTGAGCTCGGGGAGCGCGTCGTCGACGAGGAGGAGCGCACTCGCGCCGTGCGCGCGTGCGGCGGCGAGCTTCTCGACGCGCGTGACGCGGCGCCCGAGCGCGGGCGGCGCGTCGGCGAGCGCGAGCGCGATCCGGCCGCGCAGGTCGACGCCCGCATAGTCGTCGTGCCCCTGGTCGGGAGCGCTGATCCCGTGCCGCACGAACACCACCTCGCCGTCCGCGGCGCCGCTCCGCGAGCCGCCGTGCGGCATCCACTCGGTGCCCACGACCGGCGCGCCGCCATCACGAATGTCGAATGTGTTGGTTGGTGCAAGGCGGGTGCCCGTCGCGATCACGAACGATTGAAAGAACGACCCGTCGTCACCGGCCGGCTGCAAGCCCGCGGCGCGCAGCCAGTCGGCCACCTGCCGCGCGGCGAGCTCGCCGCCCGGGGTGCCGGAACGGCGTCCTTCCATCGCCGGCGTCGTGAGCGCCGCGGCCAGCTCGCCCAGCGCCGTCGAGGACGGCAGCGCGAGCGGACGCGCGCCGGCGGGCCCGAGGCCGCCGAGGAGGACGAGCGCGAGGAGGACGACGGTGACGGTGCGCCGAGGCACGAGCGGATTCTACCCTAGCGAACGGGGACGACCCGGCCTCCCGTCATGCGGACGAGCTCGTCCGGCGTGAGGCGGAAGACCGTGTGCGGGTGGCCGCCCGCGGCCCAGATCTCCGGCCACTTCAGCAGCGCCTCGTCGACGAGGACCGTGCCCGGCGGGCTCGCGTGGCCGATGGGCGCGACGCCGCCGATCGCGAACCCGGTCCGCGCGCGCACGAACTCCGCATCCGCCTTCTCGACGGCGGCGCCGAGGGCGTCCGCCACGCGGGTGAGATCGACCCGGCGGCCGCCGCTCGCCATGACGAGCACCACGCCGTCGCTCGCGGGCGCGCGGAACACGAGGGAGTTGGCGATCTGCGCGACCTCGCAGCCGAGCAGCCGCGACGCATCCGCGGCCGTGCGCGCCGCCTCGCTCAGCTCCACGACCGCGTGGGCGCCGCCGAAGCCGGCGAGCGCCGCGCGCACGCGCGCGACGCCCTCGTTCACCGCGGCATCACGATGCGGTCGAAGGTCTCCGCGTACGCGTAGCCCTTCGGGCGCCCGAGCTCGGCGTTGCGCTCGCGCACGCGGGCTTCCACGCCGGTGAAATCCCCGACCTGGCTCACGTGGCAGGTGAGGGCCTTCAGCTTGAGATCCATCGTGTCGGTGATGTCGATCACGACGTGCGGGTTCTCCCACTGCATCAGGTAGACCTCGCGGACCTTGTGCGGCTCGAACTCCGGCATCAGCTCCGGGAACGCCATGTGATCGCGCGCCGCGGGATAGACGCAGTCGAGCGCCACGCCCGCGATCGTGCGGTGGTCGCGGTGGGAGGCGTAGAGGTTGTACGTGCGGTGCGGGTTCATCGTGATCACGAGGTCCGGGCGCCATCGCCGGATCTCGCGCGTGACGTCGCGCCGCAGCGCGCGCGTGTCCTCCAGCTCGCCGTCCGGGTAGCCGAGGAACTCGACGTGGCTGACGCCGAGGGTGCGGGCGGCGTTCTGCTGCTCCTCGGTCCGGATCGCCCCCAGGCGCTCCGGCGTCATCGTGCGGTCGCTCGAGCCTTTGTCTCCGCGGGTCGCGATCACGTACACGACCTGCTTGCCGTCCCTCACCAGGCGCGCGATGGTCCCGCCGGCCCCGAACTCGGAGTCGTCGGGGTGGGCGGTCACGACCATGACGCGCGCGATCTCCTCTGCCATGCGGGCCTCCGGAGTCGCAGCTTACCAATAAGATGCGGGGTTCCCGCCGACCGGTTGTTATATTTCAACTCGTGTCTACGCGCGCGCCGCAGAAGCTCGCGATCGTGATGGTGTTTTCCCTTCTCGCGGGCATGACGCTCCTGACCATGGCGCCCTACGAGGTCGGCACCATCCGGCTCGCCGGCGTCAGCCTCCTGTGGTGGTACGGGCTCGTGGTGACGCCCGCGGCCGCCGTCCTCGTCACGGTCGTCGCGCTCCTCCGCGCCGTGCACGCGCCCGCTCCGCCGCCGCCGGCCTCGCCGCCGGCCCCCGAGTAGCCGGCATCGCCGCCCTCGGGTCGCACCTCGCCGCCGCGGGCGCATGGCTCAGCCCCGTGGTGCTCGCGGGCGTGGCGGCTTCGGTGGCGGCCGGCGACACGAGCACGCCGGTCGTCGTGGCGGCCCTCGTCGCGGCGCCGCTGCTCGGGCTCCTGCTGACCGACGACGCGCGGGCGCGTCTGCTCGACGCGCGCGGCGCGGGCGACGTCGCGATCCTCGTCGGTCTCACGTTGCTGCTCGCGGCGAACGTCGCCGTGCTCGGCGACCTCGCGCGCGAGCTCGGGCTCGCGCGGGCGCACGGCGTGGCCGCCGCCGCCGCCGTGGCCCTGCTCGTCGTCGGCTGGCAGGCGGGGGAGGCGTGGTGGCGGCTCGCGACGCCGCTCGGCGCGGCGGTGGTCATCCTGCCCGTGGCCCTCGTCGTGGCGGGCGCGGGGGCGCCGTGGACGACGTGGGCCGCGCTCGCCTCACGTCCGGCGCTGACGTTCGACGCGGCGAGCGCCTGGGTCACCGGCGGCCGCGCGATCGGCGAGCGCACCACGCTGACGTTCGGCGAGCCGCACCGGATGATCGCCGCCGCGCCGGCCACCTGGCGCGTGACCGAGCGCGACGCCGCGCGGATCAGCGTGCGCGAGTGGCGCCTCGGCACCGGTGACGCGCTGACGCTCCGCCCGGGCGATCAGCTCGCGCTCGAGCGCGGCGCGCGCGTGCGTTTCGAAGCCGGCCGGCGGGTGCCGACCGCCGCGCCGTCCGGCGTCGCGTGGGCGGACGGGCGGGGGCGTAGCACCGTCGAGCGGCTCGCCGCCGCGCTCGGGATCCTCGTCGCCGTCGTCGGGGGCGGCGTCGCGCTGGCGCCCGCGCTCGCCGCGCCGGCGCTCGCAGCGGTCGTGGTGCCGCTCGTGCTGCTGACGTTCGTGACCGGCGCCGCGCTGTGGGGGCTCTACGGCATGGCCCTCGCCCCGGCGCTCTCCCTGACCCCCCGCGCGCTGGCGCCGGTCTTCGAGGCGCTGAGCGAAGCGACCCGCGGGGGCTGGCGCCCGGCGCTGACGGGCGTGGTGGCGACCGGCCTGCTGGTGCTCCTGGCGGGCACGGTCCTCGCCTGGCGGGGCCGCCTCGCCGCGCTGGTCGACGGCGGCGCCGCCGCGCTCGGCCGTCCGGGTCCGTCGCGGGCCGTGCGATCGCTCCTGCTCGGCGGCGTCGTGCTGACGTCGGCGGCCCTCGCGCTCCGGGGCGACGATCCGTGGCGCCTCTTCACGGGCGGACTGGCGGTGATTGCAGCTCTTGCAATCGTCCCGCGGCTCGCGACGCCCGCGCCGCGCGCCCAGCTGGCCGGCGCGCTCGCGGGGGCCGTCGCATTCGCGCTCGCGGCGCTCCACGCGCTGCCATGGCTCACGGCGTCATTCGCGGCGCACCCGGTCCTGCTGGCCGCGCCGACCGCGTTCCTGATCGCGCGCCTGGCGCGCCGCGCCGCGCGCTAACGCCTCCTGCACGCGGACGGGAGGCCGCCCGGCCTCCGTCCAGTGCAGATAGAATGTCGGTCTGATGGCAAGTGATCGGATCGTCGTCCGCGGGGCCCGCGAGCACAACCTCAAGAACATCGACCTCGAGATCCCGCGCGACCAGCTCGTGGTGATCACCGGCCTCTCGGGATCGGGCAAGTCGTCGCTGGCGTTCGACACGATCTACGCGGAAGGCCAGCGGCGGTACGTCGAGTCGCTCTCCGCGTACGCGCGGCAGTTCCTCGAGCAGATGGAGAAGCCCGAGGTCGACACGATCGAGGGCCTGTCGCCCGCGATCTCGATCGAGCAGAAGACGACCTCGAAGAACCCGCGCTCCACCGTCGGCACCGTCACCGAGATCTACGACTACCTGCGGGTGCTCTTCGCGCGCGTCGGCGTCCCGCACTGCCCGTCGTGCGGGCGGGTCATCTCCGCGCAGACCGTCCAGCAGATGGTCGACCGCGTGCTCGCGTCTCCGCTCGGCACGCGCCTCCTCGTCCTCGCGCCGGTCATCCGCGGCCGCAAGGGCGAGTACAAGAAGCTCTTCTCGGACTTCGCGCGCCAGGGCTTCACGCGCGTGCGCGTGAACGGCCGGGTGCACGAGCTGGGCGAGGACATCGACCTCGACAAGAACAAGAAGCACACGATCGAGGTGGTCGTCGACCGGCTGGTCGTGCGCGAGAACCTCGGCTCGCGCCTCGCGGACTCCCTGGAGACCGCGCTCAAGCTCGCCGACGGCGTGGTGCAGGTGGAGCCCGTCGACGGCAAGCCGGACGGCCACATGCTGTTCTCCGAGCGGCTCGCGTGCGCGGAGTGCGGCATCTCGCTGCCGGAGGTGTCGCCGCGGATGTTCTCGTTCAACAACCCCTTCGGCGCCTGCCCGGACTGCAGCGGGATCGGCACGCGGTACGAGATCGATCCCGAGCGCCTCGTGCCGAACGCCGCGCGCTCCCTGAAGGCCGGGGCGCTGGCGCCGTGGGCAGGCCGCGAGAACGCGCACTTCCGGCAGACGCTGCAGGCGCTCGGCAAGCGCTACAAGGTCGACCTCGACGCGCCGTGGGCGAAGCTGCCGAAGAAGACGCGCGACCTGGTGCTCCTCGGCGACAAGGACGGCGGCTTCGAGGGCGTGGTCGCCATGCTCGAGCGCCGCTACCGCGAGTCCGGCTCGGAAGACACGCGGCGCGAGATCGAGAGCTTCATGGCCGAGCGCCCGTGCCCCACGTGCGGCGGCGCGCGCCTGCGCCGCGAGTCGCTCGCGATCAGGATCGCCGGGCGCTCGCTCTTCGACGTGGTGCGCGACACCATCAAGCAGTCGGGGGTGTTCTTCGAGACGCTGAGCCTCAGCGAGCGCGACGCCACGATCGCGCGCCGGGTGTTGAAGGAGATCCGCGAGCGCCTCGGCTTCCTGATGAACGTGGGCCTGGAGTACCTGACGCTCGACCGTCCCGCGGCCACGCTCTCCGGCGGCGAGGGTCAGCGCATCCGCCTCGCGACCCAGATCGGCTCCGGGCTCGTCGGCGTGCTCTACATCCTCGACGAGCCGTCGATCGGCCTGCACCAGCGCGACAACCGGCGGCTGCTCGAGACGCTCAAGCGCCTGCGCGACCTCGGCAACACGGTCCTCGTGGTCGAGCACGACGAGGACACGATCCGCGCCGCCGACTTCGTGGTGGACCTCGGGCCGGGCGCGGGCGAGCTCGGGGGGCACCTCGTCGCGCTCGGCACGCCGGACGAGATCATGGCGCACCCCGAGTCGCTCACGGGGCGCTACCTCTCCCGGCGCCTCGTGATCCCCGTGCCCGCGCAGCGGCGCAAGGGGAGCGGCGCGTTCCTCACGATCCACAACCCGCGCGAGCACAACCTCAAGGGCATGAACGTCCGCATCCCGCTCGGCACGCTCACGTGCGTGGCGGGCGTGTCGGGCTCCGGCAAGTCGACGCTGGTGAACGACATCCTCTACCGCGCGCTCGCGTCGATGCTGCACCGCGCGCAGGACCGGCCGGGCGCCCACGACCGCGTGGAAGGCGCCCAGCACCTCGACAAGGTCATCGCCATCGACCAGTCGCCGATCGGCCGCACGCCGCGCTCGAATCCCGCCACGTACACGGGCGTGTTCACGTTCATCCGGACGCTGTTCGCGCGCACGATCGACGCGCGCATGCGCGGCTATCAGCCGGGACGGTTCTCGTTCAACGTGAAGGGCGGGCGCTGCGAAGCCTGCCAGGGCGACGGGCTCGTGAAGATCGAGATGCACTTCCTGCCCGACGTGTACGTCACCTGCGACGTCTGCAAGGGCAAGCGCTACAACCGCGAGACGCTCGACATCACGTACAAGGACAAGTCGATCGCCGAGGTGCTCGACATGACCGTGCGCGAGGCGCTCGGCTTCTTCGACGCGGTGCCGGTCATCCGCCAGAAGCTCCGGACGCTGGACGAGGTCGGCCTCGACTACATCCGGCTCGGCCAGGCCGCGACGACGCTGTCGGGCGGCGAGGCGCAGCGCGTGAAGCTCGCCACCGAGCTGTCCCGGCGGGCCACGGGGCGGACGCTCTACATCCTCGACGAGCCCACGACCGGGCTGCACTTCGCGGACATCCAGAAGCTGCTCGAAGTCCTCAACCGGCTGGTGGACCACGGCAACACGGTCGTGATCATCGAGCACAACCTCGACGTCATCAAGACGGCCGACTGGGTCGTCGACCTCGGTCCGGAGGGCGGCGACGAGGGCGGGCGCGTCATCGCGGCGGGCGCGCCGGAGGCGATCACCAAGGTGCCCGCGTCGTACACGGGCCAATTCCTGGACCCCCTTCTGAGGTAAGGCATGCGCCGAACCAAGATCGTCTGCACCATCGGGCCGGCCTCCTCCTCCGTGGCGGAGCTCGACCAGCTCGTCAACGCGGGCATGGACGTCGCGCGCCTGAACTTCTCGCACGGCACGCACGCCGAGCACGCGGACGTCGTGCGCCGCATCCGCGAGGGCGAGGCACGATGGGGCCGGCCGATCGCCATCCTCCAGGACCTGCAGGGCCCGAAGATCCGGCTGGGCACGTTCGGGCCGGGCGGCGGCGCGCGCATCGACCTCGAGGCCGGCAAGCCGTTCACGCTGAGCGCGACGCCCGTGAGCGGCACCGCCGAGCGCAGCGCCGTGAGCCATCCCGAATACCTCAAGGAGCTGACGGTCGGGGACGAGATCTGGATGGACGACGGCATGATCCAGCTCAAGGTCGAGGAGACGACCGCGGCCGCGGTGACGTGCCGCGTGGTCGCCGGCGGCCGCATCAGCGACCACAAGGGGATCTCGTTCCCGCACGTGCCGCTGCCCGTGTCCTGCCTCACGCCGAAGGACCGCGAGGACCTGCGCTTCGGGATCGACCAGGGCATCGACTTCGTCGCCGTGTCGTTCGTCCGCTCGGCCGCGGACATCGCGGAGGTGCGGAAGCTCCTGCACGAGCTGGGGGCGGAGCTGCCGATCGTCGCGAAGCTCGAGCGGCAGGAGGTCATGGCGAACCTGCCCGGCATCCTCACGATGGTCGACGCCGTGATGGTCGCGCGCGGCGACCTGGGGGTGGACGTGCCGCTCGAGGACGTCCCGCACATCCAGAAGGAAGTGATCCGCCAGGCGCGCCAGGCCAAGGTGCCGGTGATCGTCGCCACGCAGATGCTGGAGTCGATGGTGACGCACCTGCGGCCGACGCGCGCGGAGGTGTCCGACGTCACGACCGCGATCTTCGACGGCGCGGACGCGATCATGCTGTCGGCGGAGTCCGCCACGGGCCGCTACCCGATCGAGGCGGTCGCCGTCATGGCGCGCATCGCGGAGCGGGCCGAGCAGGCGACGCTCCGCATGGAGGCGCCGCGCAAGCACGCCGACGGCGCCGTCGGCTTCCCGGAGGCGATCTCGGATGCGGCCGCCACCGCCGCCCGCGTGCTGAAGGCGCGCGCGATCGTGGCGTTCACGCAGTCGGGGTTCTCCGCGCGCCTGATCTCGCAGGAGCGCCCGGACGTGCCGATCATCGCGCTCACGCCGTTCGCCGAAGTGCAGCGGCGGCTCGGGCTCTCGTGGGGCGTGTCCTCGCGCCTCATCCGCAAGGTCGAGACGACCGACGAGATGATCGAGGAGATCGAGGCGACGCTGCTCGGCGACGGCTTCGTCCGTGTCAACGACACGATCGTGATCATCTCCGGCTCGCCCATGTGGGTGACCGGCACGACGAACCTCCTCAAGCTGCACCGCGTGGGCGAGCGCCGCTAGAGTGGGCTGGCCGGGCTGGCTGCGGAGCGTCTTCGGCGCGCCTGGGCCCGCCGCCCCCGCGCCGTCACCGGGGGTCCCGCCCGCGGCCGCCACCGACCCCTCGATCGAAGCGCTCTACGCCGCCGCGCGCATCGTCGGCGGCGGGGGCGATCTCGCGGTCACCGCCGCCCAGACCCTCGAGGCGATCCAGGCGACCACGCGCATGGACGCGGGCACGCTGTTCCGCCTCGATCGCGCGACGGACACGCTGCACCTCATGGCGCATCACGGGATCCGGCCGGAGCACGTCGACGCGCTCCGGGTGCGGCCGGTCGCCGAGAGTCACCTGCGCGAGGCGATCGAGAGCGGCCGGTCGGTCGTGGTGCCGCTGCATCGCAGCGAGCGCGGCGGCGAGCGCCTGCGGGCGGTCATCGAGGAGGCGGGGTACCGCACGCTGCTCGCGCTGCCGATTCCCGTGTCCGGGCAGACGTGGGGCATCCTCTCGATGGTCTCGCGCGAGGAGCGCACGTTCGGCGCCGACGTCCTGCGGCTTCTCGAAGCCGTCGCCCACCAGGTCGGCCTCGCGGTCGCGCGCGCGACGCTCTTCGCCGACGAGCAGGCCCGGCGCTCGCACCTCGCCGCGCTCCTCGAGATCAACACCAAGATCGGCGCGCTGGCGCCGACGGACGCGCTGCTCGCGTCGATCGCCGAGGAAGCGGCCCGCCTGCTCGGCGTCGACAACGCGGGCTTCCGGCTGCTCGACGGCGACGAGCTCGTCCTCGCGGGCGTCGCGGGCAGCGCCGGCGAGACGATGCTGACCACGCGGATCAAGATCGGCGAGAGCTTCAGCGGCAAGATCGTGGCGACGGGCCAGGCGCTGCGCGGCGAGGTGCGGAGCTTCGAGGGCATCGTGCCCGCGCACGTCGCCGCCGAGCACCGCCTCGGCTACACGCACATCCTCGGCGTGCCGCTGCGCGTGGGCGCGCGCACCATCGGCGCGCTCGCGTTCCGGGCGCGCCAGCCGTTCACGGCCCAGGATCAGGAGCTCGCCGAAGCGTTCGCGGGCCAGGCGGCCATCGCGATCGAGCACGCGCGGCTCTTCCGCGAAGCCACGCGCCAGGCCGGGCGCATGCAGGCCCTCGCCGATCTCGGCCGCGTGCTCGCGGAGACCCTCGATCCCGAGGTCGTCGCCCGGCGCGTGGTCGACAGCATCGTCCACCTGCTCGAGGCGCAGACCTCGCTCCTGCTGACGCTCGACGAGGCCACCGGCGATCTCACCGCGATGGCGGTGGCGGGGGACGCCGGCGCCGCGGAGGGCGAGCCGATCGTCTTCCCCGCCGGGACCGGGCTGCCCGGGCTCGCGCTGCGCGAGCGCGCGATCGTCACCAGCACGGACCTGCTCGCGGACCCGCGCCTCGTGCTGACGCCGGCGATCCGTGCGCGCGTGGCGCGCGCGGGCTTCCGGGCGGGCCTCGCGGTGCCGCTCGTGGTGCGCGACCGCGTGATCGGCGCTCTCGTCGTCGGCGCGCGCTCGGACCGCGTCTTCGACGCCGAGGACCTCAGCCTCGCGCGCGCGTTCGCCACCGCGGCGGCGGTGGCGATGGACAACGCGCGGCTCTACGTCGAAGCGACGCGGCGCGGGCAGGAGGCGGGCGAGCTCGCCGCGCTCGCGCGCAGCCTCACCGAGAGCCTGCGCGTCGAGGAGGTCTCCGACCGCATCGTCGCCGCGCTCATCTCGCTCTTTCACGTGCGCTCGGCGAACATCCGCCTCCTCGCGCCCGACGGCGGGCTCGTCGTGGTCGCGCGCGGCGGGCCGACGGAGGCCGTCTCGGCGCGCGGGAGCGCGATGCCGACGGGCTACGGCATCTCCGGCAAGGTGGTGGGCGGCGGCCGCGCGTTCTGGACGAGCGACATCCTCGCGGAGCCCGAGGTCCGGCTGCCGGAGCGCGTGCGCGAGGCGACCGCGGCGTCGGGGGACCTCGCCTACCTGGCGGTGCCGATGCGCGCGAAGGGCGTGATCATCGGCACGGTCCTCCTGAACGACCGCGCCGGCCGCGTCTTCACCGAGGCGGAGGCCGCGCTGCTCCAGACCTTCGCGGACCAGTCGGCGCTCGCGCTCGAGAACGCGCGGCTCTACGAGGAGACCGAGCGGCGGCGGCGCGAGGCCGAAGTCATCGCGGAGGTGGCGCGCGCGCTCAACGAGGCGCTCGACGTGACGACGATCCTGCAGCGCGTGACCGAGGCCGCGCGCGACCTGTGCGGCGCGGACCTCGCGCTGATCGCGCTCCGCGATCCGGGCGGCGAGGACATGATCCTCCGTCACGCCTCCGGGGCCCGCGCGCGGAAGGTCGACGTGCGGCTGGTGGCGCCGGGCAAGGGCGCGGGCGGCATCGTGATCACGACCGGGCGGCCGTTCCGCACCGACGACTATCTCGCCGATCCGCGGATCAGCAAGGAATACGCGGACAGCATCCGGGCCGAGGGCATCGTCGCGGAGCTCATCGTGCCGATGCTCATCGCCGGCCGCGTGGAGGGCCTGCTCTACGTGGACAACCGCGCGCCGCGGCCCTTCACCGACCGCGACGAAGCGGTGCTGACGCGGCTCGCGGACCACGCGGGGGTCGCCGTGGCCAACGCGCGGCTCTACGCGGAGACCGAGCGTCGCCGCCGGGAAGCCGAGGTGCTCGCGGAGATCGCCGGCTCGCTGAACGCCTCGCTGGACCTGGCGACGGTCCTCGCGCGCGTCACCGTCGGCGCGCGCAGCGTGTGCGGCAGTGACGTCGCGCGCCTGCTCCTGCGCGAGCCGGACTCCGACGCCGTCGTCACGCGCGCCTGCAGCGGCCAGCGCAGCGCCGCGATCGAGACCCTGCGCATCGAGCCCGGCAAGGGCGTGGGGGGGCTCGTGCTGGCGAGCGGCAAGCCCTTCCGCACCGGGAGCTACGCCGACGACCCGCGCGTCGTGAAGGCGTATCAAAGCGTCGTGGACGCGGAGGGCCTGGTGGCCACGATGGCGGTGCCGATCGTCATCGACGGGCGCGTCGAGGGGATCGTCCACGTCGACAATCGCAGCCGGCGCGCGTTCACCGACCAGGACGAGGCGGTGCTCACGCGGCTCGCCGACCACGCCGCGGTCGCCATCCGCAACGCGCGGCTCTACCGCGAGACCGCGGAGTTCGCCGAGCGCCTGCGCGCGCTGGACGAAGTCAACCGGCTCGTGTCGTCCTCGCTGAATCCCGACGAGGTCCTCCGGAACATCACGGCGGCGGCCGCCCGGTTCTTCGACGCGCCGTTCGTGACCATGTGGGTCCTCGACGAGGCGCGCCAGCGCCTGCTGCGGTCGTTCACGATCGGCAACGAGGACCTCGCCGCGCAGATCCCGCGCGAGCTCGGGCTGGGCGAGGGGACCGTCGGCTGGGTCGCGCTGCACCGTGAGCCGCTCTTCTGGGCCACGAACACCGACGCGCGCGTCGTCCCCGGCGTGGGCGTCCGCTTCGACGCGCACGGCCTCCGCTACCGCCTCGTGTACCCGATCACCATCGGCGACCGCGTGCTCGGCGTGCTCACCGCCAACCGCGCGAGCGCCGTCGACGTCACCCCGGAGACGGAGTCGCTCCTGCGCTCGCTCGCCGCGCAGGCCGCGTTCGCGCTCGACCACGCGCGCCTGTTCGCGGCGACCGCCCAGCGCCTGGAGGAGACGCGCGCGCTGCTCGACGTCGCCGAGATCCTCAACGCCACGCTCGACAGCAAGCAGCTGCTCAAGCGCGTGACCATCCGCATCGCGCAGGTGTGCCGCGTCGACCGCTGCTCGATCCAGCGCTGGGACGGCACGCGGATGGTGCCGATGATGTCCCAGTTCGCGGACGGGCAGGCGCGGCCCGACATGTGGCGGCGGTTCTCCACGCAGGCGCCGTGGGCGGGCGGCCACGTGCCCGCACAGGCGCGGGCCATGGAGACCCGGCGGCCGGTGGTCGTCAACGACGCGGCGAGCACGGACCTCATCCCGCCCGAATGGGTGGAGTGGTTCGGCATGCGGGCGTGGATGACGGTGCCGCTCGTGCGCCAGGACCAGGTGATCGGCGCGCTGAACCTCGACTACTGCGAGCGCGACGGCCGCTTCGAGGACTGGCAGGTCGACCTCGCGATGACGATCGCCGGCCAGCTCGCGCTCTCGCTCGAGAACATCCGGCTCTACGCCGAGGTGCAGGAGCGCCTGCGCGAGACCGAGACGCTGCTCACGGTGGCCGAGAAGCTCTCGCAGCCCGGCACGCCCGAGGACGTCATGCGGCACGTCGCCCGCGAGGTGGGACGCGCGACGAGCTGCGACATGGTCGGCGCGTACTTCCTCAACGAGAAGCGCGACGCGCTCGTGGCCCTCGCGGGCTATCACGTGCCCGAAGCGCTCCTGCCGCTCTTCCGGGCGCGGACGATGGCGGTGGCGGGCTTTCCGTTCGTCGCCGACGGGCTCTCGATGGGGCGCACGATGTGGAGCGCGGACGCGCTGCACGACCCGCGCTTCGACACCTCGTGGACGCACGGCGTGCCGCCCCACGCCGTGCTCTTCGTGCCGACGATGGCGCAGGGCCAGCCGCTCGGCGGCCTCTTCCTCGTGTGGTGGCAGGCGCGGCGGCCGTTCCCCGCCGCCGAGATCCCGCTCGTCGAGGGCGTCGCCACCCAGGTCGGCCTCGCCCTCGAGAACGCCGAGCTCTCGCGCCAGACGCGCGCGAAGCTGCGCGAGACGGAGGCGCTGCTCTCGGTGAGCCGCGCGCTGTCGACCACGCTCGACCTCGACGCGATGCTGCGCCACTTCATGCGCGAAGCGGCGCGCACGCTCGGCGCCGACACGATGGCGTTCTGGATGGCGGCGGAAGACGGCGAGTGGCTCGAGCCCTTCATGGGCTACCACGTGCCGCCGGACAAGCTCGACGAGTTCCGCCGGCTGCGGGTCTCGATGGTGCGGCACGCGTTCTACGCGGACGCGGTGCGGCGCCGGCGGCCCGCCTTCTCCGCGGTCGGTGAAGGCGATCCACGCTTGCCCGCGGACATGCAGGCGCTCCGGCACAAGAGCCAGCTCTTCATCCCGATCGTCGCGCGCGAGAAGGTCATCGGCGCGCTCGCCGCCGTGTGGTGGGAGTCGTCGCGCGAGCTGTCCGCCTCCGAGCTCACGCTGCTCGAGGCCCTGGCCAGCCAGGCCGGCGTCGCGGTCGAGAACGCGCGCCTGTTCACGGAGAACCGCCGCCAGGTCATGGAGCTGTCGGTCCTCTACGACCTCTCGCGCGCGGTCACCGGCCAGCTCGAGCGCCGCGCCCTGGTGGACGCGATCCTCGCGCATCTCGAGCGCGTCATCGACGTGCGCAACCTCGTGGTGCTCATCCGCGACGAGGACGCGAACGACGTCGAAGTGGCGCTGCGCATGCTGCACGGCGTGCGCAACGAGACGCCGCCGCATCGCTATCCGCTGCACGGCATCGGGCTCATGGCATACGTGCTGGAAGGGCGGCCGCTGCGGACCTCGGAGTACGTGGCGGAGTGCGAGCGGCGCGGCGTGGCGCCGGTGGACTACGGGCTCGAGTTCCCGTACTGGCTCGGCGTGCCGATGAAGGCGGGCGACAGCGTGCTGGGGGCGATCGCGGTGCGCGCGAAGGAGCGCCCGTACACCGAAGCCGACGAGCGGCTGCTCGCGAACGTCGCGGACCTCGCCGCGCTCGCGCTCCGCTCGGCGCGGCTCTACGAGGAGCGCGCGCGCGCCTTCGGCGAGCTCTCGGCCGCGCAGGACCAGCTCGTCCGCACGGAGAAGCTGCGCGCGCTCGGCGAGATGGCCTCCGGCGTCGCGCACGACTTCAACAACCTGCTCGCGTCGATTCTCGGGCGCGCCCAGCTCCTCCTGCAGCGCATCGAGGAGCCGCGCCAGCGCAAGTGGCTGCAGGTCATCGAGCGCTCGGCGCTCGACGGCGCCCAGACCGTCCGCCGCCTCCAGGAGTTCACGCGGATCCGGCGCGACCAGCCGTTCGTGTCCGTCGACGTGAACCAGGTCGTGCGGGATGCGCTGGAGATCACGCAGTCGCGCTGGCGCGAGGAGCCGATGAGCCGCGGCATCGCGATCGACGTGCGCACCGAGCTCAGCGAGGTGCCGCCGATCGCGGGCGACCCCGTCGAGCTGCGCGAGGCGCTCACGAACCTCGTGCTCAACGCCGTCGACGCCATGCCGGACGGCGGCGTGCTCACGCTGCGCACGGCGCGGGCGGAGGGCCTCGTGGAGCTGACGATCGGCGACAGCGGCGTCGGCATGCCGGAGAGCGTGCGCCAGCGCATGTTCGACCCGTTCTTCACGACGAAAGGCGCGCAGGGCACCGGCCTCGGGCTGTCGATCACGTACGGCATCCTCATGCGGCACCGTGCCCGCGTGGCCGTGGAGACCGAGCCCGGGCAGGGGACGACGTTCCGCCTGGCGTTCGAGCCCGGCGCGGCGGCGGTGGTGGTGGAGTCGGCCGCGCCCGTGCACGCGCCGTCGGGGACCGCGCTGCGCTGCCTGATCGTCGACGACGAGGAGCCCGTCGGCACCGTGCTCGGCGACGTCCTCGAGACCTCGGGGCACTCGGTGGTCGTGCTCACGAGCGGCGCCGACGCGATCGAGCGCTTCCGCGCGGAGCCGTTCGACGTCGTCTTCACCGACCTCGCGATGCCGGGGCTGTCGGGATGGCAGGTGGCGCGCGCGGTGAAAGCGACGGCGCCGACGATCCCGGTGTTCCTCGTGACGGGCTTCGGCGTGGAGCTGTCGGCCGAGGAGCGCCGCGCGCACGGCGTCGACCTCGTGCTGTCGAAGCCGCTGAACATCCAGTCGATCCTCGACGCCGTGGCCTTCGCCGCCGCGGGGCGCGCGGACGGCGCCTGACCCCAACGCAAGGAGCCCGCATGCCCTACGAGACCGTGACCCTCACCCGCGCCGACGGCGTGGCCACGCTGACCCTGAACCGCCCCGACGCGTTCAACGCGCTCGACCTGGCGCTCGGCCGCGACCTCTTCGGCGCGGTCCTCGAAGCCGACGACGACGACACCGTGCGCGCGCTCGTGGTGACCGGCGCCGGCAAGGCGTTCTGCGCGGGCGGCGACGTGAAGGCCTTCGTCGACAACCTCGGCCGCATCGGCGCGCACATCAAGGAGCTGACGACGTATCTGCACGGCGCGGTCTCCCGCCTCTGCCGGAGCGAGAAGCCGGTGATCATGGCGGTGAACGGCGTCGCCGCGGGCGGTGGGATGAGCTTCGCGCTGTGCGGCGACCTCGTGCTCGCGGCCGCCTCGGCGCGGTTCACGATGGCGTACGCGAAGATCGCGGCGACGCCCGACGGCTCGTCGACGTACTACCTGCCGCGCCTCGTCGGCATCCGCCGCGCGATGGAGCTGTACTTCACCAACCGCGTGCTCTCCGCCCAGGAGGCGTACGAGTGGGGGCTGGTGACCCGCGTGGTGCCGGACGGCGAGCTCATGAAGGCGGCCCACGGCCTCGCGCGCGAGCTGGCGCAAGGCCCCACGCGCGCCTTCGGCGGCGCCAAGCGCTTGTTCCACCAGTCGACCTGGGAGAGTCTGGAGACGCAGATGGAGCTGGAGGCGCAGGCCATCGCCGCGAGCGGCCGCACCGCGGACTTCCGCGCGGGCGTCACCGCGTTCGCGTCCAAGCAGCCCGCCCCCGCGTTCAAGGGCCAGTGAGAGGAGACCGACCGTGACCACCGCGACCCGACCCCGCGTCTACTACCGCCCGGGCTGATCGTCCTGCGCCAAGACGAAAGAGCTCCTTTCGTCCTGGGGGATCGAGTTCGATCCCATCGACGTCGACCAGGTCCCGACCGCCGAGGCCGAGCTGAAGCGCCTGGGCGTCCCGCGCGTCCCCGCCGTCGCCATCGGCGACCGCGTGGTGCACGGCTGGAACCCGCAGGCCTACGCCGAGCTGGTCGGCGTGGCCTACGAGCCGGTGACGAAGCTCTCGCCGCAGGTGCTCGCCGCGCGGCTGGACACGATCCTCGCGTCCACGGAGTCGCTGGTGCGCCTGATCCCCGACGCGCGCATGGAGTGGACGCCGCCGGAGCGCAACCGTCCGCTGGCCGACCTCGCGTACCACGTCTTCCGGCTCAGTCTCGGGTTCGCCGAGGGCGTGGACCGCGACAGCTTCCCGGAGACCGTCCACACGGAGACGGCGCCGGCCGATCTCAGAACGGGCGAGGCGGTCGCGCGCTACGGGGCGTTGGTCCGGGCGCGCCTGTCAGGCTGGTTCGCCGGCGCCGGTCAGGACGAGTACGCGCGCGTCGTGCACACGTACTGGGGCCCGGTCGTCGCGCACGACCTGCTGGAGCGCACCACCTGGCACGCGGGGCAGCATCTCCGGCAGCTCTACATCCTCGCGGACCGCATCGCGCTGAAGCCCGCGGCGCCGGAGCCCGTGGCCGCGTACGCCGGCCTGCCGATGCCCGCGGCGATCTGGTAGCGCGCGGCGCTCAGCCCTCGTCCGCCCAGCTCTCCGTGAGCCGCCGCGCGAGCGTGCGGTGCCGCCGGAAGAAGTAGGCGAGCATCGCGCTCGCGGCGAGCAGGTTGCCGACGAAGATGGTCCAGCCGGCGACCTCGTCGAGGATCCACTTGGCGACGATGATGATCGCGCCGAAGGAGGCCACCTCGAACGCGGTGAACGCGATCACGAGGAAGAAGACGAACACGGGCTGGCGCTCGGCGGCGGCGACGAGCAGCGAGGCGACGATGCCGAAGAGCACGAACGCGGCGCCGTGCACGAACGTGTAGCTCAGCACCGCGGCGGCGCCGTCCGGCTGGCGCAGGAACGCCGTGCCGAGCAGCCGTGGGGTGCGGAGCGGCTCGCCCTGGATCGTGTCGATCGCGAGGAACCACAGGGCGACGATGGTGGCGCCGACGAGCCCCGCGACGACGCCCTCGCGGACGACCCCGCCCGACGAGCCCAGCAGCGTCGCGGGCAGCGCGCGGTGGCCGAGGAACCAGTACCAGAGCATCACGGCCGCCGCCAGCATGTTGCCGATGAGGATCGCCCACCACACGACCGCGCCCACCATCGACTGGCCGAGGGCGCCGAGCGCGCCGAGGAAGAACGTCTCGAAGCACGCGAAGAGGATGATGACCGCGATGAAGAGCGCCGGCTCGCGCTCGCTGGTGGCGATCAGCGCGGCCGCCACCACGCCGAACGCGACGAACGCGAGCGCGTGGAGGATGGTGTAGCCGAGCACCGGCCCGAACGCCGGCGCCACCCCGGTCGGATCGCGGAGCCCGTAGAAGACCGCGGCCCCGAGCACGGACGGCGTGTAGAACGGCTTGCCGCGGGCCGTGTCGAACACGAGGAACCAGACCGCGACGGTCGCGGCGCCCAGCAGGCCGCCGATGACGCCCTCCCGCAGGATCGAGCGACGTTGTCGCGCCATCGGGCTCATTCTAGCCCCTCACGCAGTCCGCGCGACGCGGACGCCGTAGTCGGAGTACTTCAGGTGCGGAGGCAGCGACGAGCGGTGGGCGACCGCGCTCCAGGGATCGGCGTGCCGCCACGCGCCGCCGCGGCTCACCCGCCGCGTACCGGTCGCGGGCCCCCGCGGGTTCCGGGCGGGCGAGACCGCGTAGTAGCTCTCGTCGAACCAGTCCGCGCACCACTCGTGGCAGACGCCCGACAGATCGGTGAGCCCGAAGGCGTTGGCGGGCGTCTCGCCCGCGCGCGGCAGGCGGTCGATGGAGCGCGTGGGACGGTCGTCGCCCCACGGAAAGCGTGCGCCGGGGAGGCCGCCGCGCGCGGCGCGCTCCCACTCGGCCTCCGTCGGCAGGCGCGCGTCCAGCCAGCGCGCGAGCGCGACCGCCTCGTCCCACGCGAGCGCGACCACCGGCTGGCGCGGATCGTCGAAGCCCGGCCGCTCGGCGAACGGCGCCGGGGGGGCGTCGGCGGCCGCGCGGTAGCGCGCGTAGTCCGCGTTCGTGACCGGCGTCGTCGCGATGAGGAAGGCGTCGACGGCCACCGGATGCGGCGGGCGCTCGGCGGGCGCGCCCTCGCGCCACCCCATCGTGAACGAGCCGGCCGGGACGCGGACGAACTCCACGCGCGCGAGTGTAGAATGGCGCTTCGACTTCGGCCACGAGGTCCACGAAGGGAGAGTCGTCGACATGCACGTCGCCCCCCGGATGGCGAGGCTCGGCACCGAATCGGCATTCGAGGTGCTCGCGCGCGCCAAGGCCCTCGAGCGGCAGGGGCGTGAGATCGTCCACCTCGAGATCGGCGAGCCGGACTTCGACACGCCCGCGCACATCCGCGAGGCGGCCAAGCGCGCGCTGGACGCCGGCGCCACCCACTACGGCCCGTCCGCCGGGCTCCCCGAGCTGCGCGAGGCCATCGCGCGCCACGTGAGCGCCACGCGGAACATCGACGTGCGGCCCGAGCAGGTGGTGGTGACGCCCGGCGCGAAGCCGATCATGTTCTTCGCGATCATGGCGCTCGTGGGCGAAGGCGACGAGGTGCTCTACCCGAACCCGGGGTTCCCCATCTACGAGTCGGTCATCAACTTCGTGGGCGGCACGGCGATCGGCGTCCCGCTGCGCGAGGCGACGGGCTTCAACTTCGACATGGACTTCTTCGAGCGCCACGTCTCCGCGAAGACGAAGCTCATCATCGTCAACTCGCCGCAGAACCCGACGGGCGGCGTGCTCGACCGGGCGCAGCTCGAGCGGATCGCCGCGGTGGCGCGCGAGCGCGACATCGCCGTCCTCACGGACGAGATCTACCGGCACTTCCTCTACGACGGCGAGTTCGTGTCGATCCTCGGGCAGCCCGGCATGCCGGAGCGCACGATCCTCCTCGACGGCTTCTCGAAGTCCTACGCGATGACGGGCTGGCGCCTCGGCTACGGCGTGATGCCGGTGCCGCTCGCCGAGCACGTCACGCGGCTCATGGTGAACTCGGCCTCGTGCACCGCGTCGTTCGTGCAGCTCGCGGGCGTCGCCGCGCTGGAGGGGGAGCAGGCGGCGGTCGGTCGGATGGTCGCGGAGTTCCGCCGCCGGCGCGATCTGATCGTGGACGGGCTCAACCGGCTGCCCGGCGTGAAGTGCGCGCTGCCGCGGGGCGCGTTCTACGTCTTCCCGAACGTCACCGGCACCGGCCGGTCGTCCGCGGAGATCGCGCAGCGGCTCCTCGACGAGGCGGGCGTCGCGGTCCTCGCGGGCACCGCGTTCGGCGAGCACGGCGAGGGCTACCTCCGGCTGTCGTACGCGAACTCCGAGGCGAACCTCCGCAAGGCGCTCGAGCGCATGGAGACCGTGTTCCGCTCGCTCAAATGACCGCCGCCGACGTCGTCGCCGACGGCGTCCGCCGCGCCGGCCCCCCGCGCGTCTTCGCCGCGGCCGGCGCCGATCCCACCCTGATCGCCGCGCTCGCGCGCGCGGGCGTCCCGCTCGTCCCCGTGCCTCGCGCGTCCTCCGCGTGCGTGATGGCCGCGGTGACGGCCGGGCTCACCGACGCGCCCGGCGTCGTCCTGCTGGCGGCGGACGACGAGGAGACGCGCCATGCGCTGAGCGCGGCGAACCGCGCGCGCGCGGGCGTCGTCGTCCTGGCGCCCGCG
>Ga0194121_10004494_pt1 | contig 20209 bp, 28 predicted proteins | sample TA2MahCa50mmetaG_FD_148609 | JGI IMG/M metagenome (GOLD analysis project Ga0194121, IMG submission 148609) | Freshwater microbial communities from Lake Tanganyika, Tanzania - TA2015020 Mahale Deep Cast 50m | ecosystem: Environmental > Aquatic > Freshwater > Lake | place: Tanzania: Lake...
TCAAACAATCAGAGACAAAAAATTGTAATGAATAAAAAAATGAATAAGCAACAATTGACCGACGCCGCCGACATCGATGTTGAGCGGGATTGGAACTACGTATTGAGCGACGGCAGCTTGTCGTCAGAAGGCTCTAATTTAATATCAGACTCAGAGTGGCGAGCGCGAGCCTTTGAAAGGTTCGGCATTGTTGATCTTCTAGGAGACGATAGCTATGGTCTCACCGCAGGATGCAAAGAATTTAATAAATTAATATCCATTCGATCTATGATTTGGTTGCACTTAAATGGATTGGTTGATAATAACATAAAACATAAAATAGTCAATGAATATTTTTATGATAATAATATTTTAATTGACAATATTAAACATTTTGTACATAATCATATGCATCAAACAATCAGAGACAAAAAATTGTAATGAATAAAAATATGAAAATTGAAGACAAAATTAAAGAAGTAATTGGTATGTGGCAAGAAGATGTCAAAATTAATGAGACGGAATTGTCACACGAGAGCCTTAAGATACCTATACTTCATGGAAAGTATTTACGATTGTTTTCTGAAGAGCGCTTGAAATTGCGCTTTTTGAAAATTAGACAAAAACAATTGATGCAGAAACTTACAGAATATTATAATGGAGAGCTAAATAGTAGTCCAGAAGACCTTGCTGAAATAAAACGCGAGCCGTATGGATATACTAGATCGAAAGGTTCAGTTATTGTATACGTAGAAAACGATAAAGAAATAATTGATCTAAATATACGTATATCATATCAACAAGAACTTGTAGAAGTATTAGAAGAAATAATTAAAGCCATCAACAATCGTGGATTTGTTATCAAAAATAGTCTAGACTTTATAAAGTTTATTAATGGTGAGCGAATTGGTTCAAGTTTGTCAACAACAAAGTCTAGTTTGTAAATATTGAATATAAAATGGGGCAAAAAATGAAAAAGAAAAATGAAATATGCTCCAAATTTCTTTTTAGAAAATAATGTGAGTCCGGACACTTTGATTATAAGTAAAGTGAATGAAGTGTATATGAAGATAGAGTCGGAAAACTCTATTCGTCAAGAACTTACTGACTATTTTTCGTTTTATGTTGTAGGCTATAAGTTCATGCCCAAATATAAAAACGGAATGTGGGACGGTAAGATACGTCTTTTTAATCCAAATAACAAATGCTTATATATCGGTCTGTTTCCATATATTAAAACATTTGCAGAGGAACGAAATTATAAGTTAGAAATAAATGATGATCTGGAATTACATGAGTCTTTTTCTGTTGAAGAGGCAAGAGAATTTGTAAATAAGCAAGATAGTATGAAAGTTCGTGATTATCAACTTGAATCATTCATTCATTGTATAAGGTCAAATCGTTCTCTTATAGTATCGCCCACAGCATCTGGTAAATCATATATTATATGGTTATTAACTCGTTGGTATCAAGACTCAAAAGTACTTATTATTGTTCCTACAATATCACTTGTATATCAAATGAAATCAGATTTTATAAGTTATGGCACAAATCAAGATGATATACACGTAATTAAAAGTGGAGAATCTAAACATACTGACAGAAGAATAGTTGTATCAACTTGGCAGTCTATATATAAAGAAAATAAATCATATTTTTCTCAATATGACTGTGTAATAGGTGATGAGTGTCATTTATTTAAAGCACAATCGTTAACATCCATCATGACTAATTTAATAGACTGTAAATATCGGTTTGGCTTTACTGGCACTCTTGACGGCACGCAAACTCATCAACTTGTTCTCGAAGGTTTATTCGGAAAAATTAAACAATTTATTACAACAAGCAGACTCATAGAAAAAGAAATACTCTCTAATTTTGAAATAAAATGTCTTATTCTTAAATATCCTAAAGAAAATTGCAAAATAGTAGCGCGCGCAAGTTATAAAGAAGAAATGGATTATCTTGTTGGTAATCAAAAAAGAAACTTTTTTATAAAAAATCTTGCATTGTCATTACAAGGCAATACACTTCTTTTATTTCAGTATGTAGAAAATCACGGAAAAATACTTTATGATATAATCTTAAAATCTGCGCGAAATGATCGCAAAATATTTTTTGTATATGGAGGAACAGATGCAGAGACGAGAGAGTCTATTAGAGCTATTACAGAAAATGAAAATGACGCTATTATCATTGCTTCGTATGGTACTTTCAGTACAGGAATTAATATTCGGAATCTTCATAACATCATTTTTGCTTCTCCTTCTAAGTCTAGGATTCGTAATCTTCAGTCTATTGGCAGAGGTTTACGCAAAAGTGATTCTAAAAATAAAGCAATTCTTTTTGATATTTCGGACGATTTAAGACACGGCGCGCGAGTAAATTTTACATTAAAACATTTTGCAGAAAGAGTTAAAATATATAACGAAGAAAAATTTATATACAAAATTTATAATATTAAAATATAATGAAAAATATTTCTTGACAAGAAAGCAATTTTAATATATATTCTTTACTATGAATATGAGTTCATACCTCAGGAGAATAATGATAATGTCTGTATTAGCAAAATCAATGCCATCAAAAGAAGTATTAGAGAAATTGCTTTACTATGATCCAGAGGCTGGAAAGTTATATTGGAAGATAAACCAAGGTGGTCAAAAAGCAGGTATCGAAGCAGGATGGATACATACTCTTTCTGATGGTCGACAATATAGGAGAATTCGGATTCAAGGAAAGAAGTATCTTGTACATCGAATTATTCTTGAGATGAATGGCTATAGTTTACGACAAGATCAAGTTATAGATCATGAAAACGGTGATGGACTTGATAATAGACCCGATAACTTAAGAGCTTGTACACATCAACAAAATACACAAAATAGCCGCGTACCTAAAAATAATAAAACTGGTCATAAAGGTGTTAGCTTTCGTAAAGACAATCAAAAATATTATGCGCGTATAACGCATAATGGACGCGCCTCGATTTTGCCCGACTCGACTGGTAAAAAGTATTTTGATACTATCGAAGAGCCTATTAAACTTCGAAAAGCAGCAGAAGAAGAGTATAATGATAAATTTAAAGCTTTCTACAAATGTTCCACAAATGCATGTATGTTATAAAACGGCTGTACCTAGAGACAATTACAGTCGTTTTATAACATGATGAAAATGGAATCGCGAAGGTATGAAAAATAATTTTACGTTAGATGTTCATTCTTCGGAGGACAGTCATACTATTGTAGAAGAATACAAAAATATTTTATTGAATGTAAAAACATACGGTAGACCGTCGCTTGCTTATAAGTATATAATATATGAGAAACAAATAGGAGAAGCAAATATTGAATGTTGGAATGTAGTGGATTATGCGATTGTGAAAAACGTTTTAAAATATTTAATAAATGGGAATACGCCCGCCGTTAGTTTCTTTGAATTTTTTGAATTAAATGCTGTGATTTGGAACGCGGTTCGACAAGAAAAAATTCGAAGTTAACATTATTTAAAATTAAAAAATTTTAATATATAAATATTTAATTGACTACGTGCATATCATATTATATAAACGGAGTATGTAAAATAACAAACAATGTAATGTTTTTAAAACTCATAACTGGTGAAAACATCGTTTCTTTTGTAGAAATGAATGATGAATATCTTATTTTAAAAGAACCACTACAAATATTTGTGCAAAATACTTCAAGAGGCTCTCTAGTACGTCTTTCGCAGTGGATTCCGTTTGTTGAAGAAAAAACACATATTATAAAACGTAATTCTGTGTTATTAATTACTAATCCAGAAGAGGAAATGTGCAAGTATTATCTCGAAACAATCTCTATAGTATTTCATCAAAGAGTAGATATTGAAAATAATAAAATAAATCAAGATGAAGATGTAGAACAAGCTATGTATGAAAAAACTTCCAACACAAACATTAGGATTCATTAATGAAAAAAAATAAACAACATTATGTAAATAATAAAGACTTTCTTCAAGCAATGATAGAGTATAAAGATGAGGTAAAAGAAGCAAAAACAAATAAAGAAGAGAGGCCCATAGTTCCTACTTACATAGGTGAATGCCTAATGAAGATAGCAGTACATCTATCTTATAAACCATGCTTCACTAATTACACATTTAAAGATGAGATGATAACAGACGGAATTGAAAATTGTTTATTATATATAGATAACTTTGATCCAGATAAATCAAAAAATCCATTTTCTTATTTTACACAAATAATATATTATGCCTTTTTAAGACGTATAGCAAAAGAAAAGAAATATTTATATACTAAGTTTAAACTTTCTGAAAACATAAAACTTCAAAGATTGGTATCTGATATTCAAGAACATGATGATAAAAACTATAATACTTCATCATCAAAAACAAATGAATGGTCTACAGAATATATTGATGATTTTATTGAAAATTTTGAAGAAAATAAAAGAAAGCGGGGCAAATTCACAATAATGCCAGTAGATAATATAATTAAAGATGATGATTAATGGCAAAAGCAGCAATTATAACGGACACACATTTTGGTGTTCGTAATGACAGTAAACAGTTTATAGAATACTTCGAAAAATTTTACAGTAATATATTTTTTCCTTATCTTAAGGAAAACAATATAGATGTTGTTTTTCATCTAGGTGATATAGTTGAGCGTAGAAAATTTATTAATTACGCCACTCTTCATGAATTTAAAAGAATATTCATTCAACCTTGTATTGATAACAATATACGCTTATTGGGTATTGTTGGAAATCATGATATACATTATAGAAATACTAATGAAGTAAATGCAATGAATGAATTATTTAATCATAGTTCAATTAAGTTTTATTCTGAGCCAGAAGAAATTAATTTTGATGGATGTAAAATTGCATTACTTCCTTGGATAAATAATTCAAATTATGAAAAGTCCATGGAGTTTGTACGAACTACTGATGCATCAATTGTTTTTGGTCATCTTGAGTTTAGTGGTTTTGAAATGTATCGAGGTATTAGTAATTTGCACGGCATGGAAACAAAGCCATTTGATCGTTTTGAATTTGTATTTTCTGGGCATTATCATACTCGTTCATCGAAAAAAAATATTCACTATCTCGGAAATCCATATGAGACCACATGGAATGACTACAATGATTCCCGAGGATTTCATATATTTGATAGTGATACAAGAAGCTTGAATTTTATTCAAAATCCATATAAAATGTTTCATAAAATATGGTATGATGACTCTGATAAAGATACATACAAAAAAATTATTGAATCATATAATTTTTCTACATATGAAGGCGCATATATAAAAGTAATAGTACAGAAAAAGACTAATCCATATTGGTTTGATATGATGCTTGATGCATTGTATAAATCTAATCCAGCAAATGTATCTATTGTTGAAGATAATAAGAATGCAGATATGCTAACTGAAGAAGAAATTATTAATGAAGCAGATGATACGCTTACACTTATTACAAAATATGTGGATAGTATTTCTGTTGATGTTGATAAGAACAATCTAAAAAAACTTCTTGCGGATTTATACGTTGAAGCTCAAAATATGAATCAAGAGACTTTATGATAATATTTCACAATGTAAAGTGGATTAATTTTTTATCCACAGGAAACGTTTGGACAGAAATAAAATTAGACCGAAATCCAACAACTCTTATTGTTGGTGAGAATGGTTCTGGCAAATCGACTCTTTTGGATGCTCTTTGTTTTGGTCTTTTTAATCGACCGTTTCGTAAGATAAACAAACCACAACTTATCAATTCAGTAAATGATAAGGGAATGGTAGTAGAGGTGGAGTTTTCTATTGCTAAGAATAAGTATAAAATTATTCGAGGCATGAAACCCAATTGCTTTGAAATATATCTTAATAATGTTATTATGAATCAGACAGCATCAATCAAGGATTATCAAGATCATTTAGAAAAAAACATATTGAAGTTGAACTTTACATCGTTTACGCAAATAGTGATACTTGGTTCATCTACATTTGTACCATTTATGCAACTTCCAGCATCTTCAAGAAGAGAAATTATTGAAGATTTACTTGATATTAAAATATTTAGTTTCATGAATGTTCTACTTAAAGAAAAAATAAATACGGCGAAAGAAAAGATTAAAGATATACGATATAAGATTTCTTTCGAGCAAGAAAAATTAGAGGTGCATAAAAAGTATATTAAGGATATTCAAACAAAGAATAAGGAGCGTATAGATCAGCTTAAACTGGAAATTAGTAAATCAGAAACATCCATTTCTAGACTAAATCTTGAAATAGAAGCAAATCAAAAACTTACTGATGAACTTACTGAAAAGGTAAAAGACGAAAAAGATACTCACATTAAAATACAAAAAATCTTAAATGTAGAGAATAAACTATTAGATAAAATTAAAAATGTTAAACGCGAAATTAAATTTTATGAAGATAATAATACGTGCCCTACATGCACTCAGGAAATAAACGAGACTATTAAATCAAACAAGATTAATAATAGCACGATTAAACTTGTTGAAATAGAAAAGGGCATTGATGAACTACAAAAAGAGTTAGTAAAAGAAAATGAACGGATAACTGAAATAAATGAAATTAACAAAAATATACAATTATATTTAACACAAATATCATCTTGTAATAATCAAATTTACTCATTAAATAAATATATATTACAACTTAATGTACAAGTGAAGAATGAAATTATAGAAAATACAGACATCTCGAAAGAGACAAAACTTGTTGACAATATAAGAACTTTGATCTATAATTTGGAAAATGATAGAGAAAAGTATATTAATGAATCTAATTTATTTGAGGTAGCAGCCGATTTTCTAAAAGATAAAGGCATAAAAACTCAAATTGTGCGGCAATATGTGCCTGTTATGAATAAGTTAATCAATAAATATCTTGCAGCTATGGAGTTTTTTGTAAGTTTTGAGTTAGATGAAAATTTTAATGAAAAAATAAAATCAAGACATCGAGATGAATTTAGTTATGGTTCATTTAGTGAAGGTGAAAAAATGAGAATTGATCTTGCTTTATTGCTCACTTGGCGAGCTATAGCAAAGATGAAAAACTCAGCGAACACAAATTTATTAATTCTTGACGAAGTTTTTGACGCTTCACTCGATGCAAATGGTTGTGATGAATTTTTGAAACTGTTAAATGAACTAGGGAAAGAAACTAACGTATATGTTATTAGTCATAAAGGTGATATTCTTCAAGATAAGTTTAGATCAGTAATACGGTTTGAAAAACAAAAAAACTTTAGTAAAATGATATAAGGTGTAGTTATGTACGGCATTAAATATTCTCTAAGCAGAAAACATTTTGTTTGGTATGTAGATATAGGCCGAGAAAATTCAACTTACTCTCGTGAGCCCAAACTTTTTAATACAAAGCAAGAGGCCTTTGTATATGCAAAGGCTATGCAATTAAAAAATTTCAAAATTGAAATATATGAAAAGGTCGTTTCTCAATGATACTTCCTCTTGTAAAGTCTTATAATCCTATGTTAACTGCTCCCACAAAGCCCTTTGATTTCATTTCTAAAGAATATGATTCAAAGAAGCTTTCGGAAGATTTGGCCGAGACTATGATTGCGAATAAAGGTGTTGGGCTTTCTGCCTCGCAATGTGGAATTCCCCTCTCTGTTTTTGTCATTGGTGATCCAAACAATAGAGAGTCAATTATGGCATTTTTTAATCCAAAAATTGTTGACTCGTTTGGCGAAGAGGTATATTATGAAGAAGGTTGTTTAAGCTTTCCAGGATTATATATTAAAGTTAAAAGACCAAGTCAAATACGTTTAAGATTTACAGATGCGAATAACAATATTGCAACTACTAAATACACTGGTTTTACATCGCGTATTATACAGCATGAATTTGATCATCTTCAGGGTATTGTATTTACAAATAAAGCTACAACTTATCATTTACAAATAGGTAAAAAAAATCAAAAACTTTTTCTTAGAAGAAATAAAATTTCGGTGACATAATTTGTATAATTGGAGATTACATGACTAAGAAACCCCCTATTCAAGAAACTACTCAATATGATAATTTTGTGGGTAAAAAAATTGAACCCGCAAATCTTTTTAATATTATGGAAATTGAAGATCCAAACAAAGATAATGATGTTGAATGGAAAAAACATTGGAAAGGTATGCCAGAATTTGAACAGAATGAGAATAAGACGTATAAGACAATTTATGTTCATTTTCGTACCAAAAAAGATTATGAAGAGTTCGCCAATATGATTGGACAAAATCTTACTGAAAAGACTAAGAGTATTTGGCATCCAGCTTTAGATCGATTTGCAAATTCTTTGTTGCGTTGGATTGAAGATGAAGAGTGATGAAATTTTTTAAAGGAAAATAGTGTGACAAATCCTCAATGGCCAGTCTACATTGTTTCTAAGGGTCGTGCAGATTCAATGATTACATCAAAGTCTTTGGCTCGAATGAAAGTACCTCATTACATAATTATTGAGCCACAAGATAAAAAAGAGTATGAGAAAGCACTGGATAACTTCAACATTCGTGACTATGTTACATTGCTGATTGCTCCATTTAGCAATCATGGCGATGGTCCTGGTCGCGCAAGAAACTGGGCTTGGGATCATTCAATATCGATTGATGCCAAAAAACATTGGGTACTTGACGATAATATTTGTGATTTTTATAGATTGCATCAGAATATAAGAATTCGTGTAGAATCTGGAGCAATATTTCGTGCTGCTGAAGATTTTATTGATAGATTTGAAAACGTTCCTATTTCTGGATTTCAATATAGATTTTTTGTTGCACCCAATCAATCATATCCTCCATATGTAAAGAATACAAGAATTTATTCTTGTTTGTTGATTGAGAATAGTTGTAAACATCGATGGAGAGGAAGATATAACGAAGATACTGATATTTGCTTGCGCGTTCTAAAAGATGGCGATTGTACGATTCAATTTAATGCCTTTCTACAAGGCAAAGCAGCAACACAAACAGTTAAAGGCGGTAATACTGCTGAATTCTATCATGCCGAAGGTGAAAAGGATAAATCTAAATGGCGAGATGGTCAGATGAATTCAACGGGTACAATTAACAAATCTCAAATGCTTTTAGATATGCACCCAGATGTTACTAAAATTGTATGGAGATACGGCAGATGGCATCATCATGTAAATTATGAGCCATTTAAGAAGAATAAATTAAGATATAAGAAGAACATTATTATTTCCGAGGGAATAAATAACTATGGTATGCGACTAGTAAGATTGGAAACGCAATTACCCAGCGGTCGTTGGAAATTTTAAATCAAATTAAATTGTAAGATTGATTATTACAAGAAAATAAATTATCAAATATCCAATAAAAGGAGAAAGTGTGTTGACTCATTTATATAAGTATAATGAAGATAAAATTATTAAAGAACTTAAAGAATATATTGATATGACATACAGTCAACATTATTCACAAAACAAATATCAAGCAACTGAATTTATCATCAGTGGCGGTCATGGCATTGGATTTTGTATTGGTAATGTTCTTAAATATGCTCAACGATATGGTAGAAAAGGATCGCCAAAAGAATGGCGTAAAGACTTGATGAAAATTATTCATTATACAATAATCGCCATGTACGATCATGATTTAAAGCATACTCCAATGGAATCAATGGAATCGAAATTTTCTTATCCAAAAGCTGATATATGATAAAAGGATTCTAGAATATTAATATTTTGTGACTTCACAACATAAGAGATGGAAATGAAAATAGAAATAAATATTAATGAATTAAGAAAAAGAAAGATATTTGTTGCAACACCTATGTATGGTGGAATGTGCGCTGGACAATACACAAAGTCAAGCGTAGATTTGGGTAGAATGTGTGCTAGTAAAGACTATCAAATTGATGTTAACTTTTTTTATCTTTTTAATGAATCTTTAATTACTCGTGCTAGAAACTATTGTGCGGATCATTTTTTACGAGAAAAAAATTATACACATCTTATGTTTATAGATTCTGATATAGGTTTTAATCCAAACGATGTTCTTGCTCTTGCTGCAATTGCGGATCCAGATAGTGACAAAGATATAGTTTGTGCACCTTATCCAAAAAAGTGTATTTCTTGGGAAAAAATTAAACTTGCTGTTGATAAAGGAGTGGCCGACGAAAATCCACACATACTTCAGAATTTTGTTGGCGACTTTGTTTTTAATCCATCACACGGTCAAACTTCTATTCCATTGGGCGAACCAGTGGAAGTAAATGAGGGCGGCACTGGTTTTATGATGATTCAGCGAAAAACATTTGAAAAGTTTGCTGCTGCATATCCAGAATTAATGTATAAGCCAGATCATGTACGTGATAAACACTTTGATGGTTCTAGAGAAATTATGTGTTACTTTGATGCATTAATAGATCCTGAATCTAGACGATATTTGTCAGAAGATTATATGTTTTGTGTGTGGGCAAGACGCATTGGTCTAAAAGTTTGGATGTGCCCGTGGATGAATTTAACTCATTTTGGCACGTATCCATTTAGTGGCAGTCTTGTTGATCTTGCAAGTATTGGCGCAGCAGCAACCGCAGACCCGAGTCAAAAATTAATGCGTTGACAAAATATAAAATATTGTTGACAAAATATAAAATATGTTTATAATGTATAGTGTATGAACTTACCTATCAATTTTAAAATGGAGTCATTATGAAAATTTCTAAGAATACTTTGAATATTTTGAAAAACTTTGCTTCTATAAATCCGTCATTATATGTGAATGAAGGTAATATTATTAAAACAATTTCTGCTCAAAAAACAATTATCGCTCGTGCTGAAATTAAAGAAACTTTTGAGAACTCATTTGGTATATATGATTTAAATCAATTTTTGAGCGCAACGAATATTTTTGACTCGCCTATCTTTGACTTTAAAGATAAGTTTGTCAATATCAAAGATGATAATTCTATCATAAGTTATACATACGCAGATCCTAATATGATTTTGCAGGTGCCTAACAAAGAGCTTAAGCTTCCTGATGTTGTAATTGAGTTTGAATTGAAATGCAATATCTTTAAAAAGACTTTGCTGGCAGCAAATATATTACAGGTGCCTTACTGGTCTGTAAATGGTGACGGTAAGAAAGTTATTATTGAAGTTAGTAACTCAAAAGATAGTTCATCAAATAAGTTTAAATACGAGGTTGGTGAAAGTAATCGTGAATTTAATTTGATATTTAAAGTAGAGAATCTTAATCAAAGGCTTATGGATAAAGATGATAAAGATAATGAAATCAATTACACTGTAAAAATTTCTTCAAAGGGTATTAGTCACTTTTCAGCTAACAATGGAAAACTTCAGTATTGGATTGCAACAGAAAGTAAAGGCTAATGTACAACAATAATGATATGTTGTGGGTTGAACGCTATCGACCTAAAACTATAAGTGATTGTATACTTTCAAAAGAACTTAAAAAAACTTTTACCAATTTTGTAAAACAAAAAAGCATACCTAATCTTATTCTTAGTGGAAGCTCAGGCATTGGCAAAACTACTGTTGCCAGGGCAATGCTTGAAGAATGTGGATTTGACTATATTGTCATGAATGGTTCAAATGAGGGCCGTCTGATTGAAACTTTTCGTCGTGATATTTTGACTTTTGCTTCTACAGTATCGCTTTATGATGTACGAAAATATATTATACTTGACGAAGCAGATTATCTAAATAAGGATTCTGTTCAACCAGCATTGCGTAATTTTATGGAAGAGTATTCAAGTAATTGTGGATTTATTTTTACATGTAATTTTAAAAATAGAATTATTGACGCGGTACTTTCGCGTTGTTCTGTTATCGAATTTAATATAGAAAATTCAGAAAAACCAGCCCTTGCCAATAGCTTTATGAAAAGTATTGAAAAAATTCTATCAGATAACAAAATTGAATACGATAAAAAAGTTATTGAGATGATTATTGTAAAACACTTTCCAGATTGGAGACGTGTAATAAATGAATTACAGCGTTATTCCATTTCTGGTAAAATTGATTCTAGTATACTTGTTAATATTGCTAACGATAAATTTGATAAACTCATGGAGTATCTTAAAAATAAAGATTTTGCTAAAATGAGAACTTGGGTGGCTGCTTATAATGATACGGGTTGTAGTTATTCACAATTGTTTCGTATGTTATACGATAATGTAGTTGATCATGTTGAAACAGAATCCATACCGGTATTCATAGTAGATATTGCGGATTATTCATATAAAGCAGCTTTTGTTGCGGATCAAGAAGTTAATTTAGCAGCATGTTTAATTGAAATTATGAACGATTGTAAGTTTAAAATATGAAAACAATTCAAGAAATGAAAAAGGCCATAGTACTAGGTAATGGAATATCTAGACTGCAACTGCAAGTAAAGTTACCAAAAAATATACGAACATATGGTTGTAACGCCATATATCGAGATAATATAGTAAACGATCTTGTATCTGTAGATCCTGCCATGCAGCATGAAATATATGACTCTGGTTATGCACGCTATCATCGATGTTGGTTTTCATCATGGAGTCCTGTTAATTCTGTTCATGATTATAATAATTTTAAAACCATTTTGCAAGAAAATATTCTTGATGACGCCGTTCATCGTCATCGTTCCGTAAAACGTTTTAAGATTATAGAAAATGATCGAGTATCTGAATCCTGTATTATTGCAGGGCAAGGCGACATATATTATGTTACTTGGTTATATGATAATGATCTTGTAACGCCTTTGCCTCCTGCAACTAAATCTGCTGGTGAGATAGCATTAGAACTTGCTGCCAATCATCATAATATAATCTTTATGATAGGATTTGATGGTGTTGGAAACGTGTATCGTGATACAAAAAACTATTATAGTTATGATGGCCCATATAATGAGTGGTATGATGGGCATGAACAAATTTATAAAAATAATTCAAATATTAGTTTTTACAGAGTTAATTGTAAAATGAAAGAATCTATGATTCCTAATTGCATAAACATTACAGAAGAAGTGTTTTTGAGTTTAGCAAATAGCGAATAGTTAGGATATATCAAATGAAAGAGCGTAATCGTCGTACTCGATGCTGGGATTATATAAATTCCCTCAGTTATTGTAAAAATATTGTGACTGGAAAAGGAATTGAAGCGCTTCTTGAATTTGAAGATGATTATATACCATGGATAACAAATAAGCACATATCTCATTTTGAAGAAGACGTTTTAAAGGCAAACGAAATGAATCTTTACAATCATATTGATAAGAAGTTACAATATGATTTTTATATAAATATATTAAAACCAAGAAAGCGTTATAGTGAATGGTCTAAAAAAATAGAAAATGACGTTTTAGAGGCAATAAAGGAATATTTTGGATATAGTTATGATAAAGCATACATGATCATGGATATATTGACTCCAGATCAAATAAAAGAAATAAAAAAAAGATTGGAGAGGGGTGGGTTAAAAAATGACATTCGACATAAACAGTTTGATTGAAATAAAATTAAATGAAGAAGATGATTTTCTTAAAGTAAGAGAGACGCTCACACGTATTGGCGTAGCATCAAAGAAAGAAAAGACCCTATATCAAAGTTGTCATATATTACATAAACAGGGTCGATATTTTATAGTTCATTTTAAAGAATTATTTGCATTAGATGGAAAACCATCTAATATTTCAGAGCCTGATATTGCTCGTAGAAATATGATAGCTAACTTATTAAAGGAATGGGGGCTTGTAAAAATTATTAACGAGTCTCAAATAGAATATCCAATTGCACCAATCAGTCAAATAAAAGTTCTTCCTTTTAAAGATAAACAAGAATGGGAATTGGTTGCCAAATACAATATAGGTAAAAAACATAGAGTTAATTAATAATAATTGTAATTATGAGTAGTGAATTCGAGGCTTTGATCAAAGGAAAATTCAGTTATGATTAATTTTATATTGAAAATATTAATTGGCTTATGCATTTTGGGATTTCTTTTTATATTTTTTATCAGCATAGCTAAATCAAGTGAAGCACGCGACGAAATTCGGATCGTCGGGTCTTCGACGGTGTTTCCCTTCGTGACGGCGGTAGCGGAGGAGTTTGGCCGCGCCGGTGGGTACAAGACGCCAGTGGTCGAGAGTACTGGCACGGGTGGCGGCTTTAAGTTATTTTGCAGCAATGTCACTGTAGATTCACCTGATATTGTAAATGCTTCGCGAAGGATCAAGAAGTCTGAAATCGAAATGTGTGCCAAGAACGGCGTCGGCGACATCCACGAGGTGAAGATCGGCTTCGATGGCATCGTGCTGGCGCATGCCAAAGGCGCGACGCCGGTCAAGTTCACGCTCGCGCAAATTTGGCAGGCGCTGGCTAAAGATGTAATCGTGGACGGCAAGATCGTTCCCAATCCATACAAGATGTGGTCGGAGATCGACGGTTCGCTGCCTGCTACAAAGATAGAAGTGATAGGCCCACCACCAACTTCAGGAACACGTGATGCATTTAACGAGTTAGCTATAGAAGGTGGCTGCAAGACCTTTCCCGAAGTCGAAGCGCTCAAGAAGGAGGACGAGAAGAAGTACAAGGCGCTGTGCCAGTCCGTGCGCGAGGACGGTGCGTACATTGAAGCCGGCGAGAATGACAATTTAATTATACAGAAAATTACGATTAATGAGAATGCATATGGCGTATTTGGCTATAGCTTTTTCGATCAAAATCGAGACAAGATAGACACAATTTTGATCGATGACACCGAGCCAAGCTATGAGAACATCTCTTCTGGGGCGTACTCAATCTCACGTTCGCTTTATTTCTACGTCAAAAAGGCCCATATCGGTGTCATTCCGGGCTTGAAGGAATATGTCGACCTCTGGACTCTGGAATCAACCTTTGGGCCTGAGGGCTTTCTTGTTGATAAGGGTCTGATTGTGCTGCCTGATGATCAACGCGAGGCGCAGCGTGCCTCGTCGGCAGTCATGGAGAATATAGCTATGATGAAAGATACAGATGCAGACACAGACACAGATGCGGCCGCTTTTATCACACGACTTGGCTCAAGGGCAATTGATATCATGAAGAGCGCACAATCTACTACGTTCGCGCAGCGCGAGGCGGAGTTTCGGATTCTACTTGAAAAGGGCTTTGATCTTAAAATGATCAGTCGCTTTATCATCGGCAAGCACTGGAGAGAGGCTACTGATGAACAAAAAGAGGCCTATGATGTCGTGTTCGCCGACTTCATCACGCGCGTCTACGCGGCGCGCTTCAACTCATATGGTGGCGAGACTTTTAACGTCATACAAGCTGTAAATAATTCAAGCGATGATGTGTGGGTGCGTACTAAGATCAATCGTCTGGATGGCGGTCAGCCGATATCGGTGGATTATCGAGTGCGATTGATCGATGGCGTTTATAAAGTAGTTGATGTTATAGTCGAAGGCATTTCAATGATCAATACACATAGAATCGAATTTGCTTCGGTGATTAACAAACGCGGTTTCGATGGTTTGATCTCGGAGCTAAAATCAAGACTCAATTAAATGAATCAGTTTATATCTGATTCTTTATTGAAAGAAAGAATAATTTCGGCACTTAAATCAGTTTATGATCCTGAAATACCAGTTAACATATACGAACTTGGTCTAATCTATGATATACAGATTAACACCGATAACGATGTATTTGTCAAGATGACATTGACTACACCTGGTTGTCCTGTTGCGGAACATATGCCTAACATGGTACGCTCGGCAATTCAAGAGCGCGTGGTTGAGGTGCGTACAGTAAATATAGAAATTGTATGGGAACCTTCTTGGCGACCAGATATGATGAGTGAAGCTGCACGTCTTGAAATTGGAATGTTTTAATTCTATCTTTCCATGATCAAGACAAGCTTATCACTCATTTTACAAATTTCTTTAATCTACAACTTTATAATCTTCCAAGAAAGTATTTTTTAATCGAGCAAAAAGATCGCGCGCAACGCGCGACGCTTTATATTGTAAGAGTTTATAGATCGAATAAGATGAGCAATATGAATCTTTTTATATGTGCCCTTGGCAGACCAATTGCGAAAGGCAGAACATTCAAGAGAATTTTCTTCACATTTATTTATTAGTTCGCAATTCGTACAAGGCAATTCCATGTTAAATGATTTCATAATTAATTATTACTAATAGTTAATAAAAAAAGAATGGAACGAAGTGTTCACTCTGTTCAACAGAGGATTTGCCTTGAGAGGAGATTATGTCGCCAAGGAGTGAGGTCAAAAGCGACATATTAACATCATCAGGCATCTATAGCGGCACAAGGAGTTCATAATGCCGCCCTCGGTTTACCAGTACTGAAACTTCGTTCCATTAAGGTAGGTGGTTAATCACTAGACACACAAAAATGACTAACCAATAGTGCCCCACCATCGAGTGACTAATGATGAGCCCTTAAGGGCACCTACCCTGGGTAGGCACTGTAGTGGTATACCCAGGGTAGATACTGAAACTACGACTAATAACTTTTGTTACAAGTTAGGCCGCAGCAAGAGCACGGTAGCCAGCGGCAATGACCGCCCGAGAGGGCGTACCAAGACGGTAGAACGTCTTAGTCTGGCCCTTTTCGTTAGTACGCTGATTAGCATAAACGGGATACCCGTTCATACGTAGACTAGACACCAGCGCACGTACATTACCAATATCAAACCTCGCTTCAATTTGAGCCGCACTAAGCTCCTCACCAGTATTGAGTGCATTTAGAACACGTTCAATCTTAGACATACTAACTTCCTTATGTTGTTGACAGTAACATTACTGCCATACAAGATTAATATCTTGTTTCGTTCTTCAGAACTCATCAGTGGCAGAAAAAAGTTAGGCTCATTTAACCAATCATATGGCCACAATACCAGGCTTTGAAAATAATGTCAAGACAATTATAATACAATTTTTAAAAAAAAGTTGTTTAAATAGGTCATGCTATCGTTAAATGGTTCTAAATGGTTGTATAAATGGGTGCCATTTCTCATGAGAAACAGATAGTCGGAGGATGGGGCGTTAGTAGTCATCGAGCGCGCGCACGTCGGCAAACACCCAGACTTGCTGGCCCTTGTCAAGGCCGCCGTTAATGAGTTTCCCCGACCACCCCATCTTGTTGCATAGGGCTTCAACGGCGCGAAAATGCCTCTCGTCGTTGAGCGCTCGCCGTCCTGCCGGCCACGTCCCCAGGCCTGTAACGTCATCGGGATAGGGGATCGAAACCTTGATGCCGCACCCGCTGGTGGCGCTTATTCGTGCGCCTCGAGTGTTCGTCGGCCCATGATAACGTGTGATGATGGCCTGCCTGTAACCACCAAGGTTTTCTACAGTTGAGGAAGTCTTCGTTCTATTTACCATAATCATATGGTATAAAAAATGGAAAATAATGTCAAGAAAAAAATGCGGTTTTAAGTTAAAATTATTTCTCTGTATTATCAATGACTTATCATAAGTCATTGATTTTATTGATAAAAATAAATTACTTAATAAAATCAATCACTTAGCAAAACTCAAATCGTAAGTCATTGATTTTATTGATAAAAATAAATCAAAAAAAACCAAAAAAAACACTTTACAAAATAAAAAATAAAGAGTAGGATATACCTACAATGAATGATGAATGGAAACACACTATGGCAAATTTTCGCGATACCGTACGCTTGCAAGCCCGCGCTCGCGCCGCACGCTCGCAAGCAATCGCTGCGCGCTGCTACAAGCTGCGTGCTCAGCACGCGCGCCTGCGCTACAAGCTTGACTCAGACGTCCTGAAAGACGCCGCTCCTGATCTATACTTCGCCCTTGCGCAAATCATCGAAGCTTGCCACACGACCGAATATCGCGATCCCTTGACCCATGCGCAAATCTCCGACATTGCAAACTTCGCTCTTCTCAAGGCGCGCGGCTTTGATCATTATGCCAACTTGGCAGATGGCGCGCCATTTGCCGACCCGGAAGTGGAGTGACCACCAATGTTCTACAGCGAAGATGAGGACTGCACGTGCAGTCGGTGCACCGCTTTGCGATTTTTCCTAGGCGACGCCTGCCCAGTCTGCGACGAACAACACATTGAGCACAACCAGCTACCCCTCACACGAGGTCGCGCCTACCTGTGCCACGATTGTGGACACCAGTGGAACGCGGACAATTACGCCTTCGAGACCAAGGTGCGCGCCTGGCAGGCGGTGGACACCAGTGGGACGCGGACAATTACCGCTAGGAGCACACTCTCATGATCGCACAGACGAAACTCAACTCAGACACAACAAAGACCAAGGAGCGCCTGCGCCCGATCCAGCGCGAGGATGTCGAGCGCTGGGCCGCCGACCGCGTTGCTATGTTAAAAAAGCATCGTGAGCATCTACGGGGATGGCGTCGGCAGGAAGCCGGTCGACTTCAAGTGAAGCTGCGGCTGCTCGATGGCATTGATTTGCAAATCAATACAAGCTTGTCGCCGTACATGGAATTTTACAAGCAAGCTGAGCAGTATGCCGCCAAGCGCGGTGATGATATGACCTTTGTGCATTGGTATAAGCGATATCGCGAATTGTACAGTGTCGAAGAAAGTACTTGGTATGCTCTTTCTTTTTTATACAATGACGATATAGCCAACGCTCTGGCCTCGGGCCAACAATGACAATGATCAAGCAAGGCGATATGTCCTATCGTAAGGAAGTGTAAAATGAGAAATCTAATTATTGGTTTTGTTTTGGGGTTGATTGTAGCTACGGTGGGCTTCTCGGGCATTGCCCGAATGGTGGATCGTGGTGTGAACGCCATACAAGAACAAAGCCGAGAATTGGCCCAGTAAAACGGTCACAATTTATTATGAATAACTATCAATTCAACCGAACGGCGCCAACGCCGGTATGGTCACGTAGTGATACTAAAGCTGTTATTATGTATCGCAATTTTCAATGCTATCGTGATTCACATGGTTTCTATTGGGAAGGAGGAGCTCCAAATGATGGTAGCATTTGGTATGCGACGCTGGACGAAGTAAAAAAGGATATTGATCTATACCATGATGAACGCGCAAACTGGGACATGGAAAGAGCGATTGAAGACGCCAGATGATCTTAATCTCCCTGCCTCCGGGCTCGGAGCACGGAGTCAAGAAATATCTTGATCGTTCGCGCCTTGATAAAAAAATGCTTGACAAAATAAAAAATAAAGAGTAGAATGTGTCTACAATGAATGAAATTCAATATGCACTTAGTAGATATACGATTTATGGGTGAGCAGTTCGGAAGGACGAACTTGAAATATTAACGGTCTTTGAAACCGTATGGCACGAGCCTATATAAGCGACGAAGTGGTCTCGCGATGAAGATATATAGGTAATGCTCAGTATTTCAATGATGAAGAAAGCGCTGGTTGCCGCAGTGCTGATAGAAGATCCGCTATGGCAGCCGTGGCCACAGACTGATGCGCTGGTTCGTCATCAAAGCAGGTATCAAGCCCTGCCTCACCCGCCACAAAAAATTTTTTTGATCGTTCGCGCCTTGATAAAGAAAATGCTTGACAAAATAAAAAATAAAGAGTAGAATATGTTTACAATGCACGTCCTGACCGAATGCAACAAAAACTTTAATGGTTCATTATGAATTGTAAATTAAGAAAGATAGCGATATGAGATTTAGAAAATTAACAACCGATCCATTTACGAAAATCATGACCTCCGGCACATCGGCGATTTCCATGAATTCGAATGTTTCTCACATTTTATCACCAATGAAAAATACCGATATTAATCGGTATATCAAAACTGGCGATTGGTCTGAATTGTTGGAAAAAGCAAAACTTCAAACCAATCGTTTTCGTCGTGAATTTTATAAAAATGACCGTCATCATCATTATCTTTAATGGAGTTTAATATGTTTATAAAATCAATACCACCAAAAGAAGTATTGGAGAAATTGTTTTACTATGATCCAAAGACTGGAAAGTTGTATTGGAAGATAAGCCGAGGTAATCGAAAAGCAGGCACCGAAGCAGGACACATATGTACTTATCCTAATGGTCGACAATATAGGAAAATTCGAATTCAAGGAAAGTTTTATTCTGCACATCGACTTATTTATCATATGATGAACGGCTATAGTTTACGCCAAGATCAACAAATAGATCATAAAAACGGTGATGGACTTGATAATAGACTCGATAACTTAAGAGTTTGTACA
>Ga0194121_10004496_pt1 | contig 20207 bp, 19 predicted proteins | sample TA2MahCa50mmetaG_FD_148609 | JGI IMG/M metagenome (GOLD analysis project Ga0194121, IMG submission 148609) | Freshwater microbial communities from Lake Tanganyika, Tanzania - TA2015020 Mahale Deep Cast 50m | ecosystem: Environmental > Aquatic > Freshwater > Lake | place: Tanzania: Lake...
CCAGCCGGACGGGTGACGGTCAGTGTTTGGGCATCGAGATCGCAGGCAGTGCGCAGATGCAAACCACTGTCGAGTACTTTGAGCACTTTGTAGAGCGAGAGCGCTGTCAGCAGACGCTGAGCCGCTTCGCCCAGGCCATAGCCCCGCATCGTGGCACAATCGAGATTGAAATACGCACGTATACGTCTGGCCACAAATTCGGTACGGCTAAAGAGGATATTTCCGTACCCTGCTGCAGCATCGCCACTCGGATCAACGCGGTCCAGTTTGACACCACCAGACGTGACTGGCGTGATGTCTTCCGCTTCGATAAAGCTGGAGAGCAAGCGCTGCAGCCGCAAGCGGCCCGCCACCTTTTCCAGAAACACGCCGTGCAGGACAGCGCCCACATCACGTTGAAACACGGCACGAGCTAAGGTGCGGATGTCTAGCGGTCCGCTCTCGGGATTCCCCACCGCATCAATTATCGCCTGGTGTAGGGTAGGGTCATTGATAATATAGGGCGAATTCAGTCGATGCGCCTCTTGTATCGAGCTGGTGGTATGGCCATGTGCGAGTTCGACGACAATATGTGGAAGCCCAGCCAGCGGCGTCACAATACAGTCATCCGCCTCGTTCCAGCACACCGCTTCGAGGCGATTGGCCATGGATTGGGCGGATTCCACCAGGAGCATCGGCGTACCATCGGGTCGTCGGTAGGTCGCAGCGCCTAGATCAGGGAACCCTGTGGGCTGAAAGCGGTCGCCCTGTACAGGATGCAACTCCGCTTCGATGAGCAGGCGTGGGGCGGTACGTACAACCTCGTACAATGTGTCGAGTGTCGTTGACATAGGGTGTTTCCTTTTACAGTGTAGGATGGGCAGGACGAAGAACGAGCGCTGCTAACCTCTGGACAGCCGACGTGGCAACCGGGATTAAGAGCGCTGCTGCCAGACGGACGCCGAGTGAGGAAGCCACGTGGAACTGGGTCGTCAAGGGAGTGAGGCCACAAGAGCGCAGGCGTTGGGCTGCAGTTTCCAAGGCCTCAGGTACACGTCCGGCACGCAACAAAGGCAGGAGCGCGGGTTCGTGTCGGACGAGAATTGGCTCGGGGAGTGAGGGCAGTAACAGTCTGCCATGGGGCAGAAAGAGGAGTTTGAGCAACGCATAAGCCCGTGGCAGTGTTGGCGGAAGTCGCGCGGTATCGTGTCGCACCGGCGGCGTAGGAGACGACCACGGCAAGAGGGCCAGACCGTGCAACAGGGCTTCGAGGCGGGCATCGTCGGTCTCATCCTGGAGGAAGGCATCAATCGCCTGTAGTGAAGCATATTGCGTGCTACGCAGGGCGGGCTGTGCGCCACCTGCGGCTCTGGCCTCAATGCAACGGCGCTGGAGTACGGCGCTTAGATTGTCTGCTAGCGTACCTGCCTGCCATACTGTACTGGTGTCATCACTCGTCCACGTGAGATGGCGTCCTGTCAATGTCACAGGCTCCAGATGCGTGCGAAACGGGGCAGGCTTCCCGTCGCCAGTGAGGGACGCGAGGGCAGCAGCCAGGGTAAATTCATACGATTGATCATCGCTCGCAGCGCTCCAGGCATCAGACAAACTATCGAGGGGACGTAAGGGCAGCTCTTTGTGTTCTTCACGAAAACGTGGGCTTCGTGCCAGTTCGGCTTCTGCGGCACCCAGCGCCACCAGGATGGCTTGGGTGTCCGTAGCCTGCCCGCTCGTGCAAAGCTGAAAACTCGCTTCTTCGAGGTGTGTCAGCGCCCGTGTGATACGTGGTGGCGTACGTTTGGGATCATTGGCAGCCCGGCGAAATGTGTCAACCCAGCGGTCAAACTCATACAGCAGGCTTGTTTGGGGGCGTGCATACACGGTGATGCGCCCGAGTGGTGCTGCCAGATTGGCCTGGCCATTGCGCTCCAGAAAACCATAGCGTTGAAAGGCCTCAATGCCACGGTCAACGCCAAGCTCTGCCACAGCGCGAGCAAAATCGAAACCAGTGCGGGCGATGCGGCGCTGGGTACCGCTAAACTGCACGCGCCCCTCACTAAAGATATGGGCGACTTCTGCATAGCCAGCCGCACGAGACCAGAGCGGCAGCCACATTTCGGCGCGCATTTTCTCATTGCCGCTCGCCGTCCCATAGCCTGCGACGGCATTACGGGTCGTGAAAGGAAATGAGGCCCATGAGCGAGCGCCAGCGGTCAGTTGACGCACGGTCGCGCTGGCAAGTAAGACAGTGCCTTCGATGGCCAGCACAAAATCCCAGGGGTTGACAAACGACTCGCCATCAGTACCTTCCGTCGCATTGACGCCCCCTGCTCCGGCTGGATAAAACTGACCAACCGCTGCTTTGTCCAGTGTCGCGATGCCTTCACGAAAAAGCGCGGCACGCAATTGCGCAGCGCTCTGCGCGATCTGGGTACCAGTTTGCTGCTGTAAGCGTGCCTGGCGGGCGGGGGTCTTCCGGCTGGCCGGCTGTTGCTGCCATTGCGCATCAGTCTTCTGCTGGATGGCTTCTGGTAAGACAGACAGAAGACGTGCGACAAAATTAATCGTGAAGTCCAGACGACCATCATTTCCACCTGAACCAAGTAGCGGCGGATAGCCTGGCTTTGTATCGCCAAGCACGTAGGCAGCATCCAACCATTGTACTGCGGTGTCAGAAAAAATTTGGCGGGCCTGCCGCAACATGGCTAACTTATCTGTCTCTTTGGGCTGCTCAGTGCGTACGCCAACGAGTCCACGGGCAGTCACGATTGTGGCGCGATATGCTGCAAGACGTGAGGCCGTGGCCTGGCAGAGTGTGTCGAGTAACACTCGCTGGTTTTTGTCTTGGGGATAAAACCCACTCCCGCCATTCCATGGCGCGACAATGGGTGTTGGACTGTACTCATGGAGGAAAAAATCTACCAGTTCGTCTGCAGTCAAACTGGTGGTGAGCCGCAATGTATCTCCCTGCCAGGCACTACGTGCCTGGGGATCGCGCTGCTCGGCAACCAGACGCAGGATGCCCAGCGCCTTGAGATAATGCAGCAGCGGTTCAGGAGCACACCCATACAGTACAAGATCATGAGGCATGCCATATCTCCTGTGGATAAGCGCTGGCGCGCACGTCGGCAGCGCGAATGAGGCATTCGAGATATGCTAACCTGAACAAACCCATGCGGTTACGCAAAGTCAGCATACGGTCTAGCCAGGAAGGTGCGCCCGCAGGGCTGGCGCCCAACAGCAGGGGTTCGAGGTCAAGCGCGAGAGCCGGAATGATCACGCCGTCCCCCAAATCTGCGGCAGGTAACGTATCCCCCGCCCAGATGCCACGGGCATATGGCATGTCTGGCGTGTCCGGTTTCGTCTCCCCTGGTAGAGCACGAATGCTCAAGCGCACTTTGCCGTGATGGCACGCTGCGAGATAGACGGTCAGGTCACTGGCGCCACGTTGTAGGAGTGCCAGCGCGCTAGCCAACTCGTGGCGGAAATGGGGGCGCGCATGCCTTCCACCTGTGGTGGCTTTGGCCAGCCAGGGTGTCTGGGGGGGTATCATCTGGTCAATGCCTTGCAGGGTGCATTGGAAGATAGGATGTGCCTTGCCGAGATCGTGATGATGTGTGGCATAGAGTAACTCTGGAGCCCAGGTGTCGAGCTCCAGATCACTGAGCGCCTGGAGCAGTTGCTCTGCCGCCAGGCGGGCTTCACGGGAATGGGCTGCCAGGGTCTGCGTATAGTGGCGATAGGTCATGGGGTCATCATCCAGTGCCTCATCTGCGGTCGTCTCCAGCGGCACAACGTCAACCACCTGGCGGCTGCTCTCATCCCAACCGCGTTGTCGGTCATAGCCTCCTGCCGTGGTATCCAGCAATAAGGTCAGTCCAGGACGGAGGTCGTCCTCACGAAGCCGTTGCCAGGCTCCATCCAGAGCGTGCCACATCCATGCTTGCCGTGGTTTCCCAGCCAGGTCTTTGCCTTTGAGGAAGCTCCTCACGTCCCCAATGGACACAGGGCAGAGCTCGTTACGTCCTGGACGTGGTGCCGTACGTTGGGGACCCCTCCCACCTAGCTCTCGCCACGCGACCATCACATCGTGCTCCGTACCACCTCGGACAAAACGGGAGATATCGAGGTCATAGCCCGAGAGATCCGGGGTGGTATCGAACAGATCGAGCACATCACGGCGCCGCAAGACATGCGATGGTTGAAATGGATCATGGTGCGGCGGTAATGTCGCTGGTGCGGCGGATGCCAGGGCGCTGAGGAGAGCACGGGCGGTCTCCAGTGCGTCCCAGGTGTATGGTGCCGCGATCCGCTCTTGTTCTTTGCCATCCAGGGTATGTTGGGAAGCCAGCTTTTCGTCACGGGTATTACAAGGACGATCCACCCAGAAAATGCGGGCATCGGGTAGTGTGCCTGTCCGATTACAACGCCCAAAGCGCTGTACAAGACTGGCATACGGGGCCAGATCGGTAATCAGCAGGTGCGATGAGAGATCAACCCCGGCTTCGATGACCTGGGTGGCCACGATGATGCGCCCTTGCTCTGCATATGGAGTGTCGAGCAGTTGCGGCCAGCTTTGTCGTTCATGTGGGCGGAAGCGGGAGTGTAACAAGTGCAAGGCAGGGGTCTCTGTCGGAGTGACTGCTGTCGCTTCTGCGCGTCTGCCCCGTGTCGGTGTTACACCATAATACCTGGTGAGAGCGGTAAACGTCTCGCGGGCGCGTGCCACGCGATTGAGCACGACTAACGTCTGGGTCCCGGGAGTATGTGAGGCTTTCACAAAAGCGGCTAAACCATCTGGCATGCGGCAGTCTTGCGGGGCAGGTGCGAGGTATTTCACGGCATGGAGGCGTTGCACCATATTGACGGTCGCACGGTCAGCGTCTGAGAGTTCGAGTGCGGAAAGCGTCTCGACGGCTCCTTGAAAGTCAATGGTTTTTAGCCAGTCACGGGCAAGAGTGGCGGACATCCAGAGCGAATGGTGTGCCCCAAAGGTGGTATAGTGCTCGCGAAAGGCTGCCAGTTGAGTGGAGGTCGCGAGACCATCGCCCATCAGTTGGATTTCGTCGAAGACCCACAGACAATCGTTATTCAGCAACCCAAAATGCACCGGCCAGCGAAACCGGCTCATGGCATAGCCGCGATTGAGCGCTCGGGACAGCAGCATGTCCTGCGTGCCAATCAGCATATATTCGCGCTCCGGGTACATATCCCAGGCATCGCTTACGTCCCCACCCATCAGGACATGCACCGCAAACTGATCTTTACCTACTATGCCGTGCTCAGTCAGCCGCGTAAGCGCCGCCTGGGCCACCCGCTCCGTCTGTTCTACCAGCGTACGCATAGGCAGACAGTACACCAGGCGGCGTCCTACGCTGTCAGGCCGGCGCACGCGGCGCCACAGCCAGGCACCGAGGACCGCAGCGGTTTTTCCAGCGCCTGTCGGCACGTTGACCAGGGCATAGAGCTTCTCGCTCAGTGCTAGACGACGTTGGTAATCAAAGGGCGCATGCCCGAACGCTGCCTGAAAAAAGGCATTAAATGCTGCTACGTCTTCAGCCATCGCGCTTCTCCTCTGTGTCGTGGTCATACAGCGCCGCCGCTCGTCTGAGCCGCTCACGCAGCAAATCCCGCAGCGCCGGGGGACGCACAGCGTGCGCTTGCGGGCCGTACTGCATAAGCCAGCGCGCGACTTGCTCCAGGGCGGCCTCTGTCGTCTCGAAACGCAGGCGTACGCCGCCTGCAGGCAGTTCCTCACGCTGCTGCGTCGGATGAAACGTCCGCTCACGCACATAGCGTGCTTGCATGTCGTCAAACTCTACTTCGACCATCACGCTCTGGCCACCACGAAACATCCCGAAGCCAGGGCGCAGATACGCCTGGGCATCCCAATCGGCTGGTGGCGTGAATGTCCGTCTGGTGTCGCGAATACTGGTGATACGCCCAGCATGAAAATCACGAATGGCCTGGCGATAGTGGTCGTAACAGATAGCGTACCATTCTCCCAGAGCATTGTGCAACAGCAACACATCCACTTCGCGTTCCGTCGCTTCTGCTCGGTATTGTGAGTAGTAATGGATATGTAGAGTCTGGCGACGCATCGCAGCAGTCGCCAGTTGCCGCAACACTTCGGGGGCGACATCGAGGATAGGCTCCGGGGCAATGCTCATGGCGTCTTCGATCGCCCCCAGGTCGATAACGACTTCCTGCGGCAACAGAGCCGCAAGGCCACGCACAGCACTGCGGGCAAGCTGCACATCGGCAGTAGGATGGAGACGACGCAACATACGTTCTGCAGCAAAGAAGCTGATGAGCTCACCTTCGGTGAGGGCGATGGCGGGGATGCGCCACGCCGGATCGGTAAAATAAAAGCCGTTGTGCTGCGGATCGAACTCCAGTGGCGCATCAAAATCGTTCTTGAGCGCTCGCAAGTCGTTTTGTACAGTCCGTTCGCTCCGTTCAACCAGAGCAGCCAGCACTTTCTTGGTCGGATAGCGTCCGCGCTGAATCTCGATGCACAGACGACGGAGTCGGTAGTAGGACTCAAGATATGGCCGTTCTCGCTTGGGTGTCGGTGGCATATGCTTACTCATGATCTCCATGATATCCCAGGGGGGGAGTAAGAGAATTACTCCCCTGATGGCCACAGGAAAATTTTTTGTCATGGTAGCACAAAGACCTTGGAGCGTCATGAAGCATCTATGATAGAAAGATATGCATCAGAGGGAGAACAGGTCAGAGGGATAGCCGGAAGGGGAACTCGTACCTGGTACTGCACCTGGCCTGCCACGGCCATGCGGCAAGCCACAGGGCCGACTATGGCTCACCGAGCACGGGGAGTTCGTCTGGTGAGAGCACCACGCGTATGCTATGCGCTTGCCCAGGTGTCCGTGTGACGACAAAAGCGTCGAGCTGTTTGATATATGTGAAGACGCGTATCATGGCACCATCTGCCCCTTCGAAGATCCTCACGCAGTACTCTGGGGAATAAACACATTCCCGTAGACACACACCGAACCGTAAGTGCTTGCGAGATAGTGTGTTTCGGCTCCCTCTCCCAGGGGGAGCGGGGACGTATCATTGCCTGAGAGAACACATCCTGAGGCTTACGTTCGCCCCTATGCGTAGAACTGCTCCCCCTCATGCCCCCGTTGCTATAAGTGGTCCACGCTGCAGCGCCTGTAAGATAATCGCGAGAATCTTGCCCGGCTGGTCGATGAGATACTCATCATAATCCAGCAAGACTCGTGTCTCTGCGAGCGTGAGGAACTTCCAATTGCTCCCGGTGGTGACGACACCCAAGATCTGTTCCACGGCATGGTGCTCGCGCGCATTGTACAGATGCGCGGCATACATGGTCGCGATACACTGCGGCAAGCCTGCCTTGATGTTTTCGTTTTTGGCTTCGACAACGACGACAGCTGGCGCATCAATGTACACCTGATTGGTTGATTGGCTGAGCAGATAATCACATACACCAGTCAACCCCAGGGCTGCGTCGACGTGGAAGTCAACGCCAGAAAAGAGGCTCACGCGTCGGTGCAGAAGCTTGCGGATCTCGATCAAAATGGGGGTGATGATCATTTCAGAGCGGGCTTTTTCTGTATTGATGTTACAGGCCAGTGCGACATTCTCGTGCAGCGTGAGCGTGAGGTGCTCACTGAGCTGGATGGGCTTAACATGCGTAAACAGGGAAGTATCCTGGAGTATCTCTAAGGCAAGTTTTGCGCGCAAGTCCTGCCAGGTAAATTCGCGGTATGACATACGACGTGCTATCCCACTTTCCGCAATACCCGTTTATCGCCAATGCGCATGGTCATACGCTGGTTATCAAAATGCTCCAGCAGCGGGATGGCGTATTTGCGCGAAATCTGTAGGAGGTCGCGAAACTCAGCGGCGGTAATTTCGCTCTTCGCTTCCAGGTAGGTACGAAGTTCGTGCTCAATACGCTCCAGGATCTCATGGTGATAAAATAGATCCCCTTTCAGACGCACGAGCTTTTGTTGATCGACCAGCACTTGCAGGAGTTCACGGTCATCAGCATGCCGCAGTTTCTGCGCTTCCAGCGCTTCCTCCAGACTAGGAGGCTGGTACGCCGCCTCATGGAACATCGCTTCCAGCGCTGTGACCGCCGCTTGCCGGGCCGGCGACAAGACAACGCTATGACTGGCCAGTTTGACCTTGTCCCGGCTCACTTCGATGTCGCCAGACGTGACCAGATCGTGCTGCAAGACGGCAAACACTTTGTCGGCCATGCCTGGGAGCTTACTGCGCAGCTCTTCCGTAAACATCGCTGGTTTTAACGGATTGGCACGGTGGAACTCGTCTAACAGTTGCACGATCTGCGCCCGGGCTCGCGCGTACTGCTCATGGTGTAACAGCCAGGGCGGATTGTCTTCAATGGCCACGCCAATCCCCTGTGCCCGCAGCGAGTCGACGACGGCGCGGAGCGCGGTCTCATCGAGCGGACTGCGCAGCAGGAAGTCCGACCATTGCAGCCCGGCGTATTCGGCATGGGCCAGGTGGACAGCTAGGACGTCCGCCGCACTGCCATCGCGTAAAATGGTCAGTTGCTCCAGGACTTGTGGACGGCGGCGACGATGTTTGGCCGGGATCGTGTCCAGGATGACCCCGCCAGCAATCGTCTGAATGGGCGAATAGCTACGCAGGACATAACGATCCTGCGGTACTGCAATGGCTGGCTCTTCGAGATGCAGCTGGGCAAATACTTCTTCCCCCGGTTGCATTTCGTCACGATCCAACAGGATCACCCGCCCCATAATCTCGCTGGTACCAATGTGGAACCGCACACGGTCGCGATGTTTTAAGGGCCGTGGGGCATCCGCCAGCAGCGTCAAGGTGGCGTCAAGCATGTAGGTCACCGGGAAACGCCCTGGTGACACCAGCACATCACCGCGCTGTAGTTCCGTACGCTCCAGCCCCTGGAGGTTGACTGCAGTACGCTGCCCAGCCACGGCCTCTTGCACGGACTGGTTGTGCACCTGCAAACCCCGCACCCGCGCTGTTTCACGCTGTGGCAGCACTTCCATACGATCTTCCAGGCGCAGGCCGCCCGAGAACAGGGTGCCAGTCACCACCACGCCAAAACCGCGCATGGTGAACACGCGGTCAATCGGCAACCGGACAGGACCACTCGTGGCGCGTGGCGTTAATGGCTCGCAGAGCGTCCGCAGGGTATCGCGTAATGCATCCAGGCCCTCACCGGTGCGAGAGGACACCGGGACAATCGGCTTGCCCTCCAGAAACGTGCCACGCAGAAATTCGGCGGTGTCTTCCTGCACCAGCTCTAGCCAGTCAGGGTCCACCATGTCAATTTTTGTCAGCGCTACCAGCCCTTCGCGCACGCGCAGGAGCTCGCAGATCGCCAGATGTTCACGCGTTTGCGGCATGACGCCTTCATCCGCAGCGATCACCAGGACAACGAGGTCGATACCACCGACCCCGGCGAGCATGTTTTTGACGAAGCGCTCATGGCCTGGCACATCGACAATCCCGAGCTGAATATCGTCCGTGAGATGCAGGAAGGCAAAGCCCAGATCAATCGTGATGCCGCGCTCTTTCTCTTCTTTGAGACGGTCGGTATCAATATCGGTGAGGGCTTTGATGAGACTGGTCTTGCCGTGATCAATATGGCCAGCGGTGCCTAACACGATCTGTTTCATGAGAGCGGTACCAGTTCTTGCAGCGCCGTAGCGATTTCAGGAATTTCACGATCCAGGACGGTGCGCAGGTCTAACAGATAAGCATCCTGGGCAATGCGCCCAATGATCGCCGGATGCCGGCAGCGTAAGCGCCGTTCGAGTTCGGTAACGGAGCAAAAAGTCGGACGCAGCGCCAGGAGTTTGGTCGGGAGTGCTGCCAGGGGCAAGGCCCCACCCCCGACGGCAGAATTCCCATCCAGGAGACGCGGCTGATAGGCCGCCTGCACTGCGGCAGGCAGACGGCGACGCAGACGACGCACCCGTGTGGCCATGGTGGCAGGGGTCATGCTGAGCATGGTGAGCGTTGGGATCTCACGTCTGGCGCGTTCTGGGTCGGTGTGCAGGCGCAGCGTCGCTTCTAGAGCCGCAACGGTGAATTTGTCGACCCGCATGGCGCGATGTAGCGGATGACGCCGTGCGGCGTTGATGTACGGGGCCTTCCCCACTAAGATCCCGGCCTGTGGCCCACCGAGCAGTTTGTCGCCGCTAAATGTGACGATATCTACGCCACTGGCCACGACTTCCGGGACGGTCGGCTCATCGTAAAGTCCAAAAGGCTGCAGGTTCAACAACGTACCACTGCCCAGATCCTCCATCACGGGAATCTGCTGCTCACGGCCCAGGGCGACAAGCTCTGCGGCCGAGACTTCGGCAGTGAAACCCACAATGCGATAATTACTCGTGTGCACTCGTAACAACAGTGCTGTCTGCGGAGAAATCGCCTGGGCGTAGTCCCGCAGATGGGTTTTATTGGTCGCACCCACCTCGCGCAGGACCGCCCCGCTGCTGCGCATGATATCGGGGATACGAAATTCCCCGCCAATTTCGATGAGCTGGCCGCGTGACACGATCACTTCTCGGCCCACGGCCAGCGCCTGCAAGGCGAGAAACACGGCCGCGGCATTGTTGTTCACCACCAGAGCCGCCTCAGCACCGGTCAGGGTTTTGAGTAATGCTTCGACATGTGAATAACGTGAGCCGCGCTCACCGCGCTCGATATCATATTCAAGGTTGCTATACGATTCCGCCACTTCCTGCAGATTGGCCACCGCGACGGGTGCCAGCAGGGAGCGGCCCAGATTGGTATGGACAATGACCCCGGTGGCATTGATCAAACGGCGCAAGTGATAGGTTTGCTGCGCCTGCAAGCGGGCCTCAACCTGTTGCAGGATGGCCGGGAGCAGCACCGGAATACCCGCGAGGGCCGCCTCATCGGCGGTCTGGAGAATGCGCTGACGCACACTCCCCAGCACCTCGCGCACGGCGTCGGTCACCGCGACGCGTGAAAACTGCTCGATCCAGCCCTGCGCTGCGGGACTGCGCAGGACGGCATCCACCCCAGGGAGCTTGCGAAAATACGTGGTATGTACGTGCAGCATGGTCTCAGCTTCTGGCATACGCACCTACTTTTTGGCCGCCATTTTCTTGGCTTCCGGGATAACATGCTTGCCAAACAGTTCAATAGACGACATCACCTTGTCGTGGGGAATCGTCTCGGTGGCCATCAAGAACTGCAGCTCATCCACCCCTACGTCTTGATGAATGCGAATCGCCTTGAGACAGCTTGCTGGATCCCCAGCCACGAGCACGCCACGATCTACCAGGGTATCCGCGTCAAACTGATTCCACACTGCCGAAGCAATCTGGCCCGATCCACCCGACAGATCCACTGCCGGGGCACCTTCAGCGCCATCGCCTTTAATATACCGCGAAAAATTGGCTTTCAAATGCTCTGGTACTCCGCCCCAGGTTTCGATCAGGCGCTCGTAAATGTTCACCTGGTCCTTCAAGTAAGGCCGGTCAGGCCCGAAGAAGGTTTTCAGCGATTTGGCAGCCAGTTCGCGGGCAGCTTTATTGTCCCAATCGCAGTATGCCATGGTTGAGCTGAGCCACTGGTCGTTAATCGCCCGTCCCACGGGCTTGGCATGGCGTACGTTGGCTTTATACTCTTTGATGTGTTGCTCCAGGAACGACGGCGCGGCGACACTCAGGGCCATGACACCAATGCCCTTCTGGGCGGCCAGGTGATACGTCGAGGGTTGCAAGGCAGCGACCCACATAGGCGGATGCGGCTTCTGATACGGCTTGGGACGCACATCGCGCGGCGGCACCTTCCAGAAGCGGCCGTCCCACTCGAACGTGCCGTCTTCCCAGACTTTCGGGATCATTGCCAGTGACTCTTCCCACATATCGCGTGTATCACGCGGGTCAATCCCCATGCCCGTCTGTTCATAGGGCGCCGAACGGCCCGTGCCAAATTCGACCCGCCCCCCGGACAGGTGATCCACCATGGCCACCCGCTCTGCCACCCGCACCGGATGGTGATACGGTAGGATGACCACGCCAAAACCCAGGCGGATGTTTTTGGTCAGCCGGCTTAAGGCACCAAAAATCACCTCGGGGCACGGGGACATAGAAAAACTGGTCAGGAAATGATGCTCCACAAACCAGACCACATCAAAGCCCATTTTGTCGGCCAAGACGCATTGCTCGATGGTCTCTTCGATCACCGCGTGATCGTCAACGACCGGGCGTTGCATTTCGTACGCTAGACTGAATCGCATGCCTCACTCCCCTTCCAACAACCACAAGAACGTCCGTGCAGCACCGCCATATGCGCGTATTGTCGCAAAGCTGTGTGCAGAACGCAATGTTTACCGCGCATGATGCTCAGCATGCGCCTCCTGGTGCAGATATTCCTGTATACGCTGCTCCAGTTCTGCTGGCGTGACCAGCCCTTTCGTGATGGCCAGTGTGGCCAGCGTAGTGAGCCAGCGTTCGTAGTAACTCGTCTGGGCTTCGCCCGGCTGCTCTGCGGCAGCTGTCTCGGCCGCTAAGCCCTGGCTGAAATCCCGCCAGGGATAGGCTCCGGCCTCGTTCAGGGCCACAGCGATGCCAAAAGCACGGGCTTCCCAGGGGGCCTGAAACAGTAACTCGCCGTTCTGGCGTGGTAGGGCGATATGTTCCGCCATATTGGCAATACGCGGATCCGTCTCCTCTGCCATGACGCTTACCTCTGAGCCGCAGGCGCTGGCGTGGCGATACGGGCCACGCCAATCATCGCATCGCGTGTGACCAGGTCGCGGAGCTCGGTTTCGCTCAGGTGCTCTGTCCCGGCCGGACGCTCGGGCAGGACCATGTAGCGCATATCCGAATTACTATCCCACACACGAATTTCCACCATGTCTGGAAGTTCCAGACCGAATTCTTGCAATACCGTGCGCGGTTCGCGTACCACACGCGCACGATAGGCGTATGACTTGTACCAGGCAGGCGGCAGCCCCAGCACTGGCCAGGGATAGCAGGAGCACAGGGTACACACCACCACGTTATGCACCGTAGGGGTGTTCTCCAGTACCACCATATCCACGCCCTCACGGCCACCAAAGCCGAGTTCGGCAATAGCACTGGTGCCATCGCTCAGCAGACGCTGTTTGTACACCGGATCGACCCAGGCCCGGGCCACTACCGTGGCACCGTTGAGCGGCCCAATGTCGTGCTCGTATGCCCGTACAATGGCATCAATGGCATCGGAAGAAATGAGCCCTTTTTCAATCAGCAACGATTCCAGGGCTTTGGTGCGGATATCCGCCAGAGAGCCGGGTCCTGGAATCTGGTGCTCCGTGTGTATCGTACTCATCGTGTAATCCCTCCTCTGACCTCAGGCCAGGGCTCAGGCAGGTTCCAGATAACTTTCCCACATGTCGAGATACACCACGCTGTTGGCCTCGGCCGCTGGTCCCCAGAGGACCTGGCCGTCAAAGCGCACCGCATAGAGCGGCTGTGGTGGGGCTGCCGCGCCCGCTGGCATGGCGTCCTGGAAATCATAAATGCCGTAATAGCGTGTCACCTGGCCAGGCTTCCCACGCACGTAACGCGGCAGCCTGGTGTGTCCGGGCGGATGCAGGTTCCGTACACGCACCAGGCTGCCTACGGGAAACTGCGGTTGCAACGGCAAGTCGCGGCTCGGCGACTTGAGTGGACGGCGGATACGTGCACGGGCCTGTTCGACAAGATGTGGGTCCTCATGACGGGCCACTGCGGCGGTAGGCGTGGCTTGATATTGGGCAATTTTCGCCGCAAGCTCCGTCTCGGTGATGACTCCGGCATCCAGCATGCCTTTGATAGCAGAATGGAGCCATTTTTCATAATAACTCGTGGTCAGGTAGGTCGCCGGATCCATCTGTTCGATATTGTTGCGTGAGCCCCCAGGGATGGGCACAGGTGTAACCTGCCGGATGGCAAATACCCGCCGCTCCCAGTCCTGGTGAAACAGCGGCTCGTCCATCTCGCGTACGATGGGACCGAAGCCGTGCATGCCCCCCATGTCGTGAATGCCATTCATTGGCTCTCTCCTCAGGTACAACAGGCTGTCTTCTCCTTACCTATGTTGTACACTATCCGCCAGGCTGAAGAAAGGTTCTGAGCGCAGGAGAGAGACAATGCTGGTCTTGGAAGCGATTCGGGCACTGCTGGCGCATACCGGCGTGCCCTATCGGGAGTTGGAGCACGAGCCCACGCTGACGTCCGAAGCCTCGGCACGGGCACGCGGTGAAGAGTTGCGCATGGGGGGCAAGGCCCTGGTGCTAAAAATCGGCGAGCGTTGTGATGTCTTTGTGCTTAGCGCTGCCTGCAAACTGGATTCTGCAGCTATCAGGGCGCATTTTGGTATACGCAAACTGCGCTTCGTCACGGCTCCAGAGTTGTACGAGCTCACGGGTTTGGTGCCGGGATCTGTACCACCGTTTGGGCGCCCGATTCTGCCCTGTGATCTCTATGTGGACCCCTCAATCCCGGCCAATCCGCGTATCGCTTTCAACGCCGGCTCGTTGACGCACTCGATGATCCTGTCTATGGAGGACTATCTGCGCATCGCGCAGCCAGCGGTGTTTCGCTTTGCCACGGCCTGAGCCGATGAGGACATCTCCATGCACAAATGGCTTGCCATCATTGGCATTGGTGAAGACGGTTATCCCGGGCTCAGCCCGGCGGCCCGCTCACTCCTTGACCAGGCAGAGGTCTTGGTCGGTGGGGCACGCCATCTCGCCATGTTGCCACCAGACGATTCCCGTGAGCACCTGCAATGGACCTCACCCATTGATGCCTCGTTACACGCCATTGTCCAGCGTCGCGGGCAACGTCTCTGTGTGCTCGCCAGTGGTGATCCGATGTGTTATGGCATTGGGACGACGCTGGAACGCGTGGTGGCTATCAACGAGATGACTATTGTGCCGGCACCCTCGGCGTTGAGCCTGGCGTGTGCCCGTCTGGGATGGTCATTCCCAGAGGTAGAGACCGTCAGCCTATGCGGTCGTGACCCGGCGCTCCTGCATGCCGTCCTCTACCCTGGAGCACGCATCCTGGTGTTGAGCGCTGGTGCCCAGACGCCAGCAGTGGTGGCTGCGCACCTGGTGCAACAGGGGTTTGGCGCAAGCCAGATGACGGTGTTAGAGCGCCTGGGAGGGGCACATGAGCGCCTCATGCAGGGCAAAGCGTCAGCTTGGCAGGTGACGGATATCGCGGCGTTGAATACTATTGCCATTACGTGCCAGGCAGACCCTGGTGTGATGGGCTGGTCGCGGCTTGCCGGGTTACCCGATATAGCCTATCAGCATGACGGCCAGTTAACGAAACGCGAAGTACGCGCCATGACTCTGGCGGCCCTGGCCCCATTACCAGGACAGTTATTGTGGGATGTGGGAGCAGGCTGTGGCTCCATTAGCATCGAGTGGATGCGGAGTGATCCGCGCTGTCAGGCTTTAGCGATTGAAGCGCATGCGACCCGTCGGCAGTATATTGCGGATAATGCGGCAGCCCTCGGTACGCCGACGCTCCAGATCATTGCTGGCACGGCCCCGGCCGTGCTCCACGGTCTTTCGGCCCCCGATGCGGTGTTCATTGGCGGGGGTCTGACCGCGACGCAGCTCCTGGACACCTGCTGGCAGGCCCTGCGTCCTGGTGGCCGTCTGGTGGCGAACGCGGTGACGCTGGAGAGCGAACAACTGCTGCTACACTGGTATCGCCAGCACGGCGGAGAACTCACGCGCATCACCATTCAGCGCGCAGCGCCCATTGGGAGTTTGCGTGGATGGCATGCCATGGCGCCAGTGACGCAATGGGCGGTAGTCAAATCCTGAGAGCTGCCCTGGGAATGGCCCCTCCACTAGTGGATCACGCCAAGTCCGCTGCGGTTGCCGGCCGACTGATGCCTGAGCGCTCTGTCCTACAGTTATTCCCCTGCTGTGGCATTGGGTGAGGGCGACTCGGCCTTGAGTGCCTCACGCACGGCTTCCAGGGTGGCTCCAGCGATCAACTGCCGTAACAGTGTATGTAACGTCTCGCGGCTCTCGGTACGCCGTAAGGCCGTAGCCATATCACGTGGGACTCTGCCAAAGCGGCTCCTGATCGCCTCTACAAGTAAAGCCCTGGCCTCCTCTAATTGGCCCTGTTGACGCCCTTCGCGGTGCCCTTCGCGGCGCCCTTCGCGGCGCCCTTCGCGGCGCCCTTCGCGTAAACCCTCACGGCGCCCTTCGCGTAGTCCCTGCTGTTTCCATTGTTCGGTCCATTCTAATACCCGTTCGGCTAACATCGTGTGCACCTCTGTTAAGTCCTGCATGTCTGGTATGGCCACATGGGGCAAGCGGGCTGGTAATAGCACCCGCCGTAACCAGACGGTAAAGGCCCGCCGCAGGCTGTCGTCCTCCGGCGCCTGGAGCCACGCCAGCAGAGCCTCTAGCACCTCGCGCACGTCAGCCGGTGCGCGGCTATTTTCCAGGCGCACCACCGCAGCGACCAGGTTCTGTAAGGGCGCCAGCTCCGCAGCGGTGTACAGGCGTTCTTCCAGCAAAGCGTACTGGAAGCGGGGCTAGTAGCGTCGCACGTGCAGCGGCCCCACTTCGATCAGGGGCGTGACTGTACGTGGTGCGGTCCAGGGTCGGCGGCCATTGTACAGCACAATCGGCACGACCGGAGGCAGAAGCCCGGAGCGTGGAAGACGCCTGGCCTGGATGAGCGATTGATACAACAGCCCAACATACACCATGAGGCGGATCGCCATATAGCGGTCAACCGTCGACTGAAATTCGAGGAGTAGGTAGAGATACAGCCACTGCGGCCCCCAACGGACGCGCCAGATAATGTCGTCTTCGCGTTCGCGCAGATCAGCGCTGACGTAACTGCCGGCCACCCGCTTCCAGCGTCGTGAAATCGAGCTCGTGCACCCAGGGCTCATGGATGAAGCCGCGCAGCAAGTCTTCGACCATCCGCGCATGGGAAAACAGGAGTTTATAACTGGCATCGTGTTCCATGTGACGAGTATAACGTAGGCAAGTGACGCAACGCCAGGGACCGCGTCACCCTGCCCACTAAGCGACTGTTATCCATGGCCATCGACTACCGTAACGGCACCAGGCCGATCGCCTGGGCCACGGTCTCCAGATGCATGCTGGGCGCACCAAAGTCCAATCCCGCAGCCTGGATGCGCTTGTGGAAGATATGCAGTGGGTGCTCTTCGCAGTAGCTAATGGCCCCGAGGATCTGATGCCCCTTCCGGGCTACTGCCAGGCAGGCTTCGCTAATATGGGCTTTGGCCATGGCCACGTCTGCCGCACAGGCCAGGCCGGTTTGCATACGCCAGGCAGCATTGTACAGGATATAACGTGAGCCTTCGACATTCCGTAAGAGATCAGCGCAATGATGTTGAATTGCCTGAAAGGCCCCGATTGGGCGCCCGGATTGCTCTCGCACTTTGGCGTAGGCCACGCAGGTGTCCAGAACATATTGCGCGCAGCCTACCATCTCTGCACTGCGAGCCAGCGCGCCACGTTGCAGCACTGGTGTCAGCGCCTCCCAGGACATGCCTGGAGACCCGATAAGCGCCTCTGCCGAGACTTGCACATGATCAAAAGCGACTTCAAACAGTTTTTCGCCTGACATGACCTCAAGTGGCCAGAGTGTGACGCCGGCCTGGTCGCGTGCCACACGTACGACATTGAAGCCACCATTGCCGCGTACGACCACAAAGAGCCAGTCTGCCACATGGGCATCTTTGACAAAGAGCTTGCTACCCTGCAGCATGCCGCCGACATCCGCCTGCATCGTAATGGCTTCGGGCGTGAAATCCGCACTCTCCTCCGTCAGTGCCAGCGTGGCAAGGCGTTCGCCTCGGGCCATGCCTGGCAGCAAGAGTGCCTGCTGCGCCGGACTGCCCAACATGAGTACCAGAGAGGTCGCCACCACGGCACTCTGGATATACGGCCCTGGGAAGCACGCCCGCCCCATTTCCTCGACGAGTAGCACCACATCGAGCAGCGTACCATCGCTCCCGTCCAGCGCGGCAGGTACGAGGAGGCCCGGCCAGCCCAGGGCAGCGCATTGACGCCAGAGGTCATCAGGAAAACCACGGGCATCGAGAGCCAGTTGCTGCACCAGCGTGGTCGGACAGTGCTGCTGAAACAGGGAGCGGGCTGTATGGGTCAGTAATTCCTGGGTGTCCGTCAACCGAAAATCCATCTGTTCAGCTCCTCCCCCGACTTTCGCGCGGCAAGCCCAGACCTCGTGTGGCTACGGTACTCCGTAGCACCTCCGAGGTGCCCCCGGCGATCGTGTGCCCCATAGTGGTCTGGTACAGATGCTGGATATAGCCGTGCAGCTTGGCCCAGCGCGAGCCCTCTTTGAGTGGCCCGTAGAGCCCCAGCAGCTCCATGCCTAGGGCGGTGAGTGTTTGCCCGGTTTCGTCGGCTAGCACTTTATTGAGGGCAGATTCGTATGGCGTGGGCAAGCCTTCCTGAATGAGCCAGCCATTGCGGTAAAAGAGCATACGTAGGACCTCGATATCCGTGGCCATGCTGGCGAGCTGTCGCCGGATTACCGGGTCATGGGCTAACAGCTGGCCACGACGCGTTGTGGTATTGGCGTAGTCCACCAGCTGGTCCAGCACTCGTCTGAGCGCTGGGGCTTTATAAAAACGCCCCCAGAAGCGATCCGTATCGAGCCCTTTGAGCACTTGCATAAACCCTTCGTCTTCTGTGCCCAGCAGATACTCTTTGGGCACACGGACGTGATCGAGAAAGACTTCATAGTGGTAGACGGCACCCGTCATGCTGCGAATGGGACGCGGGTTAAGGCCAGGCGTGCCATTCTGTACCACAAACATGCTGAGCCCTTTATGTCGGGGGGCTTCCGGGTTGGTCCGCGCAATGACCAGGCCATAGCTGCCAATGCCGGCATGGCTGTTCCAGATCTTGTGGCCATTGAGCACATAATCGTCGCCATCGTGTACTGCAGTGGTCTGTAATGACAGCAGGTCAGAACCGGAGTTAGGCTCGCTAAAGCCTTGCCAGAAGGTAATGTCGCCACGCGCTACGCCGGGGAGCAAATCGCGTTTCAAGGCATCGGAACCGTAGCGAATGATAGAGTCGGATACCTGGTCAACGCCGCCCAGGGGACCAAACGGTGCCCCAGCGGTTGCCAGCTCTTCCAGGAGGACGAGTTTGTACATAAAGGGGCGCTCCTGGCCGCCATAGGCACGTGGCCAACACATCGACAGCCAGCCGCGCGCGCCCAGCGCCCGCATAAAGGCGTGAGAATGGGCGCCAGAGCCGTAGCCAGCATCCATGCCCTCGTGGGCGAACTGCTCGGGGGGATGCGCATGGAGAAACTGGCGTATCTCCGCGCGGAACGCCTGTTCCTCCGCAGTAAAGGCAAAATCCATGGTGATGTCTCCCCAGAGAAAGGAGCGTGGAAGCGGTGCCCTCTGACGGCTATCCTATGGTAGACTGGTGCTGCCTATCAACTATACACTGTGCAGGAGAACAGCATGAGTGACGACGACCGCACCACCAAAGCAGAGCAGCTCATTGCGCGCATGCAAGCCGCACGAGGGTACATTTATCCGGAATGGGAGCTGGCCGCCCGGACGGATCCCGAGTTTACCGAAGCGTATAACCGGATCTACGAACTTGCCCTGGGCGAAGGGCGACACGTCTCGGCGAAAGTACGGGAGTTCGTCGCCCTCGCCCTGTTGGCCTTTCGCGGCGCAGACCGTGAGACCCTGGTCGCCCACATGCGGCGCGCCATACGCCTTGGGGCCACGAAAGAGGAACTGTTTGAAGTCCTGGAAGCCACGATGGTCCCGGGTGGAGCCCCGACGTTTCATCGTGGTCTGAATGCCCTGCTTGAGATTGAGTAACCCTCTACGCCGTTACCTATAGGCGCACATCCCCTCGCCCAGGGTGCGAGGGGGCCGGAACACCTTGCCTCGCAAGCGCTTACTGGTACGTTCGCGCTGCTGCGCCATGGCCCCGCCCTAGGCTGTAGAAATCTCTATCCTGTATCAGCAAAGGGCTCGGCGGCTTCTGTTCCTGACTTGCGAGACGGTGCACGAGGCAATGCTCTTCTGCGGACTGATTGCATGGTGTCGCCGACCGTTTCCGCAATCCATGTGGGGACATCTTCAACGCGAACTGTGGTGAGCGCCTCGGCCACGAAGTCGGGGGCGAGTTCTCC
>Ga0194121_10004506_pt1 | contig 20164 bp, 11 predicted proteins | sample TA2MahCa50mmetaG_FD_148609 | JGI IMG/M metagenome (GOLD analysis project Ga0194121, IMG submission 148609) | Freshwater microbial communities from Lake Tanganyika, Tanzania - TA2015020 Mahale Deep Cast 50m | ecosystem: Environmental > Aquatic > Freshwater > Lake | place: Tanzania: Lake...
GCCTCGAGAAGGACACGCAGCGATTGCAGCGACGGCGAATCCTCCAGGGCGTCCCAGGCGAAAAGTGGTTTGGTGATCGCGATTTTCATGACGGCCTCCAATGCCGAACGGGGAAGGTGGCGGGCGCCACCATTACAACACAATATATCCCCGTTTGGTTTGGAGGATGGTCGAAAAATTCTGAAAAAAACTGCAACCGCGGGCTTATTCTTACGAAGTCGAGAGTTCTGCGGGGGAAGAGATTTTTGCCCCTTGGTGAGAACCGAAAAAAGACTGGCTCGTCGTACATCGCAACGGGCTCAATTTTCCTTGACAGGGCTCCGTCCAACCTTCTAGATTAGATAGTCTACGTTCTCCTGCGCCCGTCTTTGATTTCCCCCCTTGGCCTTTTTCACAGGTTGCCATGGCATCGACAGTAGCTGAACCGGTGAAATCCACAACACGTCTGCCGGCTGAGAATCTGACGTCTGAAGCCATGGTGGAGCGCATCCGGGGCGTGGTGCGGAGCAACGCGGCCCAGTGGAAACGACTCATCGTGCTGGAGGCCGCCGGGCTGGCGGTGGCGGTGCCGCTCGGTTACCTGTGGCTGGTCTTTCTTCTCGATCAGCAGCTGCATCTGCCGACCTGGGGCCGCTGGCTGGCGAGCCTGGGCTTTGTCAGCCTGGTCGCCTGGGGGACGATCCTGCTGGTCGGCCGCTGGCGGCGCCTGTTCCTCACCGAAGATCAGGTGGCCCTGGCAATCGAGCGGCGGACCTCCGGCCGCGTGCAGAACCGGCTCATCAATGCCGTGCAGCTGGCGCGCGACGAACAACCGGACCATGCCGAGTTCACCCGCGCCGTGGTCGAGGAGAACTATCAGCAGCTTCAGCAGATCGCGCTGGAACATGCCGCCCGCGCCCGGCCCGCGTACATCCGCGCGGGGATCGCCGCGGCGCTGATTCTGCTCGGCGTCGGCTACTGGTTGTGGCAGCCGGACCTGTTCGGCAACTCCGCCAGCCGCATCTTCCTGCCGTTCGCCAATATCAGGCCCATCTACCGAACGGAGCTGACGGTGGAGCCGGGCAACATCCAGGGCATGGGCGACCTCGCCATCCGCATCCGCATCGAGGGCGAACGACCCAGGACGCTGACGATCCTCAAGAACCTGAAGGGCAGCCGGTCATCCGAGTCCATCCCGGTCGAGGGCAAGGACACGATCAAACATGTCTTCAAGGACGTGCAGCAGAGTTTCACCTACGCAGTGCATGGGGGCGACTTCACATCGCCGTTTTACCGTGTCGATGTGCCGGCGCTGGCGACGCTGACCAGCGTGCGTGTGCGTTACCAGTATCCCGCGTACACGCGCCTGCCGGACAAGACGCAGGAAAGCACCGGCGGCGACCTGGAAGCACTGGCGGGCACGAGGGCCAAGGTCACGTTCGTCTTCGAGACGCCGCCGGAGAGCGTCAGCCTGCTGCTGCATCGGCCCGGCAAGGGCAAGGACAACCGCACGGAGCGGCAAGCGCTGGCCGCCAGCAGCGCCGGCGAGTTTTCGACCGAGATCGTCATGAAGGACGTCCTTGGCTATCAGCTGGAGGTGAAGCAGGCGGAACGGCCGGCCCAGGCAGGCGCCTGGTACACGGTCCGCATCCTGGCCGATCAGGAGCCGCGCCTGGAGCTGTCCGGCATCGATCGGCAGACCGAGACGGCCGTGGACGCCGTGCTGCCCATCCAGGTCCACGCCAGCGACGACTTCGGCCTGGAGGAAGTTGGACTGTTCGTTCGCCGGCCCGGCAAGACGAAGGAAGACGCCTGGCAGCCGCTGAAGACGTGGAAGGTGAAGGACCAGATCGAACTGCGTGAGAAGTTCGACCTGTCGCTCAGCTCGCTGGGCGTGGCGGAGGGAGAAAAGGTGGAACTGGTGCTGCAAGCGCGTGACAACGATCCGTCACGCGCCGGCCGCTGGACGACGGGCCCCGGCGCCACACTGGTGCTGGGCGGCGAAGGGGCCATCCTGCAGATCATTTACGAGCAGATTCTACGCTCCGAGGCCGAGCTGCACGCTGTCATGAAGTTTCAGCAGGCCAGTCTCGGCAGCGCCACCGAATGGCTCAAGAAGCTGAACGACGCCGCGATCAACTGGGAAGATGCCAAGAACCTGGCGACGCTGACGGCGGCGATGAAGGACCAGGCCGAGGCCCAGGAGAAGGTACGGGGGCAGGCGAGCGCGGCCGCCCGGACGATGGTGGCCGCCGCCGGCACGCTGAAGCTGTCCATCGGCATGCTGGCCGACACCGAGATGATCCGGGCCATCCGCATCCTGGAGGCCGTCGCCGGGCGGGACAATGCCCAGGCTCGCCGCGCCGCACTGGCCGACGCCCGGCTCACGCAGGACCGCATCGTCCGCAGCCTGGAGGAGATCATCGCCAACTATCGGCAGTTCCGGCACGACTGGGAGCTGACGAACATGATTCCGTTCACCAAGATGCTCGCCGATCGGCAGGCCGGGCTGCGTGATCTTTCGACCCGGATGACCAGCAGCGAGCAGCCGGCGCTGCGGCAATCGACGAGTCGCCGGCAGCAGAAGCTGATCGAGCTGGCGGGGTTGACATCGCGTGCCTTTGCCGGGCTGGCCGACCGCCACGAGGAGAAGGAAGCGATCCTTGGCCAGGCGTTCCGCGTCGCTTCCTCCGGATTGAAGGCGGCAGAGTTGACGGGGGCGATGGAGCAGGCGGCGAGCGCCATCGACGCGGGCAAGTGGACCGACGCCATCCCGAAGCAGATTCTCGCCACCGAAAAGCTCAACGCCATCCACGACGCGCTCCGCAAGGCGCAGGTGGAAGCCGCCCGGCAGGCGCTGGCCGCCTTGCAAGACAAGGCCAAGTCCGACCTGCTCGCCAAGCAGGAGATCGAGACGTTGATGGCGGGCAACAGCGACACCTGGCTCAACCTGCCCGACAAGCTCAAGATGGAAGAGATCATTCGCATGCGCGAGCAGACGCAGGACAAGAGCGGATCGTCCATCGACAAGAACGGCGTGGAGAACTACCTGTTCCCGGATAGCCTGCGTTCCATCCTGAATCCGAAGGACGGCGGCACGCGGCAAGATCCCAATACGCTCAAGCTGGCCAAGAGCCCGTCGGGTGAGATGAGCTTCCCCAAGCAGTCGGACCGCAAGGGCAACCGGGTCACGCCGCCGTTGCAGGAGAAATTCGAGGATCTGGTGGGCAAGCTGCTCGACGAGGTCGAGGAGAACAAGAAGAAGTTCGAGACGTACAACATCAACGCAGCCTTCAACATCAACGAGCCCGGGGATATCGGCAAGCAGGCGGGCGACCTGAACTCAACGGCGGCGTCGGCGGCGACGGGGAACATGAAGCCGCCGTCGGGCAACTTCGGCGGCGCCACGCGCACCGGCCGGCAGGGGGCTCGCGCCCACGGCATGACCGTCGGCGACGAGTCGATCAACCGCCGCGGCCGCGACAAGGTTCAGGAAGGCCAGGAAAAGGTCGGCGACCAGGCCGGCGTCATGCGCGAGAAGAAGAGCGAGGACCCGCAGAACGACACTTCCACCGGCATCGGCGGCAAGCTGGTCGATTCCGAGGAGACCAAGTTCAGCACCGCCGACGCCGGCAAGTGGACCGACGACATGGTCAAGCGCATGGGCAAGGTGCAGAAGAAGAACTTCATCGTCGAGCGTCAGGACGGCCGCTTTGATCCGAAGACAGCCGAGATGCTTCGGGACATGACATCGCAGCAGGAGCAGATCATCGAGCGGATCAAGAGCGTCAAGAAGGAACTCAAGAACCTCTACCTGCCGACCGAGCACCTGGACGAACTGCTGGAGCAACTGAAGGCCAACCTGGATCGGCTGAAAGACCGGCCCGGCCCGGAAGTGTTTCGCCTTCAGGAGGAGGCGCTGGACAAGCTACGCGGCGCAATCATGGTCTTCCAGCCGCCGTTCGCTGGTTTTCAGCTCAGCCTGCCGCGCGAGCAATCCGTCCGCGGACGCGTGCTCGATGAGCCGACCCGCCCCACTCTCCCCGGCTACGAAGACGCCGTCCAGCAGTATTACAATAGGCTCACGGGCCGCTAGGCTTCTTTGAGTCAAATTCTCGTGGCCGCAAGCTGCCAGCTTGCGTGCCGAAGGAAGCGACAAGCTGGCAGCTTGTCGCTACGAAACGACCGTCTCGGTTGACTGATTATTGAGGCCTCGCTTGATGATGCATTCTTCGACAGGCAGGTGCGGATTGGCATCGCTGCGGCTGCTCTCGTTCCCTGTCGCGATTTGCTGCTTCGCCGTCGTTTTCGCGCCGGTTGCCGATGCCTTCAAGGAGATTCGCATCCCCGCCGCGGCAGACGACAAGCTCGGGGGCATCATTCCCGTGGTCGCGCCGCACGCCAAGGTCATGCTGTTCCACGATGATCTCGGTTTCCTGCTGGTCGGCGAGCGCGAGCCCAAGAAGGACGGCACGCTGGCCCTGTATCGCGTCGATGGCCGCGGCTGGCCGTCGGCGGATCCGGTCCTGTTGCCGTTGCCCAAGCCGCCGGGCGTGAGCATCAGCTACGCGGTCGGACTGGCGTTTCATCCGAAGCTGCGGCAGCTCTACGTCTGGCAGGACACGGACATGGTGCCGCCGCCGGGCGATGAGGCGCTGTACAAGGCGTTCGAGCACCTGCTGATCTACGATCTCTCGAAGCCGGGGCCGGAGCTGATCTATCGCGGCTGCCAGGGACCGCAGTATCAGATCGGCACGTACCTCGCGGGCCTGACGATCGACAGCAAATGCGCGCGGCTATACCTCCCCAACATGCGCGACAAGGACGCCGCCATGATCGGTTACGTGGCGCTGGACGACAAGGGTCTGCCGTTGCCGGAGGCCAAGGACAAGGATAAGGACAAGGGAGACCGCGCGCGCGTCGAGAATGTCGCGGCGGTGTCCGGCTGGCCGAGCGGCACAAGCTTCTGTCCCATCTCCGACGACGTGGTGCTGTTCGGCGGCTCGTACGGGCCGATCACCTGGGACCTGAAAGATCGCCGCAACCGGATCAGCAGCTTCTATCTCTATCCCTATGCCAACTACCGGTTCCACATGACCGTGCATCCGACCATGCCGGTCTTCTTCTGCCTGGTTTCCGGTCAGCAATACATCTATCGCTTCCAGCACGCGCACGGCTACATGACGCTCATGCCGCACCGTTACCTCATCGATGATCTGATCATCACCAGTCAGCCGGTGCTGATGCCCCTGCAGAACCAGCTGGTGGTAGCCGGCACCAACAAGGTGTTGTTCCTGAAGCTCGACGCCAAGGGCAACATCCTGGAGAAGCGCGGACAGTCGGCCATCGAGACCATCACCGAACCGCCGGTGATTGCCTGCTCGGAGCGCTGGAATTCGGTCTTTGTCCCGGTGCCCAAGCGCGACAAGGAGAAGAAATGAGCTGGCAACGCTGGAGCATGCTACCGGTGCTGCTGATCTGCTGGTTCGGGGCCGCGGCACCGGGTCATGCCAAGACGATAATGATGACGGACGAGGAAACCGATCAGCTGGCAGCCATCGCCGCCGAGGCGCCACGACTGTCCTGGGCCGGCTACGAATCGGCGCCGGGAGTCTGGAACATCAGTCTGCTCGATCTGTATCCCAATCGCGGCTTGCTGATCCGCTTTCCGCTGGACAAGATTCCCAGGCGGCAGCGCATCACCAAGGCGGAATTCATCGTTCCCATCGACTACGTGTACGGCAACAACGAGGCGCGTCTGTACGTGCGGCGGTTGCTCGCCGAATGGGGCCCCGGCGTCTGCCACCTGTATCGCACGACGCTTCCCAAACCCATCGAGTGGAAGGTCCCGGGCGCCAAGGGGAGCGGCAGCGACCGCGTTGCCAGGGGACAGGTCCTGAAACCGGTGGCGGGCGAGATGACCATCAACGTGACCGAGGACGTGGAGCTATGGTACAGCGGCGTGGTCCGCAATCATGGCTGGATCTTGAGTAACGACGATGCCGCCATGATCCGCATGGGACCGTGGGCATTCGGCGGCCGCGGCCGCTGGAAGCTGAGGATCACCTATGAACCCGAATGAATCCATCGGATTAGCGTCCGCGCCCCGGTTCACCAAGGAGAGCCGATGAGCCGCCGTCGCCTGAGTTCGGCGATCATCGTGGTCGCGCTGGCGTGGCTGGGGCTGGCGCCGCCTGGCCAGGCCAAGACCATCCTGATCACGGACGAGGAGTCGGACCAGATGGCGGCCATCTCGGGCGACGCGCCGCGACTCAGCTGGGCGGGCATGGAATCGGTCCCCGGCGTCTGGAACATCTTTTACCTGGAGCTGTATCCCAATCGCGCCCTGCTGATCCGCTTTCCGCTGGACAAGATTCCCAAGCGGCAGCGTGTCACCAAGGCGGAGGTGATCGTCCCCGTGGATTATGTGTACCCGGCGAATGAGCCGCGCCTGTATGTGCGCCGGCTGCTGGCCGAGTGGGGGCCAGGCGTCTGCCACCTGTATCGCATGACCAGCCCCAAGCCCGTCGAGTGGAAAGTCCCGGGCGCCAAGGGCAGCGGCAGCGACCGCATCGCCAAGCCGCAAGTCCTCAAACCGGTGACGGGCGAGACGATCATCAACGTCACGGAAGACGTGGAGCTATGGTACAGCGGTGTCGTCCGCAATCATGGCTGGATGCTGAGCAACGAGGACAGCGGCCTGATCCGCATGGGCTCGTGGGCCTTTGGCGGCCGCGGCCGCTGGAAGCTGAGGATCACCTATGAACCGGAATAATCCAGCATCCCTCAGACCAGCGTCGAAGTCGCCGCTCGGCGATTTCAGGCGCCGTTCCCCTGACAGAGCCCGACGCGTGAGCGATGGGCAACTGTCACCCTCGCTCACGCGTCGGGCTCTGATGGCCCTCTGTCTCATTGGCATCTCTTTTGCGCCCGCTGCCGTCCATGCCCAGACGCCCGACATCGTCTACGAAAAACTCCCGCCCGCTCCCAAGTGGGTGGACGGCTATCGTCTGCGCTACGCGATCCGTCTCGTCGGCGATCCTGTCAAGGATCCGGCGAAGACCGCTCTGATCCGCCTGCCAGCGGCCGGCTGGTTGAAACCGGACGCTTCCGACGTGGTCGTGCAGAACGCGGCCGGACAGGTCTTTCCCGTGGCGGTGCTGTCGCATCAGCCGGCAGGCGATACCATCGTGCAATTCAAGCGCACCGGCTCGGAGCGCTGGTACTGGATTTACGCGAGCGGCAACAAGCCGCCGCCCGGCAAGGCGGAGCCGATGCCTGAAGGCCTGACCATGGAGGTCCGCGAGTGGGCCGGCGACGACCTCAAGAGCTGGGCCGCCGTCCGCGCTGGTCTGCAGAAGAGCGAGAACGTCATCGGCAACGGCATCGTGCAGGAAGTGGTCCAGACCTGCAACCCGGCCAGGCCGGACCAGCCGCGCAAGTTCGCTGCCTCCTATCGCGGCTACCTCAACATCAAGAAGCCCGGCATCTATCGCTTCTTTGCCAACGGCGACGACGCCACGTTCCTGTTCATCGACGGCTTCAAGGTGCAGGACAAGCCCGGTGTCAACAACCGCGTCGGCGGCTCGGTGCCGCTGCGCTCCGTGGGCACCGATGTGAACCTGACGGCCGGCGTGCATCCGTTCGAGGTGCACAACGTCGTCGGCACCAATCCGCAATCGCTGGGCGTGATGCTGCTCATGTGGGTGAAGCCGGGCGACAAGTCCTGGTCGCCGGTCCGCTACACGGAGATGGTGCAGGGCATGTTCGGCCACGTCGCCAGCCTGGAATGCGCCAGCGGCGAGGCGCCGGCCATCCTGTTCGGTCTGGAGGACTCGCTGATCTCCGGCGGCATGCAGGTGTACCTGACCCGCTTCGAGGCCGTTGGCGTTGTCAAGAATCCGGACAAGCTGGAGTGGGATTTCGGCGACGGCTCCAAGGCCAAGGGCCGCAGCGTCTCCCACGTCTACTGCAAGGCGGGCACCTACAACGTCACGCTGAAACCGGGCGACGGCAGTCCGCCTTCCAGGCGGGCCGTGCATGTCTGGCCGGCGCCGGGGCAATCGAGTCCGCTGTCGCTGGAACAAGCCGTCAAGACGCTGGCAGGATCGGACTGGAAGAGCCAGGATGTGCAACGCCTCAGCACCATGTTCGAGTTCCTGCTGGCCTGCGAGCAGCCGAATCGCTGGCCGTTGCTCGAGGGCGTGGCGCGGCATCTGCTGGCGCAAGCCGATCTCGAGCCGAAGACGCGCGCCCTGGCCTACATCTCGCTGATGGAAGCGCTCGCCGAGCAAGGCAAGGCCCAGGACGGCCTCAAGCAACTGGACCCAGCGCTCAAGTTCTTCGCCAGGCTGCCGACATTGCAGGTTGGCATCAAGCTGATGGCGGGCGATATTCATGGCCGTTTCTTGAAGGACCTGAAGCAAGCCGCGCGCATCTACCAGGGCATCATCGACGACCATCGCCGCACGGAGCATCCAGACGTGCGCGTGGCGGCCATCCGGCTCGGCGATTTGCAAACCGAGGCCGGAAACCTGACGCGTGCCGCCGAGGCGTATCGGCTGGCCAACACGCTGGGAGGCGACAAGTTCCAGACCACGGCCGGCACCGACGCCGTGGCCCGCGGCGCCCTGCTGCGCATCGCGGAGCAGAAGCTGCGCAAGGGCGATATCCGCCAGAGCCGGCAACTGCTGGACAAGATCGAGCTGGAATATCCCGAGCAAAAGCTCGAAGGCCTGTATCGCTACCTGCGCGCGGAGTCGGACCGCTTTTCCGGCCGGTATGAAGAGGCCGTCCGCAACTACGAGGTGCTGCTGCAACTGGTGCAGTGGGCCGGATTCCGCGACCGGGCCAGCCACGGCATTGCCGATTGCTTTTATCGCATGGGCGAGCTGGAAAAGAGTCTCCGCTGGTACAACATCCTCAAGAAGACGCATCCCGCCTACTTCGAGAAACAGAAACTCGACGAGTATCAGAAATTCCTGCAGGCCCGGCTGACAGGCTTCTACGCCAAGGACAAGGATGCACCCCTGAGGCCGGTCGCGATCAACTTCGAGCCGGACGAGAAATCGCCTCTGAAGAAGCTGCCGAATTTCAGCATCGTCCCGGGCCTGAGCATGAACGGCCCGCACCAGGTGCTGCTCGACGGCTTCCCGGCGTACCGCGCTTACCTTGACTTCGATTTCCCCATGCCCAGCATCGTCGGCGACGGCTATTACCTGCTGGAGATCTGGTACCGAGAGCAACTGTGCTCGAAGCCGGAGAATCCGCACATCCACATGTGGATCATGGGGCCCAAGAACGAGTCGAACCCGGAGGGCTCGCAGGGAACCGCGTACTTCGATCGCACCGACGGGCAATGGCGGAAGTTCAGCTTTCGCATCAAGGCGCCGCTGACACAGGAAGGCAAGTTCGTCGTCTCCGTGCGGCACATCTACGGCGTGATGGAGTTCGACGGCCTGCGCATCACCCCCATCACCGCCCGCCAGGTCGATTCGCTCAACGCCTTCATCGAAGGAGTCGAAAACCAATGAGCGAGTGGAAAAGCCAGAAGTCGAATCGCGATTGGGTGGCACGCCCCGAGGTACTCCGAAGGACGTGGCGAACTGTCAAGGGTCAAGAAGCACGCCCTTCGGAGTACCTCAGGGCGTGCCACCCACGATCTTGCGCGCGACAGCTACTCACGCTGACCGCCGTTCTCGTTTCTGGCGTCGTCATTTCCAGCTTTGCTCGCGCCGACGAGGTCCATACCAACGGCACGGGCGGCGGCGCCTGGAGCGATCCCGAAAGCTGGCGGAAAAAGAAGGTGCCCGGCCCCGACGACGAGGCGATCATCGCGCGCGGCGACGTGATCGTCTTTGACCGCAACGACGACGGCAAGGTCACCTGCAAGCAGCTGTCCATCGATCCGCGCGGCGGGCTGACGTTCAAGCGCGGCGGCGGCAAGATCACCATGGTCGTCGGCGGCATGATCGAGAGCTTCGGCACCATCAAGATGCAGGCCAACGACAAGGCCGACGACCTGTTCGAGTTGCGCCTGCAAGCCGAGAAGCTGGAGCAGCGACAGCTCAAGCTGCAAAAAGGCGGCGCCCTGCTCGTCTATGGCCGGGCCCTGAAGCCAAACGTGATCCTGTCGTCGACGGTGCCCAAGGCCAAGGATCCCAAGCTGCCGCCGCTCGATCCGACCGGAGGCATCGACACGACGGACGGGGGTGTGATGCTCGATCTCAAGCATGCCGTCATCGTGGATATCGAGGTCCGCGCCAGGACGATCGACAACACCGGCGCCAAGCCGAACGAGCGCGTCAACGTCGTCGGCTGCCAGTTTCGCGAGCGCGGCCGGGTCTACGTTCTCGGCTGCGATACGGCCCTGGTCGCCGACAATGACTTCGACTCCGGCAAGCACAATCTCCCCTATGCGGCCATCACTCTCTACGGCAGCCCCCTGGCCGAGGTGAAGAACAACAAGATCAAGGGCATGTATTCTTCCGGCATCTCGGGCACGGCCCAGACCGACTCCGTCGTGGCCAATAACACCATCGAGAAGTGCAGCAGCGGCATCTACTGGTATGGCACCAACGGCATGCTCAAGCAATGCACGATCCGTGACTGCTCGGTGGGCGTGATCCTGACCTCGGCGAGCGGCGTGGTCGAAGACATCGTCTGCGAGAATTGCGTGACCGGTTATCACCACGGTGGCGCCACGACCCAGCTCAACAACTTTCAATTCAAGAACCCGCCGAAGAACAACAAGGACGTCACGCCGGTCCTGTTTGGCTCCGGGCCGCTGACCATGGTCAACTGCGCCTTCAGCATCAAGGATGTGAAACTGCCGGCCAAATTCGAGCCGACGGTCAACAAGGACGGCCCGCCGCCGCCGCAGATCGAGACCATGCAGTATCTCGTCCTGGGTGTGAAGGGCAAGGTCCCGGCCGGCGTGCAGGCGCATGTGCGCACGACCAAGCCGGCGGTGGCGTTGCCGGCCGGCGCTGTTGACCTGAACATTCGCAACACGCCCGCACGGTTCTTCAAGGACTTGACACCGTTGCCGCGTTCTCTGGAGCCGATTATCCTGAAAGCCTGGTCCGTGGATCATCTCGGCCGCTACGCCGCCGCCCCCGAGTACGCCGTGAGCATCGTCGAGCCTGCCGCGAAAGAGGGCATGCCGGGCCGCGTGCTCAGGACCGTGACCGTCACGCCCGCCGAAACCTGGGCTCGCCCCGTGCCGAACGAACTCAAAGCCACCGTGGAGGTGACGCTGCCATGACACGTGACAAATCACAAAACACAACCAAAAAATCACAAAGAACTTCAGAATCCCAATCGTCAAATCGGGTATTGCGATTTGGGTTTTGTTTGGGATTTGCACTTTGCTGTTTGGGATTTTGCCGGACGGCACATGCTCAACGCACCGTCTCGTTTCCGCCGGCAGAGAGCAAGCCGCCGCCTCCCGTGAAGGCGCCGCCGCGGACGCAGGCCGGCGGCGAGGACACGGGCATCCTGCCAGACTACGGTCCCTCGCAGCGCAAGACGCAGGACCGCAGTCCGCCGCCGCCCACGACACTCACCGTCATGTACAAGGTCGAGTACGGCGACAAGCTCAAGTACGTCCATCCCGACGGCACCGTGCAGATCTTCGAGCAATGGAAGAGCTACCCAGACGACGGCGCCAACCTGATCTCGTACTCGAACACGCGCCTGAACGACGGCAACAACTACCAGTACGCCACCAAGCCGCTGGCCAGCAAGGGTTTCGACCCGGTGGACATTCCCATCCTGCTCATGACCGGCGATTATGATTTCACGCTGAAGCCGGCCGAGGTGGAGAACCTGCGCAAGTTCATCGCGGCGGGCGGGACCATGATCTTCAACGCCGCCCGTGGCCGGGATGAGTTCAGCCGCGCCGTGGCCCGCGAGATGCGCCGGGTGTTCCCGCAGAAGCAGTTCATGCGCTTGCCGCTTGACCATCCGATCTTCAACGCCCGTTACCGCATCCAGCAGGTGCTGACGATGGTGAACGGCGTGCAGTTCCAGCGGCCGCCGGAAGTCTACTCGCTGGACATCGGCACACGCGCCGCCGTCATCCTCGTTCCCGGGGGCATGGGAGCGGCGTGGAGCGCCACGAAGTACCACCCGGCCGGCAAGCACATCATCGGCGAGTCGGCCATCCGCCTGGGCGTCAACCTCGTCGCCTACTCGCTGGGCTGCACGGAATACGGCAAGTTCCTGGCCCAGGAGTTCCCCGTGTTCAATGGGCGGACGCGACCCGGCGACGTCGTCCGCTTCGCGGCGCTGCGCTACTCCGGCAGCTGGGATGTCAATCCCGCGCTGCAGAATAGCCTGCTGCAAGGCTTGAAGGAAAACACGAATATCGACGTGCACTACGAGCCCAACGCCGTCGGCCTGGACGACCCGGAACTAGGCAACTATCCGCTGCTGTTCATGACCGGGCACTACGACTTTCAGTTTTCCAAGGAGGAGGCCGAGAAGCTCGCCAAGTACCTGGAGCGCGGCGGCATGCTGGTGGTCAGCTCGGCCGCCGGGCTCAAGCCGTTCGACAAGGCCTTCAAGCGCGAGCTGAAGAAGGTCTTTCCCGAGGGCGAGCTGATCAAGCTGCCGCCATCGCATGCGCTGTTCACCGGCGGCTTCAACCCGATTGACAAGATCAACTACACTCCCACCGCCCTGAAGGACGATCCGACCCTGGAAGCCCCGCAGTTTCACGGCCTGTTCGTCGATGGCCGGCTCGCGGTCGTCTACAGCCCGTTCGACCTGATGAGCGCCCTGAACCGGGAATCCAACGCCTACGCCAAGGGCGTCACCCCCGACGACGCCGCGCGACTGGTGAATAGCGTCATTACGTACGCCCTGAGCCACTGATCGTAGTTTTCAGTGTTCAGTCATCGGTGTTTTCCTGAACACTGAAAACTGAACACTGAAAACTATTCCACTTTGAGGCGACATCGTGAATCCGGATATCGAGAAGCAAGTTTCTGCCCTTGGCGACATTCATCGCAAGATGCTGGCCGAGTTTGCCAAGGTCATCGTCGGCCAGCGTGAGGTGCTGGAGGAGTTGCTGGTCACCATTTTCGCGGGCGGGCACAACCTGCTGGAAGGCGTGCCGGGGCTGGCCAAGACGCTGATGATCAACACGCTGTCCCGGCTCGTGTCGCTGCATTTCAAGCGCATCCAGTTCACGCCGGACCTGATGCCCTCCGACATCGTCGGCACCAACGTCATCGAGGAAGACCACACAACGGGCAAGCGCGTGATCGTCTTCGTCCCCGGGCCGATCTTCACCAACGTCATCCTCGCCGACGAGATCAACCGCACGCCGCCCAAGACGCAGGCGGCACTCCTGCAAGCCATGCAGGAAAAGGAAGTCACCGCCGGCGGCAAGACCTATCGCCTGCAAGCGCCGTTCTTCGTGCTGGCCACGCAGAACCCCATCGACCAGGAAGGGACGTATCCGCTGCCCGAGGCGCAAAAGGACCGCTTCCTGCTCAACACCTTCATCAAGTATCCCGCGCTGAAGGACGAGGAGGACATTGTCGCCCAGACCACGACCAACGTGGCAACCGACCTCAAGCCCGTGTGCGACCGCGAAACGCTGCTCAAGATGCAGGGCCTGATCCGGGACATCCCGGTGTCGAAGCACGTCACCGGCTACGCCGTGGACCTGGTGCGGGCGACCCGGCCCAACGAGCCGAACGTGCCCGGCTTCATCAAGGACCAGGTGGCCTGGGGCGGCGGCCCGCGCGCCAGCCAGGCCCTCATCATCTGCGCGAAGGCGCACGCCGCCCTCAATGGCCGAATCAACGTCTCCTGCGACGATGTTCGCCACCTGGCGTTGCCGGTGCTGCGGCATCGCCTGCAAGCCAGCTTCCAGGCCGAGGCGGAGGGCATCACCACGGATGCGATTGTCGAAAGGCTATTGAAGGAAGTACCTGAGCGGGCGCATGCGTGAAGCATGAGCGTAGCCGCAAGCTGCCAGCTTGCGAGCTTGAACGGCAGACAAGCTGGCAGCTTGTCGCCACGGCAGATGGAGGCTTCGAGTTGCCTGAAACCGCATCCTGGCTGGGCCGCCTTGGCGGGCAAGCGCGCGGCTTGCTGCGCAAGCTGCATCGCGCCGTCACCGAGGCAGGCGGGCCGCAGGTCATCACCGAGAGCCTGTCGCCGCGCGGGCCCAATCCATACCTGGACCCGGCCATCCTGGCCCGCGTCGGCTTCTCGCCGCTGCTCGCCAAGGTCGTCGTCGAGGGCTTCATCAATGGGCTGCACAAGAGTCCGTTTCACGGCTTCTCGGTCGAGTTCGCCGACCATCGCGAGTATGTTGCCGGCGATGACCTCAAGTATCTCGACTGGCATCTGTATGCCCGGACGGACCATTACTACATCAAGCGCTTCGAGGAGGAGACCAACCTTCGCTGCTACATCTTGCTGGACCGCTCGGCGTCGATGGGCTTCGGCACGGGGCAACTCACCAAGTGGGACTACTCGTGCTTCCTGGCGACGTGCCTGGCGTACATGATGCTGCGGCAGCAGGATGCCGTCGGCTTGTCGATCTTTGGGGCCAAACCGGGGTTGATGGTCCCCGCGCGTTGCCGGCGCAGCTACCTGCGGCAACTGATGCGAGTGATGATCGACAACGGCCCGGCCGGCGGAACCGACATGGTTTCCAGCCTGCGCGGCATCATCCGCAACATCAAGCGCCGCGGCCTGGTCGTCCTCATCAGCGACCTCATCGACGATCCGGAGCAGACACTTGCCACGATCCGCCTGTTGCAGAGCCATCGGCATGACGTGATCGTGTTTCATGTCAACGACGCCGCCGAACTGGACTTCCCCTTCGAGGGGGCCACGCTGTTTCGCGACCTGGAGACCGGCGAGGAACTGGAGATCGACCCGGCCTCGGTGCGCGACGGCTACTGCAAGCGCATGCAGGACATCTGCGAGTTCTTCAAGAAGGGGCTGACCGAATCGGGCATCGATTATCAGATGTTGAACACACGCACGCCCTATGACAAGGCGCTCGCCGGCTACCTGGGCCGACGGGCGCGGGTGGGACGCTAATGATCTTCGCCGTGCTATCTGTACTGGCTCCGTACGCGCTCGCGGCGAGCGCCCTGCTGGCCATTCCGATCATCGTGCATCTCCTGAAGCCGCGCAAGGTGCGGCAGACGCCGTTCTCCAGCCTGCGCTGGCTGCACCTGACGCGGCAGCATCTGACGCGGCGCATCCGCTGGCATCAGTTCCTGCTGTTCCTCCTGCGGGCGGCGTTCATCGTGCTGCTGGTGCTGGCGCTGGCCCGCCCGATCTTCAGCACCGGGCAGGAAGGCAAGCCGGCTGAGCGCTTCATCGTCCTCGATGTGAGCCGCAGCATGAAGTACAAGGACGGCGACCGGCCCAGCGTCATGGACAACGCCCGCGAGCTGGCGGCACAGCTGGTCCGGCAGGCGCTGCCGGAAGACCGCACCGCGCTGCTGCTCACCAGCAATCGTACGGATGTGCTGTGCCCGCTGGGACCTGACGCGGAGGACTGTCTGGCCGCGCTGTCCACGGTGCGTGCCGGCAATGCCGACACCGATCTTGGTTCCGCCTTGCCGGTCATTCGCTCGATGCTGTCCGGTTGCCGGCCTGGCGCCGATGTCCGCATCGCCTTCATCACCGACAATTATCAGCGCAACTGGGACCAGGCCGCCATCGCGACGTTCTTGCAAGATGTGCCGTCGCCGCCGCAGGTGAAGATCATCGATGTCGCCCCGCCGCACCCGCACAACGCCTGGATCGCCGGCGCCCGCTTCCAGGGAGCCGCGGACGAAGCAAGCGGTCAACCGGCCCGGATCATCGTCCAGCTCGGCTGCTCCAGCGACGAAGCCCAGGAACGCACGCTTACCCTCACCGATCTGTCGCCGCTCAAGGACCAGACGCGCAACATCCTGCTCCAGCCCGGGCGTCTGACCACGGTTGACTTCGAGGTCCCGGCCGGCTTCAACGTGGCCGACAAGATCGCCCGGCTGCAACTCACGCCGTCGGATCGTCTGCCGGAGGATGACCAGTTCTGGCTGCCGCTGGCGCCGCGCGGCACGCAGGTGCTGGTCATCGAGCCGGAGTCGCCACGCAAGGACCGCTATCATCCGGCGTTTCCGCTGCGGACCGCCATCGACGTGCTCGGCCAGGAAGGCATGTACGCCTGGCAGCGCGTCAGCAAGAGCCATCGCGAGGTCACGCCCAAGGACGTGGCCGGCGCCGAGGTCATCGTGCTTGCCGATGTGCCCGATGTCAGCGAACCGGTCCGGCACGCCATCGAGGAGCGCGTCCGCACCGGCGGCGGTCTGGCCATCTTCCTCGGCCCACATGTGCAAGGGTCGTTCTACAACACGAAGCTGGCCAGCGCGCTGCAGCCTGGCAAGGGCTTGCTGCCGCTGCCGCTCAAGAGCGCGGTACCGGCCGACAATCGCCTGGCGCCCATGACGCGCGTCTCCTGGAGTCATCCGCTGTTCGCCAGCATGCTCGACCCGATCGTCGGCGACCTGGGGCAGGTCCGGTTCCGCAGCTATTACCTGTTCGACGATTCGCCGCGCGGCAACGTGCTCGCCTGGATCGATGACAAGTCGCCGGCCCTTGTCGAGCATGCCCTGGAAGCCGGCAAGGTGCTGGTGGTGAACACGACGCCGAATGCGGACTGGAGCGACCTGGCCGGCCGGGCCAGCTTCGTGCCGCTCATCGATCGCATGCTCGCGCACCTGTCGGGAGGCGGCTCGCGCCGCCAGTTTCGCGCCGGCGACGAGATCGCCCTGACCATCGACAAGACCGACGATGCCGTGCGCGTAACCACGCCAGCCGACGCCAGTCTGGTGCCCACCTTGAAGCCTGCCGGCGAGCGCACGATGCTGCGCCTGCCGCCGCAAGATGAGCCGGGTGTCTACCTGGTGCGCAGCAACGACCGGACGCGGCCGTTCGTCGTGCAGGTCGGCGTCGGCGACAGCGTGCTGGCGCCGGCGGACGCGGCGTTGCTGCGGCAATGGTGGCAGCCGGCGAACCTCGAGATCGTCAGGGCGGAGAGCGGTTCGGCCGGCATCGCCGCTGAACGACTGCCGCTCTGGCCGCTGATCCTCGCCGTGGCCAGTTTTCTGTTGCTCACCGAGACGTTCATCGTCACCTGGCTATGCCCGAAGGCAACGCCGGCCGTCGCCCACGGCATCGTCCACCGCCGCGGCCTGCTGGCCTCATCACCGAAGACCGCATCCCCGGAGGCACGATGACCATGAGGGATTGCAACGACGATATGGGTGCCATGCTCACGGCTTTGCGTGAGCATGGCCACGCAAAGCCGTGGCCATGCCACCCAGCTGCATCTCCGGAGGCATGGTGATGAGAGACACAACCTTTCACTTCGCCCCCGCCGTGCCGTACTGGCTGATCGCTGTCGTTGCGCTGGCGCTGGCGGGCCTGTTGATTCATGGCGTCATCGTGCTGCGGCGTCGCGAGGTGCTGCGGCGTCGCGAGGTGCAGCGGCGTCGCGAGGTGCAGCGGCGCGGTATCCGCATCCTGACGGTGCTGCGCTTCCTCGTCGCCGTTGTCTTTCTGCTGTGCCTCTTGCAGCCGGTGGTTTCGTACACCCGCGACGTGGAGGAGACGCCGGAGATGCTGGTTCTCGTGGACACGTCGCAGAGCATGAGCCTGCCGGCCGGCGAGGGGAAGACGGACCGCTTGCAGCAGATCGTCCGCGACCTGGAAAAGAGCGACCTGCCCGCTTCGCTGCGGAGCAACTTCCGCGTGAGCTGGTTCTCGTTCGACCGGTCGGCCTATGCGATCGCGCCCGGGGACCTTGGCGCGCTCAAGGCCGCGGGGACGAGCACACGCTATGCCGCGAGCCTGGAAGCGGCGCTGGGCCAGAGTGCGAACGGCAACCGCTCGCGTTCGGGCGCGTCCACCTGCATGCTGCTGGTGAGCGATGGCCGGGATCATGGCGAGAAGGACCTGGCGGAGCTGGCCCGCGAGCGCAACATCACGGTCTTCACGTTGCCGGCGGGGTCAAGCGTTTCATCGTCGCCGTCGCTGCATATCGCCGATGTGCAATGCGCGCCGCGGGTGCTACTCGGCTCGGAGAGCCGGTTCCTGGTGACGCTGCGTGAAGAATCGCGCAAGGGGGCCAGCGTCAAGGTACGCCTGCTCGAGGACGGCAAGGAGGCGGCGACGCGCGACGTCGTGTTCGCCCCCGGCAAGGACGAGCAGCGCATCCTGCTGAGCCATCGGCCGCGCGAGGCCGGCCTCAAGAAGTACGAGATCCACGCCGACGCGCCCGAAATGTCGTCCGGAGCACCGTTCACCGTCACGGTGCAGGTCGCGGACAGCAAGCACGAGGTGCTGGTGCTGGAGGACACCTGGCGGTGGGAGTTCAAGTATCTTCGGCGGGTGTTCGAGGACGATCCGAGCTTCACGTTCACGGCGTTCCTGGCGCGGGGCAACACCTTCGTGCAGTTCGGCGAGGGGGACCGCCGCGTGAAGCTGGCCGGCTTTCCGCAGGGCCGGGCCGAGCTGGACTGGTTCGACGTCTTGATCCTGGGCGATGTCGATCCGCGGCGCTGGCCGCGCGGTCTCGCCTCATCCATCGGCCAGTGGGTCGAGCAAGGCGGCCGCTCGCTGATCGTCCATGCCGGGCCGAATCTGGGCCATCTGGCGCGCGTTCCGGAGCTGAGCACGCTGTTGCCGGTCGAGATCACCAGCAACGCCGGCAATCCGGTGGAAGGGCCGATCGACATCATGCTCACTCCCGAAGGCCGGCAGTCGCCGTACTTCTTCGCCGCCACGCCCGCCGAGCAAAAGGAACTGGCCAGTCTGCCGGCGCTCGACCAGGTCTATCCATCGATTCGCAAACGGCCGGCAGCGACGGTGCTTGTTGAAGCGGCGAAGCGCGGCAACGAGTACGGCCCGCTCGTCGTCATGGCGGAGCAACCCGTCGGCCGAGGCCGGGTCCTGTTCATCGCCGCCGATACCATCTGGAAGTGGCAAACCCTGGGCGGTCGGCCGGAAAGCAAGACGACGCCGCATCGCCGCTTCTGGCAGCAGGCCATGCGCACGCTGGCGCCGACGCGTACTGCCGCCGGCAACATCCAGCTCTGGCTGCAACCGGAGCGCAGCCGTTACCAGGTCGGGCAAAAGGCGGGTGTCGTTGCCGAGATCATCGCCACGCAACCGGTGGCTCAGCCCAGGGTGCAGGCCAGCGCCGTGCTCCCCGATGGCCGCAAGCTGCCGCTGTCCTTCGATCCGGATCCGGCGCGGCCCAATCACTGGCGTTGTCAGTTCACGCCGCTCAAGCCGGGCAGTCATCGCATCGTGGCCACGCTGAACTCCGAAGGCAAGACCGCCGCCGAGGCGACCGCCGTCGTGGACGTGGATGAGTCGCAAGGCGAGCTCAGCGACCGCAGCGTCGATGACAGCAACCTGTGGCGCATCGCCCTCGCCAGCGGCGGCCGCAAGATCGACCTCAACGACCCCGCCACCTGGCCACAAGCCGCCGACCACCCGCCCACTCGCGTCGAGCGCCGGCAGACCATCGACCTGTGGAACGATTTCTTGCTGGTGACGCTGCTCTGCCTGCTGCTGGGAGCCGACTGGCTGTATCGCGTGCTGCGCGGCTATATCTGATCGGGTTCTCAACCAGAATGCATGGGGCGGGATGTCCGCCCTCGCTGGCGCTTCGGGCTCAGCAGAGGGTGAGGCTGGGCTGATGAAAAGCATGGAAGATTGAAGCGAAAGGCGCAATCGACTTCGTCGTGGGCTTGTTGCGCTCTTAGCCCTCTTAGCCCCTCTTAGCCCCGTTCACAGACAGTCTCATTTTTTGGGTGATCTAGGAGGGCTGCGTAAGAACATTGGCCTCCCGGCATTGGCGCGTTTTGGGCAGAGTGGTGTGACATAACCGACTCTGCGACTCGCCAGGCAAGGAGGCCGGACGGATGGTGGACGCAGTTCCGCTCGCAGGCATGCGGGAGTTCGCAGCGCCGCCATGGACGAACGAATCGGAACAATGGCAAGCTCTCGATGAGCGATTGCCTACCGACCATCTGGCGCGGCGACTGAACCGTGCCGTCGACATGTTGGACTTGAATGCGTTGCTGGAGTCATACCTGGGCGTCGGCAGGAAAGCGCTGCGACCGGATTTGTTGCTCAAGGCAGTGTTGTA
>Ga0194121_10004507_pt1 | contig 20164 bp, 19 predicted proteins | sample TA2MahCa50mmetaG_FD_148609 | JGI IMG/M metagenome (GOLD analysis project Ga0194121, IMG submission 148609) | Freshwater microbial communities from Lake Tanganyika, Tanzania - TA2015020 Mahale Deep Cast 50m | ecosystem: Environmental > Aquatic > Freshwater > Lake | place: Tanzania: Lake...
CGCCGACGTCGTCACATTCCTGCTGGCGGCCAACGCCGGCGAGTCGGCGCGCCCGCTCGCGAAGGCCGCGTCGGGCGGCGAGCTCGCCCGCACCATGCTGGCCCTGAGGCTCGTGACCGCCGACGCACCGTCCACGCTGGTGTTCGACGAGGTCGACGCTGGCATCGGCGGTGAGGCCGGCACGGCGGTCGGGCGCCTGCTGGGCGTGCTGGGCGCGAAGCACCAGGTGCTGTGCGTCACCCACCTCGCCCAGGTCGCCGCGTTCGCCGACCACCAGGTCGTGGTGGAGAAGGGGGACCGTGACGGCCGCACCGTCGCCCGCGCCACGCCGGTCGAGGCCGAGGCCCGGGTGCGCGAGCTGTCTCGCATGCTCGCGGGAGTGGGGGAGTCCGACCACGCCCGCAACCACGCGGCCGAGCTCCTCGCCGCCGCGCACGAGACGGCCCGCCCGGTGAAGGCGGGGCGACGCTGATGGCCGTCTTCCGCCGCACCCGCGACGATGCGCCGGCGTCGCTCCACGTCGTCGGGCGTGCCGGGGTCGACCGGCGCACCAAGGATCTCATCAAGCGGCTGGAGGGCGGCGAGATCGTCGTCATCGACCACGAGGACCTCGACCGGGTCGCGGCCGACGGCCTCGTCGAGAAGAAGGTCGCCGCGGTCGTCAACGCCGCGCCGTCGATCAGCGGTCGCTATCCGAACCTCGGCCCGCAGCGCGTGGTCTCGGCCGGGATCCCGCTCGTCGACGAGGTGGGTGCGGACCTCCTCGACCGGGTGCAGGAGGGCGACGAGCTGCGGATCGTCGGCGGCGAGGTGTGGAGGGGCGACGAGCTCCTCGCCACCGGCAAGGTGCGCGACGAGGCCGAGATCGAGCAGGCGATGGAGGTCGCCCGCTCGTCGATCGGCGCCGAGCTGGAGCGCTTCGCCGAGAACACGCTCGAGTACATCCGCAAGGAAGCCCGCATCTCGTTCGAGCCCCTCGAGCTGCCCCCGCTCGTCACCGAGATCCAGGGTCGCCACGTGCTCGTGGTGGTGCGGGGCCACGACTACCGGAGCGACCTGGTGGCCCTGCGGCCCTACATCCGCGAGTACAAGCCGGTCCTCATCGGCGTCGACGGTGGCGCCGACGCGCTGCTCGAGATCGGGCTCAAGCCCGACATCATCATCGGCGACTTCGACTCGGTGTCGGAGGCCGCCCTCGGGACCGCCAAGGACCTCGTCCACCACGTCCACCCCGACGGCCGCGCGCCCGGTCGAGAGCAGCTGCTCGAGTGGGGCGTGCCCTACCTGGAGTTCGTGGCCGAGGGCACCAGCGAGGACGTGGCCATGCTCCTCGCCTGGGACGCCGGCGCCCAGCTCATCGTCGCCGTCGGCACGCACGCCACGATGGTCGAGTTCCTCGACAAGGGCCGCAAGGGCATGTCGTCGACCTTCCTCACCCGGCTGCGGCTCGGGCCGGTGCTCGTCGACGCCAAGGGCGTGAGCCGCCTCTACGAGGGGCGGGTCCGGCGCCTCGACGTCGTGCTCCTCATCGCGGCCGCGCTCGTGGCGATCATGGTCGTGGCCATCGTGGCGCGGCCGATCCACGCGATGTTCGACGCGCTGCGCATCACCTTCGAAGACCTCTGGTTCTCCATCACCCGCTAGGGCTCCCGTGATCAACTTCCGCTTCCATCTCATCTCCCTCATCGCGGTCTTCCTCGCCCTCGCGGTGGGCGTCGTGATGGGCTACGGCGTGCTCGGGCAGCCGACCGTCGACACGCTGCAGAGCCGGGTCGACACCGTCGAGCGGCGGGCCGACGACATCCGGGGCGAGAACGACCAGCTCCGGGCCGAGCAGGCCCGGCTGGAGTCCCTCCTCGGCGACGTCGAGCAGTTCGCGGCCACAAGCCGGGCGCTCTCCAACGAGCCCGTGATCCCGATCGCGGTGCGGGGGGTCGACTCGGGGAAGGTGACCCAGACCGCGAAGCTCGCCCGACTCGCCGGCGCCACCGTGCCGGGGATCGTGTGGCTGGAGGACAAGTGGAACCTCGAGTCGCCCGACGACGCTGCCGAGCTCGCCGGCCTCGTCGGCTCCACGAGCACCGCGAAGGCCGCGATCCGCGACGCGGCGGCCCAGGCCCTCGCCAACCGGATCATGGTCGGCCCGACCACGGGACGCGCCGACCTGCTGACTGCGCTCGACAATGCCGGCTTCGTGTCGTTCGAGGAGGTCGACGGTGTGGCGTTCGACCCGACGAAGCTCGACGGCCGGTCGAGCCGGATGCTCGTGATCGGCGGGAGCGACACGGCGGTTCCGTTCGCGCGCGGCGTCCTCCCGCTCGCCACGGCGTTCGCGGCGTCCGGGCGGCTCGTCGCCGTCGCCGACGAGTGGCGGCTCCGGGAGGAGGGCCCGGCTCGGGGCGATGACCTCGCCGCCATCCGCAGCGGTGACCTCGACGACCAGGTCGCGACCGTCGACGACTTCGACGCGGTCGACGGCCCGCTCGTCGCCGTCCTCACCCTGGGCGAGCTGGGCCAGGGGATCATCGGTCACTACGGGTTCGGGTCGGGCGCCGACCGCGCCGCACCCGAGTGGTGGGGCGTGTGACCCAACGGCCGGAGGCGCGCCGCGCCGCGACCGGGATGGGGATCGCGACCGCTGTGTCGCGTTCGATCGGATTCGTGCGCGTCCTCGTGGTCGCGGCCGTCCTCGGCACCACGTACCTGGGCAACGCCTACCAGTCGACGAACTCGGTCTCCAACGTCCTGTTCGAGCTCATCGCCGCCGGGGCGCTGTCGGCCGTGCTGGTCCCGACGTTCGTCGACCTCCTCGACCGCGACGATGGCGCTCGGGCGGAGCACCTCGCCGGTCGCCTCCTGGGCCTGGCCCTCGTGGTCCTGGGCGCGGTGTCGGTCGTGGGGATCGTCGCCGCGCCCTGGATCGCCCAGCTGCTCACCCGGGGCGTCACCGAGGCCGAGAAGGCGGCCCAACAGGAGCAGCTCTCGACCCTGCTGCTGCGCTGGTACATCCCGCAGGTGATGCTCTACGCCGTCGGCGCGATCGCGGTCGCGGTGCTGTACGCGAAGCGCAAGCTGACGGTCACCGCGCTCGCGCCCGTCGGGTACACGGTCGTGACCGTGATCACCATGGTGGTGTTCCGCCTCGTGACCGGGCCCGATCCCACCGTCGACCTCACGACGGGAGAGGCGCTGATCCTCGCGATCGGCGGGACGCTCGGCGTCGCGGCGTTCGTCGGCATCCCGACGGTGGCGCTGTGGCGCTCCGGGTTCCGGCTCTACCCCCGGCTCGGGCGCCACGACGCGGAGGTGCGGCGCGTCGTCCGCCTGTCGGGATGGGCGGTGTTCCAGCACACGATGGTCGGCCTGCTGCTCGGCGCGGCGATCGTCGTCGGCAACAGCGTCAAGGGTGGCACCGTCGCGTACCAGGTCGCCTTCGTGTTCTTCCTCGCGCCCTACGCGATCCTCGCCCAGCCGGTGCACACGGCGATCCTCTCGGACCTCTCGCGGGAGTCGGGGGAGCCCGGCGCCTTCGCCCGGTCGTTGCGCTGGGCGCTCGACAACATCGTCTTGCTGGTGGTGCCGGCGACCGCGCTGATGATGGCGCTCGCGTACCCGCTCATGCGGGTCGTGGCCTTCGGCGGTGCGGCCAAGGGTGACGGCGCCCAGCTGCTCGCGGCCGGACTGGCGTCGCTCGCGCTCGGGCTGGTGGCGTACAGCGCGTTCCTGCTGTTCGCCCGGGCGTACTACGCGCTCGGCAACAGCCGGGTGCCGGCCGTCGTCGCCCTCGTCGCCGGCGTCGTCGGCGCGCTGGTGATGGTCGTCGGCGGGCGGGCGTTCGACGGCAGCGCCACGGTGGGGATGCTCGGGATCGGCCACTCCCTCGCCTACGTCCTCGGTGCGCTGGCCCTCGGCGTCGGCCTGCGGCGGCGGACCGGGGCTCCGCTGTGGCCCGCCGCCCTGCTCCCGGCGGTCCTCGTCGCGCTGCCGATCGGCATCGTGTGCTGGTGGGTGGGCGCGGCGGTGGAGCCGCAGTCCCGGCTCCTGACGGCGCTGCTGGTCGCCGGGCTGGGTCTGGCCGGTCTCGGGTGCTACCTCCTCGGCCTCCGCCTCGTGCGCCGCCAGCCGCTCCCGTTGCCGCGGCGGAGCCGCACCCGCGACCTCGAGCCGGCCGACCCGGCCCTGGAGCCGTGAACGCGGCGCGGGGACGGGCGCGGCGGAGGGGCGGCGGGCTGCGATGGACGCGCCTGCTCGCGATCGCCCTCGGCGGTGTGGTCGCCGCGGCCGGAGTCGTGGTCGGCGGGGTCGCCGGTGCCCGTGCGGCCGCCGACGACCGCCCGGCCCGCCGGGTGCTGGTGCTGAGCCTCCCGTACGTCTCGTGGGCCGACATCGAACGGGCCGACACGCCCCACCTCGACCGCTTCGTCGAGCGGGCCGCGGTGGCGGGACTGTCCACCCGGGTCGACGCGCGTATGACCCCCCTCGGGGACGGCTACGCGACCATCGGCGCCGGCACGCGCACGGTGTCGATCGAGGCCGCGACCGGCGGGGGGCTCGGGGTCGACGAGCCCTTCGGCGCCCCCACCGCCGGCGACGCGTTCACCCAGCGCACCGGGCTGGCCCCGCGGGCGCCGATCGTGCAGACGGCGATCGTCGGCCTGGTGGACGAGAACGCGGGGCTGCACTACGACGGCGAGGTCGGCGCGCTCGCCGACGCACTCGCCGCGGCGGGGATCGGCCGGGCGGTCGTCGCCAACGCCGACGGCGAGGAGCCCGACGCCGCCCGATCGATCCTCGACGATGCCGCACCGCCGGCCCGCCAGCGCCTCGCCACGCTCGGGCTCATGGACCACGACGGGCGGGTCGCCGGCGGTCGGGTGGATCCCGGGCTGCTCGCGCCCGATGCCGCCGCGCCGTTCGGGGTCCGCCTCGATCGCCGGGCGGTCACCGACGCGTTCGCCGACGCGTGGTCGGACCGGACCGTCACGCTGGTCGAGGCCTCGGACCTGGTGCGGGTCGCGCGGTACGCGCCCTATGTCACCGACGCGCAGCACGCCCACCAGGTCGACGCCGCCCTGGCGGACGCCGACGCGCTGCTCGGGGAGCTCCTCGGCGCGGTCGACCTGACCCGCGACGTCGTGATGGTCGTCGGCCCGGCCCACGCCCCCGACCGCGTCACCCTCACGCCGCTCGCGATCCGGGGGCCCGGGTTCTCACCCGGCCTGCTCCGGTCGGCGACCACGCGTCGCGACGGGTTCGTGCAGATCCAGGACATCGCCCCGACCGTGCTCGACGCGCTGGGTGTCCCCGTGCCCGACTCGATGGAGGGGCAGGCCGCCGAGGTCGGGGGCACCGGGGGGAGCGCGCGCGATCGGCTCGAGCTCCTCCGGCGCGAGGACGCGGCCGCCCAGTTCCGCGACGCGCAGATCGGGATCGTCTATGTCGGGCTCGTCGCGATGACGCTCGTGGTGGTCCTGCTCGGCTTCCGGGCCCTCCGGCGCCCGCCCCGGGGCGGGACCGCCGCGACGTTCGCCGCCCTCCTCGCGATCTCGCTGCTCGCCGCCGCGTTCCTCGTGCGGGTCGGGCCCCTGCACGAGGCGGGCCGGGTCGGGTTCTTCGCCGCCTTCGTGGGCATCGGTGTCGTGCTCGCACTCGGGTGCGCGTGGCTGGGCCGCCGCCGCCCGCTCGACGGGCTGCTCGCCGCGCTGCTCGTGGTGGTCGCGCTGCTCACCGTCGACGCCATGCGGGGAGCGCCGCTGGTGCTGAACTCCACGCTGGGCTACTCGCCGACCGTCGCCGGACGCTTCGCCGGGTTCGGCAATCCGGCGTACGCGGCGTACGCGGCCGCCGCGCTCTGCGCGGCGGTGCTGCTCGCCCACCGGTTGGGTGGCCGCCGCGGGCGGGCCGCGGCCGGCGCGCTCCTCGGCCTCGCGGTCGTGGTCGACGTGGCGCCCATGTGGGGTTCCGACGTCGGCGGCATCCTGTCGATGGTGCCGGCGTACCTGGTGACGATGGCCGTGCTGACCGGTCGGCGCATCCGGGCCCGTACGGTCGCCGCGGCCGGCGCGGTGGTGGTGGCCGTCGGGGCCGTCGCGGCGCTCGCCGACCTCGCGCGCCCGGCCGACGAGCGCACCCATCTCGGGCGGCTGGTGGCCGACGCGGGCGAGGAGGGCGTCGGGGCGTTCACGGCGGTCGTCCAGCGCAAGCTGGCGTTGAGCCTCGCCACCATCGGGACCAACCTCCTCGGGCTCGTCCTGCTGATCGCGGTCGTGGGCGGGTACCTGCTGTGGCGCCGGCACCGGGACCGGGTCGTCGCGGTGCTGGCCGCCGTGCCCGAGTGGCGGGCCGCCTGCCTCGGGTTCGTGGTGCTCGCGGCCCTCGGCTTCGCGCTCAACGACTCCGGCATGACGGTTCCGGGCATCATGCTCGTCGTGTTCGTCGCCGCGTGGGTGCACCTCCTCGTCACGACCGCCCGCACCCAGGTGAGCGGCGCTCCCGGCGTCGCGGCGGATGACGCGTCGGGTGACCCGTCCGCGGCGGTCGCCGCGCCCGACTCGACGCCCGACCCCGTGGGGACCGCACGGTGATCGTCGTCCTCGGGCTCCTGGCGGGCGCGCTGGCCGTCGTGTTCCTGCGGGTGGGCGCGCCCGACGTGCTCGCGTCCCCCGTGCTCGAGCGCGAGAACTACCGCGGGCACCGGCTCCCCACGGCCGCGGGCATCCTGATCGTCCTCGCGGTGCTGGTGGTCGAGGCCGGCCGGGCGGTGCTCGGTGCCCTCGGGGTCGGGGAGCAGTCGGGGCTGACGATCGACCGCAGCCTGGTGCTGTTCGCGGTGTTCGCGTTCGGGCTCCTCGGCCTCCTCGACGACCTGCTGGGCGATGGCAGCGCCCGTGGCTTCTCGGGGCACGTGGGCGCGCTGGCCCGCGGTCGCATCACCACGGGGTTCCTCAAGCTGTTCGGCGGTGCGGCGGTGGCGGTGGTGCTCGTCGCGACCCCGGGGTTCGCGAGCGGACGGCGCCTCATCGTCGACGCCGTGCTGATCGCGCTCGCCGCGAACCTCGGCAACCTGCTCGACCGGGCGCCGGGCCGCACGATCAAGTTCGCGCTGGTCGCCTACGTCCCGCTCGCGCTCGTCCTCGGGACGGGTGCGGCCGGGGTCGCCATCGCCCCGGCCATGGGCGCGGCGATCGCGCTGCTGCCCGACGACCTCGCCGAGCGGGTGATGCTGGGCGACACCGGCGCCAACGTGATCGGGGCGGTGCTCGGGCTCGGGGTGGTCCTCGGTCGGGGCGAGACCAGCCGGGTCACGGCGCTGGTGATCGTGGTGGTGCTCACGATCGTGGCCGAGGTGTCGTCGTTCTCGCGCGTCATCGACCGGGTGGCGCCGCTGCGGTGGTTCGACCGGCTCGGATCCACGCCCGAGCGCAAGGCGCAGTAGCGCGCGGCGCCGTCAGCGGCAGGGGCGCAGGTAGAGGGTGCGGTCGCCGTCGCCGTCGCGCCACGCGACCTCGTAGCCGGCGTCCCCGAGCAGGCCGGGCAGGCGCGGGTAGCGGCCGAAGCGCTCGTCGCTCGTCACCAGCACCGCGCAGGCGCGCGACGCGCGCGCCGCGTCGAGGATGTCGGCCCGGGTGATGCGGCCCTGCTCGAGCTGCTTGACCGACACGTCGACGAACGACTCCGGTACCCGGAGGCCGGCCCGCCACGCGAAGCCGGGCTCGTCGGTGACGACCACCGCGTGAGCGGGCAGCGCGTCGAGCCGGGCCGCGAGCCTGGCGTCGTCGCCCCGGTAGCCCCCCGGGCGGACGATGCCGCCCACGCCCAGGATCCACACGGGGAGCGCGACGACCCACGCCACCACGAGCGGGCGCCAGGCGGGCAGGCGCAACGCGGCGAGCAGGCACAGCGGCACGATCAGCTGGCTCACGTGTGTGCGCCACATCGCCGACTCGACGAGGAGCGCCGCCGTCTGGAGGCCGAGCCACGTGCCGAACAGCGTGCCCGGTCGCTGCCACCACGGGTGCTGCGGCGGGCGCCACTGCGACCGGGCGACGAGGGCGCCGACGAGCACCACGACCACCGTGACGACCACGAACGGGTTGCGCTCCACCAGGGTGCTGACCATCCGCCACGCGGCCTCGCCGACGGTGTAGCGGCGGGCGTCGCGGTGGTAGTCGACCGACTGGTCCCACACCCGCCCCCAGCCCCACGGCGCCGCGAGCAGGAGCGGCATCGCGACCGCGGTCGCCGCCGCGGCGATGGTCTGGCCCGGGCGGCGCCGGGCGAGGAGGCACAGGGCGACCGGGACGACCACCGGCCCCACGAGCAGCTTCACCGAGCAGGCGGCACCCACGAGCAGGCCGGCGCCCACCGGGCGCACCCACCCGGGGTCGGTGCGGGCCGCGAGCGCGACGGCGACGGCGCCGATCGCCAGGGCGATGGCGGGGCCGTCACCGCTGATCCCGGTGGTGACCCCCAGGATCGAGCCCGAGCTGGTGGCCAGCGCCGCGGCGACCACGGCGGCCCGCCGGTCGGCGACGCAGCGCACCGCGAGGTAGGTGCACAGGGTGATGGCCACGCCGGCGACGAGCGACAGCAGCCGCGGCGCCACCGACGTGCGCAGACCGAGGAGGTCGGCTACGTAGAGCATCGGGTGGTGCAGCGGGCCCTGCGACGAGAAGACGTCGCGGTAGGGCCGGGCGCCGTCGCGCATCGCCACGGCGGTGACGCCGTAGACGCCGTCGTCGAAGCTGAGGTGCCGCGACGAGAGGATCGCCGGGAGCCGCAGGACGGTTGCCGCCAGCGCGAGCACCCAGAGGTCTCGGCGCCGCCCGTCCGTCATGAGCGTCGAACCTAGCCACTCGCCGGAGGCGGTGGCGGTCTCCCGGGCCGTGCACCGATTCGCGAGGAGCATGCGCTTCCATCCGCACCGCGGCGGGGGTCGACGGCTACTGTCGCTCCACGTGGTGAAGCACATCTTCGTGACGGGTGGTGTGGCGTCGAGCCTGGGCAAGGGCATGACCGCCGCGTCGCTGGGCCGGCTGCTCAAGGCCCGGGGTCTCCGGGTCACCATCCAGAAGCTCGATCCGTACATCAACGTCGATCCGGGCACGATGAACCCCTTCCAGCACGGAGAGGTGTTCGTCACCGACGACGGCGGCGAGACCGACCTCGACCTCGGGCACTACGAGCGCTTCGTCGACGTCCCGCTGTCGCGCAAGTCCAACGCGACCACCGGTTCGATCTACAACGAGGTGCTCGCGAAGGAGCGCCGGGGCGCGTACCTCGGTCAGACCGTGCAGGTGATCCCGCACATCACCAACGAGATCAAGGACCGCATCCTGCGCCTCGCCGACGAGGACGTCGACGTGGTGATCACCGAGGTCGGTGGCACGGTCGGTGACATCGAGATCCTTCCGTTCCTCGAGGCGATCCGGCAGTTCCGCAAGGACGTCGGTCGGGAGAACGTCTTCTACGTGCACGTGACGCTGGTGCCGTTCATCGGCCCGTCGGGCGAGCAGAAGACCAAGCCGACCCAGCACTCGGTGACCGAGCTGCGCAGCCGGGGCATCCAGCCCGACGCGATCGTGTGCCGCTCCGACCGGCCGATCTCCACGCACCTCAAGGAGAAGATCGCGCAGCTGTGCGACGTGCCCGAGGAGGGCATCGTCTCCGCGGTCGACGCCGACAACCTGTACCTCATCCCGTTCGTGCTCCACGAGGAGGGACTCGACGACTACGTCTGCCGGATCCTCGACCTCGCCGACCGGGAGCCCGACCTCACCGGATGGAAGGAGCTCGTCGACCGGATCGCCGCGTGCGACACCACGGTGCGCATCGGCCTCGTCGGGAAGTACGTCAACCTCCCCGACGCCTACCTCTCGGTCGTCGAGGCGCTGCGCCACGGCGGGTTCTCGTGCGGCGCGAAGGTCGAGATCGACTGGATCGCGTCCGACGACGCCGAGGGCCTCCTGGCCGAGGGCCGCCTCCGCGAGCTCGACGGCATCGTGATCCCCGGCGGCTTCGGCTTCCGGGGGATCGAGGGCAAGATCGCGGCGGCCGGCTACGCCCGGGAGCAGCAGGTGCCGTTCCTCGGCCTGTGCCTCGGCATGCAGTGCGCGGTGATCGAGTACGCGCGCACGGTGTGCGGACTCGCCGGCGCCAACTCCTCCGAGTTCGACCCGCACTCGCCGCACCCGGTCATCGACCTGATGGACGAGCAGCGCGACGTCGTCGACATGGGCGGCACCATGCGCCTCGGTCTCTACCCGGCGAAGCTGCGGCCGGGCACCCAGGTCGAGGCGGCCTACGGCGAAGAGGTCGTGTACGAGCGTCACCGGCACCGCTACGAGGTCAACCACAAGTACCGGGCCCGGCTGGAGGAGTCGGGGCTGGTCTGCTCGGGCACCTCGCCCGACGACCGACTCGTGGAGTTCGTCGAGCTCCGCACCGACCGGCACCCGTTCTTCGTCGCGACCCAGGCCCACCCGGAGTTCAAGAGCCGTCCCGACCGGCCCCACCCGCTGTTCGCGGCGTTCGTGCGCGCGGCGCGGGAGCGGTCCGACGGGCGCATCCCGCGGCTGCCGATGGACGAACGGGACCCGGAGCCGGTCGACGCCGAACGCGTCTGAGCCGGACCTCGTGATGGGCGGCTTCCGGATCGTCGGCCAGTCGACGGTCGCCACCGGTGGGTTCCTCCGGCTCGCCGACCTGCGGGTCGAGGGGCCCGACGGCGCCGTCCACGAGCGGTTCGTGGTGCGCCACCCGGGGGCGGTGGTCGTGGTGCCGGTCACCGACGACCGTGCGCACGCGCTCCTCGTGCGCCAGTACCGGGTCGCGGTCGACGCGGAGCTGCTCGAGGTGCCGGCCGGCAAGCGCGACGTCGCCGGCGAGGCGCCGGAGGCGACGGCCCACCGCGAGCTCGAGGAGGAGATCGGCCACCGGGCCCGCACGCTGGTCCCGCTCGCCGAGTTCTTCAACACTCCCGGCTTCTGCGACGAGTACACCTACCTGTACTGCGCGGTCGGCCTGGAGGCGCTGGCCTCCCACAACACCCAGACCGCCGAGGAGCACGCCATGCAGATCGAGCGGGTCGCCCTCGCCGACGTGGAGCGGCTCGTCGCCACGCGCGCGATCGTCGACGCCAAGACGATCATCGGGCTCCTGCTCGCGAAGGCCCACCTCGCCGACCGGACCTGACCCGTGGTCCCCACGTCGGTCGACGACGCGGTCGCCGAGTTCCGCACGTGGCTGGTCGTCGAGCGGGGCCTCGCCCCCAACTCCGTCGCGTCGTACCAGCGCGACCTCCGCCGCTACGTCGCCTTCCTCGACGCCCGGGGTGTCCGCGCCATCGACCGGGTCACGGAGGCCGACGTGTCGGCCTACGCCGTCGACCTCCACGCCGCGGTCGACGACGACGGTCGCCCCCGGTACGCGCCCGCGTCGATCGCGCGGGCTCTCGTGTCGGTGCGGTCGCTGCACCGCTTCGCCCGCGACGAGGGCTTCGCCCCGGCCGACCCGACGGAGGAGCTCCAGGGCGCCCGGGTGCCCCAGGGGATCCCGAAGGCGCTCACCGAGGCGGAGGTCGAGGCGCTCCTCGGTGCGGTGGAGGGCGACGACCCCCGGGCCCTGCGTGACCGAGCGGTGGTCGAGACGCTCTACGCCGGCGGCCTGCGCATCGCCGAGCTGGTGGGCCTCGACCGGGCCGATCTGGACCTCGGCGGCGGGCTGGTGCGGGTGTTCGGGAAGGGTCGCAAGGAGCGGATCGTGCCCATCGGGCGCCCGGCCCGCGCCGCGCTCGACGCCTACCTGCACCGGGGGCGCCCCGCGCTCGAGTCCCGTCGGGCCCGGGTGGCCGGCGACCCCGTCTTCCTCAACTCGCGGGGTGGGCGGCTGTCGCGCCAGGCCGGTTGGAAGATCGTCCACGAGGCGGGCATGCGGGCCGGTCTCGGGGAGCAGATGTCGCCCCACGTGCTGCGGCACTCGTGTGCCACCCACATGCTCGACCACGGGGCCGACATTCGGGTGGTGCAGGAGCTGCTCGGCCACGCGAGCCTCTCGACGACCCAGATCTACACCAAGGTGAGCCCCGAGCGGCTGCGCCACGCCTACCTCTCGGCCCATCCCCGGTCGGGCCGCCCCCGCGGATAGCGCCCGCCGCACGCCGGCCGGATCGGGGCAGCAGGTAGCCTCGACCCATGGTCGATGCCGTTTCCTCCGCCGTGCGCGCCCACCTCGAGGGCGAGCGGGACCGGGTGCGGGGTCAGCTCCGCGAGCTGCACGCCGACGACGACAGCTTCGACGAGGGGTTCGCCGACACGAGCCAGGTCACGGCCGAGCGGGGGGAGATCGAGGCCCTCAGCGCCAGCCTCACCGAGACGCTCCACGACCTCGACGACGCCCTGGTCAAGCTCGACGCCGGGACCTACGGCGAGTGCGAGCGCTGCGGCGCGGAGATCGGCGATGCCCGGCTCGAGGCCATGCCCGCCGCGCGGCTCTGCATCGCCTGCGCGTCGAACAAGCGCTGACCCGTGCCTCTGCGCGAGGCGCTGATCCTGTTCGGCTGCCTGGTGGTGGCCGTGCTGCTGCACGAGATCAGCCACGGCGTCGCCGCCTACGCCCTGGGCGACGACACGGCCAAGCGGGCCGGCCGGCTCACGCTCAACCCGGTGCCCCACATCGACCCGTTCGGCTCGCTGGTCCTGCCTGCGATGGGAGCCCTGGCGGGCCTGCCGATCATCGGGTACGCCAAGCCGGTACCCGTCGACCCGCGCCGGATGCGCAAGCCGCGACGCGACATGCTCCTCGTGAGCCTGGCCGGACCCGCGTCGAACATGGTGCTGATGGCGATCGCCGCGGTCGCCGCCAAGTGGCTGCTGCACTCGGGCCGGGGCCTGGCCTCGGCGTTCCACCAGGGCGGTGGCGATCTGCTCGTGGAGATCGTCTTCTACTTCGCGGTGGTCAACCTGATGCTGGGCCTGTTCAACCTGCTCCCGATCCCGCCGCTCGACGGGTCGGCCATCTTCGAGCGGTTCGTCCCGGAGTCGTGGCTGCCGCTCTGGTACCGGTTCCGGCCCTACGGCATCCTCGTGGTCTTCCTGCTCGTGTTCATGGTGCCGGGGCTGATCACCCGGATCGTGAGCCCGTTCTACGACGCGCTGTACGACTTCGTCGTCGGGTGACGGGGTCGTGGCTCGCAGCGTCCATCTGGTGCGGCGATTCTTCGGCACCCTGTCCCCGGTGGCGCCGTCGGCCGACGACGTGGCCTGGGTCGCGGAGGTGTGCACCGACGGCGAGCTGGCGCTGTGGCGGCGGCTGCCCCGGTACGACCGCCGCCACTCCCTCCAGGTGGCGCGCGACGTCGAAGCCTTGCTCGCCGGTACGGAGTACGCGGGGGACCCGCGGTGGATCGAGGCCGCGCTGCTCCACGACGTCGGCAAGCTCGACGCGGGGCTCGGGGTGCTCGGCCGCGTGGGGGCGACGCTCGCCGGCGCCGCCGCCGGCCACGACATGGCCGACGCCTGGTCGGGCAAGCGAGGGGTCTCTCGCAAGGTCGGGCTCTATCTCCGTCACCCCGAGCTGGGGGCCGACCGCATCCGCATGGCCGGCGGCAGCCCCGAGGCCGCCACGTGGGCCGACTGCCACCAGGACCCGCAGCGCTACGCGACCTGCGGCCTGCCGCCGGTGGTCGTCGAGGCGCTCGCCGCCGCCGACGACGACTGACCCCGTCCCCTCACCTGCGGGTCGGGGCTGGTCGGGGGGAAGCGTGGCTCAGGGGCGGGGGAGCAGGCCCACGGCGTCGCGGATCCGGGCCATCACGCCCTCGGCGATGGCCTCGGCCTTCGCCGCGCCCTCACCGAGGAGCGCGTCGACCTCGGCGGGGTCGTCCTCGAGCTCGGCGTAGCGGGCCTGCAGCGGCGCGAGGAACTCGACGACCGCCTCCGCGGTCGCGGTCTTCAGCCCGCCGTAGCCCCCGGACCCGAACTCGGCCTCGAGGTCGGGCACCGGCCGCCCGGTCGCCGCGGCGAGGATCGAGAGCAGGTTCGACACCCCGGGCTTGGCCACTGGGTCGAAGCGCACCTCGGTCTCGGAGTCGGTCACCGCGCTCTTGATCCGCTTGGCGATGGCCTTCGGATCGTCGAGCAGGGCGATCGTGCCCTGCGGCGAGTCGGCCGACTTCGACATCTTGTCGGTCGGCTGCTGGAGGTCCATGATCCGAGCCCCGACCGGCGGGATCGCGGCCTCGGGCACCACCAACGTCGGTCCGAACCGGTGGTTGAACCGCAGGGCGACGTCACGGGCGAGCTCGAGGTGCTGGCGCTGGTCGTCGCCCACCGGCACACGGTCGGTGTCGTAGGCGAGGATGTCGGCGGCCATGAGGACGGGGTAGTCGAACAGCCCGACGCTCACGGAGTCCTTGCCCCGGCCCTTGTCCTTGAACTGCGTCATGCGGTTGAGCTCGCCCATCGTGGCGACGCAATTGAGGATCCAGGTCAGCTCGGTGTGGACCCGCACGTGGCTCTGCACGAACAGCGTGCAGCGGTGAGGGTCGAGCCCGGCGGCGAGCAGCAGCATCGCGGTGCGCCGGGTGCGGGGCCCGAGGTCGGCCGCGTCGTAGGGCAGCGTCATCGCGTGCAGGTCGACCACGCAGTAGATCGCGTCGTGGCTGTCCTGGTCGGCGACCCACTGGCGCACCGCGCCCAGGTAGTTGCCCAGGTGCATGTCGCCGGTCGGCTGGATGCCCGAGAAGACGCGTGCCACGGCCGGGCACGCTACTCGCCGCCACTCGCCGCCTCCTGCCGCCTTCCGCTACCTTCTCGGGTCCCCACGGACCGGACGACGGGCCCGCGCCGCCGCCGAGACGACGGTCAGCCGAGGCCGCGCGGGTCGGGGTGGCCCGACAGGTCCGAGAACGGCGCGGGCATGGCGTCGGCCACCGCGGCATCAAGCAGCGCTCCCATTGCGGCGATGCTCGCGTGGTGGCGGGCGTCGCCGAGCGCGGAGAGGCTCCCGAACGCGGCGTGGAGCCGCCGCACGACCTGGGGCGCGCCGGCGCCGTAGCGGATGATCTCCACGTACCCGAGGCGCAGGAGGTCGTCGAACGTGTCGCCCCGCATGCGGACCCGGGCGGTCCCCGCGGCGTCGACGTACCACTCGGGAGGATCGGGCCGGTCGGCGATGCCCCCGAGGAGGTCGGTGATGCGGTCGATCACCTGCACGGCGGTGGTCGGGTCGTTCACCGCCGGCGACAGGCCGCGGATCGCGACGTCGACGAGCTGGCGCAACCCGAATGCGGGGTCCTCGAGCATCGTGCGCTCGTTGGAGAGCAGGAAGCAGCGCCGGATCGCGACGTCCTGGTCGCCGTCCCTGTCGTCCCCACCGCCCCCACCGCCCCCGCCGTGCACGACCGCGAGGGGCGCGCCGGTGGCGACGTAGCCGCCGACCGGGGCGACGACGTCGATCCAGCCCTCGGCGGCCGCGGCGGCGTCGGCGAGGTCGGCGACGTCCACCGCGTCGAGCACGCCCGGCGACCGGTTGGTGCACACCCGGGTGGCGGTCGCGGGCGCAGGCCGGTCCGCCTGCACCTCCTGCGCTCGGGTGAAGGCGTCGCGGAACACCGGGCGGGCCTCGTCGGCGATGCGCTCCACCAGGTACTGGATGCGCAGGAGCCGGGCGGTTCCGCTCGCGAAGACCAGGAAGGTGACGACCGTCGCCACCATCAAGAGCACCAGGACCGTCAACGACGCGGTGGGCGTGAAGTCGCTGCCCGACTTGGTCCGGATCTCGCCGAGGACGGCGACCGCGAACACGAAGGTGGCCACGAACACGCCGAGCGCGACCTTCGTGAGCCGCAGCCGCAAGAAGATGCGCACGGCCCGCGGCGAGTACTGGCTGCCCGCGAGCTGGATGGCCACCAGCGTGGTGGAGAAGACGATGCCGAGGAAGACGAGCATCCCCGACGCCACCACCGACGCGAGCTGCAGTGCAGTGTCGGGGTCGCGGATGAGGAACTCGCCCCGGATGCCGAGCGCGTCGCGGGAGTCGATCACCGCCGTGACCCGGGCCACGAGGATCGCCGCCAGCCCGAAGGCGAGGGGTACGGGCCACAGCGCCGACGCCGCGCGCTCCGACCGGTTCATCCGGGCGATGTTCTCCCGGGTCGCGACCCGGGCGCGGACCGTGGCCGCCTCGAGCCGCCCGTCGGTCGCGTCCATCGGGCGCAGACTACGCGAGGGGCGCGCCGAGCGCTTCGGTGGTCGCACCCCGGTTCGGGCGGTCGTCCGCGGTACCCTCGGCGGCGATGGGCTACGAGGTGCGGACACCGGTCTTCGAGGGGCCGTTCGACCTCCTGCTGCACCTCATCCTCCGCAGCGAGGTCGAGCTGTTCGAGCTCTCGCTCGCGGCGATCGTCGACGAGTACCTCACCGAGATCGAGCGCATGGAGTCGCTCGACCTCGACGTCGCCACCGAGTTCCTCCTGATCGCGGCCACGCTGGTCGAGCTCAAGGCCCGGCGCCTCCTCCCCGACGTGGGCGGCACCGACCTCGACGAGGAGCTCCTGCGCTTCGAGGCCCGCGACCTTCTGCTGGCCCGGCTCCTCGAGTACAAGACCTTCAAGGACGCGGCCGCGGCGATGGTCCGGCTCATGGCGAAGGCCGACCGCAGCGTCGCCCGGGTCGCGGGCCCCGAGGAGCCCTACCGCTCGCTGGTACCCGACGCGCTCGACCGCATCACGTCCCGCCAGCTCGCGGCCGCGGCCCGGCGGGCCTTCTCGCCCAGGCCCGAGCCCCGGGTCGACACCGACCACGTGGCGCCGGTGCGGGCGAGCGTGGCCGACGCCATCGGGGTGGTGCTGGACCGCCTGCCCGAGGGCGGGGTCGTGTCCTTTCGGGAGCTCGTGGCCGGCGCCTCCGACCGGGTGGAGGCGGTCGTCCGCTTCCTGGCGGTGCTCGAGCTCTACAAGCAGGGGATCGTCGAGCTCGACCAGACCGAGACCTTCGGGGATCTCCGGGTGCTGCGCCTCGAGGAGGTGCGCTCGCTCGACGCGCTCAGCATCGCCGACTGGGACCACGACGTGGAGGGCGCCGCGCCGCCGCCGGTGGCCGCCGCCGACCTCGACCTCGACGCCGGCGTCGTCGTGGCCCGCGCGTCGCGCCCGCCCACCGGCGACACCGACATCGACGAGTACGAGGCGGCCCTGGACGCGGAGATCGACGCCGAGCTCGACGCCGCGCTCTCGGCTGCGCGCGAGAGCGACGAGGAGACCGTATGAGCGGCGTGCGCCGTCCGAGCACCGGGTCCGACGGCCGATGACCGCCGACCACCGTCCCAAGCCGATGTTCCCGGCCCTGCACCGCACCGGCCGGCCCGCGTTCCCGGTGTTCGCTCACGACGTGCCGGTGCTCCCCGCTGCCGACGCCCGCACCGAGGCCGCCCGGGCGATCGAGGCCGTCGTGATGGCCGCGACCGAGCCGGTCCCGGCCCACAACCTCGCCGAGCTCGTCGAGTGCAGCGTCGACCTCGTGGCCGCGATCTGCCGGGAGCTGGCCGAGCAGTACGAGCACGAGCAGCGCGGCTTCGTGCTCGCCGAGGTCGCCGGGGGGTACCGCTTCCAGACCCATCCCGACATGGCCCCCTACGTCGAGCAGTTCGTGCTGGAGGGCCAGCACGTGAGGCTCTCGGCCCCGGCGCTCGAGACCCTCGCGATCGTCGCCTACAAGCAGCCGATCACCCGCGGGCAGATCTCCGCGATCCGCGGCGTCAACGTCGAGTCGACCCTGCAGACCCTGGTGCAGAAGGGCTACGTGCACGAGGTGGGGCGCGACCCCGGTCCGGGCCTGGCCGCCTTCTACGGCACCACCCCGCACTTCCTCGAGCGGCTCGGGCTCGCGAGCCTCGCCGACCTGCCCTCGCTCGGCGACTTCGTGCCGGGCGCCCACGTGGTGGAGGCGCTCGAGCGGGGCCTGCGAGCCGACCAGGACCCGCGCGCCGATCAGACGCTCCTCGAGGCCGCCGACGATTCCGGCGCCGACGCCGCGGCGGACCGGTCGGTCGACGTGGTGGATGCGCCGGTGGGCGACGGGCCCGGTGACGACGCCGCCTGACGACGCGGCGCCCGCGTCCGAGCGGCTCCAGAAGGTCCTCGCCCGTGCCGGCTTCGGGTCGCGGCGGGCGTGTGAGGAGCTGATCGCCGCGGGCCGGGTGCAGGTCGACGGGCAGGTGGCCGTCCTCGGCGACCGGGTCGACCCGATGTCGGCCGCGATCGCGGTCGATGGGGTCGCGGTGGCCTCCCGGCCCGGTCTGGTCCACTACGTGTGCAACAAGCCCCGCGGGGTGGTCACCACCGCGCACGACCCCCAGGGCCGGCCGACGGTGATGGGGCTGGTGCCGCCCGAGCCCCGGGTGTTCCCGGTGGGCCGGCTCGACCTCGACACCGAGGGGCTGTTGCTGCTCACCAACGACGGCGACCTGGCCCAGCTGCTGACCCACCCCCGGCACGGGGTCGAGAAGACCTACCTCGCCGAGGTGGAGGGGGTGCCGAGCCCGGCCGCGTTGCGGCGCCTGCGTGAGGGGGTCGACCTCGACGACGGGCCCACAGCCCCCGCCCGGGCTGCGCTCGTGCAGGCCGCGGCCGGCGACCGCACGACCAGCGCAGTGGAGATCACCATCCACGAGGGCCGCAACCGCCAGGTCCGCCGCATGTGCGACGCGATCGGGCACCCCGTGCAGAGACTCGTGCGCACCCGGATCGGCCCGCTGCACGACGCCCGGCTCGCGCCGGGGGAGTGGCGCACCCTCGAGCCCCGGGAGGTCCGGGCGCTGTACGAGGCGGCCGACGCCGCGGCCGCACCCACCCCGCCGGGTGCGGCGGGGTCTCGCGCCGGTCGGTCGGAGTCCGGCGGGTGAGCGCGGCGCGCGACGCCGCGCCCGCGATCCGGATGACCGGCCTCTCGGTCACCATCGACGGCACGCCGATCCTGCTCCGCCTCGACTGGGAGGTCCGACCGGAGGAGCGTTGGGTGCTGGTCGGGCCCAACGGGGCCGGGAAGACGACGCTGCTGCGCATCGCCGCCCTACGCCAGCACCCCACGACGGGCACGGTCGAGGTGGTCGGGGAGACCCTCGGTCGCTGCGAGGTCCACACGGTGCGGCGGCGGATCGCGTACACGAGCGCCGCGGTCGCCCCCACCCTGGAGCAACGCATGACCGCCACCGAGGTGGTCATGACCGGACGCAACGCCGCCCTCGCCCCCTGGTGGCACCGCTACGACGCCGACGACCGGGCTCGGGCCCTCGCCCTGCTCGACCGGTTCGGGTGCGCGGCGCTGGCCGACCACCGGCTCCCCACGCTGTCGGCGGGCGAGCAGCAGCGGGTCCTCCTCGCTCGGGCGCTGGCCTGCGACCCCGGCCTGGTGCTGCTCGACGAGCCCACCGCCGGCCTCGACATCGCCGGCCGGGAGGAGCTGGTCCGGTACCTGGGCTCGCTCGCCACCGACCCGCGGACGCCGCCGGTGGTGATGGTCACCCACCACCTGGAGGAGGTCGCCCCCGGATTCACCCACGCGTTGGCCCTCCAGGCGGGGGCGGTGCTAGCCGCCGGCCCCATCGGGGAGGTGCTGACCGACGACGTGCTGAGCGAGTGCTACGGCCTCGCCCTGCGCATCGAGGCGGGCGACGGCCGGTTCTTCGCCCGGCCTCGCTGAGACCTGGCAGTAACCTCGCCACCGTGAGAGTCGTGGGTCTGCGCGGGGCCATCACCTGCACCGAGGACACCGCCGCCGAGGTCGAGGCCAAGACCCAGCGGCTGGTGAAGGAGATGCTGACCCGCAACGAAGTGGCCGACGACGACCTCGTCAGCGTGATCGTCACCACGACCGCCGATCTCACCGCCGCCTACCCGGCGGCTGCGGTCCGGGCGCTCGGCTACGACGACGTGCCGCTGCTCGGCGCCCAGGAGGCCACGGTCGCGGGCGGGCTGCCCCGCTGCGTCCGGGTGCTGATCCACTGCTACAGCGCCCGGACCCGGTCGGACGTGCAGCACGTGTACCTGGAGGAGGCGCGCACGCTGCGCGCCGACCTCTCCGAGTGACGACCGGCGCCCTGGTGAACCGCATCGCCGTCCTCGGGACGGGTCTGGTGGGCGGGTCGGTCGGGCTGGCCGCGCGCGCCC
>Ga0194121_10004508_pt1 | contig 20159 bp, 19 predicted proteins | sample TA2MahCa50mmetaG_FD_148609 | JGI IMG/M metagenome (GOLD analysis project Ga0194121, IMG submission 148609) | Freshwater microbial communities from Lake Tanganyika, Tanzania - TA2015020 Mahale Deep Cast 50m | ecosystem: Environmental > Aquatic > Freshwater > Lake | place: Tanzania: Lake...
GCCTCCAGATCGGCGATGTCGGCGCGGTGGTTGACGACCCCCGGGACCTCGCGGCGGCTCAGCGACCGCAGCTCGTAGCGGGCCGGGTCGAGCTCCCGGCGCATCGCGGTGCCGATGAGGCCGCTCATGCCGGTGACGAGGACGATCATGCGGGGTGCGCGCCCTGCTGGCGCTCGACCTCTTCCATGATCATCGTGTTCAGGTCGTCGACGAGCTTCGCGCGCCGCCCCGGGTCGTCGTTGCGGATGAGCGCGCGGATGGTGGAGGGGCGCGCGGAGAGCATCACGAGGGTGGTCCCGATCTCCACCGCCTCCTCGATCGCGTGCGTCACGAAGACGATCGTGCGCCCGGTGTCCCGCCAGATGCGGCGGATCTCGCGCTGCATGATGCGCCGGTTCTGGGCGTCGAGCGCCCCGAACGGCTCGTCCATCAGCAGGACGTCGGGCTCGATGGCGAGCGCGCGCGCGATGGCCGCGCGCTGGCGCATGCCGCCGCTGACCCGGCCGGGATGGTAGTCCTCGAAGCCCGCGAGCCCGACGAGCGTGAGGTAGCGCTGCGCCCGCGCGGCGCGCTCCGCGGGTGAGAGCGCGAGCGGCCCGAGGACGAGCGCGACGTTGTCCCGGAGCGTCTTCCAGGGAAGCAGCCGGTCCTCCTGGAAGACGACGCCGACCTTCCGCGCGTGCGCGCGCCCGGCCACGATCGGCTCGCCGTCCAGCGTGACGCCGCCGCGGCTGGCCGGCTCGAGGCCGCCGATGATCCGCAGCAGCGTCGTCTTGCCGCAGCCGTTCGGGCCGAGCAGGCAGACGAAGTCGCCCGCGTCGACGGTGAACGACACGCGCTCGATCACGCGCAGCAGGAAGTCCTTGCCGACCTCGTCGACCGCGAGCTTCACCGCCACGCGCCGAGCCTCCGGGAGAGCGTGTCGAACACCAGCTTGTCGGTGGCCAGCATCACCAGCACCATGACGAGCGCCCACACGAAGACCATCTGCGTGGCGAGGATCTCGCGGCTGTAGTTCATGATGTAGCCGATCCCCGAGGTCACGCCGAAGATCTCGGCGACGACCGAGACCTTGAGCGCCAGCCCGAAGCCGACCTTCATGCCGGCGACGAGGTAGGGCACGGTCGACGGCACCACGATGGCCGTGAACTTCTGCCGGCCGCTGAGCCGGTAGACGTCGCCCATCTCGAGCAGGCGCCGATCGACGCTCTGGACGCCTTCGACGAGGTTGGAGGCGACGACCGGCAGCGTGATCATGAACGTCGTGAAGATCGGCGCCCAGCTCGAGAGCCCGAACCAGATGATCGAGATCACGATCCAGACGAACACGGACGTGGCGTTGAGGATCGCCACCACGTCGTGGACGACGCCGCGCGCGGTGCGCGAGACGAAGGCGGCGAGCGCGAGCAGCAGCGAGACGACGACCGCGCCGCCGAAGCCGACGAGGATGCGGGACAGCGAGGCGGCGGTGTGCGTCCAGATCTCGCCGCTGCGGAGGATCTCGACGAACCCGATCACGACGTGGCGCGGCGAGGGGAGCACGTAGGCGCCGTACGTCCACGAGACCAGCGACCACACGACCAGCACGACGACCCCGAGCGCGACGGTCGGCGCGTGTACCCGTTCCGCCCACCCGCGTTTCACCGCGTGGACGGCCGGCAGCCGTCGCGCGCGGCTTCCTCGTGCGAGACGTAGCAGCGTTCCGCCGCCGTCTCTCCGTAGAAGCGCTGCCGCGGGGCGTGAGAGATGCACCGCTCGCCGGAATACGTCGTGAAGCTCCCCTTCACGACATGCGGCGCTGGGGATGTGCGCTCCCGCGGCGGCACGCCGCCCCGGTGGTCGGTGGGGGGGCGAAGCCCCCCTCCGGGTTACGCACGGTGGAAGAACTCCCTGCGGATCCGGTCGGGGTGGTCCCAGATGTCCGACTTCAGGAAGCCGAACTCCTTGTTGATCTTGAGCTGCGCGATCAGCGTGTCGACCTGCTCGTCCGGCAGGCCGGAGAGCATCTTCACCGTTTCCTTGTAGGCGACGTCGATCACGTTCGCCGGCAGCTTGGTCACCTCGGCCACGATCGCCTTCGCGCGGTCGGGCTTGCCGTACCAGATGTCCACGGCGTCCTTCTGCGCGTCGTTCAGGTCCTTCGCGATCGTCGGGTGCTTGCCGAGGAACTCGTTGTGCACGAGGTAGCAGACGTGGACGGGGAAGCCGCTCGCGCGGCCCGTCGCCTTGCGCCAGAGATCGACCTGCTTGGCGAGGTACACGCCTTCGCCGCGCAGCACGACCGCGTCGGTGATCGGCTGCCACGCGATGATCGCGTCGACCTCCTTCTTGCCGAGCAGCGTGACCATGTCGGGCGGCGCGGTGGCGGTGACGATCTGCGTGTCCTTCTGGAGGTCGAAGCCGTACCCCTTCAGCGTGAGCGCGCGGATGTCGAAGAACGTCGAGGTGCCGACGACCGCGGCGACCTTCCGCCCCTTGAGGTCCTCCACCTTCGTGAGGCCCGCGTCCTTGCGGGCGACGATGGCGCCGAGCACCGCGGTCGCCACGCCGGTGACCTTCAGCGGCACGCCGTCCTCGAAGGCCTTGGCGGCCAGCGCGAAGCTCATGTCGATCGCGTCCACGTTCTTCGACGCGAGCTGGTTCAGCAGCGGGCCGGGCGCGCCGGGGACGATCGAGTACTCCGCCTGCCAGCCGCGCTTCCCGAGCAGGTCTTCCTTGTGGATGATCTCGGTGCCGGCCCAGCCGAGCTGCAGGTACGCGAGCCGGACCCTGCCCTTGCCTTGCCCACGCCCGAGGGACGGCGCCGCGAGGAGCGCGCCGCCCGCGGCGGCGCCGGTCAGGAACCGGCGGCGCTCGATCACGCCTTCACCTGCGGCACCCCGGCGAGCGCCTCCGCGATCTTCTCGGCCGGGTACTCGTAGTCCTGGAGCTTGCCCGCGAGGTACTGCTCGTAGGCGCCCATGTCGAAGTTGCCGTGGCCGGAGAGGTTGAAGACGATCGTCTGCCGCTTGCCTTCCTTCTTGCAGCGGAGCGCCTCGTCGATCGCCACGCGGATCGCGTGCGCGGACTCGGGGGCGGGGATGATGCCTTCGCTGCGCGCGAACTCGATCGCCGCCTGGAACGTCGCGAGCTGCGGCACCGCGACCGCCTCGATCACCTTCTCGTCGTAGAGCTTGCAGACCAGCGGCGCCATGCCGTGATAGCGGAGGCCGCCGGCGTGCAGCGGGGCGGGGATGAAGCCGTGCCCGAGCGTGTGCATCTTCACGAGCGGCGTCATGCCGACGGTGTCGCCGAAGTCGTAGGCGTAGACGCCCTTGGTGAGGCTCGGGCACGCGGTCGGCTCGACCGCGACGATGCGCAGCTTCTTGCGCTTGCCGGCGAGCTTGTCGGCCGCGAACGGGAACGAGAGCCCGGCGAAGTTCGAGCCGCCGCCCGCGCAGCCGATCACGACGTCCGCCTCGTCGTCCGCCTTCTCGAGCTGCTTCTTCGCCTCGAGCCCGATGACGGTCTGGTGCATCAGCACGTGGTTGAGCACGCTGCCGAGCGCGTACTTCGTGTCGTCGCGCGTGGCCGCGTCCTCCACCGCCTCGCTGATGGCGATGCCGAGGCTCCCCGTCGAGTCCGGATCCTTCTCGAGGATCTTCTTGCCCGCCTGCGTGTCGGGGCTCGGGCTCGCCACGACCGACGCGCCCCACGTCTCCATCATCACGCGCCGGTACGGCTTCTGCTGGTACGAGACCTTGACCATGTAGACCTTGCACTGCAGCCCGAACATCTGGCTCGCGAGCGCGATCGCGGAGCCCCACTGGCCGGCGCCCGTCTCCGTCGCGATGCGCGCGACCTTTTCCTTCTTGTTGTAGTAGGCCTGCGCGACCGCGGTGTTCGGCTTGTGGCTGCCCGCCGGGCTCACGCCCTCGTACTTGTAGTAGATGCGGGCCGGCGTGCCGAGCGCCTTCTCGAGGCGCCGCGCGCGGAAGAGCGGGCTCGGCCGCCACAGGCGCAGCACGTCGCGGACCTGCTCGGGGATCTCGATCCACCGCTCGGTGGAGACTTCCTGCTTGATGAGCTCCATCGGAAACAGCGGCGCGAGGTCCGCGGGGCCGATCGGCTGGCCGGTGCCGGGATGCAGGACGGCCGCGGGCGGCGTCTTGAGATCGGCGGAGATGTTGTACCACTTGGTCGGGATGTCCTTTTCGGCCAGGACGAATTTCGTCTGCGCTCTGTCGGCCATGGGGACCTCCCGTGGGAAAAGTGCGCCCAACGCTACAGGGGCGCGCGCGAGACTGTCAACACGGCGGCCCTCGGGCCCATGCGTTCTGGATTACGATAGGACGCATCCAGCTCCGGAGGGAGACCGCATGGCGACCGTGAAGCTGCCCCAGGCCGACGGCACGATCCGCGACTACACGCTCGGGCCCGCCGCGAGCTTCGCCCCCGGCAGCGGACCGATCGCGAGCCGTATCGGCTTCGCCGCGGTCCACGTCGTCGCCGATCCGTTCGCGAACATCAATCCCACGCTCGACGTCGCGGTCGACTGGGACCGGACGCTCGCGTACCGCCGCTACCTCTACGCGCTCGGCCTCGCGGTGGCGGAGGCGATGGACACCTCGCAGCGCGGCATGGGCTTCCCGTGGAGCGCCGCGAAGGAGCTCATCAGGCGCAGCGTGGCCGACGCGAAGACCGTGCCCGGCGCGGTGATCTTCAGCGGCGCGGGCACCGACGACCTCCTGCCGTCGCCCTCGGTGACGCTCGCGCAGGTCGAGGCGGAGTACGAGGCGCAGTGCGGCTTCGTCGAGGGCGTCGGCGGCCGCATCATCCTGATGGCGAGCCGCGCGCTCGCCGCGTGCGCGAAGGGCCCCGAGGACTACGCGAAGGTCTACGGCCGCATCCTCACGCAGGTGAAGGAGCCGGTCATCATCCACTGGCTCGGCGACATGTTCGATCCGCAGCTCGCGGGCTACTGGGGCTCGCCGGACCTCGATCGCGCGACCGAGACGCTGCTGGCGATCGTGCACGAGCACGCGGCGCGCATCGACGGGGTGAAGATCTCGCTGCTCGCCCAGCACCGCGAGATCGCGATGCGCCGACGCTTCCCCACGGGCGTGCGCATGTACACCGGCGACGACTTCGACTATCCGACCACGATCGCCGGCGACGGACAGGGCCACTCGGACGCGCTCCTCGGCATCTTCGACGTGATCGCGCCCGCGGCGGCCGCCGGCCTGCGCGCGCTCGATCGCGGCGACCGCGCGGAGTTCGACCGGATCCTCCAGCCGACGCTGCCGCTCTCGCGGCACCTCTTCGGCGACCCCACGCGCTTCTACAAGACCGGCGTGGTCTTCATGGCGTACCTCAACGGCCACCAGGACCACTTCCGCATGGTCGGCGGCATGGAGAGCGCGCGCTCGGTGGTGCACCTCGCGACGCTGTTCGAGCTCGCGGACCAGGCGCGCCTCTTCCGGAACCCGGACGACGCGGCCGCGCGCATGCGCCGCGTGCTGGCGGTGGCCGGGATCGTCTAGCGGCCGACCACCCAGAGCATCACGCGGTTGCTCCGGCCGTCGGCGTCGATGGTGACTTCCTTCGTCGGCGTCCAGTCGCCCATGTCGTGGCGCTGGGACACGATGCGCGTGCCGGGCGTCATCGCCTGGAGCTTCGGCCGCAGCTTCTGGTTGAACTCCGGCGAGAGGTAGAGCGTCACCACCGTCGCGTCGCGAAAGTCGGCCACGAAGATGTCCTGGACTTCGAACCGCACGCGATCGGCCAGGCCGGCCTGCCGCGCGGTCTCGGTGCTCTTGTTGACCAGGTAGTAGTCGATGTCGAAGCCGACCGCGCGGGCCCCGAAGTCGCGGGCGGCGGCGATCGGAATGCGGCCGTCCCCCGAGCCGAGGTCGTACACGACGTCCGTCGGCGTGACCTCCGCGAGCCGCAGCATCGCGTCCACCACGGCGGGCGGCGTCCCGCGAAACGGCACGTCGAGCCCGATCATCGGCGTGCAGGCGGCGAGCAGCACGGTGAAGACGGCCCAGCGGATCACGGCGTCTCCGCTCGCGGGCGCCGCTGCGAGGACCACCAGTAGACGGGGATGCCGCTCAGCACGATGGCGACGCCCGCGACCGACTCGAGGGGCGCGTACGACACCGAGCCGTAGACCATGTAGGCGGACGACGCGCAGAACGCGAGCGGCGTGACGGGATAGCCGGGCACCCGATAGGGCCGCCGGCGGCCCGGCTCGCGCCAGCGCAGCACGATCACGGCGAGGCCGGTCAGGAAGAAGAAGGCCCAGAACACCGCGGCCGTGTACTTCACGAGCGTCTCGAAGCCGTCCCGCGTGCCGAACGTCGCGATGAGCACGAGCGTCACCACGCCCTGGACGACCAGCGCGCGCGCCGGCGTGCCGAAGCGCGCGCTCCAGCGGCCCACGCGCGCCAGCGCGTGGTGATCCTGGCCGAGCGCGTAGCCCATGCGCGCGCCCGTGAGGATGTGGCCGTTCACCGCGCCGGTGGCGGAGATCGCGACGACCACCGCCACCACCGTCGCGCTCGCCGCGCCGAGCGATCCCGCGAGGAGATCCACCGCCACGGCGTTCGAGGTGCGCAGGCGCTCGAAGCCGAGCCCGTAGACGAACGCGGCGTTCACGCCGAGGTAGAGCAGCGCGATGGTCCCCGTGCCGAGCACCAGCGAGCGCGGGATGTTCCGCTGGGGGTCCTTCATCTCGGCGGCGACGTAGGCGTTCTCGTTCCAGCCGCCGTACGTCCACAGCACGAAGATGAGGGCCAGCGCGAAGGAGCCCCCGGAGAGCGCGCCGCGTGCCGGCGCCGGGTCGACGGGGGCCACGACGGCCACGCCCGCGATCGCGAGCAGGCCGAGCAGCTTCACGGCCGTGAGGGTGTTCTGCGCGAGCGCGCCGTGGCGCACGCCGATCGCGTTGACCGCGGTGAGCGCGGCCACGAGGCCCGCGGCGTACAGCACCGAGCTGGCGCCGCCGAGGGGGAGCACGCGCGCCATGTAGTCGGAGAACACGAACGCCATGGCGGCGATCGAGCCCGTGCGCACCACGAGCAGGTCGGCCCAGCCGAAGAGAAAGCCGACCTGCGCGCCGTACGCGTGCGTCAGATAGACGTAGTCGCCGCCGGCACGCGGATAGGTGGTGGCGAGCTCCGCGTAGCAGAGCGCGCCGAGCAGCGCGAGCAGGCCCCCCGCGGTCCACACGAGCAGGAGCGCGACCGGGCCCGACACGTTCGCCGCCACCGCCGCCGGCGACTCGTAGATGCCCGCGCCGACGACGATGCCGATCATGATGCAGACGGCGTCGAAGAGGCCGAGGCGGGGGGTGGGCCGCGCGTCGGCGGCGCGCGCGGCGGTGACGGCGGAAGCGTCGGACATTTCTTCTCGTTATACGCGGCCTTGCATCGAGCGCCAAGGCCTCTCCGGCACGGTCCGGGAGCATGCCAGTTGACATTTCCGTGACAGCGGGGCGAGCGTTCCGGCGCATGCTCGGGGGGCGATGATGGGCGTCATGCGCTGGGCGGTGGCGGCGGTGGTCGTGGCGGCCGCGGTGCTCGCGGGGCTCGGCTGGATCTCGCTGCGCCAGTGGGAGCGCTCCGCCGAAGCCGTGGCCCGCGAACAGGCCCGCGACATGGCGTCGATGGCCGCGGAGAAGATCGAGATGGTGCTGCGCGACGTGCCGGATGCGGCGGTCGCGCGGCTCCGCGCGGCGGCGGCCGCCGAGCCGGGCGCCGGGCCGCTCGAGGCGGTGCTCGCGGAGCCCGCGATGCGCGAGGTGCTCGAGCGCTCGCTCGGCGGCCTCGAGGCCAGCACGTTCCGGGTCCTCCTCGATCCGCAGAGCCGGCCCGTCTACGCGCGGGAGCCGCTCGGCGGCGCGGTCCGGCTCGCGTCGGCGCGCATTCGCGCGGGGCTGCCGGACTGGCAGGTGGCGCTCTATCAACCCGCGGGCCTCTTTCCGCACCAGGCCGTGCGCCGGCAGATCATGCTGTTCTCGGTGGCGCTCGGCATCCTCCTCGTGGTGATCGTCGCGGGCAGCGTCACGACGTACCGGCTCATGCGCCGCGAGAGCGAGGTGGCGCGCCTCAAGGCGGACTTCGTGGCGAACGTGTCGCACGATCTCAAGACGCCGTTGTCGGTGATCCGCATGTTCGGCGAGACCCTCGAGCTGGGCCGCGTGACCGACCTCGCGCAGCGCGAGGCCTACTACCGTGTGATCACGCGCGAGAGCGAGCGGCTGTCGCGCCTGATCGACAACGTGCTCGACTTCTCCCGCATCGAGGGCGGCCGCCGCACGTACGAGCGCGTGCGCGCGCCGGTGGAGCCCCTCGTGCGCGAGAGCCTCGAGCCGTTCGCGTATCCGCTCGCGCAGGGCGGGTTCAAGGTCGAGGTGGACGTCGCGCCGGACTTGCCGGACGTGCTCATGGACCCGGCGGCCGTCGGGCAGGCATTGACGAACCTCGTGGACAACGCGATCAAGTACTCCGGCGAGCGCAAGACGATCCGCGTGGCCGCCGCGGCGGCGGACGGGGCGCTCGCGCTGTCCGTCGCGGACGAGGGCATCGGGATCCCGCCCGCCGAGCACGCGCGCATCTTCGAGAAGTTCTATCGCGTCGGGCGCAGCGAGACGCAGGGCCGGCGCGGCAGCGGCGTGGGCCTCGCGCTGGTACGCCACGTGGCGGAGGCGCACGGCGGCCGTGTCACGGTGGAGAGCCGTCCGGGCGCGGGCAGCCGCTTCACGCTGCGGCTGCCGGTGGGCTGACGATGGCCGTCATCCTGATCGTCGACGACGAGCCCGAGATCCTGCGCGGCCTCGAGGACAACCTCAAGTTCGAGGGCTACGTCACGGTGACCGCGACCACCGGCGCCGAGGCGCTGGCGGCCGCGACGCGGGAGGCGCCGGACCTGATCCTGCTCGACGTGATGATGCCGGTGATGAGCGGCTGGGACGTCTGCCGCCAGCTCCGCCGCCAGGGGATCGAGGTCCCGATCATCATGCTGACCGCGCGCGGCGAGGAAGCCGACCGCGTGCAGGGCCTCGAGCTCGGCGCGGACGACTACGTGACCAAGCCGTTCTCGCTGCGGGAGCTGCTCGCGCGGGTGCGCGCGGTGCTGCGGCGCCCGGGGCCGCGCGAGAAGTTCGAGGAGTTCGCGTTCGACGACGTGCGCGTGCGGCCGCGCGGGCGGCAGGTCTTCCGCGGCGGGGAAGCGCTCGCGCTCACCCGCAAGGAGTTCGACCTGCTCGTCTACTTCGTCGAGCACCGCGGCGAGGTCGTCAGCCGCGACCGCCTGCTCGACGCGGTGTGGGGCTACGAGCACTTTCCCACCACCCGCACCGTCGACACCCACGTGCTGCGCCTGCGCCAGAAGCTGGAGCGTGATCCGGACCGGCCGGTCTGGATCCTCACCGTGCATCGCCAGGGCTACAGATTCGCGGTCAATCAGGGAGGGAGCGGATGAGGCGACCCATCCCGGGTCTGGGTGGCGCTGACCGTTCCGACGTGCGACACACGGACGGCCCGGCGACACGGTGTCGCCGGCGCCCGCCCGCATGGCCCGCGAATCCCGTCTTTCCGCAGGCGCGGCGCGTGGCAGCGAAGTTGCGACGGGAACGCGCATGCCGCCGCAGCCCGCCGCCGTCGCGCCTTCCGAGCCGCCGCTGGCCGGGCTGCGCGTCCTCGTCGTCGAGGACCGTGCCGATCTTCGCGAGCTGTTCTCGGTGCTCCTCGGCGCCGACGGCGCGCGCGCGGTGGCCGCCGGAACGGCTGCGCAGGCGGTCGCCCTGCTCGACGGCCCGGTGTTCGACGCCATCCTCACCGACCTTGGACTGCCGGACATGGCGGGTGACGAGCTGATCCGGCGTGTCCGCACCGTGGCCGGCCGGGGCCCCGCGATCGCGGTCATCACCGGCTACGGCGAGCCGCACGTGAGCCGCGCCCTCGCCGCGGGCGCCGATGCGGTGCTCGCGAAGCCCGTCCGCTGGGAGCGCGTGCGGACGTTCCTGACGGCACGTCGGCTGGCGCCGATCGCGTAGCGCGCGGCCGGCGGGCGTGGCGTCCGCTGGCCGGGGGGCGTAAACTGCCTGTCCACATGCGCCTGCGGGGTTTTTCCCTGGGTCTCCGCCAACGCGTCATCCTCATCATCACGATTCCCGCATTCCTCGGCATGGCCGTGCACGGCGGCGTCCGCATCGTCCAGGAGCGCAACCAGGTCCTCGAGGAGGAGAAGCAGCGGCTCCTGCTCACCGCCCGCGCCATGCAGGTCGCCATCGAGCATGCCCTCCGCGACCGTCAGCTCTCGGACGTCCAGCGTCTCGTGGCGTACATGGTCGAGCACCAGGAGGCGATCGACGGCATCCGGCTCTTCGACCGGACGCTGGCGGTCACGTACGTCTCGAGCCCCGAGGCCATCGGCAAGGCGGTCCCGATCGAGGCCTTGCGCCGCGTGATAGACACCGGGTGGCCCGAGCCGCTCTACGAGCGACGGGGGGCGCAGTCCGTCATCTCCGTGCTCGCGCCGCTGCAGCCGCGGACGGGGGGCGTGGACGGCGCGATCGAGATCGTGCGCATCGCCGCGCAGCTCGATCGGCAGCAGCAGGCGGCCATCTTCGACGTCCTGATCCGGCTCGGCATGGTCCTGGTGGCGACGATCGGGATCACGAGCCTCGTCCTGCAGCGGCAGGTCCTGCGACCGCTCGCGCGTCTGACCGACGGCATCCACCGGCTGGGCCGTGGCGAGGCGACCGCCTCGCTGCCCGTCGACCGCAGCGACGAGCTGGGGAGGGTCGCGCAGGAGTTCAACCAGATGGCGGCGCGGCTCGCGGAGGCGCGCCGCCTCCTGGTGGCGGAGACCGAGCGCGCGCTCGAGCTCGAGCAGCGCGCCCGCCAGGCCGCCACGCTGGCGGTCGCCGGCAAGCTGGCCGCGGGCCTCGCGCACGAGGTCGGGACGCCGCTCAACATCATCTCGGGCCGGGCGGAGTTCACGCTCCAGAGCATGGCCGCCGACGACCCCGCGCGGGAGGACATCGAGGCGATCATCAAGCAGATCGACCGCATCTCGCGCGTCATCATGGGCCTGCTCGACGTCGTCCGGCCCGAGACCCCCAAGCTCGCGCCGCTCGACGTCAACGCGGTCGTCGACGAGCTGGTCCCGCTCCTCCGGCACGCGGCGCGCCAACGCGGGGTCACGCTCGAGAGCGCGCACCGCCACGAGACGCCGCGCGTGCACGGCGACAGCGGGCAGCTTCAGCAGATCCTCATGAACCTGGTGGTCAACGCGCTCGAAGCGACGCCGGCCGGCGGGCGGGTGACGATCGCCACCGCGCCCCAGGACCGCGAGGGGCGCGCCGGGGTGGCGTTGACGGTCAGCGACACCGGCGGCGGGATCGCGTCCGACGTGCTGCCGCGGATCTTCGAGGCCTTCTTCACCACGAAGTCGCGGGGGCAGGGGACGGGCCTGGGCCTGGCGATCTGCCGTGACATCGCCAAGGCCCACGGCGGGATCATGGCCGTCGACAGTCATCCCGGCAAAGGGGCCGTGTTCACGGTCTGGCTGCCCGCGGAGTCCCCGGGCGGGTAGACGCCTCCGTGGCGTCGTCCGTGTCGTCGTCGCGTCACGGTGTCGTCGAGGCCGCCGTCGCCGTCTCATGGCGCCGCTGCGGAAACGCGACGTGGCGCGGACTTCTCGGTTCTCCCGACGGCGCGGAATATGGCACCTCGCTTGCCTATCCCCGACGCCATGTCGGACACGCACCTCGGGCGCCCATGACCGGCCGCCACCAGCCCGCCGCCCAGGACCAACGCCCCGTGTCGCAAGGCGCGGGCGCGCTCACCGTGATGATCGTCGACGACGACGCGGAATGGCGTCAGACGCTCAAGACCTGGCTGGACCGGGCGGGATTCCGCACGGTGGCGCTGGCGCGGGCGGACTGGCTCGTGCCCGCGATCGAGCTCCACCAGCCCGACGTGCTCGTCCTCGACGTTCAGCTGCCCGGCCCGGCGACGGGACTCGACCTGCTCGACTCGCTGCTCCGTCGCTGGCCCGACCTCTTCGTGGTGGTGAGCACGGCGTTCGGAGGCGCGCCGACCGCGGACACGGCGCGGCGCCTCGGCGCCTCGGCATATCTCGACAAGCCGTTCCGCATCGGCGCGCTCGTCGAGCTCATCCGAGGTGTCCGGCCCCGGCCTCAGGGATGACCGTCCGCCTGATCGCGGCGATCTGGCTCGTGACCCTGCTCATCGTGGGCGGGTTCGCCTTCCTGCAGATCCAGGAGGAGCGCGCGCGGTTGGTGACCGATCTGCAGCGCCGGGCCACGCTGCTCGCCGACAGCCTGCGGGACTCCGTCGAGCCGCTCGCCCGGCGCGGCGCGGCGCCGGCGATCGAGCGTGCGCTCAAGCGCCTCGCGCGTCCGGACCGGCGCATCGCCGTCTACGACGCCTTCGGCAGCGCGGTGGCGGTGTCCCCCGACCGCGAGGGTGTCGCCCTGCCGGCCTCGGTGCCGGAGGTCAGCGAGGCGATCGCCGGCGGCGAGACGAAGCGGGGCTTCCGCGCGCACGAGGGCCGCAAGCTCTACGTGCACGCGGTGCCGCTCGTCGCCACCGACGAGCGCCCGGTCGGCGCGCTCGTCGTCGTGCTCGATGCCGCCCACCTCGACGCCGCCGAGAGCCTCGTCTGGCAGGCCAACGGCGTGCGGTTCCTCGTGATCGCGGTCGGTCTGTCGCTGATCACGTGGTTCGTCGTCCGCGCGAGCGTCGCGCGCCCGATGTCGGCGATGGCCGATTGGGCGAAGTCGCTCAAGGCCGGGCGGGTGGTGCCGCCGCCGGATCTCGGCGACGCGCGGCTGTTCGGCCCGCTCACCGTCGAGGTGACCGGGCTCGCGCGGAGCCTCTATCGCGCGCAGGCCGCCGCCGAGCACGAAGCCGCCCTGCGGCTGGCCGGCGAAGCGCTGTGGACCGAGGCGCGGCTCAAGCAGTTCGTCCGCGGCGCGTTCGAGGGCCGCGCGGTCTTCGTCGTGTCCAACCGCGAGCCCGTCAGCCACGTTCACCGCAACGGCGGCATCAGCATGCAGATGCCGGCCAGCGGCGTGGTGACCGCGCTGGAGCCGGTCATGCGCGCCTGCGGCGGCGTATGGGTGGCGCACGGGAGCGGAGACGCCGACCGCGCCACCGCGGATGCGCGCGGCCGCATCACACTGCCGCCGGACGATCCGCGCTATACGCTGCGCCGCGTCTGGCTCACGACGGAGGAGGAGCAGGGCTACTACTACGGCCTCGCCAACGAGGGGCTGTGGCCGCTCTGCCACGTCGTGCACGCGCGCCCGACGTTCCGCCCGGAGGATTGGGAGCAGTACCGCGCGGTGAACGTGAAGTTCGCCGAGGCGCTGCTGGAGGAGATGGAGGACGTCGAGGCGCCGCTCGTGCTCGTGCAGGACTACCACTTCGCGCTGCTGCCGGGGCTGGTCAAGGCCATGCGTCCCGACGCGCACGTCGCGCTCTTCTGGCACATTCCGTGGCCGAACTTCGAGTCGTTCGGCATCTGTCCGTGGCAGACGGCGATCCTCGAGGGCATGCTCGGCGCCGACCTCATCGGCTTCCACACGCAGTACCACTGCAACAACTTCCTGGAGACGGTCGACCGCGTCCTCGAAGCGCGCATCGACGCCGAGCACTTCGCCGTGTGGCGCGGCAAGCACGTGACGCACGTCAAGCCGTTCCCGATCAGCGTCGCCCCCGAGTTCGTCGACGAGCCGCCTGCGGTGAGCCGCCCGCAGCTCCTCGCCTCGCTCGGCGTCGAGGCCGAGTTCCTCGGCGTCGGGGTCGAGCGCGTCGACTACACGAAGGGGCTGCCGGAGCGCTTCCTCGCGCTGCGCCGCTTCTTCGAGCGGTACCCGGAGTACCGCGAGCGCGTCACGTTCGTGCAGCTCGCGGCGCCCAGCCGCAGCCAGATCCCGCGCTACCGGGAGCTCCAGGAAGAAGTGCACGCCACCGTCGCCGCGGTGAACGGCGCGCTCGCCACGCGGCGCTGGAAGCCGATCGTCTACCTCGAGCGGCACCACGACCGCGCCGAGATCTGGCCGCTGTACCGCCACGCGGACTTCTGCGTGGTCTCGTCGCTGCACGACGGCATGAACCTGGTGGCCAAGGAGTTCGTGTCGGTGCGCGACGACGACGCCGGCGTGCTCATCCTCAGCCGCTTCACCGGCGCCGCGCGCGAGCTGCGGGACGCGCTGCTCGTGAACCCGTACGACCTCGACGAGAGCGCGGATGCGATCCGCGCCGCCATCGAGATGCCGGCCGCCGAGCGCGCGCGCCGGATGGCGCGCATGCGCACGATCGTGCGGGAGCACAACATCTACCGCTGGGCCGGCCAGCTCCTCGGCGAGCTGGCGCGGATCCCCGCGCCCCCCGTCACGATCGAGCGCACGCCCGCGTAGCGCGGGCGGCGCTACCGCGCGCGGACGGGCGGGCGCGCGAGCAGCAGGCGGTCGCGCTCGCCGAGCGCCGTTTCGAGGCCGCGCACGCGCGCCTCCGTCGCGCGCAGGCGCGCGCGCAGCCGCCAGCGCTGGATCCAGAGCGGAACGCCCGTGATCAGCACGCCGGCCGCCAGCGCGAAGAGCGTCACGCCGGCGAGGGAGATCGACGGCAGGCTCCAGGCGAGGAACCGCACCGCCACCGGCGTGCCGTTCTGGAACGCGAAGACGACGACCGCGGCGGCGACGATCGCGACCGCGGCGTAGCCGAGCGCCATGGGGCTCAGAACGGACCGGGCCACAGCGCGCGCGCCGTGGCCCAGCCGGCCAGCCCCGTGACGATCGTGCCCGCGCCGATCCAGCGCCTGTGCATGGCAAGACTCCTTGTCGGATGTCCGTCGTTCAGGCGGCGTCACCCGCGAACCGTGAGAGCCACGCGGGGCGTACGCCCACGGCGTCGAGCGTCTCGACGACACGGCGTGGCGAGCCCCAGTCACACCACCGTACACCGGCCAGGCGCGAGACCGCCAGCGCGGGGGTGGCGTGCTCGAGCAGCGCGGAGGACAGGTTCGTGGTCGGCATGGCCGCGTACGCCCGTCGCAGCGCGGGCACCTCCCATGGGGTGCCGAGGTGGGGGACGACCGACTCCACGCCGTCGTAGACGGCGGGCAGGAGCTGACGCCCCACGTCCAGCAGCGTCGCCGCCCGGGCCACGAGGACGAACGTGTTCCACAGCGCGCCCCGCGTTCGACACGCGCGTGCGGCGGCCGCCGCCGGCTTCTCGACGAACCGGTCGACGCCCCAGAACTCCGCGGAACCGGCGCGCCCCAGGTGCACGCCCGGCTCAATCCATCCGTACTCGGTCTCGGCGCTGGTCGGCGCGACGCCGATCAGCACGATGCGCTCCGGGTGTCGCGCGACGAACCGCGCGGCATCCGCGACGTGCGCCATGAAGAAGGCCGCGGGCTCGATGAAATGGTCCGACGGGAACACGGCCACGGTGGCCTGCCGCTCGCGCGCGAGGATGCACCGGACCGGCAGCAGCACGCCGGGCGCCGTCCCGCGGTCCGCCGGCTGCAGGATCGCGGTGGGCACGTCGCCGGCGATCCGCTCCTGGTCGAGGAAGCGGCGATGGCGCCGGAGCGCGGAGACGACCGTGCGTGCCGGCGCGATGCCGGCGCGCACGCGGTCGAGCGTCGCGCCGAGCAAGGAGCGTCCGCCCGTCAGCGTCGCGTACTGCTTGGGCCGGCTCTCGCCGTGCACGTGGCGGACGAGGGGGAGGAGCCGCCGCCCTTCGCCGCCGGCGAGCACGACGCCCCACAGCGGCGGCGCCTCGTCCGCGACCGCCGCCCGCGGATCCCCGAACGCTTCCTCCGTGGCGGCGCCGAGCAGCGCCCCCGCGATCGCGGCGAGCACGACGGCCGGGCCCACGGGCTTCGGCAGGCACGCGGTCGCGCCGCGGTCCTTCGCCGCACGCCGGATGACGTCCGCGCCGGCGGCGCCGAGAAAGACGAGCGGGACCTCCGGAAAGCGGTGACGCAGGTACGTCACGAGGTCGAGCCCGTGCGCGGGATCACGTCCGGGATCGACCACCACGGCGGCCGGCTCCCCGCCGGCCGCGGCGGCCGTGATCGCCTCGCCGTCCGCGCGCGCGCACGTCACCTGAAAGCCCGCGCGCTCGAGCCCGAGACGTAGCGCGCTGACGGCCTCGCTTCCGACCAGCAGGATCTGCGTGTCGTTCGTCATGCGGCCCGGTACTGCGCGGTTGATGCCACCTCCGCAAGTGCGCGGCCTCGCAGGACAAAGGCGATCGCGATGGGCCCGGACCCGACGACGCGCTGTCCGGAGGCGCGACAGCGTGTCGTCGTCGGGCTCCTGGGCGTCCGCGCAACGGCGTGATTCTTCGGACGTGGGGATCTGGCAGGATTGTTGCCCAATGCCCGGCCGTGAACACGATGCCCGGGTCCTGGCTGGATGCGCTGGTGTCCTCGGCGCTCGACACGCGCGTGCTGAGCGTCGCGCTCTGGAAGTGGCTCGCGCTGCTCACGCTCGTGGTCGTGGCGTATCTCGCGTCGTGGGCGGCGGCGCGGCTGGTCGTGCGGCTCCTGTTGCCGCTCGTCCGGCGCTCGCGCACGGCGCTCGACGAGCGCATGCTGGAGGCCGCCGTGGGGCCGTTGCGGCTGGCCGTCGCGGTGGGCGTCTTCGCCGCGGGTACGCTGCTGCTGCCGCTGCCCGCGCCCGTGCGCACGCTGCTCCTCGCCGTCGAGCGCACGCTCGTGACGGGCGCGGTGACATGGGCCCTCCTCCGCATCGTCGACGTGGTCGCCGGCGCGGCGCGGACGCGCCTCGCGGCGAACGGCCGCGGCGGCGCCGCGGCCATGGTGCCGGTGGGCGGCAAGGCGGCGAAGGTCGCCGTGCTCGCGCTCGCGCTGCTCGCGGTGCTGCAGAACGTCGGGGTGAACATCACCGGGATCCTCGCGGGCCTCGGCATCGGCGGGCTCGCGCTCGCGCTCGCCGCCCAGAAGACCGTGGAGAACGTCTTCGGCGGGATCACGCTGATCGTCGACCAGCCCGTGCGCGTCGGCGACTTCTGCCGCTTCGGCGACCGGGTCGGCACCGTGGAGGAGATCGGCCTGCGCTCGACGCGCGTGCGCACGCTCGACCGCACGGTGGTGGCGATCCCGAACGCGGAGTTCGCCGCGCTCCACCTGGAGAACTTCGCCCCGCGGGACCGCATCTGGCTCCACACGACGCTCGGCCTTCGCTACGAGACCACGCCGGACCAGCTCCGTCACGTGCTCGTCGAGCTGCGCGCGCTGCTCTACGCGCACCCCCGCGTCGACCCCGCGCCCGCGCGCGTGCGCCTCATCGGCTTCGGCGCGTACTCGCTCGACGTCGAGGTCTTCGCGTACGTGCGGACGAGCAGCTTCGACGAGTTCCTGGCGGTGCGGGAGGACCTCTACCTGCGCTTCATGGACGTCGTCGCGGCGAGCGGGACGGGCTTCGCCTTTCCCTCGCAGACGCTCTACGTCGCGTCCGACGCCGGGATGGACCACGAGCGTGCGGACGCCGCGGAGGCCCGCGTGCGCGAGTGGCGCGCCCGCGGCGACCTGTGCCTGCCGGAGTTCCCGCCGGCGCGCGTGGCGGCGCTCCAGGCGTCGCTCGACTATCCGCCGAACGGCGCGGCGGCGCGGTAGAGTACCGTCATGGAGGCGCCCCGGATCCTCCTCGTGGACAACGACGCGGAGATGGTCCGTCTCCTCGAGCGTCAGTTCCAGGCCGAAGGGTGGAGCGTCCTCGGCGTCACCAGCGGCGCCCAGGCCGTCGAGGCCCTCGGCGCCGACGACTTCGACGTGATCCTCACCGACCTCGTGATGGACGGCATGGACGGCCTCGACCTCCTCCGCGAGGCGCAGCGCCGCGACCCCGCGCCGAAGGTCATCCTGATGACGGCCTTCGGCAGCCTCGAGACCGCCATCGAGGCCATCCGTGCCGGGGCGTACGACTACATCACGAAGCCGTTCAAGCTCCCGGAGGCCGTGCTCGCGGTCACACGCGCGCTGGACGACCGCCGCCTGCGCGAGGAGAACCGCCGCCTGCGCGCGGAGGTGGAGCAGCGCTTCGCCTTCGACAACATCATCGGCCGCTCCCGCGCCATGCAGGGGGTGTTCGAGCAGATCAAGATGGTGGCCGGCTCGGACGCCAGCGTGCTCCTGCTGGGGGAGAGCGGCACCGGCAAGGAGCTGGTCGCCCGCGCGATCCACCACAACAGCCTCCGAAAGCACGGCCCGTTCATTCCCGTGAACTGTGCGGCGATCCCGGAGACACTCCTCGAGTCCGAGCTCTTCGGTCACGAGAAAGGCGCGTTCACGGGCGCCGACCGCAAGCGGCGGGGCCTGTTCGTCGAGGCCGACGGCGGCACGCTGCTCCTCGACGAGATCGGCGACGTGCCGCCCGCGCTCCAGGCGAAGCTCCTCCGCGTGCTCCAGGACAAGGCGGTGCGGCCGGTGGGCGCGAGCCAGGAGATCCACGTCGACCTCCGCCTCATCAGCGCCACGCACCGCGATCTCCTCGCGCTGATCCCGGAGGGAAAGTTCCGGGAGGACCTCTATTACCGCCTCGCCGTGCTGCCGTTGCGGCTGCCGAGCCTGCGCGAGCGCGGCGACGACATCCTCCTGCTCGCCGACCACTTCCTGCGGCGGACGAGCGCCGAGCTCGGCAAGACCATCGAGGGGTTCGACGACGAGGCGCGCGAGTGGCTGCTCCGCCACCGCTGGCCCGGGAACGTGCGGGAGCTGGAGAACGTCGTCACGCGCGCCGCGACGCTCGCGCGCGGCAACCGGGTGACCCGCGGCGACCTGCAGACCGAGTTCGCCGCGGTGACCGGGGGCGAGACCGCGTGGCCGACCCTCGCCGAGCTGCAGGAGCAGTACATGCGCCGGGTGCTCGAGCACACGAAGGGCGACAAGCCGACGGCCGCGAAGATCCTCGGGGTCAGCGTCCGCACGCTCCAGCGCCGGGACGAGTAGCCCCCCATGCGCGCACCGCGGCGGCCTCGCAGGGCCCTCGGGGCGTTCACCACGCTGGCGGCCGCGCTGATCGCGTTCACGCTCGCCGCGCCGTCCGACCGCGCGATGATCGTGCCGCTGGTCGGCGCCCTCGTGCCGGGCTCCTACGAGTCCGTCGCGGGCGCGCCGCCGCCGGAGATGGCGCGCGCGGTCACCGCCGTCCTCGCGGCCACCCTCGGGGTGGCGCCGCCCCCGTACCTGACGTTGCGCGTCTACGGCTCGCGGGCGGCGCTGGAGCGCGGCCTCGTCCACGACGGCGGGCTCTCGCCGCTCGCCGCGAGCGAGCTGTCCACGAGCGCGATCGGCGTGGCGCTCCCGCGCACGGTGATGCTGCTCGACGACGGCGTCGACGGCGACCGCGTGCGCCTGCTCGCCCACGAGACGATGCACGTCCTGCAGCTCGAGCTGGCCGGCACGGGCCGTCCCGCGCAGTGGCTCATGGAGGGCAGCGCCGAGTGGGCCGCCTTCACCGTGCTGGAGCGGCTCGGCGGCGCGGGCGTCGACGAGCGCCGCCGGCGCGCGCGCGAGGTGACGCGAACGTACCTGGCCGCCGACGCCGCGTTCTCACCGGCGGGCGTGCAGCGTCCGGCCGACTTCCGGCGCTGGCAGCGCGCGGTCGGCGACCTGGTGGCCTACCAGGTCGCCTACACGCTGGCGAACGAGCTGGCGGACCGCGCGGGCGCACGTGCGTTCGTGGTGTACTTCCGCGCGCTGGGGGAGGGGACGAACCACGCGGCGGCGTTCGAGCGCGCGTTCGCGCTGACACCGGACGCCTTCATCGCCGCCGTGCGCGCATCGCTCGCCGGCGCGGCGTCGCGCGCGGTCATCGAGCCGGGCTGAGCTCGAGCGTGCCTCGCGGTGCGGGAAGGGCGCCGCGGTCGTCGACCCAGTCGCCGCGCAGGTGCGTCGCGGCGCCGGGCCGCGGGGCGGCGACCGGCGCGAGCACGATGCGTCCCTCGCCGACGAGGGGGAAGCGCAGGTGTCCGTTCTCGATACGCCCTTCGTAGCGCAGCGAGCGGCTTACCCCGCCGGCCATGAAGGTGAACTGCCCGACCACGTCGGCCCGCCCGGGCACGTGCGCCACCACCAGCTCCGCCGGGCCGTCGGCGGCGCCGTCC
>Ga0194121_10004514_pt1 | contig 20135 bp, 11 predicted proteins | sample TA2MahCa50mmetaG_FD_148609 | JGI IMG/M metagenome (GOLD analysis project Ga0194121, IMG submission 148609) | Freshwater microbial communities from Lake Tanganyika, Tanzania - TA2015020 Mahale Deep Cast 50m | ecosystem: Environmental > Aquatic > Freshwater > Lake | place: Tanzania: Lake...
AACCAGCTTTTCCTGCGCCGTCAGGAGGAGAGGCTCCTCGGGCAGGTTGAAGCCCGCGGTACGGACACCTTCAATCGCCTCCTTACACAATCGTGTGGCCGCGTCTCGTGACACCTCGATGGCCAGCGTGTCACCGTCCGACTTGACCGCCTCGAATGGCACGCGGCCGTCGCAAACCAGATCGCAACGCGAGCGCAGGCTGTAGCCGCGCACGTCCTGTTCGGCCACGGCAAGCAGGCCCAGGGCGGCAAGCAAGGCACGGGCAGCCACGTCACGTTCCCCGCCCCCAAAACGCAGCCGACGGAGGGCGGAAAAACTGAGGACAAAAGTATGTTCAAGATGGTCGCAGGTGGCACCGAGCGGGGCAACGGTGGGCGCAATGTTGCCGTGGTTGATTTCCGACGGCCGGACCTTTTTCGCATTCTTTCCCGCACCGCCGGTCGTGACATCCCAGCCGGCCGCGCCTTTGAATACTTCCACTTTTCTGAGCACGCCCAGCGGATCGATGCGGCTGCCGGTCCGGCGCCCCAGGGTCCTGGGCTCGACTTCTCCGGTGCGCTGGTTCTCGAGGGTTTCCACCGGGACGTCGACGCCGACGATTTCGGAGACGAGACAGCGGGCGAATTTGGCACCCAGGCCACCGCCCTCGCCGGTCGAGTGCCAGGCACCGAAGAGGAGCGCGGTGGGCGACGTCTCGAGAACGACGGCGGCGTCGTCCAGCCGGGCCTTTGCCAGCCGCTGGCCGACTTCGCTCTTCATGAAGGGCACGCCGTCGAGCAGGCTGTCCCGCAAGATCGCGTCGTACACGCGGTGCGGGGCGTCCAACGAGGTAACGTTGCCGAGCCCTTCCACCCGGTCGCCGAAGTCCACGACGATGTGCGGAATGTGGACGGCACCGTCGCGGATTGCGTGCAGCAGACTTTCCTCCAGGCGGTTGGCCTGAGACTGCACGCTGTCGACGAGCACGCACCATACCGGGGCGCCATTGAGCCGGCGCAGCTCGTATACATGGCGGGGCGGGCTGTTCTTGTTCTCGCCAGGCTAGGTTGGCGGGAAGATCTTGTCTCCCTTGCCACCTACCGGCTGCAACGTCTGCCGCCGGCGGATGGCCGCCATGTCGGAAACCATGTTGCGAAGCTGCTTCTATTCGAGCGTGGCCATTGGATATATCCCCCTATCAATCTGGTTTCAGGCGTGGATGCGGAGGATGCATACCCCCGCGCTTACGTTTGCCACTTCCGTCCGCTTGCCGGGGTCGCCTGCCACCCAGCATTGCATGGCAGGTACGTCAAAAAGTGTCGTTGTCGTAGCCCCTGTCCGAACGGTGCGAAGAGGGCGGGCCCGCAGCGCGCCGAAGTGTGCCACGATGCCGTCGGTGTTTCCCGGAATGGATCCCTACATTGAAGCGCAGATCTGGACGGACTTTCACACCGAGCTCGTGAGCGGGATTCGGGCCGCAATACAACCGCTGTTGCGGCCGCTGTACGTGGCGTTAATCGAGCATCGGGTCTACGTGGAGCGCGCACCAGATGAGCAGCCCGGCTCAATGACACCCGACGTCACAGTGGTGGACGCCGCTCCCGGTGGTCAGGCAACTGTCTCTCGGCCGACTGGAGTAATCTCGCCAGTGCTCGTCCCTTTGCCGATGTCCGAGGAAGTTCGAGAGCCGTACCTGACCGTCCGCCTTCCTGATACAATGGAAGTCGTCACGGTGATTGAACTGCTCTCGCCCGGCAACAAGCGGCCCGGCAGCGAAGGGCGCCGGGAATATCTGGCGAAGCGCGAGGCAGTCCTCAAGAGCGCGGTCCACCTTATTGAGATTGACCTGCTGCGAGGCGGCGCGCGCGTGCCGATGGCCGCTCCCCTGCCCTCCGCGGACTACTACGTCGTCATCAGCCGCGCGCCCCGTCGACCACTGGCTGAAGTGTGGCCAGTTCCACTCCGACAGCCATTGCCCGCCGTGCCGGTCCCGCTGGCCGATCCGGACGCCGACGTGCTCCTTGACCTCCAGCAGGTGATGGACGCCTCCTTCGAGCGCGGTGACTACGGACGCGTTCTCGACTACACGCGAAACCTGCAGCCGCCAATCAATGAGCGCGACGTGCACTGGGTGCAGCAGGTCCTGCAGGGATAGATGTCGGGTTCACCCGTGGGCCCGACTCCTGGGATGTCGGGTTCACCCGTGGGCCCGACTCGCGACTCGCGGTTCGTCGAGGCACAACGTTAGAGCGGTGATGAGCACCCGGCTCAATGTTGCTCGTGACACGCGCCCGGTGCGTGTCCGTGGTCAGCGTGGCCCTCGTGCGTAAACTCTATCGCGCGGCTGTCCGCGTACGGCATGCACTCGTGCTTCTCGAAAACCTGATCGATCCAGTAGGGCTCTGACACTTGCTGCTCCTAATACCGCGGCGACACGTACACCGGCAATCCGGCGTCAACTAGATCTACCGATCAACGACAACTATTTTTTCCGATCTAGCGCCAAGACGCCAAGACGCCAAGAGAGTCGTCTCGGTTAGCAGGGAGCACCCTCGTAGGTGTAGGCGGACCGAGCCTACCGGCGGGCCGTCCGGCACCATCGATCTTGTAGCGCACGAACCGCGCCTGGAAGCGGACCTGCTGGGCGCCCTGCAGCGACGCGCGGGCCAGGTTGCGAGTCCACTTTTATTTCATCCGCAAGCGCGGAACCGATGAGGACCAGCACAAGGCCAGCCAGCAGGAGGACGCCGCGCACGTTCAGTTCACGCTCACCGGCGTCGTGGGCATCCCGTCGTCGATGGGCGCGGTTTCCCACTTTACCCACTTCAGGTCGGTCACGAAAATCGTGTAGATTACCGGCACCACCAGCAGCGTGACGAACGCGGCCACGCCGAGGCCGCCGATCTGCGCGTAGCAGAGCGGCTGCCAGAGGGGGCCGCCGTCGATGGCCAGCGGAAACAGCGCGGTAATCGTCGCGCCGATGGTGATCATCACCGGGCGCAGGCGCATGATGCCCGCGTCGATAATCGCGTTCTCGAAGTCGTCGCCCTTTGAGTGCGCCTCCTCGATGTAGTCGAAGAGCACGATGATGTGGCTGACGATCACGCCCATCAGGCTGATGATGCCCAAAAACGACATGAAGCCGAAGGGCACGTTCATGATGGTCAGCCCGAAAATGGCGCCCACGATTCCGAACGGCACCGCCGCCGCCACGATGAACGGCTTGATGGCGTTCTTGAACTGGAAGACCAGCGACAGGTAAATCAGGAGGATGGACACCATCATCACCTGCACGAGGTTTTTGAAGCCCTCGTCCTGCTGGTGCTGATCACCGTCGATCTTGTAGCCGTAGCCGACCGGCAAACGGGCGAAAAACTCCTCCAGATGCGGGCGCGCCGCCTTCATGACCTCCGACGAGAGGTGCCCGGGGATGGGGAAGCAGCCCACCGTGATGCAGCGCTGCTGCCAGCGGCGCTGGATGCGGCTGGTCACCATTTTGTATTTCACGCTGGAAAGCTGGCCCAGCGGGACCTTTTCCGAGCCTTCCTTCGAATAAACATAGAGGTTGTCGATGTCGGAAAGCTGCGAGCGGTCCTGCACCTGCAACCGCGTCGCAATGGGGATGACCTTGCGGCCCACGCGCATGGCGCCCACCTGCGCGCCGCTCAGGCCGGCGTAGGACGAAGAGGCCACGTCGTAGTTGGTGAATCCCGACATGTTGGCGCGCGCCGAGTGGGTGTCGACGTCCACCGAAAACGAGTCCGCCCCCCAGTCGTCGCGCGTGCGCGCGGCCAGCGGGATCTTGCGGAAGATATTCTGGCACTCGATGGACAGCGCGCGCAGCGTGGGGATGTGCGGGCCGGTGATGCGGATCTGCACCGGCATGTCCACCGGCTTGCCGGTCTGCAACTGGCGCACGTCCATGGTCACGCCCGGCGCGGCGCGCGACAGGCGGTCCTGGAGCGCGAACACGACCGGCGCGGTGAAGTCCTCGTCGGTCAGGTTGACCGTCACCTGCGCGTAGTTAAGCTGCGCCTGCTGCGGGGACAGCGTGTTCCAGAAGCGCGGGCTGCCGCCACCCACGTAGGTGGCGATGGAGTGGAGCAGCTCGCCCTCCTTGTAGCCCTTCTCCCTTTCGAATTCTCGGCAGGTGTCGCGGATGATCTCCTCCGCCTTCACCGTCGCGGCGTTGGTCACCGCCAGCGAGCAATTCTCCGGCGCCCACACGTCGACGTAGAACATCGGATTGAGATCGGTCGGGAAAAACGCGGTGGGCATCCGGGTGAGCGCCACAAATCCCACGAAGATGAAGGCCAGCCCGCCCAGCACGAACTTGACGCGGTGGTGGATGGCCCACGAGACGGTGCGCGTGTAAAATGCGTAGAAACCCTGCTTGCGCAGCTCTTCCACCGGCGGCGTGAGCAGCGGCCGCAGCATGATCGATCCCAGGAACGGCACGAACGTCATTGACGCGATGCGCGAGGCCACCAGCGCGCACGTCATGGTGACCGGCAGGCTGTAGAGGAACTCGCCGATATCCCCGGTGATGCCGAGAAATGGCAGGTAGGCCACGATATTCGTAATGGTCGCGAAGGTGGTCGCCTCCGCCAGTTTCGTAGGCCCCAGCCAGGAGGCGGTCAGCCGCGGCAGCCCCTCGCCCATGCCGTGCTTGATGGCGTCGCCGGCCACCACCGGGTCGTCCACCAGCAAGCCCAGCGCGATGATCAGCGTGGCGATCGACACCTGCTGGATGTCGATGCCCACGAAGAACATCATGCCGAAGGTCATGGACAACGTGATGGGCACCGAGAGCGCCATCAAGAGCGCGGAGCGCCAGTCCCAGAAGCCGATGAGGGACACGATGACGACCAGCACGATGGCCTTCCACAGCGAGGTCATCAGCAGCTGGACCTTCTGCTTGACCTGCTCCGGCTGGTTGGAGGTCTTGTCGATCACGAGGTCCGCGGGCAGCGACTTCTTCAGCTTCTCCAGGACGACGTCAATTTCCGGGCCGAACATGTTGATCTGCTGGTGGGACTTCATCTGGATGGCCAGCGTGATGCCCCTCAGCCGCTGCCAGACGCCCTCGGCGTCCCGCATGGTCAGGAAATTGAGGAAGGTGGGCGGATCCTGGTAGCCGTCGCGGACCGTCACCAGGTCGCGCAGGTACACCGGGACGCCACCCGAGCTGATGGTCATCACCATGTTCTCGATTTCCTGGGCGTGCTTGAGCTCGCCGGAGGGGTACACGGGAAGCTGGGTGTTGTCGGCCTGCACCTGCCCGCCGGACATGGTGATGTTGCGCGCGGAAAGCAGATCCGCGAGGTCGCCGGGCTTGACGCCGTACTCGGCCAGCCGGTCCTGCGAATAATCCAGGTATACGGTCTGGGTCTGCACGCCGCTCCGCTGCACGCGCGAGACGATCTCGGGACCGCGAAACGTGCGCTGCATCAGGTCCGTGAAGTCGTCCAATTCTCTGTACGAGTACTTGGCGCCGGCCACATGGGTGAGTTTCTCGAACGTCCCGGCGGGATCGCGGATGACGCAGGGCTGCCACGCATCCGGTGACAGTTGCACGGTTTGCAGCCGCTTGCGGACGAACTCCTTGAGCGCCTCAATCAGCGCGGCGTCGTCCAGCTTCGACAGGCCGTCGAGGCCGATCCAGCCCGGGCCTTCGATGAGCTGCAGGTCGGTGGCGGCTTCCTTCGCGGTGAGATAGGTGATGGCCAGCACGGCCGGGCCCTCGACCAGCCGCAGGTTGGCCGCGGTGGGAAAATTGACAACCAGCGTGAACGGCTTCAGATCCGCGGGGACCTTCTTGCGGGCGGCGCGGGTCTGCCGGATGGCCGCCTCCATCTCCTTCGCGCGGGGGCGAAGCTCTTCGGGCTTCATCACCGGGCTGGCCACCGTCAGCATCAGCGCGGCCGTGTCGCCGAAGTCGCTGTTGTACTGGATGGGGCCGGCGCCCTGGGGCAGGTTTTGCACCGCCTGCAGCTTGTCGAAGATGTCCGCCCACTCTTTTTTCACCTCCTTGATGTTGTCCATCAAGTCGACGCGCACGTTGGTGTAGCCCACGGTCGACTGGGAATACACCTTGCGGGTCACGCTGTTTTGCGCGATGGCCTGCTCGATCTGGTAGGCGAGCTGCAGCTCCACCTGCTCCGGCGTGGCGCCGGGCCAGGAGCAGGTGGCCTGCGAAGTCTTGACCGGCACGTCCGGGTCCTTGCGCTGCGGCATGCTGGTGTAGCCCAGAAATCCCCAGACGAACACCAGGATGAGCAGGACCCAGGTGACCTGCGGCCAGTCCACGCAGAAGCGGGGGATGTTGTTGTGGCTCTGCGCGATGAGCTCGGCGTCGGAGAGGTGCGCCACGTCAGTGCTCGACCTCCACCGGGCCGCCGTCCGGCACCATGTTGCTGCCCTCGACGACGACGCGGTCCTGGGCGGTGATGCCTTTCGTGATCTCCACCTCGTTGCCCAGCGCCTGGCCGATGTGGACGTCCTGGACGCGGGCCATTTCCTTGCCGTCCTGCTTGCTCACGATCACCACCGCGTAGGCGTCCATGTTGCGCGGCGAGCGGGTGAGCGCTGACAGCGGCAGCACGAGCGCGTTCACCGAAGGGCCCGGGTGGATGAGCTCGATGTTCGCGATCATCCCGTTCTTCAGCTTGCGGTCGGCGTTTCCCAGCATGACCGCGACGTCGAAGACCTTCCCCTTGCTGTCGGCGGACGGCGAGATGTTGGTGATGCGCTCGCGGAACAGACGGTTGGGGAAGGCGTCGAACATCAGCTTCACTTCCTGGCCGACGTTGAGCATGTCCACCTCGACGTCAGGCACGCCGAACACCGCCTTCATGCGGCGGATGTCGGCCAGGGTGAAGGCCGTTGTGGCGGGCCCGGCCAGCGATCCCACGCTCACGTTGCGGTTCACCACCACGCTGTCGTAGGGCGCCACCAGCGTGCAGTGGCTGAGCACGACCTCGGCGCGCTCCAGGTTGGCGCGGGCGCCGGCCAGGGTGGACACGGCGGCGCTCACCTGGTCGTTGGCCGCCTGCACCTGCTCCTGGGCCGATTCCAGCTTGGACTTCGCGGCGGCGATCTGCGCCTGGGCAGTCTTCGCCTGCGCCCTGGCGGCGGCCGCGTCGGCTTCCGCCCCGGCAATCTGGGAGCGGGCCGCGGCCACGTTGGCGATGGCGGTCTCGAAGTCCGCCACCGCGCGATCCCACTCCGGCTTGATCATGGCGCCCTCGTGGTAGAGGACGTTGGCGCGGTCGTAGCTTTTGCGATCCTCGATGAGCTTGGCGTCAGCCTTGGCGAGATTCGCGATGCTGGTGCGCACCTGGGCTTTCGCCTCGGCCACCTTGTCGACGGCCGCGCGGTAATTCTCTTGCGCCTCGACGACGCCGGCCACGGCCTCCTGCTCCTGGGCGAGCGCTTCCAGGCGCTGGGCCTGGGCTTCGGCCACCTTGGCCTGGCTGGTCTCCACGTTGGCCCGCGAGGACGCGACCCGCGCCGCGAACTCGCTGTCGTCCTGACGCGCCAGGACCGTGCCGGCCGTGACCGCGTCCCCCTGGTCGACGAGCACGGCGCCGCCGTCGCGCGGCACCATGAGGATGCTCTCGACGTAAGCGCTGTTTTCAAACGCCATGTTCGTCTGGGTGTAAGGCTGCAGGGTTGCCGCGTAGCGCTGGCGCGCGCGGTCGATGCTCACCTGGCGGGGTGCTTGCACCTTCACCAACGGCGGCGGGGCGGGCGTGACCGGCTTCTTGCCGCAGCCAGCCAAGAAAAATGTTCCACACAGAAGGGTCAAGAGACAGCGTCTCACAACGGCTACTCCTCTCCGATGCTCTGCTGGAGCTCGGCTTGGGCGATGTTGACCGACAGCACGGCCTGCAGGTAATTCTTCACGGCGCTCACCATGCGGGTTTGCGCCTGGTAGACGTCGCTTAAGAGGACCACCTTCTCCACGTAGCGGACCTCGGCCACCCGGAGGGCCTCGCGCGCCGCCTCCAGGGAGGCCTTCGCGGCCTTCACCTGCTGCAAGTTGTTCTGCAGCGTGCGATAGTTGGTGTCCACCTGGATGAGCACTTGCGACGAGACCTGCGCCACGTCGTTCTCCGCCTGGGCCACGGCCTGGGCTTTGGCCTCCGTCTCGTTGAGCACCTTGCCCCAGGTGACCGGGACCCAGGTCAGCTCCGCGCCCACCGTCACGATCTTGTCCGGCAGCAGGCCCACGTTGTACGGGCGGATGTAGGTGAGCGAGAGGTTGACGTCCGGGGAATACTGGGCGGCCGCAAGACGCTTCTCCAGCTTTGCCTGCTCCACGCGCAGCTTCGCCTGGCGGATCTGGGGGCGCATCTGGAGCGCGATCTGCTCCAACTCGGCCATGCTCTTGCCGGTGAGCTTGCCTTCGCCCATTTCCCGCACTCGGTACGCGGTGTGCACGTCCCTTGCGAGGAGCAGGTTCAAGTTCTGCTTGTCGGTGGCCAGCGCGGCCTCCGCCTGGAGCACCTCCACCTCCGACGAGGCCACGTGCTTGCGCACTTCGAGCACCTCGGAAAGGAGCGCGGTTTTCTGCTCGTAGCGATCCACCACGATTTTCTCGAGCTCGCGGAAGAATTTCAGCGTCTCCACGTTGGTGGCGAGCTGCGCCTCGGCCTGGAGGATGGCGGCGTACGCCTTCTTCACGTCGGTAATGGTGGCGTCACGCTTGGAACGGACTTCCTCGGCGGCCAGCGCGGTGTTGATCAATTTCGCTTTGTACGCGAGGTTGATCTTGGGAAGCTGGGTGACGGGCTGCGCGATGGCAATTACAAAAAACGTCGTGAAGCGCTGCGGTGTGGAAATCGTGGCGTCCGTGGCGGGGATGGGGCCGGTGGCGGCAAACGTGCCGAACGCGCCCTGGTTGAACTGCACGCTGGAGTGGGTGAGCGACTGGCCGGCCTTGACGTCCGCCTTGATCACCGGGAAAAAGGTCGACGAGTAGGCAGTGGCGGTCTTGGCGGCCTTGATGACCTCCAGCCGCGCGTTCTCCAACGGACGGTTCGCCTTGAGCGCGGTGTCGAGCGCCTCGTCCACCGTGAGGAGCGGCAGGGTCAGCGGGCCGGGCGCGGACTCGGTGGCCGGCGGGGTGGGCGTGGGCGCTGCCTGGACCACGCGGTGCTTTTTCGCCTTCGCGCGCGGCGCCTTTCGCGGACGTGCCGCGTCGGTGCTCCCCGCGGCGGCCAGCAGCAACAGGAAAATGCAAAGCGCCGATATCCCTCGGCGGGGAAAGAAATTCAACAATTTGAAGTCTCGGAACGAACCGCCGCCAATTCGCGCTTCCATGCGGGGATCCTGCTTTGTCCGCGTGAAGGGAGTTGAATTGCCCCCAGGGAACTTGCTGGCCACTCCACTCCGAGGTTTTTTGCCATGCTCTCGCGCAGCCTGACGTGCATCGCCCTGATCCTATTTCTCATGCTCCCCGCCCGCGGGTCCGAGCTCAACTTTGGCGCCATCCCGTGGGATTTGCCCTACGTGGCGGATTTCTCGCCGAACGGCCGGGTGCTGGCCGTGGCCCAGCCAGCGAAAGCGTCCTCGGTGATGCTGTGGGATCTGCAAAGCGGAAAACTGCTCGGGCTGCTGGGCAAGGGCGACCACACCACCTCGCTGCAATTCAGCAAGGACGGCAAACGAATTGCCCAGGCGGTGCGCGGCGGCGCGCTGCGCGTCTGGCAGGTCGGATCCGGCAAGAAATTGTGGGAGGCGCGCCCGGCAAAAAGCTGGGGATATTACCTGTCCTTCAGCTACGACGGACAGTATCTCAAGTCGCGCGGGCTGGGCCCGAAAGGAGACGCGGACACTTTTACGCGCGTGTTTGACGCCTCCAACGGGCACCGCGTGCTGGACATGATGAGCGGGCGCTTCCCCATCCGCTGGACGCCGGACAACCGCCTCATGCGAGTCGGCGGCGACACCATCACGCTGTTCGCGCCAACCCGCAAGGGCCGCGCGAAGGGACTGGTGCACGACACCCCGGTGGAGGACCTCGCGTTTTCCGACGGGCGCCGCTTCGTGGTTACCCTCACCTACCCGTCCAAACTGCTTGAGGATCAGGATCGCGGCTCTCGGCTGTGGGCCTGGGATCTCCAGGAGGGACGCCTGCTCAAGACGCTGGCCTTGCAGAGCAAGCCGCGCGGCCTGCGCATCGCGCCGACCTCCAACATGTTCGCCGTGTTGTACGCCGACAAGAGCGAGATCTGGCAGATCGACGAGAAGGGCGCCGGCTTCGCGGCGGACGTGGCCGGGGAGGCGCTGTTCGCGCCGCAAGACACGGCGGTGGTGACGGTGGACGACGAAGGGGTTGACATCCTCTCGCCCACCGACTTCAAGCCGCGCGCGCACATTGACGGGGCGGCCAACGTCACGTTCAGCCCGGACGGGCAGCGCATGCTGCTCTTCCGACGCGGGGGCGGCGTGGCCACCCTGTGGGATCTGGCGAGCGGCCAGAAAATCGCCCAGTCGCGGGAGAGAATCGACGAGGCGGTGTTCACCCCGGACAGCGCGATGGTGCTGGCCGGTCTCGTCGGCAGCGGCGACCGCTGCTGGGACATCCCCGGCACGGTCAAGGCGGGGAAGTTCATCGTCCAGAAATTTCCGCGCTAAAGCGGCCGGCGCCAGCCGACCACAGAGGAGGAGATCCTCCGCGCAAACGCGGAGTTGAGGCAATCCATGCTCAGGAGGGCCGCCGATAGCGCCCTCTGGCGACGACAACAACTAGCCGCGCCCTGGAGGATCTCGAAATGCTTTCCGCCCGCGATCTCTTTGAATTGCGCCGAGCCGGGCTCCCGGTGTGCGTCCCGGCCGGGCTTGGGTCCTCATTCGTGGTGGACGGCATCGAGGCCGAGATGGACGCGGAATGGGGCGGCTCCTACCGCATTGTTTTCCGCGGGCCGGGCGGCCAGTGGGTGATGGTCGAGGCGGCGGCGGGCGGCGTCGGTGACGTTTTCCCGGGTGCTTCCACCGAGGAATTCACCCATCCGGTATTCGGGGAAAGCGCGGTGGAATTCTACGACCCGGGCAGCGAGCCGGTGGATTTCCGCTCACGCTGGATGCGCGGGGACCAGGAGTTTCCGGTATTTTCGGTCGCCGGGGGCGGATTATCCGTGTCCGACGCCGTGTACCTGGCGCGCTCGCTGCAGGTCGTGGACGCCTGATACGGCCGACCGGTGGCCTTCCACTGCGATTTGTACTGGCCCTGATGCGCGAAGCGATCGACGAGGCGTCGCGCATTAAATAACCGGGTAGCGGTACATTACGTCGCTGCGCAGCACGTACTTCAGTCCGGCGCGCACCGCGGCGCCCTCGTGCAAGAGCGGATGGCGGAAGGCGAGGGCCTTGCCGACTTCGGGGCGCACTTCGAAGCGCGGGACGGCCGGATAGGTGTCCTCGTCGTAGAAGACCGTGCCTCCGCCTTCGCAGCCCTCGTTGAGGTACACCATGAAGGTGAGCAGGCTCATCTCGCATTCATCGCGGCGGAACGCTCCGTCGTAGTGCTTGCTGAACTTCTGGCCGGGGCCGTAGCGGTAGAAGCGGAATCGCTCGTTGAGGCCCACCGCCTCCATGCGCGCGCCGCAGTGGTCACGTTCGGCGGCGGGGACGAAGTGGCGCGCCCGATCCCAGAGGCGCGAGGCCAGGTCGTGGTCATCGAGCATCACCCGGTCGTTGTTGCGGTACTCCTTCATCATCACAAAGCCGCTGGCGGTGGTGATGGGCGCCTCGTCAAAGCGATGTAACTCGGCAAGCCGGATGAGATCGGCGCACTCCCGTGGAGACAGGAAGCCGCGCACGACAAAGACGTCTCTTTCGACCAGTGACTCGACGTGCATGGCGGTACCTCCACTCTTTATCCTATCACATCGTGTCACTATTACACTAACATGTCCATATTTTGTGAATGGAATTCAACATGCGGGGATGGAAGAAATTCTGGACGGCTGCATCGCTCTCGATCCCGCTGGCGTACCTTCAAGCGGGATAGCCCACTGCCGATCATTCTGGGCTTCATTGACGTAAATGAAGCCCAGAATGATCGGCAGCGGTTGCTCAGGTCGCCATGGCCCCGGCATAATCTCCGCAGGGGCGTCGGAAGGCGCGCCTCCACATTCCGCGAAGTTCCTGGCGAGGTGATCCGAATGGCGCTCGAACAGCGGCAAATCGACCAGGACCTGATCTATGAAGACGGGGAACCCATGGAGAACGCGCACCACGGCACCCTCGCCTGGGACGACCTCGTGCTGCCGCTGCGAGCCTGGCTGCGGCGCACCGGCTTTCAGGCCTTCGTCGGCAGCAACTCGCCCGTCGGATACGAGCGCGGCGTCCCGGCACTGGGCCCGGACCTCTACGTGGTGAACGGCGGCGTGGATCACGGCCAGGAAGGATGGGCGTCCTGGCGGGAAGGCGGGCTCACGCCGACCCTCGCCGTCGAGATGCTCTGTCCCTCCACCGAAGCGCGCGACCGCGGGGAAAAGATGCGAATCTACCGCGACGTGCTCAAGACGACCGACTACTTCCTCTTCCAGAGCGAGACCGGCGGCGTGGAGTACTATCGCCTCAAGGACGGTATCTACGCGCGCACCCACTCGAACCGACGCGGACAGTTCCGCTGCGCTTCGCTGCCGTTGCTGCTGGGGGTGCTGAACGGCCGCCTGCGCTGGTTTGAGCGGAACGGCGCGGTGCTGCCCAACAGCAATGAGATGGACGCACTGGTCCAAGAAGGACGGGCGCGGGCCGATGAGGAACGGGCGCGGGCCGACGAGGCCGAAGCCCAGGCGGGCCGCTTGCGGGCGCGCCTTCGGGCCCTGGGAATCGAAGACGCGTAAGCCGCTCCCGCCCCGTCGGACCCGGCCGCGAAGCCGAGTCCGACGGGAGTTCGCGTTCCCCGTCTTATTTGCCAAGATCCGTCTTATTTGCCAAGAGGATGGGGATTCTCGAAGTACTTCTTGATCTTGCCGGACAGCCAACCCCCGTCATCCGCCGGGAACGGGCCGACGCTGGTCGTGTTGCCCCCGCCCCACAGGATGGCGAACACGTTGCCGCGGGCGGCCTGCGCGATCTTACCGTTGTCCTTCGTCGGGTCGTAGCCGTTCTGGGTCAGGAACTTCGGGATGCTTCCCGTCGCGGCCCCATCCAGGAACACGTAGGGATTGCCCAGCGTGATGGCCAGCAGGTACGGCTTCAAGTTGGACAAGTCCGGCCGCAGGTTCGCGTCGCCGAAGAAGTAGACCGGCGCCGTGGAAGCATTGCTGGTCCGCTGATCCACGTCGTTGACCACCTGCAGGTGGCCGCCCGGAATCTGCCACATCATTACCGGGACGTTGCCCAGCGCCGCGCTCACCTGCGCCTGGAAGGTCAGCACGTTGTCCCAGTTCGTCGAGCTGAATACCGCGCCCCAGGAAATGGCCGCGGTGTCGTCCATCTCGTAGCGATCGAAGACGATGAAGTCCGGCTTGTAGGCCCCGCCGTACACGTTGAGCGACCCCAGCATGCTCGCCACCAGGTCGCTGGCCGCGCTCCGCACGTGCGCCTCGCCGCTCCCCCGGTGCACCCACGTCGAAGTACCGGGCGCCCAGAGGTTTTCCTGCCAGCCGAAGGTGACCTGCGGACCGAAGGCCTTGATGATCCAGTTGGTGGCCTGGATCCATCCCTTGAAGTCGTCGGAGAATTTCGGAACCTGGATCGCCGGTCGGGGATTGCTCACGCAGTCCACGTACCACTTTTTCGCCGCGGCATTCCACATTTCGTACGCGGTCCACAGGCCGTGCCTCCCCACCAGCTGGCGGCCGATGTCAGCGGTGGTGCCGCTGTATTGATTTCCCTGGGAGTCGGTATAGGAGAAATTCGCGGTCATGAACGTCACGGCGTGGGCCAGCGAGGCGTTCACCGGAATGACCATGGTCTTGAGGTCGAACGGCGCACCCTGGCCACCGTACAGTTTCTGCTGCTGCACCATCCCCAGCAGATCCGGGTTGAGCACGATGGATCCGCCGTAGGGATGCTCCGCGCTGGCAAACGATTGAAGCACGCGCGCGTCGTTGGCCAGATTCACGAAGTGCATGCCGACGTTGGGCGCCGCGAAATCGGTGGCCGAGGTCCCGCCGCTCATGTCCGCCGTGTAGGTGACCATCACCGGCACGACCCGACGGCCGTTGGCCTTCGTGATGGATTTTGCCAGTTCCACCGTGTTGTGCGTCCACAAGGGATACAGAATCTGGCCCGGGTCGCCGTTTCCTCCGGCCCCGGAGTATTTAAAGATTGCATCCACCGGGCGATTGGCGAATGCCGCGGATTGACCGGCCTCCAGATTGGTGATGGCCCCCATGGCCAGGTGGCCGGGCCAGCCTTTGACAGTGGCGTTGCCGACCGGCTCGACGGGGGTCGGATTTGTCTGAGGAGTTGGCGTGGGCGTGGGCGTGGGCGTAGGCGTCGGGGACGGAGACGGATCCACCGTTGTGCCCGGCGTGAAGGCGAACGCGGAAGGCCCGTCGTTGTTACCCGGCGAGCCGTTGAAGCCGAAGGACACTGAGGCGCCGGGCGCTATCCGCGAGGTCCACGACTCCGGCGTGACGACGTAGCGGTTTCCTACGTGGGTCGCGATCTTCGCGCTCCAGATGGGGTCGATATTCACCGGGAAATCGAAAGCCAGCGTCCAGGGCTCAATCGCACTGGCGCCCTCATTGGTGATGGTAATCTGGCCGCCAAATCCGTGGCCCCAGTCGCCGGTTTCCTGGTAGACGATTTTCACGGATCCGCCCGTGCTCGGCGTGGGCGTCGGCGTCGCAACGGGCGTTGGGGTCGGCGTCGGGGTCGGCGTGGGGGATGGGCCGCCCGCCAGGGGCACGCCGTTCAGCACGTACTTCGTGGGTCCCGCGGTAATGCCACCGGGCGAGCCGTTGAAGCCGAATTTTACCGAGCCGCCGGCCGGAATATCGCGGTTGTAGAATTTTCCGGCGATCACATACGAGACGCCGCTCTGGCTGACAATATCCCCGTCCCAGATGGATGTGATCCGCGGCGCGAAATCAAAGGCGAGGCGCCAGTTCTTGATGGGGGACGCGGTCGGGTTCGAGATCACGATGTCGGCGCCGAAACCACTGGTCCAGTCGGCGGCCAGTGTGAAAGTGACGCTGGCGCCGTTGCCGGCGGCCACCTGGCGGGCCACCACGGTGGTGGTGGCGGCACCAGTGTCGGTCGAAAGCGCGCCCGAGCCGCTGGACGTGAGCGCCGCTCCGCCGCCGCCTCCTCCCCCGCAGCCGGCCAGTCCGAACAGGATGACGGCGAGCAGAACAGCAATGCTGGGGGGAATGCGGCGCGTTAACATCGACGAGACTCCTCCGTTGAGTTGAATTTTCATGCTCTGAGTGACGCGGCGGCCGAAGGCATGGTTCCGCAAACGAGATGTTCTCTATCGTTAAATGAGCGTTAAATCAGGGCGCGAAAACAACCTCTCTCCATCCATGGCTCTCTCCGGTGTTTTTGCCCATCCCCGGTAAAATTTCCACCGCATCCGATTCCCTGGTCGGGGGACATTGGCCGCACGGATGCGAAGAGTCGGTTCCATGCGTCTTCGGGAATTAATTTCAACGCTCTTGATCCTCGCATTGCTCTGCGTCCCGGCGCACGCCCACGGCGACGAGGAGCCGCCGCCGGCGCCCGGCACTGAAGTCGTCCCCTCAGGGACAACCGAGCCGGTCACGCCGACCGAAGAGCCGCCGCCCGAGGAGCGCCCACCCACGGTCTGGAGCGCCAACGGCACCTTCCAGATCCTGGGCGAGTCGTGGAACTGGTTCAACCCGCAAAACGGGCTGGAGAACGATTACTCCTACCTCTCCATGCGGCTGCGCGGCCGGCTGCGCGTCGAGGGGCCGAAATTCTACGCTCTGGCAGAAGTCCAGGAAGTGCAGCAACTGGGCCTTCCGACGCGCGCCATCGGGCCCGCCCCCATCGGGCAGATGGGCCTGGGCGCCCTCTATTTCGCACACGCCTTGCGTCCCAGCATCAACACCGCCGGCGTGCGGCAGGCATACCTGCGTTTCGGAGAAGCCGACAAGAGCCGCCTGCAAATCGGCCGCTTCGACTACGCCAGCGGAGTCGAGGTCATGACCGGCGATCCCATCCTCGACTGGATCAAACGCGAGCGCATCAAGAACCGCCTCATCGGAATTTTCGAATACACCGCGTACGACCGCTCCTTTGACGGCCTGCGCCTGGACGCCGACAGCGCGGAGGGCCACCTCACCGCCTTCGCGGCGCGTCCAACCCAGGGCGGCACCGAGCCGCACTTTGCCACGGAGATCACGAAAATCTTCATCGGTGACCTGTCGTACACGTTCAAGTCGCCGAATTCACCGCCGGATTACGAAGCGCAATTATTCTGGGTGCGCTACGACGACGGCCGCGACGTGCCCATGGTCGACAACCGCCCGCCCACGCTGCGGGGCCGCGTCAACACGCAGGGCGGGCTGCACATCAACACGCTGGGGTTCCACTACGTGACCCGACTCGGCGCCCAGGGAGACTTTCTGGCGTGGTACGCGCACCAGATGGGCAAATGGGGGACCCAAAATCAAGCCGCCGACGCTTTCACCGTCGAGGCCGGCTATCGGATTCCCGATCTGCCCTGGAGGCCCTGGGTGCGGGCCGGCTTCGCGCAATTCTCCGGCGACGGAAATCCGCTCGACAACACGCACAGCACCTTTCTCTCACCACTGCCCACCGTGCGCGTGTTCGCCAGACTCCCCTACTACACCATGTCGAACGCGCGCGACGTTTACGCCCAGTTGATCCTCTCGCCTTCACGGCAGACGACGCTGCGCTCGGAATTGCACTTTGTGAGCCTGGCCACGCCACAGGATCTCTGGTACACCGGCTCCGGAGCCACCCAGGGGCAGGGCATCAACGGCTACGCCGGACGCCCGTCCGGGGGCTCGTCCGGCCTGGGCACCCTCCTGGATTTAAGTGTCGAGCACCGCTTTGACCCGGACAACCTGCTGGTGCTCTACGCCGGCCACGTGTTTGGCGGCGGCGTGCAGAAAAACATCTACCCGGGCAGCCCGGCCAACTGGATATTCCTCGACTACAGCGTTCGTTTCGGCGCGCCGCAATAGTTTCTCACGCCGAGAGCCCCTCCCCCAGCATGGGGACAAGTGGTTCATGCAGGACATTGCCTGGGCGGGTGGAAAGGACTTGCCCCGGCTTCGTCAGCTGGCTGCGTGATACCAATCCGCGCAATCTGTTTGTAGACTGGGGGCTGGGCACATTTCCAAAGCCGCGATATCAGCCAGTGCGCGCCCTGGCTTAACCACATGAGTATGCCGCAGTATTCATTCGTCATCCCGGTCTACAACGAAGAGGAGACCCTGGAACCGCTCTGCCAGCGGATTGCGGCATTGCTCGATCAATTGGACGCGCCGGCCGAGGTGCTCCTGGTGGACGACAGCAGCCACGACGCTTCCTATCGGATTATGTGCGACGTGCACGCTCGGGACGCCCGCTTCAAGGTGATAGGTTTGTCGCGAAACTTCGGCCACCAGAATGCCATCACCGCCGGCATGGATCTGGCGAGTGGGCGCGCCGTGGTGGTAATGGACGCGGATCTGCAAGACCCACCTGAGGTCGTGCTCGAGATGATCGCAAAGTGGAAGGAAGGGTACCATATTGTCTATGCCTGCCGCTCGCGGAGGGCAGGCGAGTCGTGGTTTAAGAAGTCGACTGCGCATCTCTTCTATCGCCTCATTGGCAACCTGTCGACGGTGCCAATTCCCCACGACGTCGGCGATTTCCGGCTGGTCGATCGCGCAGCGCTGCGCGCCTTTCAATCGCTGCGCGAAAACAATCGCTACGTGCGAGGAATGTTCTCATGGCTTGGCTTCCAGCAGACGGCCGTTTACTATGAGCGCGCTGAGCGATTCGCCGGAGAGACCAAGTATCCACTGAAGAAAATGCTGAAATTCGCCACCGATGGAATCGTGAGCTTCTCCAACGTTCCGCTTCAGCTCGCATTGAACCTGGGGTTTCTCTTTTCCGCGCTCTCCTTTCTCACCGGAATCTCCGCGGTCGCGCTGAAGTGGATGGGCTACACCATTCCCGGCTGGACGTCGCAAGTGCTCATCCTGTCGTTTTTCTTTGGCGTGCAGCTGCTCGTCACCGGCATGATGGGCGAATACGTCGGGCGCATCTACGAGGAAGTCAAGCACCGCCCTCTCTATATCGTGCGTGAGATGCACGGCCTTGCCTCGGACACGCGCGCGCTCCGGCGTGCAGTCCTGCCCGCCGATCTGGACGAGTGGCGCCGCCCCCCCATCGGCATGCGCGCACCGGCCGGCATCGATGAGATTGGCAGCCTGGTTTAAGTGTCCGAACAGGTTTGAGCGTCAGCCTCGGCGGGGTGTCGCAGCCACGGTCCGGCGAAAGAAGCGAGCAGCAGGATGAGTCCCAGCGACGGCCACAGGTGCAGTCCGCGCACCCGCAGCACCAGCAGGGCGATGGCCAGCACGATCGAGACCGCGAACGGCGCGCGCTTCGCGACGAAGGCGGCGACAGGCAGCATGATAGGAAGCAAGGCCGCATCGTACGACAGGGAAACTCCCCATCGCCGCGCCGACGCGACCAGGAGGACGCCCATTACGACGGCAGCGGCAGTGAAGGCCGTGACACAAGGCATCGACGGCACCGGCCTGCGAATGAGGAGCAGCACCGCTCCTGGTAGCGCGCACACCTCTCCGTGCACGCGCGAGGCGATTGGGAGCACCCCACCCGGCAACCATGGCGGGCCTCCCGCGACGAGCGCCCGCAGCGCCCACAGTCCCAGCACCATCTGAGGAAAGGTGCCCGGGCTCAATCGCGAAGCCAACACCGCCGGCGCGCGTGCCCACAGGATCAGCGACAGCACAGCGAGGGCCAGGACGAGCGCGTTTGCCACCTGGCCCTCGCGGGGCCCGGCCACCCGCTGCATCACCTGCGACGCAAGAATGGCGGCCACTGGCGCCAGCATCAAGCACGCGGTGGGCGCCATTGGCTGGTCGAGGAATTCAATGCTTCCCAGCATCCAGCAAAGCCAGCCGGCGTTCAGTATCGCGAGCGCCAGGATCGGCGCCGGAAGCGGAAGATCATCGCGCGCCATCTTGCGGAGAAAATCGAACAGTATCCAGATTGCACCACCCACAAAAAGAAGCAGTGTGGGCACGGCTCCGGTGTTGTAGCTGGTGTACGGCGGCATGATCACCGCGAGCGTGACGACGAAGTACGCGGCCTGCAGCGCGGCGATGCCGTACACCGCGCCTCCGCGCGAGCCATTGCCGTCCGATCCGTTCGAGACCACCCGCCGATACAGGACCACCTGCGCCGCGATAAGCAAAAATATTGCCAGGGGAATCGGAAGAGAGAGCGTCGCGCGCAGGCCAGCAAGCTGATAGGCCAGCTCGTTCTTTGAGTAGGTCAGGCTCAATGCCTCATAGACGTTGAGTACAGTGTTACGGGGCCACAGCCAGGGGTGCTCGCGGCGGATGCGGGACACCTCGTCGGCCAGCAGGCGGTCGTATTTCGCAGGCCACCTGGGGTCGCTGCCGCTCAGCCCATGCGCCCTGGCGAGGCGGAACCCGTCGTCGTCGTCGAAGCGAATTCCATAGGGATTGGGATGCCCTCCGAAGCCGATGTACATCATGTGGTGGAAGGGACGTGGGGGGCGCAGCTGTCCGTAGGCGTGGTAAGATTTCACGGCAAGCGGCGCCAGCACGGCGGCCTGCGTGACGAGAGCCCCGACGGCGAACGGCGCGACGGCCCTCCAATTCCAGCGCCAACGCACCAGGACGACCGCGACGCCAAACAGGGCCATTAGAGCGAATGTTGGCCGCACCAGAGAGGCGAACCCGACCAGAGCTCCATACGCGACGCCCTTCCAGATTGCGCCCCGGCCGTTCCCGTCAGGATTTGATACGGCGCACAGCAGTGCAAGGTGCCACAGAGAAAGCGTTGCCGTCCAGAAGAAATAATACGGGTGCGCCCCGGCGAGCTCCGCGATGGGAACGTAGCCGGAATACAGCCCGGCGCACAGCAGCCCGAATCCGTCCCCGCGCACCTGCCTGCCGAGCCAGAACATCAGCAGGATGTTTAAAGTTTCC
>Ga0194121_10004517_pt1 | contig 20128 bp, 21 predicted proteins | sample TA2MahCa50mmetaG_FD_148609 | JGI IMG/M metagenome (GOLD analysis project Ga0194121, IMG submission 148609) | Freshwater microbial communities from Lake Tanganyika, Tanzania - TA2015020 Mahale Deep Cast 50m | ecosystem: Environmental > Aquatic > Freshwater > Lake | place: Tanzania: Lake...
CAGCGTGATAGTCGACCCGCTGACGATCTATGTTCCTGACCTTCAGTCACCAGCCGACGCTGCCTCACTTCCGCTCGACCGCAAGACCGTCATAGTGGGTTATGTCGACCAAGGTGGAAAGTTGCAGCTGGGCCCTGCCAAGTTCGTTTGGCCCGTCGCTTGCCCCTAATCGTCGCTGCAGTATAGGTATGCAACAGGGACTTGCTCTGGCCCGCCCACTTTGCCCCCGGGTGGTCACATTGAGGGACCCCGCCTCGTTCTTTCAAATCCAAGTGTAAGGGGTGCGCGGATGGAACCAGATTGAAAAGCGGGGGGGTGCCCCGGGGGTGGGCTCTCAGGTAGCTGGAAAACGCGACATGGAGAGCGTAGGAAAGACAAAGGCCCAGTTGACGGAACGTCCGTTCTCGGAAGTCCCCGCAGCCCGGTCCCGCCACCTCTGCTGCCCCCTCCGCCCCCGTGATCACGATGCCGATTTTCTTGATCACGATGGTCCGATCCTGGTGATCACGATGCGCCGATCTGGCTGGTCACCATGGCCCGACGCGCGCACGCCTCGTGAGCCCCGACGACGCGGAACTCCGCGCCCACAACCTCGCCGGGCTCGCGGACTGCCTGCTCGGCGCGACGGTGGAAGATCCGCCCGCCGACAGCATCCGAGCCGCGCTCGTCGTGTTGCGTGAGGGGTTGCGCGAACTCGCGGCGCGCGTGCTGATCGTGTCGCGCGCCCCGAGCAGCTATCACCTCGGCGCCGAGGGGGTGCGCTGATGGCCGCGCGGAATCAGCCGCCGCCACTCCGCGCGCTCAACAAGGATCTGGGCGGCGTGCGGGGCAACCCGAGCTTTGCCGAGGTCGCTGCGAAAGCCGCGACGCTCGCGCCGGTGTTGAACCGATGACGCCGGCGGTGGAGACGGTCATGAGGCGCATGCTGCTCGGAGTCGTGCTGCTGTTCACCGTCGCGATCGGAGTGCCGCCGGCGAGCGGCGCGTCGACCGACGACGCGATCCGCATCGGCGTGCTCTCGGTGCCGGCCGCGAGCGGCTGGCCGGTGTATGTCCTGCTCGAGCGGGGGACGGGCATCCAGGCGAGGTGCCGCATCACCGTACGGACGGTGCAGTTCGAGGATCCGCGACTCCTCGTGCGGTCGCTGGCCAGCGGCGCCGTGCACGCGCTGGCGCCAGTGCTCACGGAGCACCTCGTGAACGATCCGGGGATCCACGGCAAGGTGTCGGTGGTCGCGTCGATGGTCGACAAGCTACCCTACTACGTGATGGTGGACCCCAAGTCGGGGACGGTTCCCCCTGAAGGACGCGTTGCGAGGGCAGACGATCGGCATGTCGGGATACTTCAGCGGCATCGACAGCGTCTTCCGTGACCATCTCGCCCGCGCTGGTTTGAAGAAGGAGAGCGACTACACGGTGCGCGACTTCCTCGGCGGGAGCTGGCGGCGTACGCAAGCGCTCGAGATGGGCTCCGTCGCGGCGGTGTTCGTGGCAGCGGAAGACGCGCGGCTGCTCGAGGACCGCGGGTTCCATCGGGTGGACGCGCCCTTCGTCGAGGACGTGATCGCGGTGACGTCGTTCAACCAGCAGTGGAGTGCCGGCATCCGGCGCGCCGACGCACGCCGGTTCCTGGACGCGACCTTCGAGTCGATCCGGTGGCTGAAGACGCCGGCCAATCGGGCCGAAGCCGTCGGGATTCTCCAGACCAGGCTCGGCAAGTCACGCGCCGTCGTGGAGCGTGCCTACGACGATTACGTCGGTCGCGACGTCTTCGCCGAGCACGGGGAGTTTCGACGCGACCGACCGAAGGCGATCAGCCCCCTGGTGGACGAGCAGCTGCGGCGGGAGGCGGCGGGCAGCTGTCGTCGCTGAGCGCGAGACCGGTCACGCCCGTCGCGCGTGGCGCTCGATCATCCTCCGCGCGACGGGGACGAGCGGTTCCGGCAGGGCGCCGGCGTCGAACACGCCGACGCCCTGTCCTTCCCCGAGACGATGCGTCGCCCACACCGCGGTCACATCCGCCTCGAACACGAAGAGTTCGCGCTTGCGTCCGTAGAAGTCGCGATACTCGCTCGAGCTCCACAGGGGCACGAAGTCGACGCCTGCGAGGCCGAGCTCCTCCGTGATCTCGCGCCCGATCGCCACGCGCGGCGTTTCTCCCGGCTCTGTGGTGCCGCCGAACAAGCTCCAGTGGCCTGGCCAGGGGATGTGGGAAACGTCGTCGCGATGCTGGAGCGCGTAGCGGCCGCCGACCGTGAGAACCGCGACCGCGATCGCGCGCAGGGGCTCGCTCACGCGACGATGATACCCGGCGGCGGACGGAGGCTAGTTCTCGCGGGTGACGCGGCGCGGATCGATCGGACGGCCGTCGACGAGGACTTCGTAGTGCAGGTGGGGCGCCGTGCTGCGCCCCGTGTTGCCGGACAGCCCGATGAGCTGGCCGCGCTCGACGCGCTGACCGCGCGAGACGGCCACTTTCTGCAGGTGGCCGTAGCGGCTCTCGATGCCGGCGCCGTGATCGATGACCACGCTCTCGCCGTAACCCACCGCGGTGCCCGCGAAGCGGACGACACCGCCCTGGGTGGCCTGCACGGGCGTGCCGGGCCCGGCGGCGAGATCGATGCCGGCGTGGAACTCCGGCCTTCCGGTCCACGGCGACAGGCGCGGGCCGTAGCCCGAGTTGATCCCGGAGCGCAGCGGGAGACGCTGCGGCAGCGCCGCGAGCACACCGCCCGCCTCGCGCGCCATCTGCCCGAGCGTCCGCAGGCGCCGGCTCTCCTCGCGCACGTGCGCGAGCAGCACGTCGATCTCGTCGAGCGTCTTGCCGCCTTTCGGGATCGCGAGCGCGGGCCCGCCCACGCCGGCGGCGCCACGCGGCTGGCCGCCGAGCGGCTTCAAGACCGCGGCGTGAAGGCTGTCCCACGTGCCCATCTCCTCGCGCACCTCCGCGAGACGGCGGCGCAGCGGCGCCAGCACGCGCGCGTTCTCCTCGAGGATGCCGTTGGTGGCGACGAGCGTGGCGTGATGGCGATAGAGGCTCGCGTAGTGGACGAGCGCGGCCACGTTCGCGATGGAGCCGATGACGGCCACGACGAGCAGCAGCTTCGCCACGCCGCGCGGCAGCGAGATCCAGCGAATGAATCGCCCGTCGCCCCGGACGACGAGCACATTGAGCACCGTCCGGTCCAGCTGCGCTCACCTCCCGTCTGCGAGTCGATGGCTCGCGAGGAGGAAGGCAAGAGCAGGGCCACATCGCCTCCCTCACGTAAGTGTTTATCGGCTCAGGCGGGACGCCGTTCAGTGGGAAAGGGTTTCCGCCCTGGGGAGCGGTGAGAAATCGTCCGCTCTCTCGTGATAGCGTCCGCGCCATGAAAGCCGTGGGCCTCTACCGCTACCTCCCGATCGATCACCCGGAAGCGCTCCTCGATCTCGACGTCCCCGCGCCCACCGCGGCGGGACACGACCTCCTCGTCGAGGTGAAGGCGATCGCCGTCAACCCGGTCGACTACAAGATGCGGGCGCCGAAGGATCAGGTGGAGACGACGCCCCGCATCCTGGGCTGGGACGTCGCCGGCGTCGTGCGGGCCGCCGGCGGAGACGTCACGTTGTTCAAGCCGGGCGACGCCGTCCACTACGCCGGCGCGCGGATGCGGCAAGGCGCCAACAGCGAGCTGCACCTCGTCGACGAGCGCATCGTGGGACGCAAGCCGACCACGCTGAGCTTCGCCGAGGCGGCGGCGCTGCCGCTCACCACGCTCACCGCGTGGGAAGGCATGTTCGAGCGCATCGGCATCTCGAAGGCGGGCGCGCACGCGGGCCGGTCCGTGCTCGTCATCGGCGGCGCCGGCGGCGTGGGCTCGATCGCGATCCAGCTCGCGAAGCAGCTCGCGCGGCTCACGGTGATCGCGACGGCGTCACGGCCGGAGTCCACGGCATGGGTGCGCGACCTCGGCGCGGATCACGTGGTCGATCACACGCAGCCGCTCGCTCCGCAGCTCGCGGCGCTCGGCACCGCGGAGATGGACTACGTGCTGTGTCTCAGCGCCATCGAGCCGTACGTCGCGCAGTTCCCGGCCATCGTCGCGCCGCAGGGCAAGATCTGCGCGATCGTCGGCACGTCGAAGCCGCTCGACCTCGGCCCGCTGATGGCGAAGAGCGCGACGTTCGCGTGGGAGCTGATGTTCACGCGCCCGGCGTATCACACGGCGGACATGATCGCGCAGCACGCGATCCTCGACGAAGCGGCGGCGCTCGTCGAGAAGGGCGTCCTCCGCACGACGATGACGGCGAATCTCGGCCGGATCGACGCCGCGAATCTCAAGCGCGCGCACGCGCTGCTCGAGGGCGGGCGGGTGATCGGCAAGCTCGTGCTCGAAGGGTTCTGAGCGGGTATATAGTGGCGCGCACCTCGTGAAGATCACGGGCATCGAGACCTTCGTCGTCGACGCCGGCTGGCGGCCCTGGCAGTTCGTCGCCGTGCGGACCGACGCCGGCATCACGGGCTACGGCGAGTGCTCGGACGGACGCAATCCGTACGGCGTCGTCGCGACCGTCGGCGACTTCTCCGCCATCCTCCTCGGCAAGGATCCGCGCCCCGTCGAGATGCGCTACCAGGACATGTACCGGATGGCGCGGCAGAGCGCGGGCGGCATCGCGGCCAAGGCCATCGCCGGCATCGAGCTCGCGTTGTGGGACATCAAGGCGAAGGCGCTCGGCGTGCCGGTGTACGAGCTCTTCGGCGGCCCCGTCCGGGAGCGGCAGCAAGTGTATTGGTCGCACTGCGGGACGTCCCGCGCGCGCAGCTACCAGCTCATCGGCGTGGATCCGCTCCGCACCATGGACGACATCGCGCGGCTCGGCGAGGAAGTGGTGCGCCGCGGCTTCCGCGCGCTGAAGACCAACATCGTCTATCCCGGCGATCCCGCGCGCGTGTACTTCGCCGGCTTCGGCGGCGGTCCGGGCACGACCGACCAGAACGTCACGTCCGAGATGGTGGACCACATCGCGACGCTGCTCGGGACGTTCCGCAAGGCGGTGGGTCCGCACGTCGGCCTCGCGCTCGACCTGAACTTCAACTTCAAGGCCGAGGCGGCGCGGCGCATCTGCAAGGCCCTCGAGCCGCTCGGAATGATGTGGGTCGAAGTCGACATGTACGACGAGCGCGCGCTCCGCGAGGTGAAGGACGCGACGTCGATCTCGATCTGCTCCGGCGAGAACCTGTACGGCCTGCGCGAGTACCGGCCGTACTTCGAGGCGCGCGCGATGGACGTCGTGATGATCGACGTCCCGTGGAACGGCTTCGCGCGCTCGCGCGCGGTGGCGGAGCTGGCCGAGAGCTACCAGCTCAACGTCGCGCCGCACAACTACTACAGCCACCTCTCCACGCTGCACTCCGCGCACCTCTGCGCGACCGTGCCGAACGTGCGGATCATGGAGATCGACATCGACGACGTGCCGTGGAAGGACGAGCTCGTCGATCGTCCCCCGGTGATCGAGCAGGGCGAGCTCGTGATCCCCACGCGGCCCGGGTGGGGCGCCGACCTCAACGAGGCGGTCGCGCGCAAGCACGTCTGGGAGCCGGGCCGTCCGCCCGGCTACACACCCCTCGGCCGCTGACCGTGGCGGCTGCCGACCGCCCGCCGTTTCGCGCGGATCACGTCGGCAGCCTTCTGCGCCCGGGGGCACTGAAAGCGCTCCGCGACGACGTTGCGGCGGGCCGCGCGACCGCCGGCGCGCTGCGCGCGGCGGAGGACGCGGCGATTCGCGACGTCGTCGCGCTCCAGGAGTCCGTCGGGCTCCAGGGCATCACCGACGGCGAGCTGCGGCGCACGTCCTGGCACATGGACTTCCTCACGCAGCTCGGCGGGCTGACGAGCGAAGGCAAGGCGATCCCGGTCACGTTCCGCGGCCGCGACGGCGAGGTGAGCTTCACGCGCCCCGACCTCGCCATCACCGCGCGGGTAAGCCGCCCGCGGCCGATCTTCGTCGAGCCGTTCGCGTTCCTCGCGTCGGTCGTCTCGCGTACGCCGAAGCTGACGATGCCGTCGCCGTCCATGCTCTACACGCAGGTCGGCCGCGCGAACATCGACCGCGCGGTGTATCCGGATCTCGACGCCTTTGCCGAAGACACCGCCGCCGCCTATCGCGCGGAGATCGCCGACCTCTACGCCGCGGGCTGCCGCTACCTGCAGCTCGACGACGTCAGCCTCGCGTATCTCTGCGACGAGAGCCTGCGCGAGCAGAACCGGGCGATGGGCGACGATCCGGACGCCCAGCTCCGGCTGTCCGTGACGATGATCCGCGGCGTGCTCCGAGACAAGCCGAAGGACCTCGCGGTCTGCACGCACCTCTGCCGCGGCAACTTCCGCTCGAGCTGGCGGGCGCAGGGCGGCTACGAGCGCGTGGCGGAGACGATCTTCAGCGAGCTGCCGTACGACGGCTTCTTCCTCGAGTTCGACGACGCGCGCTCCGGCGACTTCTCGCCCCTGCGCTTCGTGCCGAAGCAGATCCGCGTCGTGCTCGGCCTCGTGACGTCCAAGGCCGGCACGCTGGAGTCGAAGGACGACCTCAAGCGCCGGCTCGACGAGGCCGCGAAGTACGTGCCGCTCGAGCAGATGTGCGTGAGCCCGCAATGCGGGTTCTCGTCGACCGTCGAGGGCAACGTGCTCACGGTCGATGAGCAGCAAGCGAAGCTCGCGCTCTGCGTGGAGCTCGCGCACGAGGTCTGGGGCTGAGAGCCGAGCTCCTCCGGCGCGCCGCCGAGCTGGTGCCGACGCTCAAGGAGCGTGCGGCGCGGACCGAGCAGCTCCGGCAGATCCCGGAGGAGACGGTGAAGGATCTGATCGCCTCCGGCCTCATCCGCATCGGCAACCCGCTCCGCTACGGCGGCCTCGACGCCGACCTCGACACCATCCACGAGGTCGGCTTCGAGCTCGGACGCGGGTGTGGCGCGACCGCGTGGTGCTATTCGCTCTGGGCGACGCACAATTGGTGGCTCGGCCACTTTCCCGAGCGGGCCCAGGAGGAGTTCTTCGCGACGGGACCGGACACGCTCTTCTCGAGCGGGCTCGATCCGACGCGCGGAACGGCGACGTCGGTCCCCGGCGGGTTTCGCGTGGCGGGGCGCTGGAGCTTTTCGAGCGGCTGCGACGCGGCCACGTGGACGATGGTGGCGACCACGCCGAGCGCGATGCTCTGGCTGCTGCTGCCGCGCGAGGACTACGAGATCGTCGACACGTGGTTCGCCTCGGGGCTGCGAGGCAGCGGCAGCAAGGACGTGCTCGTGAAGGACGTCTTCGTCCCCGCGCACCGGGCGGTTCTTCCGGATCGGTCGGGCGACGGTGATTGGACGGGCTGGGACCTGCACCGCCGCCCGAGCTATCGCCCGCCGCTCCGCTGCCTGACGGGATGGGATCTCGCGGCGCCCATCGTCGGCATGGCCCAGGGCGCGGTCGAAGAGTTCGCCGCGCGTCTTCGTGGTACGACGGGCGCCGGACGCACGGCGCAGTCGGTGCCGCTGCAGCTCCGCGTCGCGGAGGCCTCGGCCGAGATCGACGCGGCGCGCGCGCTCCAGCGCGCCGACATCCGCGAGATCCTCGACAAGGCCGCGCGCGAGGAGCCGTTCACGGAGGTCGATCGCGCGCGATACAAGCGCGACAAGGCGTTCGTCGTGAAGCTCTGCGTGCAGGCCGTCAACCGGCTATTCGAGGCGAGCGGCGCGCGCGGCATCCTCGAGGCGGAGCCGCTCCAGCGCTTCCATCGCGACGTGCACGCGGCATCGCACCACGCCGCCCTCGGGTGGGATGCGTCCGCGGAGACGTTCGGCCGTCTGGCACTGGGAGGGTCGCCATGAAGAGATTCTGGAGCCCCGTCGTTCTCCTCGCCGTCCTCGTCGGGCTGTCGAGTCCGGCGGCCCTCGCACAAGGCCAGCCCGAGGGCCAGCTCACGGTCGCGTTCGACGCCGCGATCGCGCCGACGTGGTTCGATCCTGCCGAGACGCCCGGGGTCGGCACGCCGTTCGTCTTCCTCTATGCGATGCACGACGCGCTGATGAAGCCGCTGCCCGGCAACGACATGGCGCCGTGTCTCGCGGAGTCGTCCACCGAGAGCCCGGACGGGCTCGTCTACGAGTTCAGGCTGCGCCGCGGCCTCAAGTTCCACAACGGCGATGCGTTCACCGCCGACGACGTGAAGTTCAGCTTCCACCGCTATCGCGGCGTCTCGGCGAAGCTTCTGCACGAGCGCGTGAAGTCGGTCGACGTCCTCGATCCGCAGCGCATCCGGTTCGTGCTCCACAAGCCGTGGCCGGACTTCCTCGTGTTCTACGCGACCCCCGCCACCGGCGCCGCGTGGGTGGTGCCGAAGAGGTACATCGAGAAGGTCGGGGAGGACGGCTTCAAGAAGCAGCCGGTCGGGCTGGGGCCGTACCGCTTCGTCAGCATGGTGCCGGGACAGGAGCTCGTGCTCGAGGCGAACGAGCAATACTGGCGCAAGAAGCCGTCGATCAAGCGCGTCGTGATCAAGGGCGTGCCGGACCGCACCACGCGGCTCGCGATGCTGAAGACCGGCGAGGCGGACATCGGCTATCTGATGGTGGGCGTCGAGGCCGCGACGATCAAGAACGACCCGAAGCTGCGCCTGGCGAAGACGATCTCGCCCGCGGCGTGGTGGGTGGAGTTCCCGGAGCAGTGGAATCCGAAGTCGCCGTGGCACGACCGGCGCGTGCGGCTCGCGGCCAGCATGGCGATCGATCGCGCGGGGATCAACGAAGCCGAGCGGCTCGGCTTCTCCCGCCTGACCGGCTCGATCATCCCGAGCATGATGGACTTCGCGCTCAAGGTCGATCCGCATCCGTACGATCCCACGCACGCCAAGCGCTTGCTGGCCGAGGCGGGATACGCCAACGGCTTCGACGCGGGCGAGCTGACGCCGCTGCCTCCGTTCGTCACGATGGGCGAAGCCGTCGCCAACGACCTCGCGAAGGTGGGCATCCGCACGCGTGTCCGCGGCATGGAGCGGGCGACGTTCATGGAGGCGTGGCGCGCGAAGAAGCTCGGCGGCGTGGTCGTCACCGTGACGGCGGCGCCGGGCAATGCCGCGACGCGCATCGAATCGTTCACGATCACCGGGGCGCCGTTCGCGGCCGGCGGATATCCGGACATCGACGACCTATTCCGCCAGCAGGCGCAGGAGCGCGACCGGAAGAAGCGCGAAGGCCTGCTCCACCAGATCCAGCGCCTGATGGCCGAGCGGATCATGTACACGGGCATCTTCGAGCCGGCGACGCTGCACGGCGTCGGCCCGCGCGTCGAAGAGCCGGCGATCGGCCTGAACGCGCAGCTCTACTTCGCGGCGCCGTACGAGGACATCCGTCTGAAGAAACCCTGACCATCACGAGGACCGCCATGCCAAAGAAACAGATCATCCAGGCCGAGCTGGCGAACGCGAATCCCAACCTGTCGCCCGCGACGCGCTTCGGGAACCTCGTGTTCGTCGCGGGCCAGACCGGACGGCACCCGAAGACCGGCGAGCTTGGCAAGGACGTCCGCGAGCAGACGCGCAACGTCCTCGAGCGCATCAAGGTGGTCCTCGCCGCGGCGGGCACGTCGCTCGACAACGTGCTGACCGTCACCACGCACCTGACGAACGTCGCGAATCTCGCGGCGTACAACGAGGAATACGGCACGTACTTCCCGACGAACAAGCCGGCGCGAACCACGGTGACCGTGGCGGCGCTCAACGCGCCCGAGCTCCTCGTGGAGATCACCGTCACCGCGTGCATCCCGGACTGAGCGGCATGCTGCGCCCACGGCGACTCCTGGCGCGGCTGGCTCGCGCCTTCCGGCGAGCCGACCGGACGAAGTTCGTCAACGACCTCATCGATTCCGTGCCGCTGGCGCTCTCGGTGCGCGGCATCGACGGGCGCTACACGCTGGTGAACCGCAAGTGGGAGCAGTACTACGGCATCACGCGGCAGCGGGCCGTCGGCGCGGTCGCGCGCGAGGTGCTGGGCATCACGCCGGAAGAGGCGGCGCCCCGCGAGGCGCTGGACCGCGCCGCGCTCGAGCGCGGCCCCGACAACCCGCTCGAGACGCCGGACTTCCGGTATCGCGGCCGGCGCTACGCGTCGCGGCGGACGGCCATGACCGACGCGCGCGGCCGCCCGATCGGCGTCGTGGTCGCGACCGTGGACGTGACCGAGCAGCGCGCCGTCGAGGAGGCGCTCGCCACCGAGCAGCGGCGGCTCGGGCTCGTCGTGCGCGCCGCGAAAGCCGGCATCGTCGACTGGGACGGCACGACCCGGACCGCGTATTACTCGTCCCGCCTCAAGGAGCTTCTCGGCTATCCGGGCGACGCGGACACGTCCGGCTGGCCCGACTACTTCGACATGGTCCATCCCGACGACAAGACGCGCGTGCACGGCGCCTTCCGCGCCCACGTGCTCGCGCGCGACGGCCGGGAGTTCCACGAGCCGATCGAATACCGCCTGCGCCGCGCCGACGGCTCGTACGTGTGGGTGCAGGGCATGGGCGTGTCGGTCCGTGACGAGCAGGGCTTCGCGACGCGCTTCATCGCGTCGATCACGGACATCACGGAGCGGCGCGCGCAGGAGGAAGCGCTGCGCGAGAGCGTGCGCCTGCGCGAGGAGGTCGATCGCATCTCCCGCCACGACCTGAAGACGCCGCTCAACACCGTCATCGCGGTGTCGCGCCTGCTGCGCGAGGAGCGCACGCCGAGCGCGGAGGATGCGGAGCTCCTCAGCATGGTCGAGCGCGCGGGGTATCGCCTCCTGAACATGGTCAATCTCTCGCTCGATCTGTTCAAGATGGAGCAGGAGACGTACACCCTGCATCCTCAGACAATCGACCTCGCCCGCGTCGTCGACAGCGTCGTGGCGGACCTCGAGCGCCACGCGGCGTCCAAGGACGTCACCGTGCGTGTCGAGGGCGGCGCGGGTGCCCTCGCGCTGGGTGAAGAGCTCCTCTGCTACTCGATCCTCGCCAACCTCCTGAAGAATGCCGTCGAAGCGTCCCCCGACGGCGGCGTCGTCACCGTCTCGATGGACGACGGCGCGCAAGTCCGACGGCACGGGCCTCGGCACCTACTCGGCGCGGCTGATGGCCCGCGTGCAGCACGGCGAGCTCGCCATGGAAACGTCCGATCTCGAGGGGACCACGTTGACGCTGCTGTTGCCGCGCGCGCCGGATACCGCCACCGCGACCGTTGCGTCGACGAGCGCCGACCAGGCCGTCGTCGACATGCCGGATCACGAGCTGCCGTCGATGCGCGTGCTGATCTACAACCGCCTCGTCCTGCGCCGCTACCTCGCGAGTCCGGCGCTGCCCGTGGACACCGCGGTCAACGGCCGCGAGGCCCTGGCGGTGGCGAGCGCGAGCCCGCCCGACGTCATCGTCATGGACCTCGACATGCCGGTCATGGGTGGCTTCGAGGCCGCGGCGACGCTGCGCCGCGAGGCGAGCGGACGACGGGAACCGGTGTTGATCGCGCTGTCGTCCCACGACGACGACGACACGCGGCGGCGCGCGCTCGCGGCCGGGTTCGACGCGTACCTGACGAAGCCGATCGTGCGCGCGACGCTCCGACGCGCGCTGGCGGAGAGCCTGCGATCGGGCGGCGTCGTGCCGCCACCGACCGCCACCGGTGATGGGATGCCCGGGCCCCAGGACCCGGTCGTCATCGACCCCGATCTGATCGACGCGGTCTCCACCTTCTTCGCGTCTCGTCGCGAGGCGGTCGACGCGATGGTACGGGCGATCGACGCGGGGGCTCGAAGCGATCTGCGCCGGCTCGCCCACCGTCTGGTGGGAAGCTTCAGCCTCTACGGATTCCGCGGGGCCGCGGAGCAGAGTCGCCGCATCGAGCGGGGCGCGGAGGGCGATGGTGTCGACGGGCTGCCGGCCCTCGCCGACGCGCTCCGGCGGCACCTCGAGACCGTCGAGGTCATCTGCGGCGGCAAAGCCCTGCCTCAGCGCCAGAGCTGAGCGGACGCGAGCCTCGCCCCTTCGGCCATCGCGCGGAACTTCGTCCACGCGATCTCCGGCTCCACCTGCGCGACCGAGCGCGCGAACGTGGCGAAGCCGCAGTCGGTGCCGGCGATGACGCGCTCGCGCCCGACGACCTCCGCGTAGCGGACGAGGCGCTGCGCGACCAGCTCCGGATGCTCGATGAAGTTCGTCGTCGAGTCGAGCACGCCGGGGATGATGACCTTGTCGTCGGGCAGCTTCACCTCGCGGAACACGATCCACTCGTGCTCGTGCCGCGGGTTCGCGCCTTCGAACGAGAGCGCCTGCGGCCGCGCCTTCAGCGCGACGGCGATGATCTCGCGCAGCGGGATGTCGCGGTGGTGCGGACCCTCGTAGTTGCCCCAGCAGAGGTGCAGCCGCATGCGGTCGGGCGGAATGTCGCGCAGCGCGTGGTTCAGCGCTTCGACGTTCGCCGCGGCGATCTTCACGAACTCCGCGTTGCTCAGGTCGGGGAACGCGAGGTGGCGGCCCATCGCGAGGTCCGGGCAGTCGACCTGCAGGAGGAAGCCCCCGCGATGGATCGCGTCGTACTCCTCTTTCATGACGTCGACGAGCCGCGCGAGGTAGGCGTCGCGGCTCGGATAGTGCGTGTTCGGCAGGAAGTGCGCGATGACGCCGGGGGAGGCCGCGGTCATGAACGCGTCGGCGGGCATGACCCCCTCCAGCGCCGCGCGGAAGTTGCCGACGTCCTTCTGCACGGCCGTCCGATCCTTCCACTCGATCGGCCCGTTGCACGCGGGCCGCGCGACTGTCGAGCGCCGCTCCGAGCGCGCCGCCGCCTCCGGGAAATCGGCCCAGTCCGCGCGCCGCGGCTGGGCACTCTGCCCGTCGAAGCCCGTGAGGCGATGCCGGACGTACGTGGAGTAGCCGACCTTGCCCTGCTCGCCGTCGTTGACGATGTCGATCCCCGCCTCGACCTGCTTCCCGACGATCTCCGCGACCGCGCGCCGCACCCGCGCGTCGAACGCGCCGGCGTCGACGCCCGTGCCCGTGTCGAGCGCCTCGAGGAGCGCGGTGAGGTCGGCGGGACGTGGCAGGCTGCCGGTGTGGGTCGTGAGGATGCGCTCGGTGCTGTGCTTCATCGCCGGCTCCTCTCTTTCGCGGGCGAAGAATACTCCGGGCTGGACCACTCTGCTATGATCCGGGCACGATGCCGCCGCGTCTTCCCGAGCTCGTCGGGCGCCTCATGATCGATCCGGAGTTCCTGGCCGAGCTCCAGCGCGCGCCCGAGTCGGTCCTGACCCAGTACGAGCTGACCGACGAGGAGCGCGCGGCCGTCCGCCAGGCGGTGGAGCGCCTGGGTGACACCCCGCCCAACCGGCGGGCGCATGCGCTGCGGACCGTGCTGCTCAAGCGGGTCGCAACGTGATGCGCGTCTAGGCGTCCTGTGGCAAACGACGTCACGGAGTTCCTGCGGGACGTCCGGATCTTCCAGGCGTTCTCCGATGCCGATCGCGAGGCCGTCGGCCGCGCGCTGCGCGAGCGCACCGTCAAGAAGGGGCAGGTCCTGCTGCGCGAGGGCGACCCCGGCGAGGAGATGTTCGTGGTGCGGCGCGGGACCGTCGTCGTCTCGAAGGCCGTCACCGGACCGATGGAGCAGGTGCTCGCGCGGATGGGCCCCGGCGACTTCTTCGGCGAGATGAGCCTCTTCGACCGCGAGCCGCGCTCCGCGACGATCCAGGCGGAGCCGGACGCCGACGTGCAGGTCCTCGTGCTCGACCGCGCCAGCCTCGAGACGCTGATCGAAGCGAACCCGCGCGCCGCCGCCGCGTTCTTCCATGCGCTCGTCCAGGTCTTCATCGAGCGTCTGCGCGCGTCCACGGACCTCGTGGCCGAGGTCACGCGCTGGGGGCTGGAGGCGACCGGGCTCGACGTCGACAGCCGATGAGGGAAAAGGCCGCTCCCCGCCGCGCGAAGCTCGAGCTGCTCGTCCGCAAGTCCGGCGCGGACGGCTCCGAAGGGTTCGAGGTCAAGGAAGTCCGGAGCGCGCTTGCCTTCGTGCAGCTGCGTCCCCAGCGCGTGGAGCCGCACGCCTACGAGCTCGCCGAGGTGGAGTCGCGCGTCAGCGACCAGGCGAGCTTCATCCTCAAGAACCGCGTGACCGATCGTTACCTGCTGCTGTCGGAGCCCGAGCGGTTCCTCTGGGAGCAGATGGACGGCAACACGTCGCTGCAGGACCTCGCCACGTCCTACGTGCTGCGGTACGGCGAGTTCGACTTCGAGATCATTCCCGCGCTGATCCGGAAGCTCCAGCGCGCGCAGCTCCTCGTCCTGACGCCGGCCTCGCGCCTGCGCAAGGCGCTCGCGCGCAACCGCGGGCGGCAGGTCGTGAAGGTCCTCGAGAACGTGCTGCTGGTGCTCGAGCGCGTGAACGTCTCGAGCCGGGCGGTGGACGGCTTCTTCCGGCGGCTGTACCGTTGGGGCGGGTTCCTCTTCTTCACCCGCATGGCGGTCGTGCTCTGCGTGCTGCTCGCGGGCGCCGGCATCGTCGCGGGCGTGAAGCTGTGGAACGAAGCGGAAGCGGTCGCGGCAGGCCTCGGGCGCAATCCGCTCCTCGCCCTCCTGTCGGTCAAGCTCCTCTTCCTCTTCACCGTCGCCGCGCACCAGCTCGTCCACGGCCTGGCCCTCGTGCACTACGGGCGGCGCGTGCGCGAGTTCGGCTTCACGTTCCTCCACGGCTTCGTGCCGACGTTCTACGTCGACGTCACCGACGTCTTCATGACGAGCCGCCGCGCGCGGGTCGTCACGGCGGTCTCCGGCACGCTCGTCCACCTCGTGCTCGGCTCGCTGTGGTTCCTCGTCGCCGTGAAGTCGTCGCCGGGGTTCGTGCAGGCGTTCGCCGCCGCGTCCGGGATGATCCAGTGGCAGGCGTTCGTGATCGCGCTGTATCCGTTCTGCTTCATCGAGATGGACGGTTACCACGTGCTGGTCGACGTGCTCGGCGTGCCGACGCTGAAGAGCGACGCCACGGGCTACGTCGCGGCGCTGATGCGCGGGCGGGCACCGTTTCCCGCCAACCGCGAGGAGTGGCTCTGGGTCGGGTACGTGGTGCTGTCAGTCGTGTCGATCGTCGGCTTCATCGCGTTCAACGTCTGGCTCGTCGTCCACGCGTCCTGACGGCTCCTCCACGCGTCCCGCCGCGATCAGGTCGGCGACGCCGGCCGTGATGATCGCCGCACCCGTCGCATCGCCCTCGTCACGGGCCAGCGCCGCCGCCTGAGCCTCGGGCGTCGCCGCCGCGAGGCGCACCTGCGCGCGTGCGCGGATCGGATCGGCGACGGCGCGCGCGATCTCCGCGAGCGCGGCCAGGGCGAGCTGCGCACGCGCGGCCGCGCCGCCTCCCGGCGCGCTGGCCGCGGCCAGACGCTCCGCGATCGCACGCGCGAGCGTCTCCGACACACGCACTTCGACGCCGTCGACCCGCGCGGGCTCCGCGCTGACGTTGCCGCACGCGAATCGCAGTGACGCGGTGACTTCACGGATCGAGTCCGCGAGCGCCGGCGCGCTCAACGCGGCGATCATGGCCACGAGTGCGTCGCGGACCGCCGCGCGCAGCGGCCGCGACGGCGCATCGGCACGGGGCGGTGGCGCGACGATCGCGCGCAGCGCGCCGTCGGCGTCGAGCACGAGGTGGTCCTCCAGCGGCGCGCCCAGCGCCCAGAGTGACGCGCGGACCTCGTCGCCGACGTCGTGGGTCCGCAGCGGCGCGTGGCGGCGTACACCGCTCCAGTCTTCGCGGTAGTACGCGCGCCCCTGCCACACGATCTTCTCCACGCGGCCGCGCCACTGGACGTACACCTCGTCGTCGAACGACGGGGTGAACGGCGCCGGCGCCCAGCCGAGCGCGCCGTCCGCGAAGCGCGCGAGCGGTGCGTCGCACGGCTCGGGACGGAAGCTTTCGAGGAGCGCGAGGAACAGCGCTTCGGTCGGGTAGGGGCCCGTGTAGGCGAGACGCGCCACGCCGCGCTCCCGCGCGAGGATCGCGAGCAGGTTGAGGATCGCCGTGCCGCCGCCGGCGGGAATCCGCGCGGGCTCGGCCACCGTCGGAATGATCTCGACGTGCGCCCAGTCGATCGCCGTGGCGACGGTGAGCGGTGTCGCGCCGTGCGAGATCCGATCGATCGTGCCCCACGGCGGCTCGACACCGGCGCGCGGCTCGATCGAAAGCCAGGAGCCGTCGGGAATGCGCACGGTCGCCGCGGTGAGGCTGCCGTCGGCGCGCCAGTCGAGTGTGGCGCTGGGCCGGCCGCGGCGATCGTGGAGCACGGCCCGGCGGGCGCCCACGGAGCGAATGATACACTTCCGACCACGACGCCCATGAGTGACAACGAAGTCGTCTGGTCCTCGGCGCTCGAGCTGGCCACGCGCATCCGCCAAAAAGAGATCTCGCCCGTCGAGGTCATGGCGGCGGTGCTCGCGCGGATCGAAGCCCTCAACCCGCGGCTGAACGCCTACTGTCTCCTTGCCGCCGACCAGGCGCGCAACGCCGCGCGCGACGCCGAGGTGGCGGTGATGAAAGGCGAGCCGCTCGGTCCGCTGCACGGCGTGCCGGTCTCCATCAAGGACGTCATCTTCACGCGCGGGTTGCGCACGACGGGCGGCTCGCGTCTGCTCGTCGACCTCGTGCCCGAGCACGACAGCGTGCCGGTCGGCCGGCTGAGGGCGGCGGGCGCGATCGTCATCGGCAAGACGACGACGTCCGAGCTCGGCCACAAGGGCGTCACCGACTCACCGCTCTTCGGCGTCACGCGCAACCCGTGGGACCTGACGCGCACGCCCGGCGGATCGAGTGGTGGCGCCGCCGCCGCGGTCGCCTCGGGGCTCGGGCCGATCGCGCTCGGCACCGACGGCGGCGGATCGGTACGTCTGCCGGCGTCGTTCTGCGGGCTCGTCGGGTTCAAGCCGTCGTACGGCCGCGTGCCCGACTATCCGACGTTCCCCGGCTGGGACCACGTCGGCCACGTGGGACCGCTCACGCGCACCGTCCGCGACGCGGCCGCCGTGCTCGACGTGATCGCGGGCAGCGACGATCGCGATCGCGTCTCGCTGCCGAGCGAGCCGGGGTCGTATCTCGAAGCGTGCGCGCGCGAGATCCGCGGCCTGCACGTGGCGTGGAGCGCGGGCCTCGGCTACGCCCGCGTCGACCCGGTCGTGCAGGCGCTCTGCGAGAACGCCGCGGCGGAGTTCGAGAACCTCGGCTGCCACGTCGAGGTCGTCAATCCGCTCTGGGACAACCTCGAAGAGCCCTTCGGCACGATGATCGCCGCGCAGATGTACGCGGCGTGGGGCGAGCAGGTGGCGGAGCGCGAGGCGGACGTCGATCCCACGTTCGCGAAGTTCGTCGCGCGCGGCGCGACCGTGACGACGCGTGAATATCTGCGCGCGCGGGCCCGCATGCACGAGTTCTGGCAGGAGGCGCTGGCGTTCCTCCAGCGGTTCGACCTGCTCCTGACGCCCACGGTCGCGGTGCTGCCGTTCGCCGCGGGCCAGAAGCCGCCGCGTGAGATCGAGGGCGAGCGCGTGTCGGTGCTGGGCTGGATGCCGTTCACCTATCCGTTCAACGTCACCGGGCAGCCCGCGGCGAGCGTGCCTGCGGGATGGAGCGCCGAGAACCTTCCGGTCGGCGTGCAGATCGTCGGACAGCGCCACGCCGACGCCACCGTCTTCGCCGCGTGCGCCGCGTTCGAAGCGGCGCTCCCCTGGAGTGATCGCCGTCCCGGTGTGTGAGACGCCGTGACCGACCGCGCGCGCTGGGCGCTCATCGCCGCCCTCCTCGCGGGAGCCCTCGCCGTCGTCATCTGGCTCGTGGTCACCGAGGCGCCGCTCGTCCACTTCGTCGTGCGGCTCTACCGCGACAAGTACTTCCTGCGCGACACCGTGGCCGCGTGGGGGTGGCTCGCGCCCGTCGTGTTCGTCCTGATCCAGGCGCTGCAGGTCATCATCTCGCCGGTCCCCGGCGAGATCACCGGTCCGGTCGGGGGTGCGCTCTTCGGCACCACGTGGGGCGTGATCTATTCGACCATCGGGCTCACGATCGGAACGATGGTGTGCTTCGCCATCGGCCGCAAGTGGGGCGAGCCGCTCGTGCGGCCGTGGCTCAGCGAGCACCACTGGGACCGGCTGAACTTCATCCTGGAAGCCGAGGGCGCGATCCTCTGCTTCATCCTCTACCTGATCCCGGGCTTTCCGAAGGACATCATCTCGTACCTGTTCGGCATCAGCCCGATGCCGTTCTGGGTCTTCGCGGTGGTGTCGACGGTCGCGCGCATCCCGGGCACGTGGATCGGGTCGTATTTCGGGGCCCACGTGGGCGAGCAGCAGTACCTGTACGCGATCGCGTTCTTCGCGGTCGTCGTGGCGGTCTGCCTGCCCGTGTACTACTACCGCGACCGGATCATCGCCCGCCTCCACAAGTCCGCGCCGGGGGCCATGCGGCCCCCCCGCGAGCGCCGCAAAAAGACTTGACCGGCCGCGGCGGCGCCCGGTAGATTGCCGGTACGCCATGACTCGACCGGCAAGCGCCCACGCGTCCTTCGGCTTCTTCTACTTCGCCGAGGTCTGCTCACGGCTCTGACCTGATCGAGGGGAGCCGCGGGCAGGCCGAACGCCCGCGGCGCCGGAACGACGACTGAGGCCGCGGGTTCGTTCCCGCGGCTTTTTCATTTCCACCGGTCGTCGAGGGAGACGGTCATGATCATCGTGCTGAAGTCGGGCTCCACGGACGCCCAGGTCGAGGACGTGTGCCGGCGCATCCGCGGGATGGGCTACACGCCGCACACGATTCGCGGCGAGCTCAGGACGGTGATCGGCGCCGTCGGCGACGACCGCGGCAAGGAGCGGCTGCGCTCCCTCGAGTCGCTGGAGATCGTCGAGGCCGTCACGCCGATCCTCAAGCCGTTCAAGCTGGCGAGCCTCGAGGTGCGGAGCGAGCCGACGCGCATCAGGGTCGGCGACGCGGAGATCGGCGGCAACAGGATCGCCGTGATGGCCGGGCCGTGCTCCGTCGAGTCGCGCGAGCAGGTGCTCGAGGTCGCCACGAAGGTGAAGGCCGCGGGTGCCTGCATTCTCCGCGGGGGCGCCTTCAAGCCGCGCACGTCGCCGTACGCGTTCCAGGGCCTCGAGGAAGAGGGCCTGAAGTACCTCGCGGAAGCGCGGCGTGAGACCGGCCTGCCGGTGATCACCGAGGTCATGGAGCCCGACAAGGTCGATCTCGTCGCCGAGCATTCCGACATCCTCCAGATCGGCGCGCGCAACGTGCAGAACTTCTCGCTGCTGCGGAAGGTCGGGCAGGCCGGCAAGCCGGTGCTCCTCAAGCGCGGGATGTCGACGTCGATCCAGGAGTGGCTGCTCTCGGCCGAGTACGTCCTCGCGGGCGGCAATCCGAACGTCATCCTCTGCGAGCGCGGCATCCGCACGTTCGAGACCGCGACGCGCTTCACGCTGGATCTGAACGCGGTGCCCGTGGTGAAGCGGCTCACGCACCTGCCGGTCGTCGTGGATCCGTCGCACGGCACGGGCCACTGGGAATACGTGGAGGCGATGGCGTGCGCGGGCATCGCGGCGGGCGCCGACGGTCTGATCATCGAGGTCCACCCGAAGCCGGAAGAGGCGCTCTCCGACGGCCCGCAGTCGCTCAAGCCGGAGAAGTTCGCCGCGCTGATGACGCGCGTTCGCAAGGTCGCGGCCGCCATGGACCGCGAGGTCTGATGCGCGGCAGGCGATGCCCACTGGCACTCGAGCGGAACGACGGCTTTGCCGGCGGTCCGCTCGCTGGGGGGATTGGGGGGCGCCCGGAGCCCCCCATGTTCATATAATTGTCGGGCATGGTCGGTCGGATCAGGGAGGCGCTGCGTCGGAGACCGCTGCTCGGCGTCCTCATTTCGCTCGCGATCCACGTGGCGCTGGTCCTCGCGCTCGTGGGCGTCCATTCCCAGGCCACGCCGAAGCAGAAGCGTGGCGACGCGCTGATCGTCGAGCTCCCGAACCTCGACGAGCCGGCGACGCCGGGAACGCCGGGACCGCAGGCCGACGCCGCGCCGGTTCCGGCCGCGCCCGCGCCGAAGGCGGCGCCCGCACCAAAGGCGC
>Ga0194121_10004521_pt1 | contig 20123 bp, 18 predicted proteins | sample TA2MahCa50mmetaG_FD_148609 | JGI IMG/M metagenome (GOLD analysis project Ga0194121, IMG submission 148609) | Freshwater microbial communities from Lake Tanganyika, Tanzania - TA2015020 Mahale Deep Cast 50m | ecosystem: Environmental > Aquatic > Freshwater > Lake | place: Tanzania: Lake...
GAGAAAAGAAAAGTAGTCGTCCAGTCAAAAGAAAACCTGGGTTATTGCTCCAGCAATAACCCTACACCGACCCGCCAGATGGATAATGGCGCCCCAGATGGGATTTGAACCCACGACCCCCTGCTTAGAAGGCAGGTGCTCTATCCAGGCTGAGCTACTGGGGCAGCATGCACGTAGTATCCTTTGACACCAGATGTTTAAGAAACGGCTGGGCATCGGATTGGGAATATTGCCCCTTTACTTTCGATGGGTTGTTTTTCCATTTCCGGTTGTTTTCGTGGGATCCACATTATATAGTTTAGTAAACGGTTGCTTGGCAATAATCCGCTGCGCGTCCACGTCGACTAGCCACACGTACAGGTTTTTTTCTCCGAATACGGATGGGAGTTTGCTTCCCCTGACTTTCCATCCGTGGTTTTTGGGGGTGCGGTGGTAGGGCAATAATGCATCGTGGGGTATGACGAAAACGAATTGGTCGACTTCATTGCGATATAAGAATTTTTTGAGCATTTTTCCTTTGCTTGGTCGTGTGAGTACTTCAAAACCAATTGTTTTGCGTGGTGTTTCTACGTAAAAATCAAACTTTCCTTCTTTGGTTGCATGTTTGTTTGCTGATAATAGCACGGTTTGTTCACTCACTAAACGGGTAATGGGCCACACTCCATTGACGCGCATGCGGTGCAACTCGTTGAGTGTGAGCAAGTGCATTAATGCCGTGGTCTTGTTCCCGTTCACGTACACGCTTAACATCCTCTGCTCTTTTGCATTCGTTCTTCGCGCGACGCAAACACAATACTTCTTACGCGCGGTGCTTGTTTGAGATTGCGCACGAGAAACGTGTTAATAATTGGTTTTTGTTCCGAGGAGGCAAAGCATTTGACCGCGTTTTTGGGGGCGGGAGAAAAGTCCACGCGCATGGTTTTTCCTTCCGCGCTTAAATGGGGCAAGAATTTTTCGAAGAAAATATTGTAGGCGTTTAACACGTCATCCACATTTTCGGCGGGAATAGTAATGGTGAATCCGCTTCCTGTCATTGCATCGTCTGCCTGCATTTTGATTCGTTTGTCTCGTGACATTTTTTGAATAACATGTTCTATTTCTTCCATCGCCATTCCTGTTTTTTTGGCCCATAGTGAACGAGGAAAATGGGGTTTTATGCTCAACACGATTTTTTTTTCTTGCATCGTTGCAATGAGTTGAGCAAAGTGCTCCCACAAAAAGTCATATAATTCAGGGCGACCATCCGAGGTGTGGTGAAACATGATGTCCATTTCGCAATTGAATGCAGTGACTGCCATACGGGGAGCAGTGTCTCGACCTTAAAAAGAATTCATGTTTTTTCAGAGGTTTTGTGCAATATTTCGGGCAATTTCGGCCAAATCATGTGTTTTGCTCGGCATGTTTTCCCAGGATTTTAGACCATCCCTCGTTGAGCGTGGAATGATGTGCACGTGCGTGTGAAAAACGTCTTGTCCGGATTCTTTTCCGGTATTGATCCCCACATTAAATCCCTTTGCTCCCACGCTCTTCATGATGGCGGGGGCAATCTTGGCTACGATTTCCAATAATCCTTTTCGCTCATTGGGAGTCGCATGAAGCAAATCCGTGGAATGATTTTTGGGTATTACTAAAGTGTGTCCTCGCGAAATAGGATGAATGTCCAAGAATGCGAGATAATTTTTGTCCTCATAAATTTTGTGAGAGGGAATTTCTCCCGCAATGATTTTGCAAAAAATACAGGATGGGTCTTGTTGCATGACAATGAAACAATGTGGAAATTTATAATTCCACAACAATAGCAAATCAGCTGTATTCAATTTACTTATTCTAAAACTAGGGGTGCCAACCGCAGTTGGTACCCGTTTCTCGTGCCTACCGTGCGAAACCGGTACGCAGCGAACGAGATTCGAACTCGTGCCTCCGTGAAGAGACCGGCTTTCCAGACCGGCGCGTTAGACCACTCCGCCATCGCTGCAAACTTTTTAGGAAAAAGTTTGATCAAAAACGAATCAAAACCCTTTCCTAGGCCCTATCTCAATTTTTGCTTCAAGCGTTTTATAAAGCCTGTCCCGCGGGGTAGCGAGGCAATGGTTAAAAGCCCGGATTTGGTCAATCGGCCATGGTTCAGGTTGAAAACAAGAGATTGGTGCCAATGATTGGTATCACGACCCCGACGCGCGGGCCGGTTCCGTCCGGCCGCACCGGTTTTCGTCAACATTTGCAAAGCAAAGGTTGGGGCGGAACCCCGCAGGGGCAGTCAACGATTGAATTGCTGGTTATTGTGGCTGTGGCATTGGTTATTTTGTCTGTGCTGGTTGGTTTTACTTCTGACCAAGTGATTGCGTTGCAGAAGCAGCAGGCGGTCAAAACGGCTCAATTAGCGGTTGAAAAAATGGTTTCCTCGGCGAATGAATTATACACGCAAGGGAGTGGCGCGTCGCGTTTTATTGAGATTGTTTGGCCGAACGGAATCGATTCAAACGCGACCTATATTTCGGGCCGTTCGATGGTGGTGACTGTTTTTGACACACAAGTTAGTGGGACGGCGAATCAACCCTTTTCGGGTTCATTGCCTGTGAATGCGGGGATTCAGAATATTCGTCTCCGCGCCATGGATGGTTTTGTGTTGATTGGTGATGCGAGCATTGTGGCGGACCCCACTACTGTTCTCGTTACCATGGATCGCAATTCCACCGCGGTGGCGACGATTACTATTTCTAATTTGTTATCCGAAGACGCAGTGGTTTATCCCACGAAGTCGTGGTCGTACAGTGATGTTAATGCCACCCTCACGGCTGCGGCGCGCGTGTATGCGAATGATTCCCATGATTTTAATGTGACTTTAAGTACGAGTGCGAATGCAGTGGGAGTATACACGGGATATGTTTCATTTCGCGCGGTTTTTTCATCAAAAGTGGAAACGATTATTGTTCCTATTCAAGTAAATGTTTCCGTGGGCAATGGTTCTCAACTCGTGGCATTTCCGTCGAGTTTGTCATTGAGCACGTTTGGTATTGATACGAATTCCACGACCATTCAATTATGCAATGTTGGTCTGACGGACATTAAAACTGTCACTATTTCTCCTTCGTCCGGTGCCCCTGGTTCTTGGATTAGTAGCTTTTCGACTATGGATACGTTGTCTTCGCAGACGTGTCAATCAGTTGATGTTAATGTGTCTGTTCCCACGGACACGATCGCGAATTATTATGCCACGCTCCACGTGTCGGATTATACGGGAGCAAATAATCTCACCATTCCGGTGACGATTTCGGTTAGGGGAATGGATAGTGTTTTTCGCTGGGATTGGACCCCTGCTATTCGGAGTACGCAATCCATTTATGATTTTTCTCTTGCCAACGTTGGAAGGAAAAAGATTTCATTGACGCAATTAAAAGTCTATAATTGGACGCAGTGCGATAATGAGCAATCATTATGGAATAGTTTTTCCGCGAATGGAGTGTCGCGATTTTTGGGTTCGCTCGCGGACGGTAACACAGCCAATATTTCGGATGTAAACATTCCTTCGTTGACGAGTTACACGGACAATGCTCTTTCGTTTAGTGATAATATTTCGGATGATAATGAAACGTTTATTGCCGTAGTTGATTTTTCGGATGGCACTCAATACACGAGTGCAACGTTTGGAAATGGGTGCGCGGCCGATACTACTCCTCCGGCAATGGTTTCTGATTTGCAACTCGTTCCAGGGCCCGAACCTGAGAGTATGGTTATGAGCTTCACGTTTCCGGGAGACGATGGCAATTCGGGGAGAATTTATGATATTAACATGCGCATCGCTCAAACGACTATTGCAAATCAGTCTGATTTCGATTCCGCAACCGTGTTGAATTATAGTGGCACGTCTCCCTTTCCATCGGGAGGAACAGCGTATTCACAAATTCTGTATGATTATGATGTCGGTGAACTTTGGACCGTTTCCGTGCAAGCGATTGATGAGAATGGCAATCGTGCGAGTATTTCCAACGCGCCTGTTTCAAAGCCATGGAATGAGTTTCGTTTTACAGGAAATGATTTTAATTTTAGTAATTTTGCCCCCAATTCTGGAATCTACGGCGAATCGGATGTGAATACTTTTTTGGTTCACACGATTACAAACTCGGGGAGCGGTCAGCTCATTTTTAGTGTCGTGGACGATGCGTCCCCGAATGATGGGTGGATTGTCTCCGTGGATTTGAATGACACGCATGCCACGTGGGCAACGATTTGGAATCATTCGAATCCTAATAGTTATTGGTTGGATGCGGCTGATTTTAACGCGGCAGTATTTTTCCCATTAAGCAGTGGGATAGATTTTTTGGACGGAACGCAGTTTAGCACACAGCATTTCTATAACGGTCTTCAAAACATTCGCCAGCAACCATTAACGTTCCGCGTGCATCGCACATTGAATGTGAGTGATTTTAATCTCCGATTTGATATTCATATTGGCATGGACGATGAGGTTTACGTATGGCCATAATCCTGCATTTTTTCCGCAAGTAGCTTGCGCGAATATAAAGAAAACCCTCTTTTTACACGCATGAATAGGGGTCAGTCCAGCGTGGAATTACTCATGGTTTTGGCCATGTCATTAGTCATCCTCACTGCACTCGTTTCCTTCACCACCGAGCATGTTTCCAATTTACAGAAGGAGCAATCCATTAATTTGGGTCGGGAATCAATTACCCGCCTCGCGCGTGAAATAGATTATGCATACCTTTCGGGACCCGGCCACGTGAGGGATATTATTTTGTCTTTCCCGGATGGTATTAATGCGAGTTTATCGTCTATTCAAACTAATTCGCTCATTTTGAGAGTGTATGATACGGATGTTTCGGCGAGCACGAGTACATTGATTCAAGGAACCATTCCCTCTTCTTCGGGACAGAAACGTATTCGTATTCGCTCCTATTCCGATCACGTGACTATTTCTCTTGTTTCATTGTTGAGCGACCAAGACAGTGTTTATGTTCCCATGGCTCGCGACACGAATGCAAGTAAGACGATTACGTTTACGAATTACAACGCGTCTTCTGTGGATGCTAATTTTAATCTCTCGTGGACGCACACGCTAGCAGGCGCCTCCGTGAGTCCGTCATCGTACACGTTTACTTCAGGCGAGTCCCATTCAGTGGTACTTAGTTTTTCTGCGCAGGGTTCTGCTTCCGGTAACTATGTTGGTTATTTAGTGGTTGATTCCACGGATGGTTCGAATGCGGAGCAATTAACGATTCCTCTCAACGTGGAGGTTTTTTCATCTGCTCAATCACTCATGACTGTTTTTCCTTCCACGATTGATTTTAGTTCATTGGCGAATGATTCCAACATGCAGACGATTTCTATTTGCAACACGGGGAGTTCTCCCATCAAGTCCATTACTTTTACTATTTCTGCCGGAACGCCCGGTGATTGGATTGCGAGCATTCCTTCCATTAGTCAATTGGATGGTTCCTCCTGCCAATATGTGGATGTCACATTAACCGTTCCCGCGGGAACGAACGCGGGTTCGTATGTGGGGACGATTTCTATTAATGATTATGCGGGAGCCAATAATACGATTCTCACGACGCAGGCGAATGTTCTCTCCATGAAGGATTATTTTATTTGGGATTGGTCCCCGACTACCTCGTCAAATACGAGGGTTTCTGATTTTACGATTGAAAATACATCAGCTAGTCAAGCTATTTTTTTGGATGAATTGCTTCTCCGCACGTGGTCATCGTGCGATGATGACGGAGCAATGATTACGGATGTTTATTTTGATGATGAATCGGTTTACAGTGGGGGCAGCGCGGGCGATGATGAATGGTTTGATATTTCGGACACGCAATTGGATGCGGCGACCATTTTCACCACTAATTATATTGATTTTTCTCAAAAAATTGCCGATGATAATGAACAATTTCAACCCTCCGTCACGTTTACGGATGGTTCGGTGTACACGGGAAGCGTTTACGGGGTTGGTTGTCCGAATGATGTAGTGAATCCGGGGACGCCGCTTAGTTTTTCAGCGGCACCCGGTTCGAGTGCCGAATCTATTCTTCTCACGTTCACGTTTCCCGGGGATGATAATTACACGGGAACGGTCACGGATGTGATTATTCGGAGGAGTGATGCCAATATTGTTTCTCAAACGGAATTTGATAATTCAACAGATATTCCATTCACGGGATCCCTTCAATCCGCTGGAAGTGTGGGCACTCAATTAGTAGATGATTTGAACATTGGTTACACGTACAATTTTTCTATTCAGTTTGTGGATGAGGCCAATAACATGAGTGCACTCCCCGCACAAGTGACTGATCGCCCGTGGAACATTTACAAGTATTCACTGGGTGATTTTAATATTGCTCCATTCGCAGAATCACGTTTTACTCCTTCCGCAGGACAGTTTGATATCAATAATTTTCGATTGCAGGATTTTGTGGTGAGTTCGGGCGATCGCAACGTGAATATTCGCATCACGGATGATGTGAATTCGGAGAATAATTGGTATACGGCCATGTATTTTGGCACCACCACGGAATTGACCCATGTGCGGGTCTGGTATCCTTCTCCCGCCACGGTGGGTGTGCCCGCGGCCACGCCGCAATATGAAGCAGATGTCAATGTATCAATTGGCGGCACGGGCGTTGGGATGCTGGTCGCAAGCACGTATGCAACCACATATCGCCTCAACGCCAGAGATGTGTATTTCCCCAATCCCACTCATTTGTATGTGGACGTGTTGCAAGGTTTTTCAGACATGAATATTAAATGGGATGGGAAAGTCACATGATTCGCCCATTTTTTGGTGGTTATTCGCGCGGTCAGGCGACGGTGGAATTAATGATTATTCTCCCGCTCCTCCTTATTTTGTTGGCTGTTTCTATTTCTATTTTTTCCCAGCAAATGCTGATAGTGGATTCTCTCCGCTACTCGCATGCAGTGGAACGTTCGGCTGAATTGGTTGCTGAAAGTTTTTCACATCTATCAACTATGCCTCCGGGCAGCCGTGCACGAGTGTATATACCAAAATCTCCAGAGACGCAGACGATTACATTAGCAAATGGCCTGATTGAAGTGAGGGGTTCCCAGCAGTATCGTTCCGTGCGCCTCCCTTTTTTGAATGGGGGTTCTTTTACAGCATATGATGGGAATGCGCTGCTCATTTCAGTGGATGTGAATAACCAATTGCGCGTACAGGTGGTTTCTCCATGACGCAAACGTGGAAAAAGTATTTGCGGTCGCGCGGCCAATTGTATTCATCGGATGCCCTTCTTTCTATTATTATTTTCTTATTCGTACTCACCGTTATTTCGACGGTGAATCAGCAGTTGCAAAGTCAGTCGCTGGAGGAAATTTCGGATTATCGTTTTTCTCAACGAACCATTCGTGTAGCGGAAATGCTTTTTTCGAGTGGAGGAAATCCATTGTATTGGGAAACGCTCTCGAATCGAAGCACGGTTACGCGCGTCGGCCTCTCATCCGTTCCGGGAGAAGTTTCGGCTGATAAATGGAATGCATTTCTGGATTGGAATGCCACCGACTATGCTGATTTGGCCGAACATTTGGGAATTGATGATGTTAATTTCTATATTACTATTTCAGACGAGAACAAAACGATTATTTCGTATGCGGGAATTTCTCCCGTGGATAAAAATCAGGTCAGTTCAGTGTTGATTCCAGTTGTTTTTAATTCCATTCCCGCCGTGGCATCCGTGCAGGTCTATCAAGGGTGAATCATTATGCGCGGGTTTGTGATTGCGGTGGATGCACTCGTGTCTTTAGCCGTATTATTTGTAATCATCACGCTGGCATTCGATGCAGCCTCGAGCGCGGATACGAGTCTGCGTCAAGAGAACGCGTTGCGCGTCTTCGCCGAACACGCGGCGTTGACGCTCGAACAGAGCCAGCTCCTCGCGAGGAGCGTTATTTTGAACAATACTACGAGCATTCGCACGTACATTAATGGCTGGCCCTTGTCTATTTGCGGCAGTGTAACGGTTTTTCCTTCTCCGGACGTGAACACGCCCACGTTTATTGTAACCAAGAGCGGGTGCACGCTCAATTCTGCTCAAACCGAGATTGTACGCCACTCATTCATGGTTCCTTCTCCCCCAGATGTTAACATGTATGTCATGGAGGTCTCCACATGGCCGGGTTCTCCATGAATACTCATTCGCGTGGCTTTGTGTTGAGTTTTGCCACGTTTTCATTAGCATTATTTCTCTTCCTCTTTACGCAGGCACAATATACGCATTTGCTTCAATTGCAAATAGATGCGGGGGATGTTTCTCTGCAAACCAACCCTGGAGCGTTGATGCGTGATTTGGCTATGGATTTGAACACGCTCACGGGGTATACTATTTCAATTGATGAGAATCAAGATACGGCTATTTTTTCATTTAGTGGGAGAACGCCCTCCGTGTTATCCTTGCGTGATAACTTGTTGCGTTATCAATCCGATGCTGCTCAACTGGGGAGTGATTTGAATGTGCACACATTTTTGGATTTGAATCAATCATTCAATGATGGTAATTTTTGGGGACAAACCAATCATGGGTTGCGCTGGCGATTAGACTATGACTATAACACGCTCCGCATCGAACCCACAAACAGCAATTTTTATCCTCAAAAAATTGACATTAATGTTTTTTCTGAAATTGCCTATGATTCACTCACCGTGATTACGGGATCGTGTTGTATTTCGGATACGCATTTTTTTGAATATAGTATTAATTACACGGACACGAATAATGATCATGCTTATTCGACCAGTGGATTATTTCCAGCACACAGTTCTATTTCTCTCACGCTGCAAATGACTACCATCACAGACGATGTCAACACGCAGACGGGAACGAGGCGGATTCAAATTGGAAATATTGAAGGCACGGGCAGTGCGCTCCCGATGGGTGCTACTATTTCAAGTTTTCAAGCGGTTTCTACCTTGCAGTTTTCGATTGCATTCACGCTTCCCAATGATAGCAATGGAACAAAAGCAGGGTATGACATTAATACGTCTCTCCGCGGGAATGATTTCAATGTGGATACGAATACGATTTGGACCACGTTTAACGCATAAACAGGGGTCTGTTTTTTATAGTCGGGGATTTTCCTTGCATTCATGTCTGACTTCATGGATTCCGTCAAAATTATTCTCTTGCTCACGAGCACGCTTATTCTTCTTGCAGTGTTTTGCTTCACGATGATTGAGGGAATCATTTCCCAGCTCAATCGGAGTCTGATTGATTCATTAGTATATTATCTCATTGCCACCGCGTGTGTGGTGGGTATTCTTTGGGCGTATTCCCGCTCTAAACACCTCATTCGTTCGCTTCCCGCGGAAGAATAGTGATCACCCTTGTTTTCAGGGCGTTTAGCTCGTTTCCTAAGCATTGAAAGCAGTATTTAAACTCCCTCACGCATGAATAGGAGATTGCACCACGCACAGGAGTTGATGGTTGATGAAAAAAGGTAATATTCACATGTTTGGAGTTGGTTTAGCCATTATTGGAGTGGCACTCATTTTTGCGCTCTCTCAGTCGTCACAAATGATTCCTAATCAAACAATATTGCCGTCAACACCCAGCACGGTTCAGTTTTTCAATTCGGAAAATGATCTCTTGCTTGCCTTCAAGAATAGTTCCTCCATGATGGGAACGTATGGTCGCGGCATGATGGGTGGAGCATTGCCCATGATGGGGAACGCGGTCAAAAGTGAATCTTCATCCGCGGATGGGGGAAGCAATAGTGCTCCCGCACCATCGTATTCTAACACGAATGTTCAAGTCCAAGGCGTGGATGAAGCCGATATTGTGAAGACGGATGGTAAATACATTTACTCGTTTTACCGTAGCCGATTGGTTATCACCCGGGCATTTCCTGCAGAGGACATGAAAATTGTCAAACAATTAACTCTGGAAAATATTACCCCGCAAGAAATGTTCATCAATGGCGACAAGCTCATTTTGTTTGGGAGCAAATATGAAACATATGAAAATGATGACCCCCGCGTCCTTGGAACGAGTGCGGGCATTTCTTCCACTAAAATGGCTGCTCCTGGAGCAGGAGCAGCAATTGATATGATTTATCCTCCGTATTGGGGATATTCTAAAGCCGTTGTTTACGTGTATGATATTTCTAACGCGGAAAACCCAACTCGCGAAAAAGAACTCGAATTTACCGGAAATTATGTCAGCGGGCGCATGATTGATGATGTGGTTTACTTTGTCATGACCAGTTATCCTGATTATCGCGTCCTCAATAATGGAAATGGTTCCATTATTCCCATGATGAAAGAAGACGGCGTCGAGAGTCCGGTTGCAAGTGTGCGCGAAATTGGGTACATTTATCCCGTGTATGCGCAACAATTCATTACGTTAGGTTCCCTTGATTTGAGTACGGAAAAATTGCACAAAGAAACCATCGTCGGGAGTGCGGAGAACGTGTACGCGTCCAAAGATAACATGTTCATTACTCAAACGATTTGGAATTATTGGCAGCCCATTCCTATTGGAACAGAAATTAAGGAAGATTCTATTCCCCGTGAAACAAGTGATAGTTTTCAGAAAACAATTATTTACAAATTTGCATTGAATAATGGCAATGTTGATTACCAAGGATTTGGCAGCGTTCCCGGTCGCGTGCTTAATCAGTTTTCCATGGACGAGTACAACGGTAATGTGCGCATTGCCACCACGGTTGATCAGCAATGGGATATGATGGGCCGCGAGTCGCGTAAATCAACCAACAATGTTTTCGTGTTGAATGAGGACATGGATGTAGTTGGAAAACTGGAAGGTTTGGCTAAAGGAGAAAGCATTTACTCCGCTCGCTTCATGGGTGAACGTGCGTATTTGGTCACGTTCCAGAAAATTGATCCCTTGTTTGTGATTGATTTGTCTAATCCTGAAAATCCCTCAGTATTGGGAAAACTCAAAATCCCCGGTTATTCGGATTATTTACATCCATTAGATGAGACGCACATTATTGGTATTGGTAAAGACGCCACTCCCTCTAAGGATGGTGACTTTGCGTGGTATCAAGGAATGAAGCTCGCGGTGTTCGATGTTTCGGACGTTGAGAATCCAGTGCAGCAGCATTCTATTATTATTGGAGACCGCGGCACGGACTCGTATGCGTTGCAGGACCATAAAGCATTCTTGTATGATTCGGAGAAAGAGCTGCTCGTGCTTCCGATTTACTTGTATGAAATCACGGACGAAGTCAAGCAGCAATACGAGGAACAGGCTAAGCAGTGGGGCACTGACGTCATGAATTGGCCCATGTACGGTGTTCCCGTGTTTCAAGGAGCATTCGTCTATCACCTCAACCTCGAAGATGGTTTTGTGGAGAAAGGACGCATTACACACATCAACCAAGAAGTGGATTTGAAGTCCGGGTATTATTATGATTGGGAATACCAAGTCCAGCGTTCATTGTTTATTGACAATACGCTCTACACGGTTTCACAAGCCATGATTAAAGCCAATGATTTGACAACGATGAATGAAATTGCAGAAGTGGAATTCCCTCAAACGAGTGGGAGTTTCACCTTCAATTATTCCACGTCCAAATACGAATACCCGGATGGGACAAACACGGGAGGAAGCATGAGTGTGGATAATACTCGCGCAACGATTGACGTGTACACGTATGGTGTGTTTTCCGCCAACAAACATGGTGAGTTGGATGATGGAAAATACTACGCTCAATTGACTAAAAATTTTGATTGGGATGCGTGGAAAAATTATCCCGAATACACGACAACATATCCAAGCGATTATACTAAACCCTACACCATGGAGAGCGTTTACTTGACAGTAACAAATGGGGACTTTACTATTTCCCACAACATTAATCCAGATATGGACGAAAGAGGAATGAAGCCCTTTTGGAAAAATGTTGAGAGTGTGTACGATAATTTGCTCAGCCAAGCCAAGGAAGTCACGTATCCTAATTACGCGATTCCGTACACGGCAACAGTAGACGTGCAGGAATAATTCAACCCTTGAGTCGGGTTGATCGAATGAGGGGTATCGTTAAGCGATACCCCTAGTTTTTTCTTTGACTTGAAGGGTACTTTCTTTTCGAACTTTTCAGAAAAGTTCGATCAAAACTTTTTCGCGAGCCTTTTCCCAAAAGGCTCTTTCTCAAAAAAGAAAGGAGTTTACGGAGAGAGGGAGATTCAGAAGAACTCCTTTTTCTTTTAGTAAAAGAAAAAGTAGACTCCCAGTCAAAAAGAAAACTAGGGGTTATCGTTTCAACGATAACCCGTTTCTCGGGATCGAGGAACGAAACCCTCGACGGAGAGAGGGAGATTTGGAACCGGCCTTTTTGCTTTCGCAAAAACCCCGGGGAAAAAATAGTAAAGAGGTGTCGTCGCATCGACACCTCGGGGACGACCCGCCCAAACTTTTAGGAAAAGTTTGATCAAAAGGTCGCGCGGCCGGCGACTTCCGGCCCGCCAGATGTCAATGGCGCGAAGCGGAGAGAGGGAGATTCGAACTCCCGTAGCCGTGAGGCTCTGGTTTTCAAGACCAGCGCATTTGACCGCTCTGCCATCTCTCCTTTTAGGTTAACGTGCGTGGAATGATTTTTAACCCCCTTCCGCGTGGAATGGGTCAAGAATACTATAATAAAGCCCGTTTAACTCCTTCCAGCATGCCCGATATTGCCCCTGTTTTGGATGGGAATGCTCCGGTTTCTTCACGGGGATCTGATCCCAAAAATCGTCCGTTTACGGTTTCTTCGGGCGTGCAGCTCATGATTGATGATGCTATGCGCGTGTTGGGTACTAAAACCGAGATGAGTTTGGAGGAAATGTCCAAGTATACGGGTTGGAAGCCGGTGGATTTGGAGCAAGTGTTGAAATTATTGGAGAATAGGGGTATTGTCAAACTCACGTATCCTGCTTCTTTGTTGCAGGGACCTAAGGTTGCGTTGCTTCAAAAGTTGAATGATAAATTATTAGCCATTCCTCCCGGTGAGGTGTTGGAGCAGTATTCGTTTTCCACTGATAATGTGAATGCGGATGTGAAGATTATTTTGCACGCGGAGGATAATCATCCTTTTTACGCGTTGAGCGTGCAGACGTTCGGTCCCTATACGGAAGTATTGTTGGATGAGTTGCGCGACAAGATTGCGGCGAGTATTTCCATTGAGGCTATTGATTTGAGTGATGTGGAGCAAGCAAAGGGATTGAAGATTCAATTCGCGGACGCCACCAAGAAACAATTGATTCAAGTGTTTCGCGGTCTTTCGTCGGATATTTTGGATTCATTAACGGGACAAATGCTCCACCGCCTGTATGGTTTGGGAGAAATTGAATTGTTGATGGCCGATAATAATTTGGAAGAAATTGCCATAAATTCGTCTAAGACGGCGGTGACAATCTATCATCGTGCATACGGTTGGTTGCTGACTAATTTGGCCATGCCTAATGAGGAGCATATTCAGAATTTGTCCGCGCAGATTGCTCGTAAGAATGGGAGAGAAATTACTAACTTACATCCTATTTTGGATGCGCACTTGCTTTCGGGGGATCGTGTGAATGCTACCTTGTTTCCCATTTCCTCATTCGGAAACACGTTGACGATTCGTCGCTTTGCACGTAAGCCCTGGTCAATGATTGATTTTGTGGGGAAAATGCACACGATGAATACGGAAATGGCTGCGTGGTTGTGGTTGTCCATGCAGTATGAATTATCCATGCTCATCGCGGGAAGTACGGCATCCGGAAAAACAAGTGCGCTCAACGCATTGTGCACGTTTATTCCTTCGCACCAACGCGTGATTACGATTGAAGACGTTCGTGAAATTAGTTTGCCGGATTACATGACGTGGAACTGGGTCCCACTCACAACAAGAAACCCCAATCCAGAAGGAACGGGTGGCGTGACCATGCTGGACTTGCTCGTTTCCTCATTGCGAATGCGCCCCGATAGGTTGATTGTGGGAGAAATGCGCACGCGTCAAGAAGCCGAGACATTGTTTGAGGCGATGCACACGGGACATAGTGTGTATGCCACGATACACGCGGATTCTGCCCACCAAGTATTGCGCCGACTCATTGAGCCGCCTATTTCTATTCCCGCGTTGGAAGTCGAGGCGATTGACCTCATTCTCGTACAGTATCGCGACCGCAGGGGAAATGCCCGCCGAACGTATGAAATTGCGGAAGTGGAGTCAGGAACGAGTAGTGAGCAAACCAATGTTTCGGATATTTTCCGCTGGTCCGCACGCGGAGATACGTTTGAGAAAATGAATGAGCCTATTCGCTTGATACAAAAATTAAACATGCACACGGGAATGTCCGAACGTGAGATTAGGGAAGAAGTGTTAAGCCGAATGAACATTTTGGACTGGCTCGTTAAGCGGGATTGTTCCTCCATGGAACACGTGGGGAAAGTCATGCACGCGTTTTATGCTAATCCTGATAAAGTGAAGGAAGCGGCGATGAAGAATGAGGATCCCTGGACGTGGTGAGTAAGTATGCGTGTGCGCTTCATGCTCTTGACGATTGAGCAAGCCAATCGCCTTCCCTTTCGTTTTGCGGGGATTGCCTCTCGCTTAGGAAAGTTTTTTTCTTCGCTCCCCAACACCCTAAAGTTGGCTCATTTGCCGGTGGATGCTAACACGTATTTGGCCGCGTCATTGATTTCGGCGGGAATGTATTCATTATTTTCGTTCATCCTCGTGGCAGTGCTCTCCACGTTCACGAGCGGGGATGTGGTTCAAGGGTTGCGTTTTGGTTTCGTCACGGGATTGAGCATTGGGATTGGCATGTTTCTATTACACATGTATTATCCGCGTATTTTGGCTAAACAAAACGCGTCAGGAATCGATCAAGGACTCATGTTCGCGCTGAGAAGTATGCAAGTTCAAGTCAATTCGGGAGTAAGTTTGTACGATGCCATGGCGAATATTGCGCAGAGCAATTATAGCATCATCAGTGAGGAGTTTGAGAAAGTGATTCAAGAAATTAATGCCGGAGTGAATGAGGGAGCGGCACTTGAACGATTGGCCTTGCGCACGGAATCAGAGTTTTTGCGCAAAACCGTTTGGCAGCTCGTCACCAACATTCGTACCGGCTCCCCTATGAGTGTGGCGTTGCAATCCATCATGGAGACGCTCACCGAATACCAGTCGCGGGCCATCAAGAGTTATGCGGCGGAATTGAACATGTGGATTCTCATGTATTTGCTCATTGCCGCCGCACTCCCGACGATTGGGATTACATTCATGATTATTCTTTCGTCCATTGGTGGGAGTTCCATCTCGCAAGATACTATTTTTCTGACACTCGGAGCGGCATTCGTGATCCAAATTATTCTCATTGGACTCATTGGTTCGCGCACGCCCAAGGGGTATTAATTATGCCGCGTGAAAATGCATTATTGTATCGCCTCTCGCGTACGCTTCCTCAATCATTGCGCGACAAAGCCAATATTTATGTGCGCGAAGCCGGGTTAGAGGAAGATGGAGCCACGTGGCTGGCGAATACGATTATTCTTTCCATTCTTTTTGCCATCGCGGGAGCGGGAGTATTGTATTTTTCGCACGAATTCTTGAACGAGTGGATGACTCCCCTCGGGATTGGTTTTGCGTTTACGCGTGAAACGAGTATTAGTGTGGGGGCCATTCTTGGTTTTTTGGTTGGATTGGCATTTCTTACCCTTTCGTTGTATTATCGTATTGAGAGTCGCCGCAAAAAAGTGGAGGATGTGTTGCCGGATTTTTTGTTACTCGTTGCGGGAAATATTCGCGCGGGAATGACGAGTTTTTCAGCATTCAAGAGTTCCACGCGTCCCGAATTTGGTGCGTTATCGGATGAGATACGCACGGTAACCACTCGTGCGTTGGGAACCGAATCATTCGGCAACGTGTTGAGCGGGGTATCTGCGCGCATTAAGTCAAAAAGTTTGAGTGAAACCGTACGTTTCTTCTTGCAAGCCGTGCGCAGTGGTGGAAAAATTGCTCAAATATTGGAGAGTACTTCCGCTGATTTGCGCCGCACGCAGGATTTGAAAAAAGAGTTGGTGAGCAACACGAAGACGTATGTTATTTTCGTAGGATTCGTGATGGTGATTGCCACTCCTCTCCTCATGGCCGTGTCGGTGGAGTTTGTTTCCCTTATTACGCGGATACAGACCCAGAATGCGTTTCTCACGGAAAGCGCCGCTTCCACGAGTGCGGGTTTTTTGGGTGGAAAACTCAGCATTTCTCCATCTTTCTTAGAAAGCATTGCCTACGTTCTCTTGTTTGGAAACGCCCTCCTCGCGGGAATATTCATGGGAGTTATTGGGGAAGGAAAACCCCTCTTAGGGCTGCGTTACTCCCCGTTATTATTCATTGTTTCGATTATTGCTTTTGGGGTTTCCCGCACCGTTTTGGCGGGCATGCTCTCCACGTAACGCTGGTTAATTCCCCTTTACAAACAAGGTTTATATTCAACCCCGCGTTTCCCTAACCAGATGCCCCTTCAGGGAGTGAGGAGAAAACATATGTTATTCAAAAAGGGTCGTGGACAAGGTACCACGGAATATCTCATTATTTTGGCCATTGTGATTGTCATCGCATTGGTTGTAGTAGGAGTATTAGGCGGATTCCCCAGCTTAGGTGCAGGTGTCTCCGAAGGAACGAGTAAAACGTATTGGATGGGAACGTCTCCATTAGCCATTACGGAATACTCCGTCTCAACCACAACCGGTACATTAGTGGTAAAGAATATGACCGCGAGTGCGATTACATTGGATGATGTCAACTACAATGGTGCAATGGCATCATTGACAGATGTGGTTATCGGAGCCGGAGCAACGGTTAATGTGACCGATACTGACTTCACATGCAGTACGCGCGGACAAGTGTACACGAAGACGATTGCATTGAAGTATAACACGACCAACCTCTCTGGACAATTCTTCACCGGAATTCAACCATTGGTTGGACAGTGCCAATAAACACGCCATTATCCATGGCCGGCAACCTCCGGCCGCGCGGACGGACTACTTGGAGGGATTTTCAATCCCTCTAGTAGGCCTCCTTTCTTTTTTTTCTTTTCAATGCTTATTTTTTCTCCGACCTATCGGTCACCCGACCGAACGTTTTTATACAAAAAGAGTGTTTGTAGGACTACGTATTGGGAGTTAGGGAGGGAAGCTATACTGCAACTCGTTGCAGGTCCCTGGTTTTCCCCCCTATTATACTTTGAAAACCCACTATTTTTTGTGCAGCGTCAACCTTCTTCTGCAACGACAACGTGAACATTAAATTTTTCTTCGATTTTTTCAAACGCATTCTCTGCTTTGAGCAATAATTTTTTCTGCTTCCACGCGGAAGCATCTCCTAAGAAGTGGTAAAATGGGGAGACAATGATTATGCGCGATCGTTGAATGAGTTGATGAAAATCAACGGATTGCAACAGGGTTAGTAATTCATCCATGCTTTGCAAGTGGTGCATATTAAGCGTGTTGAATAAAGGAATGAGTTCCCGGCGCGAACGCAAATACCGTGTTAACGTGGATTGGCAATCCAGGAAAAGAATTCCCTCATTCGCGTGCACGCTCTCATTCAAAATGAACCGGGTAAGATTGGATTCGTATTCAATAGGCGTACGAGTCGAGAGTCGGAGAACCATGCAAGTAAATGAAAAGTGGAAACCAAAAATCATTGTGAGGAGGGGTCGGACCGCCAAAAAGAAATTGTTTTTCGCCGGCCTTTTTGTAAAAGACCTAATTATGTTTCAATTAAAGTGAGTGGGATTCGTTTTCCTTTCGAATCATACGCGCGCATAGTGTTAAACATGTACGGATAACCCGCGATGATGTGAATGCTCCCCATGCGCGAAAAAAAGTTTCGGTCCGCCGAGGAGGGATGCGCATTTTCATTCGGGTGCGAGTGGATGCTTCCCACAATAAGCGGGTCAAATGGTATCAAATCCGTGCGCAAAGAGGAGTGCGTTTTGCCAAATTCGGCTGGAATAACCACCAATTCGGAAAGCGTGTGTGAATCAACCGCGGTTACCCCTATCATGGAAATAAACTCGTCCGGATACGTGGAGCGTGCCGCGGTGCAGATGTTTTGCACTAAGGAACGGGTTATTTTCCACGGGGAAATAATGGGGGGTGTGGGCATATCATTCATTTAATGGGCATGGGCTTTATGACCGTATTTCTTTTCCACGTATGCCTGCACCATGCGTTTGAATTCTTCTTTCATTTGGGGTCCTTGCAACGTTTTCACGAGTTTTCCATCTTCAAACACGGGTGCGGCGGGGTTTTCTCCACTTCCAGGAAGTGATATTCCTATATTTGCGGCTTTGGACTCGCCGGGACCATTTACGATGCATCCCATTACGGCCACGTGCATGTTTTCGACTCCCTCATACCCTTGGGCTTTCCACTTGGGCATCTCGTGAGCCAAATAATGCGTCACCTCTTGAGCTAATTCTTGGAACGTAATACTCGTGGTGCGTCCGCAGCCGGGGCAACTCGTCACTTGGGGTAAAAAATAGCGCAATCCCAGGGATTGTAACACTTGCTGGGCGACTTTGACTTCGTGCGTGCGTGAACTCCCGGGTTCGGGCGTCAAACTCACGCGAATCGTGTCCCCTATTCCTTTGTTCAACAATTGGCTCAGCGCCGCGGTGCTGGCGACAATTCCTTTGTCTCCCATCCCGGCTTCGGTTAATCCCAAGTGCAAGGGTTGGTCTGTCGCTGCCGCGAGTTTAGAATAACAATAAATCATTTCCTGCACGCCGCTCATTTTGGTAGAGATAATGATTTGGTTTTTTTTCATTCCCAAATCTAGCGCAGCATTCGTTGAAAGCACGGCACTCTCGACCATGGCATCCAAGAATACGCGTTGGGCTCCTAATTGTTGTTTTTCGGGTTTTCGTAAATCTTCATCAATCATTTTTTGCAATAATTGTTGGTCTAAGCTTCCGCCGTTCACTCCAATGCGCACGGCTTTTCCGCGATCCACGGCTACTTTGATGAATGAGTCAAAATTCTCATCGTGTTTTTCTCCAAATCCCACGTTTCCGGGGTTGATGCGGTATTTGTCTAATGCATCCGCCATTTGGGGGAATTTATTCAACAATAAGTGCCCATTGTAGTGAAAGTCTCCAATCAACGCGACATCATCGTATCCGTCGTCGAGGAGTTTTTTCTTAATCAGGGGAACGGCTTGTGCCATGGCGTCTTTTTCAACGGTGAATCGAACTAATTCACTTCCCGCGTCATATAATTCTTTGATTTGGTTCACCGTACTTTCCACGTCCGCCGTGTTCGTGTTGGTCATGGATTGCACGCGCACGGGATTGGGCCCCCCAATCCCTACTTTGCCTACTTTCACTTCCACACTTTTGCGTTTCACAAATCCATTGAGGGTTTCCATTTTTTGCATGAATTGGTCAACTCCACGGCAATATACTCTTTGACAAGCAAACCGCATTTAAGGATAGGGAAAATTTTTCCCCACCCACACGGTTAACAGGATTATTTTTCGTCTCGCAACGAGAAAGGGAAATTATTTTTTCCCTTTCATGGACACGGCTGCGTTGACGATATCTTCCACGGCCATTCCAAATTTTTTCTTAATATTTTCGGGTTTGTCGTATGGAATGTAATCATCCGCGCCGCCAATGCGTTTAACGTGCACATTCGAGAGCTGGTTTTTTTCCAAGCATTCTAACACGGCTGAACCGAATCCCCCCATGAGGGTGTTTTCTTCCAGCGTGATGATGTGTCCGGTCTTCTTGGCGTATTCGCTAATGAGTTTTTCATCTAATGGTTTAGCGAATCGCGCGTTGATGACCGCGGCGGAGATTCCTTTCTTTTCTAATTCTTCGGCTGCCTTCTGGGCGTCGCGGACCATCCAGCCAATGGCTAAGAGGGTGACGTCCTTTCCATCTTTTACGACTTCGGCTTTACCAATGGGAATCGTCTCGAGTTTGTCCACGGAAACGGGTTCAACCGTGGATGCGCCTTTGGGATAACGCACGGCGATAGGTCCCTTGTTGTATTCGTGCGCAGTCTTCACCATTCGTTGCAATTCTACTTCATCTTTCGGAGCCATGACCACGAAGTGCGGCAGGATGCGGGTGTAGGAAATGTCGAGTATTCCTCCCTGCG
>Ga0194121_10004524_pt1 | contig 20117 bp, 21 predicted proteins | sample TA2MahCa50mmetaG_FD_148609 | JGI IMG/M metagenome (GOLD analysis project Ga0194121, IMG submission 148609) | Freshwater microbial communities from Lake Tanganyika, Tanzania - TA2015020 Mahale Deep Cast 50m | ecosystem: Environmental > Aquatic > Freshwater > Lake | place: Tanzania: Lake...
GCCTCCGCGCAGTGACGACACCGCTCACCCAGATGCGGGCCCGTCGCCGCCTTGCGCTTGTCGTTGCTCTCGCCGCGCCAGCTTCTTCCGCCTGCCGACACCAATCAAGATACCCGGTCCGCAACGCGATACGTTCGCGCACTATTTGCTCCGGCCCGCGGCGACGAACACCATCGCCGCGTGTCGGTCGCGATGGTTCCACACCAACCTCGCGGCGCCCGCATAGGCGCGAATCGCGGGGCGACCGGCGATCGGGTACGGGACGACGGCGCGTTCGCGGCCGGGCGGCGGGATCGCTCACCGGACCGCAAAATCCATCTTGAGACGAGCATAAGGCTCCAGTACAGTTGAAAGAGGGGAGTAAAACGCGTTTCGGCACAATCAGGTCGACGCAAAAGTCGACTGACAGGGAGGATCGTTATGATCTTGAGACTAGTACGGCCTTTGGCCGCGGGTTTGGTCGCGGCGGTTGTCGCGTTGGGTTCGCAATCGGCGCTCGCCCAGGACAAGAAGGTTCGCGCCCAGATGGCGGGCGCGTTTCCCAGCTCGATGCAAATCCTCGGGCCGGCGCAGAAGCGCACCGTGGAGCTGATCAACAAGCTGTCGGGCGGCTCTATCGACGTCAGGTTCTTCGAGCCCGGCGCGCTGGTTCCCGGCAGCCAGTATTTCGACGCCGTGTCGAACGGCTCGCTCGACATGGCCTACACGGCGGCGGGGTACTTCACCGGCAAGGACATCGTGTTCGCGATGTTCACCACGGTGCCCTTCGGTCCCGACGCGGCGGAATTCCTCGCCTGGTACGAGTACGGTGGCGGCAACGAGCTGATGAAGGAAATGCACGCCAAGTACAATATCGTGGCGCTCAACTGCGGCATCATCTCGCCCGAGGCCTCGGGCTGGTTCCGCAAGGAGATCAAGACTCTCGATGATCTCAAGGGCCTGAAGATGCGGTTCTTCGGGCTCGGCGCCAACGTGATGCAGAAGATGGGCGTGGCCACCCAGTTGCTGCAGGCCGGCGAAATCTTCCAGGCGCTGCAACTCGGCACTATCGACGCCACCGAGTTCTCGATGCCGACCATGGACCTGTCGCTCGGCTTCCACCAGGTCGCCAAGTTTTACTACTTCCCGGGCTGGCACCAGCAGACCTCGATCGGGCAGCTCTACATCTCGAAGAAGAAGTGGGACGAGTTCTCCGATCACCAGAAGTACGTCATCGAGTGGGCCTGCAAGGCGCAAATGCTGCAAGAGCTGGCCGAGTCCGACGGCTCGCAGTTCGCCGCCATGAGGGAACTTCAGGCCAAGGGCGTGCAAATCAAGAAGTGGCCGCCGGAGTTCATCAAGGCCTTCCGCGAGAAGTGGGAGGAAGTCGTCAAGGAGGAATCGGCCAAGAGCGAGAACTTCAAGAAGGTCTGGGCCTCCTATTCGTCGTTCCGCGATAACTACAAGATCTGGCGCGACCACGCCTACATGGCCGACTAGGCGCCGAAACAGGACATTCGCGGCGGGGCGCGCGACGTGCCCCGCCGCGACGGTCTCCGCCGATCCGCGGCACGGAGCGGCATCGCTGGTCGGGAACGCATCGCCAGCTTCGCAGTGGTATCGTTCGCGTCGCGGCGGTATCTCCAACAAGTGATGTAGAAGGGAGGCCGCCGTGAGGGGATTGTTGACCATCAGCAATGGCATTGATGCGGGGTTGGGCGCCATCGCGCGCACCTTCGGCTGGTGTTTCCTGCTTCTGATGACGGTCATCGTGTTCGACGTCATCACCCGCAAGGTCGGGTTTCAGCTCAAGATCTTCGGCGTCGATCTGGGCTCGACGCGGCTGCAGGAGCTGGAATGGCACCTGCACGCCTTCCTGTTCCTGACCTGGATCGCCTACTGCTACGTGCGCAACGCGCACGTGCGCATCGACGTTTTCACCACCGGGCTTTCGCAGCGCGGCCACGCCTGGCTCGAGTTGATGGGGTGCATCGTGTTCGCGGCGCCGTATCTGCTGGTGGCGCTGCCGCACTCCTGGGCCTTCTTCCTGCAATCGTTCGCCCAGAACGAGGCCTCGGCGGCGCCCAACGGTCTGCAGTGGCGCTGGATCGTCAAGTTCTTCCTGTTCTTCGGCTTCGCCTCGGTCTTCGTGGCCGTGGTCTCGGTCGCACTGCGCCGCATCGTCTTCCTGTTCGGGCCACCAGCGCTGGCGGCAGAAGCCTTGCCCGCCCCCGCCAAGCCAGCGCATTGAGGCCCGCCATGATCGACTTCATCGGACACAATCTCGCGATCATCATGTTCTTCGTGCTCACGGTGATCATGTTCACGGGCTATCCGGTCGCCTTCGTGCTCGGCGCCATCGGCATCATCTTCGGATTCCTCGGCATCCTCTTCGACGTCTTCCAGCCGGTGCAATTCGCCAATCTGTTGCCGCGCGTCTATGGTGGGGGCGTCGAGAACCAGGTGCTGGTCGCGGTGCCGATGTTCATCTTCATGGGGACGGTGCTCGAGAAAAGCGGCATCGCCGAGGAGCTGTTGCATTGCCTGCAGGTCCTGCTGCGGCGGGTCCCGGGCGGCCTCGCGGTGTCGGTGGTGCTGCTGGGCACGATCATGGCCGCCACGACCGGCATCGTCGGCGCCTCCGTGGTGATGCTGACCCTGATCGCGTTGCCGGTCATGCTCGAACGCGGCTACGCCAAGGCGCTGTCCTGCGGCACCATCGCCGCCTCCGGCACGCTCGGCATCCTGATCCCGCCGTCGATCATGCTGGTGATCATGGGCGACCTGATGCAGATCTCGGTCGGCCTGCTGTTCGCCTCGGCCGTCCTGCCCGGGCTCACCCTGTCGGTCTGCTATCTCATCTACATCATGATCTATTCGTTGTTGTTCCCCAAGGAGGCGCCGCCGCTCGGGGCGGAGATCGGGCCGCAGAACAGCGGCGAGCTGATCCGCATGGTCGTGTTCTCCTTCGCGCCGCCGGCGTTCCTCATCGTCCTCGTGCTGGGAGCGATCTTCGGCGGCTGGGCCACGCCCACCGAGGCTGCCGGCGTGGGCTGCCTCGGCGCCTTGCTGCTGGCGGCGCGGGCGAAGAAACTGAACTTCAAGTCGCTCAACGAGATCATCATGGCGTCGGGCCTGACCAACGGCCTGGTGTTCTTCATCCTGTTCGGCGCCACCCTGTTCGCCTATGTCTTCCGGGCGCTCGGCGGCGACGACGTGGTCGTCGAAGGGCTCAAGGCGATCGGCATCGACACCGCGTGGGAATACCTGATCTTCGTCATGGCGCTCGTGTTCGTCATGGGCTTTTTCTTCGACTTCCTCGAGATCTGCCTGATCGTGCTGCCGGTGTTCGCGCCGATCCTGGCCGGCGCGGATTTCGGCGGCCACGTCACCGGGCCGAAGCTGATCCTGCTGTGGTTCGCGATCCTCATGGCGGTCAACCTCCAGTCGGGCTTTCTCACGCCGCCCTTCGGTTTCGCCCTGTTCTACATGAAGGGCACGGTGCCGCCGTCGGTGAAGATGGCCGACATCTATCGCGGCATCGTACCGTTCGTGACCCTGCAGATGATCGGCGTCGCGATCTGCCTCATCTGGCCCGATCTGGTGTTCTGGCTGCCGCGAAGCTGGGGCATGCTGGACTGATCCGACGCGTCGCCGGGCGGGCTCGCCGTCGCCGTTATGGTCATCGGCACCATCCTGGCGGTCCCGATCGGCGTCGTCGGCGCGTCGGTCATCCTGTTGTCGTTGATTTCGCTGCCGCCCATGCTTCGGGCGGGCTACGACAAGCGGCTCTCGATCGGCACGATCGCGTCGGCGGGCACGCTGGGCATTCTGATCCCTCCCTCGATCATGCTGGTCGTGATGGGCGAGATGCTGAACACCTCGGTGGGCGCGCTGTTCGCTGCGGCGACGATCCCCGGCTTCCTGCTGTCGGGTCTCTACCTGTTGTACATATGGGGCGTGGCCATCGCGCGACCCGACTGGGCACCCAAGCTGCCGCGTGAATCGGGGCCGCAGACCTGGGGCGAGACCTGGAAGGTCGTCCTGCACGGCCTTCTGCCCATGACCGTCCTGATGATCGTGGTGCTGGGCTCGATCTTGGCGGGCTTCGCCACGGCGACCGAGAGCGCCGGCGTCGGCAGCTTCGGCGCCATCCTGTTCGACATGAAGGGGACCGTGCCGCCGGAATGCTCCATGACCGACGTCTATCGCGGCATGTATCCGTTCCTGATTCTCCAGGTCATCGGCCTGTTCCTCTGCCTCTTCTTTCCGAGTCTGTCCCTATGGCTGCCGAAGATTGCCGGCATGCTCGACTGATCATGGTCAGGGCCGTGCGACGACGGCGACCATGACCATCGCCAGGCCGCCGGTGGCAGCGTTCCAGCTCAAGGTCCGCAGCCACGGGACGCCTGCCGCATAGAGCGGCAGGAAGGCGATCCGACCGGCGAGGTAGATCAGGGCGCCGGTTTCGCTCAGCCACGCGCCGGTTCGTCCCGACACTTCCAGCATCAGCACGGCGGCGGCGAAGATCGCGAAGGTTTCGAGAAAGTTGCGCTGGGCTCGGTCGAGTCGCCCGGCGACGCCCATAGGCCGGATGTCCTCGTCCCGCGGACCGACGGAGTAGGCGTTCCCGACCTGCGCCTTGAAGGTGAACGACGCCGCCGTGAGATGCACGAGTCCGAGGACCATCGCACCGAACAACGACCAGGATTCGACCGACATCGCCATACGAGCCTCAAGGGGTTCGGGGGAACTGCGAGTATAGCGTCTCGCCGCCTCGTGGTTCTGGCGATTTCACATCCGGTCGCGGCATTCCGGGGTATCACCAAGAGGTAGCGGACAGTCGCGATCAGAGAACCGCGCCGGCGGCCCTGAGCTTCTCGCGCAGGGTCGCCGGATCGAGCTGGTCGGCGGGCCGGTTGGAGGCGGCGAGCAAGGCGGCGGCCGTCCCGACCGCCTGCGCGACCGCCATGGCGGTCGGCATGACGCGGATCGCTCCATGGGCCTCATGTGTCGCCGACAGTCCGCGGCCCGCAACCAGGGCATTGTCGAGACCCTGCGGCACGGCGATGCGATAGGGCAGGGCGTAGACGTGGTCGGGCCCCAGCTCCTCGAAGGTGATGTTGGCGTCGCCGGTGTGGTGAACGTCGATCGGGTAGGCGCCGAGCGCTATGGTGTCGACGAACTCTGCGCCGTTGCGCAGATCGTCGGCCGTCAAGGTGGCGAGGCCGGCAATGCGGCGCGTCTCGCGGATGCCGAGCTGGGGAGCGAATGAGACCAACCGCGCTCGTTGGCAGCCCGGCACGTTGGCCACGATGAAACGCGCGGCGGCCAATGCCTGGCGGCGGCCTTCGCGTTCGCCATCGCTCAACGCAAAGGGATCGCTGGCGTCGATGGCAAGCCGCGTGACGTTGAACCAGCCGTCGTCACAGCCGGGCACCCGGCTGCAGTGCAGCGCTGCCCGTGGCAGCGCACCCTCGGCGACGCCGCGCACCGCCAAGCCGGCCTTGGTCTCGGCGGTCATGCCGTCGAATGCCGCGAAGTCGATCGGGCCCAGGCGGAACATCATGGTCGCTGGTTGCAGGCTTTCGCCGTGATCGAGGCCGAGAAAGGCAGCGCCGGCCCGTGCCATCAGGTCAAGATCGCCTGAGCTGTCGATGAACAACCGTGCCCGCACGTCGAACAGGCCGCCCTTGGTCAGCAGGGTGGCCGAGTGGATCGCCCGGCCACGCCGCGCGGCCTGGGCGAGCTGGCTGTGCAGCAGTACCCGCACGCCCGCCTCGTGTGCCATCTCGTCCAGCACCACCTTCAAGATTTCGGTATCGTACTCGACACGGTCCATGCGATGGCCGGTCGACATGACGAAATGGCCGTGCCCGCTACTGCCGCCTTTGGCTTGCAGACGCTGCACGATCTCCTCGGCGAGGCCCGCGATAACGCGCCGGCCGGCGCGCGTCTCCCAGCCGACGAACTGGCCGACCGCGCCCGCCGTCGCGGCGCCGCCCAGAAAGCCATGCCGCTCGAACAGAACGCGCACCCTGCCGGGCGGCGGCAATAGCGGCCACGGAACCGGCCATGCCGCCGCCCGCGGCCAGAACGTCGCAATCGATGGGATTCATGACCAAAACCGACCATACTCTGCTCCAAGAAAGAACGGGAGGTATCGGGTGTTCTCAAGTCGCATGACTCGCCGCACGGCACTGGGTGGTCTTGCTTTGCTGTCCATGCCGGCCAGGCTCGCGGCGCAAGATCTGATCAAGGCATCGATTGCGTTGCTCCGGCTGTCTTCCTCCGGGCCGATTTTCATTGCTCAGGAGAAGGGTTGGTTCAAGGAAGTGGGCCTCGAGCTCACGATGAAGGACTTTCAAGCCGCGGCGCAGGTGCCGCTGGCCGTGGTGTCGGGCGATGCCGATCTCGGGGTCACGGCCTTCACCGCGGGCTTCTACAATCTCGCGGCCAAAGGCGGGCTCAAGGTCGTGGCGGCACAGAGCGCCGAACGGCCGGGCTACCAGCTCAACGTCATCGCAGCGACCAACGCGGCATGGGACGGCGGGCTGAAGGCGATCAAGGACCTCGCCGGCAAGCGTGTCGCCGTCACGACGGTCGGCTCGTCGGTGCACTATTCACTGGAAGTCGTGGCGCGCAAGCACGGCGTCGACACCAAGGCGATCACCATCGTGGCGTTGCAGACCATTCCCAACATGGTGGCGGCGTTCAAAGGCGGTCAGGTCGACGCCGCGGTGTTTCCCATCACCACCTTCCGGCAGGTCGAGGCCGACGGCAGCGGCAAGCCGCTCGCCTTCGTCGGTGACGAGGTGCCATGGCAATTGGGCGGTGTCTTCACCTCGCCGAAGACGATCACCGACCGCCGGCCGCTGGTCGAGAAGTTCCTGACCGGCTATCGCCGCGGCGCCGCCGCCTACCACGAGGCCTTCGGCAAGCGCGAGAATGGCAAGCTGATTGCCGGCCCCAACTACGACGAGATGATCGGGATCCTGTCCAACGTCCTGAAGCAATCGCCGGCGCTCGTCGCGGCCGGCCTGCCGTTCATCGACCCTGAAGGTCGTCTCGACGTCGGCGACATCTACAAGCAAGTGGCCTTCTGGCAGTCGACCGGTCAGGTCTCGCGCGACGCCGACCCCAAGACGTTCATCGACTTGAGCTTCATCCAAGGCCACTTCAACGTACCGCGCTGAGGACGCGGCGGCGGCCGCGCCGTCAGTCGGCTGCTTTCAGGTCGGCCGTCCGCTGTGAGCGCTGAGCGGCATCTTCGGCTTCCCAGCGCGCGCCGATTTCGGCGAGATTGGCCAGTACGCCATCGAGCTCGTGCCCGCGCTGGGTCAGCGAATAGGTGACCTTGGGTGGTATGGTCGCTTCGTAGTGGCGTCGCACCAGCGAAGCGCCTTCGAGCGTGCGCAGTCGCTCGGTCAGCATCTTGGCCGAGATGCCGGAAACCCGGCGCCTCAGCTCGCCGAAGCGCTGCGGCCCGTGGGTCTTGAGGTTGTAGAGGATGTACGTCGTCCAGGGCCCCATCAGCATGCGCAGGATGAAGTCCATCGGACAGGAGGCGCTTGGCTTGGTCGGCGCAGACTGGACGTCCATGCGATTTCCTTAGGTTACGAATAGGTACTTACTAGTATTTATTTAGGCCGCTTCGCCGATTCTTCCAGTCACCGGCTGCGCTCTGCAGGTCGACGTGGCCAATCTGAATTTTCTCCAGAAAATCAAACAACTAGAGACCGTCACTGGGTATCCCGGCAGGACGTGCGAGGTCGCTTGGCCGACGCTATAACCTATCGGATGTCACCGCCCGTCACCTCCATTCATAGCGACGCGAGACTGCCCGAGACCGCCGATGTCGTGGTGATCGGGGCTGGCATGGCCGGCAGTGCCGCCGCTTACGCCCTCGCCAAGAAGGGCGTGTCGGTAGCTTTGCTCGACAAAGGCGTCGTGGGCGGCGAGCAGACCAGCCGCAACTGGGGTTGGTGTCGCCAGCAACATCGCGACCTGCGGGAGCTGCCGCTCGCCCAGAAGAGCCTTGCGATCTGGGGCGAGCTGGCAGCCGAACTCGGCGCCGATCCCGGCTTCCGCCGCACCGGGCTGCTCTATGTCACGACCAAGCCCGCGGATCTCGCCATGTGGGAATCCTGGACGCTGAAGGCCCGTGAGTACCAGATGCATAGCCATGTCCTGAGCGCGGCCGAAGCCAAGGCGATGACGCCCGGTAGCACCGTCGACTGGATAGGCGGCGTGCATTCGCCGAGCGACGGCAAGGCCGAGCCGGCGCTGGCCGGGCCGATGATCGCCGAGGGGGCGCGTCGTCGCGGTGCGACCATCCATCAGAACTGCGCCGCGCGCGGTCTCGATATCGAGGCTGGCAAGGTGACGGGTGTCGTCACCGAGAAGGGCCGCATCAAGAGCAACGCCGTGTTGATTGCGGGCGGTGCCTGGACGTCGATGTTTTGCCGCCATCACGGGCTTCGCCTGCCGCAGGCCGGGGTGAAGTCGACATCGTTCTTCACCCGTGAGGCGCCACAGGTCGTCGAGGGCGGCCTGTCGATGCCCGACGTCACCATCCGCCGCCGCCTCGACGGCGGCTATACGGTGGGCATGAGCGGCCGCGGGCTGCTCGAGCTGTCGCCGCAGGGCTTGCTCTATGCCCGCCAGTTCTGGCCGACCTTCAAGAAGCGTCGCAGCCTGCTCAGCATTTCGATCGGGCGCTCTTTCTTCGACGGCCCCGAGTCGCTGCAGCGCTGGACGCTCGACGGCATCTCGCCGTTCGAGCGCATGCGCACGCTCGACCCGCCGGCCGACGAAGGGTTGGTCCGGATGGGTCTCGAGCGGCTGGCGGCGAACTATCCGGCGCTGGCCAATCTGCAGGTCGCCGCGAGCTGGGGCGGGCTGATCGATTCGACGCCCGACGGGATTCCCGTGATCTCCCCCGTCGATCCGTTGCCCGGCCTGTTCATGTCGACTGGTTTCACCGGCCACGGCTTCGGCATCGGCCCGGCGGCGGGCCAGCTCGCCGCCGACCTGATTGCCGGCGACCCGCCGATCGTCGATCCGCACCCGTTTCGCTACCGCCGAATGATCGACGGCAGCGACCTCGGCGAGCCAGGAATGATGTAGGTCGCCTATTTCTTCGTGATGTTCCACATCACCGGCACGGGACCGGGCAGCCAGCCGGTGAGGCGATCTTTGCGGTAGGCGCCGAACGCCTTGAACTGGCCGAGCACGACGTAGGTCGCCTGGTCCATCACACGGTCGGAGACGGCGAGCGCCAGCTGCTTCTGCTTGTCGGGGTCGGTCTCGCGTGCAAATGCGGCGCGCAGCTTTTCCATCTCCGCATCGCACGGCCAGCCGAACCACGCCTTGTCGCAGCCGCCGCTGGTGAAGGAATTGCCGGCCGGGTTCTCGGTGCCGATGCTGACGGTCGTCGTGTAGAAGACGTCCCAGCCACCTTTGTCCGGCGCATCTTTCTTGGCGCGCCGCGACACCACGGTCTGCCAGTCCATCGCCTGGAGGTCGACCTTGAAGCCGACCCGCTCGAGCGCCTGCTTGCCGACGGCCGGGAACTGGTTGGACGACTGCAGGTCGGTCGCCTGCATCATGACGATCGGCCGGCCGTCATAGCCGCTTTCCTTGAGGAGCTGGCGCGCCTTGTCGTAGTCGGGCTTGATCAGAAGGTTGCCGTAGCTCTTCTCGTAGGGCGAGCCGCAGATCAGCGGCGCATTGCAAACGCGATAGATCTCGGGATCGCCGACCTGAGCGCGCAGGAAATCCTCCTGGGCGACGGCGTACATCGCGGCTTGGCGCGCCTTGATGTTGTTGAACGGGGCGTGGAGATGGTTGAAGCGCATGATCGCCTGGCTGCCGAGCGCGTTCCAGCCATAGAGCTGGATGTTCTTGTCGGCTTTCAGCACCGGAAAGAGATCGGGTACCGGCACCTCGATCAGATCGATCTCGCCCTGTTGGAGCGCGTTCACCGCCGTCAGTGGATCGGTGATGGCGATCCATTCCAGGCGGTCGATCTTCACCACCTTGCCGCCGGCCAGCATGGAGGGCGGCTCGGAGCGCGGCTTGTACTTGGGATTCTTGACGTAGACGACCTTTTCACCGGGCTTCCACTCGTCCTTCTTGAAGATGAAGGGGCCCGAGCCGACGTAGTCGTCGATCTGCTTGTTGGGATCGGTTTCGGCCACCCGCTTGGGCATCATGAAGGGGACATTGGAGGAAGGCTTGCCCAGGGCGTCCAGGACGAGGCCGAAGGGCTCCTTGAGGACGAGCGTGAAGGTCTTGGCGTCGACTGCCTTGAGGTCGGTGACCGAGGCGATGAGCTGTTGGCCCAGCGCGTCGCGGGCAGCCCAGCGCTTGATCGAGGCGATGCAGTCCTCCGAAGTGACCGGCTTGCCGTCATGCCACTCCAATCCGTCGCGCAGCGTGAAGGTCCAGGTGAGCTTGTCGGGCGAGACTTGGTACTTGTCGACCATCTGCGGCTGGACGCGAAGCTGCTCGTCCTGGGCAAACAGCACGTCGTAGATCATGTAGCCGTGATTGCGGGTGATGAAGGCGGTGGTCCAGATCGGATCGAGCACCTTGAGGTCGGAATGGGCGACCATCCTCACTGTCTGGGCGCCGGCCGGTGCGGCGGCGAACAGCGCAAGCGCCGCAGTCACGCGCCATGCAATGGACAGGACGTGCATCATATGAGCCTTCCCTTGTAGAACATCCCTGTTGCAGTAAGGCTGCCACGAGGCGCGTGAGGAATAAAGCGATGTTGATGCCGACCATCTTCGTTTCGCACGGCTCGCCGTTGCTGATTCTGGAGGAAGAGCGGCCGGCGCGGGCCTTTCTCGCCTCGCTCGGCCGACGGCTGCCGCGGCCGACGGCGATCGTGGCGGTGTCGGCGCATTGGGATACCGACCTGCCGGCGGTGTCGACGGCGCGCAGGCCCGCGACCATCCATGACTTCTACGGCTTTCCCGAAGCGCTCTACCGCCTGCGCTACGATCCACCTGGGGCGCCCGAGCTCGCCGACCGGGTCGCCCGGCTGATCGGGGCCGCCCATGACCCGCATCGCGGCCTGGACCATGGCGCCTGGATGCCGGCCAAGCTTGCCTGGCCCGAGGCCGACATCCCGATCTTCCAGCTATCGGTCCAGCCTGGCGAAAGCCCGGCCCACCATCTTGCGCTCGGCCGCAAGATCAGCGCGCTGCGCAGCGAAGGTGTGCTGGTGATGGGCTCGGGCAGCGCCACCCACAATCTGCGTGCCCTGGTGCGCGGCGGTCGCGAAAGCGAGCCTGAACCGTGGGCCCAGGCGTTCGACGATTGGCTGGCCGAGACGGTGGAGAAGGGCGACGAGGCGGCGCTCGCCGACTATCGCCGCGCTGCGCCCCATGCCGCCGACGCCCATCCGACCGACGAGCATTTCCTGCCGCTGCACGTCGCCTTCGGTGCGGCGGGCGAGGGCGCGCGGGGACGCGCGCTTCATCGGTCGTTTACGCTGGGCAACCTGTCGATGGCGTCGTACGCCTTCGACTAGAAGCTTACGCCGCCGTGGCGAGCGTGACGCCCTTTTCCGTCATGAGCTGCTGCAGCTCGCCGGTCTCGTGCATTTCGCGCACGATGTCACAACCGCCCACGAACTCGCCCTTGACGTAGAGTTGCGGGATGGTCGGCCACTGGCTGAATTCCTTGATGCCCTGGCGCAGCTCGGGATCGACCAGGATATTGACGCCGTGGAACTTGACGCCGAGGTCACTCAGCACCTCGACCACGGCGGCCGAGAAGCCGCACTGCGGGAACACCGGCGTGCCCTTCATGAACAGCAGCACGTCGTTCTTGGCGATTTCGTCGCGGATGCGCTCGAACACCTGGGGTTCGCTCATGTCGATCTCCTGAAGCGCCGGAGTGGGCGCGGGCCTGAACTCAATATAGGGCCGTTACGGCCGCTGCGCCATGGTGGTGAGCTTGAGCGCATGCAACACACCACCCATGCGGCCGCCCAGGGCGCCGTAGACCATTTGATGCTGCTGTATCTTGGATTTCCCTGCGAAGGTCGGGGAAATGACCGTGGCGGCATAGTGGTCGCCGTCGCCGGCGAGATCCTGGATCTCGACCTCGGCCCCGGGAATACCCTGCTTGATCAGCTTGACGATGTCATCGGCGGCCATCGGCATGGCGTGAACTCCCGCGTCGGTCAGTCGGTGGCATTCATATAGGCGGGCAGCCAAGCCTCGTGGGCGGCCTTGATGTCGCGGAGCTCGAGCGACAACACCCCTTTGACCGTGAGAGACGGCCCTCCGGAGTAGCCCAGCAACATCGCCGGCACGCCTGCGGCCGCGGCGGCGTCGAGAATCTCGTCAGGCGAGCCGGCCGCGACGAGATATCGCCCTTGATCCTCGCCGTACAAGAACGCATGCGGCGGAGCGGTCTGGCCGGCAGGCATGGCGATTTCGACACCCGTGCTGCCGGCAATGCACATCTCGGCCAGCGCCACCAGCAAGCCGCCGTCCGACAGATCGTGGCAAGCCTTGATCTGGCCGGCTGCGATCTGGGCCCGCACGAAGTTGCCGTTGCGCCGCTCGACAACAAGGTCGACCGGCGGCGGCGCGCCCTCTTCGCGCCCGCAAGCCTCGCGCAGGTAGAGCGACTGGCCGAGCCAACCCGTGGTCTGGCCAATCAGCACGATGCCCAGCCCGCTCTGGGTGAGCCGTGAGCCGACCGCCTTGGCGATGTCGTCGATCACGCCGACTGCGCCGATGGTCGGCGTGGGCAGGATCGGTCGGCCCTCGGTCTCGTTGTAGAGCGAGACATTGCCCGACACGACTGGGAAGTCGAGGACTTTGCAGGCCTCGGCCATGCCCATGATGGCGCCGGCGAACTGGCCCATGATCTCCGGCTTCTGCGGGTTGCCGAAATTCATGTTGTCGGTGACGGCAAGCGGCCGCGCACCGACCGCAGTGATATTGCGCCAGGCCTCGGCCACGGCTTGACGGCCGCCGGTCTCAGGATGGGCCTGCACATAGCGCGGCGTACAGTCTGACGTGACGGCCAAGCCCTTGTGGCCGATGTGGCTGCCGTCGGGCGGCACGCGCACCAGGGCGGCGTCGCCGTCCTGCGGGCGGATCGCCGTATTGCCCATGATCAGATGGTCGTACTGGTTCCAGATCCACGCTTTGCTCGCGAGATCGGGGCAGCTCATCAGGGCGAGCAGCGATGCCCGCCAGTCCTTGGGCGCCGGCACGGCCGCCGCATCGAGCACTGCCGGCAGTGGCGTCAGGGTCCATGGTCGTTCGTAGACCGGCGCTTCCGTGACCAGCGGCGGGATCGGGATGTTGCCCACGATCTCACCGTGCCAGCTCAGCACCATACGCTCGGTGTCGGTGAGCCGGCCGATGACGGCGAAGTCGAGTTCCCATTTCTCGAAGATGCGGCGCGCCAACTCCTCGCGGCCAGGCTTCAGCACAATCAGCATGCGCTCCTGGCTCTCCGACAGCATGAGTTCGTAGGGATTCATCCCAGTTTCGCGCATCGGCACCTTGTCGAGCTCGACGACCACGCCCAGCCCGCCCTTGGCTGCCATCTCGAACGACGAGGAGGTGAGGCCGGCGGCGCCCATGTCCTGGATGGCGACGATGGCGTCGGTCGCCATCAGCTCCAGGCAGGCCTCGAGCAGCAGCTTCTCGACGAACGGATCGCCGACCTGCACGGTCGGCCGCTTGCTTTCGCTGTCCTCGTTGAATTCGGCCGACGACATGGTGGCGCCGTGGATGCCGTCGCGGCCGGTCTTGGAGCCGACATAGACTAGCGGATTGCCGACACCCGCCGCCGCCGCATAGAAGATGCGATTGGTCGGCGCGATGCCGACAGTCATGGCATTGACCAGGATGTTGCCGTTGTAGGCGGGGTGGAAGTTGGTCTCGCCGCCCACCGTCGGTATGCCCATGCAGTTGCCGTAGCCGCCGATGCCCGCCACCACGCCCGATACCAGGTGGCGCGTCTTGGGATGCTTGGGGTCGCCGAAGCGCAGCGCATTGAGGTTGGCGATCGGCCGCGCGCCCATGGTGAAGACGTCGCGCAAGATGCCGCCAACGCCGGTCGCCGCACCCTGGTAGGGCTCGATGTAGGAGGGATGGTTGTGGCTCTCCATCTTGAAGATCGCGGCCTGGCCGTCGCCGATGTCGATCACGCCGGCATTCTCGCCGGGGCCCTGGATCACCCACGGCGCAGTGGTCGGGAGCTTCTTCAGCCAGATCTTGGAGGATTTGTACGAGCAGTGCTCGCTCCACATCGCCGAAAAGATGCCGAGCTCGACCATGGTGGGTGTGCGGCCCATGATGGCGAGCACGCGCTGATACTCGTCGGGCGACAGGCCGTGCTCGGCCACGATCTCGGGCGTGATCGAGGGCTCGTTGGGCAGCCGGACCGGCGGGTTGCGCTCGACGGCGACGCTCATGACAGGGCCTCGACCAGGCCCTCGAACAGGGGCTTGCCGTCGCATCCGCCGAACATCGATTCGATAGCGTTCTCTGGATGTGGCATCAGGCCCATCACCGTCTTGCTCTCGTTGAACACGCCGGCAATGTTGGCGAGCGAGCCGTTGGGGTTGCCGGTGCCGTCGACCGTGCCGTCGGGCGCGCAGTAGCGGAAGGCGACCTGGCCGCGATCCTCGATCCGCTTCAGCGTGTCGGCGTCAGCGAAGTAGTTGCCCTCGGCATGGGCCACCGGAATCCGCAAGACTTGGCCCTGCTGGTAGCGATTGGTGAACAGGCTCTGGCTGCTCTCGACCTTCAGATGGACGTCGCGGCAGACGAACTTCAAATGCGCGTTGCGCATCAGCGTGCCGGGCAACAGGCCCGCCTCGGTGACGATCTGGAAGCCATTGCAAATCGCCAGCACCGGCACACCCTGAGTGGCGCGGCGCTTGACCTCGGCCATCACCGGCGACTGCGCCGCCATGGCGCCGCAGCGCAGGTAGTCGCCGTAGGAGAAGCCGCCGGGCACGACGATCAGGTCGGTCTTCTCGAAGTCGCCATCGCCGTGCCAGACCATCACCGGCTTGCGTGCGGTGACCAGCTCGATCGCCTGGGCGACATCGACTTCGCGGTTAGAGCCGGGAAAGACGAGGACGGCCGCCTTCATAACTCGGATGCTCTTGTGTCTTGCCGGACCGCTGGCCTCCAGCCTCGCTCTTGCTCATCGGAGCGCGGACCGCCTGGCCCGTTCACGACCATGATGCGGGCCTGGAGGCTGGCGCTCCGACTGAGCGGGCCTGGAGGCCTGCGGTCCGCCAGGAGAGGGATGACTGTCCGCTTCATCAGCCAACCAGTTCGATCGAGTAGTTCTCGATCACCGTGTTGGCGAGCAGCTTGCGGCACATCTCCTCGACGCGCTGCTTGGCTTTGGCCTTGTCGGTCTCGGCGAGCTCGAGCTCTATGTACTTGCCCTGGCGGACGTCGCCGACTTCGGGGAAGCCCAGCCGATTGAGCGAATGTCCGATGGCCTTGCCCTGAGGGTCGAGCACGCCGGTCTTCAACGTCACATGAACTCTGGCTTTCATTTCGCCTCTTACTGCAGGGTCGTCGGTCCGCGCACGTCGCCCGGTCCCTGGTCGATCAGGATGCCGAGCCGCCGTGCCACTTCCTGGTAGGCCTCTTCGACTTTGCCGAGATCGCGGCGGAAGCGGTCCTTGTCCATCTTCTCGTTGGTCCGGAGGTCCCACAGTCGGCACGAATCGGGGCTGATCTCGTCGGCCAGCACGATGCGCACCATGTCGTCCTCGTAGAGCCGGCCGAACTCGACCTTGAAGTCGATCAGCTTTATGCCGCAGCCCAGGAACAGGCCGAACAGGAAGTCGTTGACGCGCAAGGTGAGCGCCACGATGTCGTCGAGATCCTGCGGCGTCGCCCAGCCGAAAGCGGTGATGTGCTCCTCGGTGACCATCGGGTCGCCCAGCGCATCGTTCTTGTAGAAAAACTCCATGATCGAGCGCGGCAGCTGCGTGCCTTCCTCGACGCCGAAGCGCTTGGCGAAGGAGCCGGCCGCGACGTTGCGCACCACGATTTCGAGCGGGATGATCTCGACCTGGCGGATCAACTGCTCGCGCATGTTCAGCCGGCGGATGAAATGGGTCGGCACGCCGATCTCGCCGAGCTTGGTCATCAGGAACTCGGAGATACGGTTGTTGATCACCCCCTTGCCGGTGATCGTGCCTTTCTTCTGGTTGTTAAAGGCGGTGGCGTCGTCCTTGAAGTACTGGACGATCGTCCCGGGCTCGGGCCCCTCGAACAAGGTCTTGGCCTTGCCCTCGTAGATGCGGCGGCGGCGGGACATTTTCTACTCCTGTGCGGACGGCGCGGGCCGTCCGCCAATCGGCCGGAATATGGCGGAAGTCCCATGCGCCGGGACTGGGGAAAAATCCATTGAAAAAGGTGACGCAACCGTCATATTTGCCTCCAAACGGGAGGCCCCATGGCCCAGCAGATCACCTACGACAAGGCCTACGACGCCGTAGCGCCCGAGGATTTTCCGGCGATGCTGGAAGTGCCGCGCTATGGCCGGCGCAGCGACGCCTTCGACAGCATAATTTCGGCGACCCATGATCATTTTTGGGACCCGCTGGACAAGAGCTACATCGATTTCGACCGGCCGTTCGACCTTGCGACCCAGTCACTGGTGCCGCTCGACATGATCGTCGAGCTGCGCAGCGCCGTCGCCGACCGCCTGGACGAGCGCCAGAAGATCCAGCTCGCCAACGACGTCATGCATTGGTCGATCTCCAACCTGCTGCATGGCGAGCAGGGCGCCTTGTCGTTGTCGGCCAGCCTCTGCCACATCCTGCTCGATCCCGGGGCCCAGGAGTACGCCGCCAACCAGGCGCGCGAGGAGGCGCGCCATGTCGCGGGCTTCACGCGCTACATCACCAAGCGCTGGGGCGAGCCGCTGCCGGTCGGCAAGACGATCGCCACCGTGTTGCAGGATCTGGTGAGCACGCCCGAGGTCTACAAGAAGATCGTGGGCATGCAGATGCTGATCGAGGGCCTGGCGATGGGCTCGTTCGCCACCTTAAACGCCCGCACCAACGATCCTGTGTTGCGCCGTCTGGTGCAGCTGGTGATGAGCGACGAGGCCTTTCACCACCGCTTCGGCCGGCTGTGGGCGGCCAAGACGATCCGTCACCTCAACGAGGAGGAGCACCGCAAGGTCGAGGACTGGTCGGCGCAGATCTTCCAGATGCTGCTGTTCAATCTGATCAATGCCGAGCAGAAGCAGGTGATCTACGCCAAGTACGGCCTCGACTGGCAGTGGGTGCGCGACGCGGTCAAGGAGAGCTTCAGCGACAACGATCGGCGCGAGCAGCTCAAGGAAACCAACAATATCTTCCGCGTGCTGATCAAGACGCTGTTGCATGCCGGCATCATCACCCAGCGCACCGCGCCGCTTTATGCGGTGTGGGTCGACATGGACGAGCTGAAGGCCGAAGGCGAGGGCATTCCCGGCGACGTGGTCGCCGAGGAGATGATGGTGGTGCTGCGCGAGATCAACGCCAAGCGCAAACGAATCGTGTCGAAGGACGTGGCGGTGGCCGCCTAGAGCGGCGACGATCAGGGCTTCCTGGCCAACACGAAGGCCGACAGGCCGGCCAGCCGGTTGATCGGGAACAACGGCAGCTCGGCGGCGCAGACCGCGCCCAGGATGGTGTTGATGAACGGACCATGCCTCTTAAGGCTGCTTCTCGGCTCCGCCGCGGTGCGCTGCGCCAGACGCACGACGGAAGCCAAGGGGAAGACGAAGCCAAAATAGTAGGCGCCGCGCACGATCTGCAGCCCCGCGCCGCGCATGGTGGTTTCGATCTCGGCCAGCCGATAGCGACGCTTGTGCTCGAGAAAGACGTCGTGACCGCTCCACAGGAAATGGAAAGCCGGCACCGTGGCGAGAAAATACGCGCCGGACGGCACGCGGGCCGCATAGTGACGGACCAGTCCCTGGTCGTCGTCGACGTGCTCCAGAACATCCATCATCAACACCAGATCGCAGTCGGTCGGGCCGGTGTCGCGGCGATGGCGCACCGGCTTGCCGGCGGCGCTGTCGTCGCGATCGGCCGGATAGCCGATGTCGACGCACAAGGCCGATTGGGCATTGGTGGTTTCGAGCAAGTGCCGTGAGAAGAAACCCGAACCCGCGCCGACATCGAGGATATGCCGCGGCTGCAGGGCGTCGACCAGGCGCCGCAAGGCGGCGGCCTTGGCGCGGTAGTACCAATGGCGCCCGATGTCGGCGCCCAGGATGTCTTCTTCCTTGAGGTCCATGCCGTCAGGGTCGTGGTGGGTCGGTATCCCCGTTCTCGTAGACGCCTTCGACCACGTAGATCGGCCGGCTTTTCACCTCGAGGAACAGCCGGCCGAGATACTCGCCGATGATGCCGAGCGAGAGCAGTTGGATTGCGCCCATCAGCAGCACGGCGATCAGCAGCGAGGCGTAGCCTGGCGTGTCGATGCCGAGGATCAGCACGCGGGTGACAATGAACAAGGCGTAGAGCACGGCGATGGCGGCGATCACCACGCCGACATAGAACCAGGCGCGCAGCGGCGCGGTCGAGAAGCTCACCACGCCGTCGAGCGCGAAGTTCCACAGCCGCCAGAAATTGAACTTGCTCGAGCCCGCGGCGCGCTGCGGCCGCTCGTAAGGAACGCCGACTGCGTTGAAGCCGACCCAGGCGAACAGGCCCTTCATGAAACGATTGCGCTCGGGCAGTTGGCGCAGCACTTCGATGGCGCGCCGGTCGACCAGGCGGAAGTCGCCGACATTCTCGGGAATACGCACCGGCGACATCGAGTTGAACACGCGATAGAACCAGCTTGCCGAAAGCCGCTTGGCGGCGGTGTCCCAGGCGCGCTGGGTGCGTACGCCGTAGACGATGTCGTAGCCCTCGCGCCAGCGGCTCATGAACGGTCCGATCAGTTCCGGCGGGTCCTGCAGGTCGATGTCCATGGGCACGATGACGTCGCCCTTGGCGTGGTCGATGCCGGCGGTCAGGGCCGCCTCCTTGCCGAAATTGCGCGACAGGTTGACGACGCGCAGACGGCGGTCGCGAGCGGCGCTATCGAGCAAATGGCCGAGCGTGCCGTCGCGCGAGCCGTCGTTCACGAACACGATCTCGAAGCGAAGCCCGTCGCGCTCCAGCAGCGGCGGCACTGTGGTGAGGAAGAGATCGATCGACTCCTCCTCGTTGAAGACCGGCACCACCAGGGACAGCAGCGGATTGGCGGGCCGGCGCGCGCGCTGGCGGGCGAGTTGGCGTTCCAAGGGCCCGCCGGTGGGCTGGCTGAGGGGGAGGATCGATTCGGGCACGAACGAAGGTTCCGTCCAACGGCGCACTGACCCCTCGCTTCCCCCGCTACCAAGGAATCAAAAGCGGGGCGGCGAATCAACCCCTAATTCGCGTCACGTCACCGGCTCGACGGCACCGTTCAAGCCCATGATGCCGAGCTCGACTCCGAGCCCGGGATGACGCTTGCCGAGCGCGTTGCGGAACGTTCGCAGGGCCTCTGTCAGCTTGGCGGTCTCGAAAGCGCGGTCGGTCTTGATCTGATCGCCATAGGCCACTACGGCGGCGCCGCAATCGCGGTGGCAGATGCCGATCACGCGTTTGACCTCGTGCAGGCCGACCGAAATCTGCAGATTGTCCCACCACGTCTTGTGCCACGCCTCGAAGGCCGGTGCGACCGCCGCCACGGGGCCGCCGGCGATGTTGAACTGGCTGTAGAGGTTCTCGAGGGAACGGCTCGCCATATAGCTCCAGGTGAAGCTGGTGAAGCGCGGATCGATGCACTTCATCAGCATGGCCTCGTAGGTCGGCTTGGTCTGCGCGATCGCCGGTTGCGCGGCAACCGCCATGGCCGCACCGAGACCGCCCAGCCAGGTGCGACGCGACGGCATGGGCAGGCAGCCGCAATTGGAGTGATGGGCGCAATGGGTCATTTGAAGGTCGCCTTTCCTTGCTGCGCCAGTCCGCCGGTGCCATCGGCGATCCAGGTGGTCGCGGAGCCGTCGGACTGTCGCCGTGCCTGAACCGAGAACGTCGCCCCGCCATAGACCGGGGCCAGGGCGCGGAACTCGAACGCCGCCGGCACTCT
>Ga0194121_10004544_pt1 | contig 20067 bp, 18 predicted proteins | sample TA2MahCa50mmetaG_FD_148609 | JGI IMG/M metagenome (GOLD analysis project Ga0194121, IMG submission 148609) | Freshwater microbial communities from Lake Tanganyika, Tanzania - TA2015020 Mahale Deep Cast 50m | ecosystem: Environmental > Aquatic > Freshwater > Lake | place: Tanzania: Lake...
CGTCATCCGCTGGCCCGGTTCGGGCACCGTGCAGGAGCTGCCGGGCCCGGCGCTCGACGGCTGCTACCGGATCCGCGAGGACGCGACGGCCTGCGAGCCGGTGCCGCTGCGGAAGATCCGGCTCGGCGGCGGCGAGCGCTGACCGAACGGACATCCGGGTCCGGCGGGCGGCGGCGGAGCCCTTCCCGAATCCGGCGGGCTCTGGCATCATCCCAGCCCCTTTTTCCGTCCGGCCGCAGGCTGGCCGGCAGGCTTCCGGGCGGGTCCGTGCGGGTCATCCCGGAAGGGCGCGAGGAGCGTGGTTTGGACATCCAGAAGGTCGGCGTCGTCGGGTGCGGCTTGATGGGCTCGGGCATCGCCCAGGTGGCGGCGATGGCCGGCTGCCAGGTGGTGGTCCACGAGGTCAACGACGCGCTGCTGCAGAAGGGGTTCGGGCGCATCCACGGTTCGGTCGCGAAGCTGGTCGAGAAGGCGAAGCTCACCAGCGAGCAGGGCGAGTCGACCAAGGCGCGGCTGAAGGGCACCACCAGCCTCGCCGACCTCGCGCCCTGCGACCTGATCATCGAGGTGATCGTCGAGAACCTGGACGCAAAGAAGAAACTCTTCGCGGAGCTCGGGAAGCTGTGCAAGCAGGAGACGATCTTCGCCTCCAACACCTCGTCGTTCCCGATCGGCGAGATGGCCGAGGCGAGCGGCCGGCCCGACCGCTTCGTCGGGCTCCACTTCTTCAACCCGGTGCAGCTGATGAAGCTGGTCGAGGTGATCCAGGGCGCGAAGAGCGCGCCGGCGGTGGTCGAGGCGGCGCGGGCGTTCGGCGCGAAGGTCGGCAAGACGCCGATCCTCGCCAAGGACACGCCGGGTTTCGTGGTCAATCGCCTGCTGGTGCCGCTGCTGCACGAGGCGGTGCGGATGGCCGAGCGCGGTGACGCGACCTTCCGCGACATCGACATCGGGATGGAACTCGGTTGCGGCCACCCGATGGGGCCGATCAAGCTGCTCGATTACGTGGGCCTCGACACGACGCTCTCGATCCTCGACGGCTGGCACCAGCGCTACCCGAAGGATCCGCTCTTCACGCCGTCCGAACTGCTGAAGCGGATGGTCAAGGAAGGGAAGCTCGGTCGCAAGAGCGGCAAGGGCTTCTACGAGTGGGAAGGCGACAAGGTGAAGGGCTGAGCCGATGCGCCCGTCCGCTCTCGCCGTCGCGATCGTCGCTTCGCTGCTCGCCGGCATGGCGGGCGGCGCCGCGCCGGTGCGCCGGCAGCAGCCGCGCGCGGAGGTCGTCGTCACGCTGGATGCGGCCGATCGGCTGGCGACGGCGGGGAAACACGTGCGCGTGCGCTTCGCGGTGGAGAATCGCAGCCGCGCGTCGCTGACGCTGCACAACTCGCTGCTGTTCGGCGCCGGGCTGTCGCTGACCGGCGCGGACGGCCGGAGCGTGGCCGCGACCGAGCGCAACGCTCCCGGCGCGGCGCAGCAGCCGCTGCTGCTGCCGGCGGGCGGAAGCGTCGCCGGCGTGATCGACCTCGTGCCGCTGTTTTCCGAGTCGTGCGGCACGCCCGGCCGGGTGAGCGTCACGCTTGCCGCCGGCGGTGCGACCTCGGCCCCGCTCGAACTCGAACTGCGGCGCGACTGGGCCGGCCACGGCGCCCGCATCGTGACCGATCACGGGACGATCGACCTCGCGCTCGACCTCGCGCGGGCGCCGCTGACGGTGGCCAACTTCCTCGACCTCGCCGCCGACGGCTTCTACGACGACCTCTCGTTCCACCGCGTGGTGAAGGGGTTCATGATCCAGGGCGGCTGTCCGGCGGGCGACGGCACCGGCGACGGACCGCGGCGGCTCCAGCTCGAGGCGGGACGCGGCGAGGGGGCGCGCAGGCACCAGCGCGGCACCATCTCGATGGCCCACAAGGCCGACCCCGATTCGGGCAGCTGCCAGTTCTTCATCTGCCATCGCGACCAGCCGGCGCTGGACGGGAACTACGCGGCGTTCGGCGAGGTCGTGCGCGGCCTCGAGGTGGTGGATGCGATCGCCATGGTGCCGTGCGCGGTGGTGCCGGGCGGACCCGACGCCGGGCCGAGCAAGCCGAAGCAGAGGGTGAAGATCGAGTCGGTCCGGCCGCTGCCGCCGGACGAACTCGCGAAGTCCGCGGCGGAGCCCCCCGGCACCGGGCGCTGAGCCGGGAGGGAACCCGTAGAAGCACCTCCCGCCCGCGCCGCGACCCGGCGCGGGCTTTCGCTTTCGAGGATGGAGTCGGTGATGGCGACGTACGAGAACCTGCTGGTGGCGAAGGATGGCGCGGTCGCCACGGTGACCGTCAACCGCGAGAAGGCGCTGAACGCGCTGAATGCCGCGACGCTGCGCGAGCTGCGCGCCTGCTTCGGCGAGCTGCAGGCCGATGACGCCGTGCGCGCCGTCATCGTGACCGGCGCCGGCCCGAAGGCGTTCGTCGCCGGCGCCGACATCCGCGAGCTCAAGGAGAACACGCCGCTCTCCGCCAAGCACATCGCGCGGGTCGGCCAGGAGCTCTTCTCCTTCATCGAACGGCTCGGCAAGCCGGTGGTCGCCGCGATCAACGGCTTCTGCCTCGGCGGCGGCCTCGAACTGGCCAGCGCCTGCACGTTCCGGGTGGCGGCGAAGAACGCGCAGCTCGGGTTGCCCGAAGTGAAGCTCGGCGTGATCCCGGGCTACGGCGGGACGCAGCGCCTGCCGCGCCTGGTCGGCATCGGCCGCGCGATGGAGCTGATCCTGACCGGCGAGTCGATCGGCGCCGACGAGGCGTGTCGCATCGGCCTGGTGAACCACGTGTTCGAGCCGGCCGAGCTGATGGCGAAGACGCGCGAGATCGTCGACAAGATCCTGGCGCGCGGGCCGGTCGCGGTCCGCTTCGCGCTCGAGGTCGGCTACCGCGGCATGGACATGCCGCTGGACGAGGGGCTGAACGCGGAGAGCAACCTCTTCGGGCTGCTCTGCACCACCGAGGACATGCGCGAGGGGATGGCGGCCTTCCTCGAGAAGCGTCCGGCGCAGTTCAAGGGCAAGTGAGACCAGAGGCAAGTGAGCGCGGGGCCATCGACATGAACAAGCGCGATCTCGTCATCCTCGGCGGCGCCCGCACGGCGATGGCCGAGTACTCCGGCACGCCGGGCTACGGGAAACTGAAGGACTTCACCGCCGTCGACCTGGCGGCGATCGCGCTGAAGGGCGCGTTCCAGAAGACCGGCGTGATCCCGGCGCAGATCGACCACACCATCATCGGCAACGCGGCGCAGACCGCGCCCGACGCGATCTACGGCGCGCGCCACGTCGCGCTGAAGGCCGGCGTCCCGATCGAGAAGCCGGCGCTCACGGTGAACCGGCTGTGCGGCTCGGGGATCCAGTCGGTGATCAGCGGCGCGCAGCTGCTGCTCCTCGGCGAGGCGACCTTCGTGGCGGCCGGCGGCATGGAGAACATGTCGCAGGCGCCTTACGTCCTGCGCGGGGCGCGCGACGGCTTCCGGCTCGGCCAGCAGCCGACGCTGGAGGACTCGCTCTTCACGTCGCTGATGGACAGCTACTGCGGCTTCTACATGGCGCAGACGGCGGAGAACCTCGCCAAGAAGATGGCGATCCCGCGCGAGGCGCAGGACGAGTACGCGCTGCGCAGCCACCAGCTCGGCGCCGAGGCGGTCGAGAAGAAGCTCTTCGCGCAGGAGATCGTCCCGGTCGTGATCGAGAAGCGCGGCCAGAAGGTCGCCATCGACCAGGACGACCACATCAAGCCCGACACCACGCTGGCCGGGCTGGCGGCGCTGCGGCCGGCGTTCGGCAAGGACGGGACGGTGACCGCCGGCAACGCCAGCGGCATCGTCGACGGCGCCGCGGCGGTGATCGTCACGACGGCCGACGCGGCGGCGCGCAACGGCTTGAAGCCGATGGCGCGCATCGTCGAGTGGTCGGTGGTCGGCGTGCCGCCCGAGATCATGGGGATCGGGCCGGCGCCGGCGATCCGCGACGTCTGCCGCAAGGCCGGGATCGACCTCGCGCAGGTCGACCGCTTCGAGATCAACGAGGCGTTCGCGGCGCAGTACCTCGCCTGCGAGAAGGACCTCGGCCTCGACCGCGCGAAGTGCAACGTGAACGGCGGCGCCATCGCGCTCGGCCATCCGCTCGGCGCCACCGGCACCCGCCTCGTGCTCACGCTGCTGCACGAGTTGAAGCGGACCGGCAAGCGCTACGGCATCGCGTCGGCCTGCATCGGCGGCGGCCAGGGCATCGCGCTTCTCATCGAGAACATCCAGTGAGCACGGCCTCCGGCCGGCGGAACGGAGCGAACGAACGTGGCGCGTGAGCATGCGATCGCGGTCATCCCGGGCGACGGGATCGGCGAGGAGGTGATCCGGGAGGGGCTCAAGGTCGTCGATGCCCTCGCCGAGATCCACGGTTTCCGGCTGCGCAAGACCCACTACCCGTGGAGCGCCGACCACTTCCTGAAGACCGGCATCGCCCATCCCGACGCGGCCTTCGACGAGTACCGCCAGCATCAGGCCGTCTACCTCGGCGCCATCGGCGACCCGCGGCTCGAGGTCGGGATGCTGGAGCGCGCGGTCATCGCCGGCCTGCGCTTCAAGCTCGACCTCTACGTCAACCTGCGCCCGATCAAGCTCTACGACGAGCGCTTCTGCCCGCTCAAGGACAAGAAGCCGGAGCACGTCGACATGGTCGTCGTGCGCGAGAACACCGAGGACGCCTACACCGGCATCGGCGGCATCTTCAAGCACGGCACGCAGGATGAGGTGGCCATCGCCACGATGCTCTACACCCGCAAGGGGTGCGAGCGGGTCATCCGTTACGCCTTCGAGCTGGCGCGCGGCCGGCCGCGGAAGAAGCTGATGCTTGTCGACAAGGCCAACGCGGTGCGGCCGCAGGACATCTGGACCCGGACCTTCGCCGAGGTGGCGAAGGAGTACCCCGACATCGCCACCGACCACGCCTACATCGACGCCGCCTGCATGTGGCTGGTGAAGAACCCCGAGTCGTTCGACTGCGCGGTGATGCCGAACATCTTCGGCGACATCTTCACCGACCTCGGCGCGATGGTGCAGGGCGGGCTCGGGATCGCGGCGTCGGGCAACCTCCATCCCGGCAAGACCTCGATGTTCGAGCCGATCCACGGCTCGGCGCCGAAGTACCGCGGCAAGAACGTCGCCAACCCGCTGGCCGCGATCAACGCCGGCGGGATGATGCTCGACTACCTGGGCGAGAAGGAGGCGGCGGCGAAGGTCGACCGTGCGATCGCCGCGCTGCTGACCAGCGGCCGCATCAAGAGCCTGAACGCCGGCGACCACAAGACGACCGAGATCGGCGACCTGGTCACCGCCGAGGTGAGGAAGTTGTCGAAGTAGGGCGCCTGACAGAAAGGACGCGTCGCGCCGAGACCGAGCGAGGCCACCCAAGGCGATGAGACCGAAGCAGGCGACTCTGAAGAGTCGCCGATGGAGGTCGACGAAGTCAGGGGCGGCTGCAGCCGGTCGAACGCAGCGGACATTCGGTCAGTCGCTCTTGGTCGCGCGCGCCGCCGCCGGGCGGCGCCTCCCCCGAGGTGCGTGGCGAGGAGGCCGCCGATGGCGCTCGAAAGCATCCGGATCGCGCCCAGCACCGGTGTGCCGCCGGCGACGGTCGTCGCGTTCGCGCGCGAGGCCGACCGGCGCATCGACGCCTTCTGCCGCGAGCGGCGCAAGCGGCCGCTGCACGCCTTCGTGCCGAGCGACCTGCTCCAGTGCTGGCGGATGTTCGACGCCATCGTGCAGGCGCGGTTGGCGCGGGGCCGCGCCTTCTGCGAGTGGGGGTGCGGCTTCGCGGCGGTGGCCGGCGTCGCCGTGCTTGTCGGTTTCGATGCCTGCGGCATCGAGTTCGAGGGCGACCTGGTCGACGAGGCGCGTCGCCTCGCCGCCGACTTCGGTCTGCCGATCGCGATCGCGCGCGGCACGTTCGTCCCGCCCGACGCCGGCGAGCTCGAAGGCTGCAACGACGAACTCACCTGGATCGCCGAAGGCGGCCCCGACGGGCACGCCCTGCTGCGCCGCGACCCCGACGACTTCGACCTCGTCTTCGCCTACCCCTGGCCCGGCGAGGAGGAGGTCATCTTCCGCCTCTTCGACCAGTTCGCCGCCGTCGGCGCGCTGCTGCTGACCGCGCATGGCGAAGCGGGATTCCTGCTGCACCGGAAGGTGGAGTGAGTCGCGCGTTCGTCCCGTCGCGTTGAACCGCCAGCGGCGGAGTCGGAACCGCGTTGGCTCCAGTCCGGGCGGGTGCATGGGACGGGTGCAGGCGGGTTGCTACCATTCCGCCTCATTGCGGAGGGACGGGGGGAAGACTCTCGGCCCGAGCTTGTCGCTGCCGAATGGCGGGACGTGCGTCGCGCCAGCTTGGCTGCGGATCAACCGTCGAGGAGGATCGGCATGCGGACTTCGTCGAAGTGGGGATTGGCTCTCGCGGCGGCGGTGTTGTCGACGGGCTGCTACGGCAGCTTCCAGCTGACGCAGAAGATTCACTCGATCAACGGCAGGATCTGCGGCACGGAGAAGGGGCCGTCGAGTGTGTCGGCGTGGGGGAACGAGATCGTCTACCTGATCGCCAGTCCGGTCTACGGATTCGGTGTCTTCGTCGATGCCCTCGTCCTCAACTCGATCGAGTTCTGGACCGGGACGAATCCGATGGCGTCGGCGCTGGTGACCAAGCTCGAAGCTGGGCGTGAACTGCGACTCGAGATGGTCGGCGAGACGACGGTCAAGGTCGAGATCCTCGAGAACGGTGCGGTCGCCGAGACCTACTCGATCGAGCGTGCGAACGGCGCGTCGGTCCTTCGGGACGCGGCCGGCAACGAGGTCGCCGCGGCGACGTCGGTCGATGGCGCGGTCGAGCTGGTGGCGGCGCGCTGAGCGTTTCGCCGGAGGCGCGGCCCCTCGGGTCGCGCTGCCTCGTGCTGCACGTCTCCGGCGGGTCGCGCTTAAGTGCGCGGCCCGCCGGTCCTGTTACGGGAGGACGATCGGATGCGACGAACGGGCCGGATGGCGCGAGCGGTGATGGTCGGCGGCCTGATCGCGGCGCTCCTGCCGGCGTCCGGGTGCTACGGCCCGTTCGCGGCGACGCGGCGGCTGTGGCACTGGAACCGCCAGTTCGACGGCGAGTGGACCCGCGAGGCGGTCTTCCTCGGGACCGGAGTGCTGACGCCCTGCTACGTCGTCGTCGCGCTGGCCGACGCCCTCTGGTTCAACCCGATCTGGTTCTGGAGCGGCGAGGGGTGGATCGACGTGCCGGGTGGCGATCACCACCTGCAGTCGCGCGCACCGTGGGCGGACGATCCCGCGCTCGACGGCCTGATCGCCGAGAGCGCGGTCGCGCGGGAGTAGGCGCATGCCGCTGCTCGAGTTCCGTTGCGGCGAGTGCGAGCACCGCTTCGAGGACCTGGTGAGGAGCGCCGCCGAGGCGGCCTGCCTGCGCTGCGGGTCGCGCCGCGTCGAGCGGCTCCTCTCGGCTTTCGCGGTGCGCAGCAGCGGCGGCGGGTCGGCGCCGTCCGCGTGCGAGATGCCGCCCGCCGGCGGCTGCGGCAGCTGCGGCGATCCACGCGGCCCCGGGGCGTGCCGGCTCGGCGACTGAAGCGGGCCGCCGCTACGATCCTCCCTCCCGAATTCAGGGACTGGAGGCGCGCGCGGTCATGGCCGATTCGTTCCGCATCGAGAAGGACACCATGGGCGAAGTCCGCGTGCCGGCGGACGCGCTGTGGGGGGCGCAGACGCAGCGCGCCGTCGACAACTTCCCCATCAGCGGGCAGCGCCTGCCGCGGCCGTTCCTGCGCGCGCTCGGGCTGGTGAAGCGGGTCGCGGCGGAGGTCAACCGCGACCTCGGGCTGCTGCCGGCCGACGTCGCCGGCGCGATCGTCGCCGCCGCGCAGGAGGTCGAGAGCGGCCAGCACGACGCGCAGTTCCCGATCGACGTGTTCCAGACCGGGTCGGGCACCTCGACCAACATGAACGCGAACGAGGTGATCGCGGCGCTGGCGACGCGGCGCCTCGGCAAGCCGGTCCACCCCAACAACCACGTCAACATGGGGCAGTCGAGCAACGACTCGATCCCGACTGCGCTCCATCTTTCGGCGGCGCTCGAGACCCACGAGCAGCTGATCCCGGCGCTGCTCCACCTCAAGGCGACCATCGAGGCCAAGGCGGTGCAGGACGGCGCCGTGGTCAAGACCGGCCGCACCCACCTGATGGACGCGATGCCGCTGCGCCTCGAGCAGCAGCTGTCGGGCTGGGCGCAGCAGGTGCACCTGTCGATCGAGCGGATCCAGGCGAGCCTCGCGCGCGTGCACGAGCTGGCGCAGGGCGGCACCGCGATCGGCACCGGCATCAACGCCGACCCGCAGTTCGCGACGCGCTTCGCCGGGCGGGTGGCGGCGCTGACGGCGGTCCCGTTCGCGAAGGCGCGCAACCTCTTCAGCGCGCTGGCGGCGCAGGACTCGATCGTCGAGCTGTCGGGGCAGCTCAAGGCGACCGCGTGCGCCGTCATCAAGATCAGCAACGACCTGCGCTGGATGAACAGCGGCCCGATCGCCGGACTCGGCGAGATCGCGCTGCCGGCGCTGCAACCCGGATCGAGCATCATGCCGGGCAAGGTGAACCCGGTGATCCCGGAGGCGGCGCTGATGGTCTGCGCGCAGGTGATCGGCAACGATGCCGCCATCACCCATGGCGGCCAGTCGGGCGTCTTCGAGCTGAACGTCGCGCTGCCGCTGCTGGCGCGCAACGTCCTGGAGAGCATCCGGCTGCTGGCCGCCGCGTGCCGCGTGCTGGCCGACAAGGCGATCGCCGGTTTCACCGTGAACGTCGCGCGGATCACCGACCTGGTCGACAAGAACCCGATCCTCGTGACGGCGCTCAACCCGGTGATCGGCTACGACCTCGCCGCCAAGATCGCCAAGCGCGCCTACAAGGAAGGGCGCCGGCTGATCGACGTCGCGCTGGAGGAGACGAAGCTGTCGCGCGCCGAACTCGAGAAGCTGCTCGACCCGCGGCCGATGTGCGACGGCGGCATCGTCGAGGGAGCGGGCGGCGGGTGAGCTGGCGAACGATCACTTCCTGAGCGTCCGCCGCGCTCCTGTCGCGCGCGGACTGGCAGCTCGGCGACGTCGAGGCGGCGATCGCGCTCGACCAGGCGCTGACGCCGCGACTGCTCGGGCTGGCCAATTCGGCGCTGTTCTCGCGGGGGCGGGCGGTCGGGACGGTCCGCGAGGCCGTGATGCGGCTCGGCGCCCAGCAAGTGGTGCAGGTGGCGTTGAGCGTCGGCACGCACCGGAGACTCTGCGGCGCGCTGCCGCAGTACGGGCTCAGCGACGGGCAGCTGTGGGCGCACAGCGTCGCGGCGGCGCTGGCGGCTCAGGTGCTGGCGACGCGGCGTCCCGGCGTGGTCCCGCCCGAGGCCTTCACGGCGGCGCTGATGCATGACGTCGGCAAGCTGGTGCTGGCGCGTTTCCTCGACGCCGAGCGCGTGGAGGCGCTGCGGAGCGCAGGACGCGCTGGCACCCCGCTGCGCCAGGCGGAGCTGGAACTGCTCGGCATCGAGCACGCCGAGATCAGCGCGGCAGTGCTGGAGCACTGGAAGCTGCCGGAGCGGCTGCGCGTGGCGGTGCGGCACCACCACACCCCGTCGGACTCCGACGAGCCGCTCGCGAGCGCGGTGCACGTCGCCGACATCGTCGGCCATCGCGCCGAGGTGGCGGTGGTCGGCGCGCTCGACCGCGAGGCTGACGTCACCGCCGAGCTCGATGATTGCGTCATCACCGTGGGCAACGAGCTGGTCGACGTCCTGCGGCGTTACGCCTGATCCGGGCGAGCGACGGCGCGGCCTACTTCGACAGCTGCCGCAGCACGTAGGGCAGGATGCCGCCGTGGCGGTAGTAGTCGACCTCCTTCGGCGTGTCGATGCGGACCTGCGCCTCGAAGGTGATCGGCGCCCCCTTCTCCGGGGTCGCGGTCACCTTCACGCGCTTCGCCGTGCCGTCGCCGAGCCCGCTCACCGCATAGACCTCGCGGCCGGTGAGGCCGAGGCTCTGGGCGGTCTGGCCGGCGAGGTACTGCAGCGGCAGCACGCCCATGCCGACCAGGTTCGAGCGGTGGATCCGTTCGTAGCTCTCGGCGATGACGAACTTCACGCCGAGCAGCCGCGGCCCCTTCGCCGCCCAGTCGCGAGACGAGCCGGAGCCGTACTCCTTGCCGGCCAGGATCGCGAGCGGCACGCCCGCCTTCTGGTACTCCATCGAGGCGTCGAAGATCGTCATCAGCGTGCCGGGCGGCGTGGTCGCCGCGGGTCCGGATCCGAGATGCAGCGTGACGCCGCCCTCGGTGCCGGGCGCGAGCAGGTTCTTCAGCCGGACGTTGGCGAAGGTGCCGCGCATCATCACTTCGTGGTTGCCGCGTCGTGCGCCGTAGCTGTTGAACTCCTCCTTGCTGACGCCGCGCTCGAGCAGGTACTTGCCCGCCGCGCTGTCGGCCGGGATGTCGCCGGCCGGCGAGATGTGGTCGGTGGTGACCGAGTCGCCGAGCACCGCGAGGCAGCGCGCGCCGGCGATGTCGCGCACCGGGCCGGGCTCAGCCGGCAGGTCGACGAAGTAGGGCGGCAGCTTCACGTAGGTCGACTTCGCGTCCCACGCGAAGAGCTCGCCCTGCGGCGTCGGCAGCGCGTTCCAGCGCGCATCGCCGGCGAAGACGTTCGCGTAGGTCGCGCGGAACATCTGCTCGTCGACGCACGCCGCGACCGCGTCGTTCACCTCCTTCTGGGTCGGCCAGAGCTCCTTCAGGAAGACCGGCTTGCCGTCCTTGCCGGTGCCGAGCGGCTCGGCGGCGAGGTCGATGTCGGCGCGGCCGGCCAGCGCGTAGGCGACCACCAGCGGCGGGCTCGCGAGGTAGTTCATCTTCACCAGCGGATGGACGCGCCCCTCGAAGTTGCGGTTGCCCGACAGCACCGCCGCCACCGCGAGGTCGTTCTTCTTCGCCGTCTCGTGGATCGCCGGCTTGAGCGGCCCCGAGTTGCCGATGCAGGTGGTGCAGCCGTAGCCGACCACGTGGAAGTTGAGCGCCTCGAGGTCGGCCAGCAGCCCCGCCTTCTTCAGGTAATTGGTGACCACCAGCGAGCCGGGCGCGAGGCTCGTCTTCACCCACGGCTGGCTCACGAGCCCCTTCGCGCGCGCCTTGCGGGCGAGCAGCCCGGCCGCGACCAGCACCGACGGGTTGCTGGTGTTGGTGCAGCTGGTGATCGCCGCGATCACGACCGAGCCGTGCTTCAGCTCGTGCGTCCTGCCGTCGAGCGCCAGCGGCGCCGACTTCGGCAGCGCCGCGATCTCGGCGTCGTTCTTCCCCTTCGCCTTGAGGCGCGTCGCGCGCTCGCTCTCCATCTGCTCGACGGCCTTCGCGAAGGCCGCCTTGCTGCCCGACAGGACGATGCGATCCTGCGGGCGCTTCGGGCCGGCGAGGCACGGCTCGACCGTGGCGAGGTCGAGCTCGAGGGAGTCGGAGAACTCGGGCTCGCGCATGCCCGGCGTCCACCAGAGTCCCTGCTCCTTGCAGTACGCCTCGACCAGCGCGATCTGCTCGGCGCTGCGGCCGGTCAGTTTCAGGTAGCGCAGCGTCTCCTCGTCGATCGGGAACAGGCCGATGGTGGCGCCGTACTCGGGCGCCATGTTGGCCAGCGTCGCCCGGTCGGCCAGCGACAGCTCGCGGATGCCGTCGCCGCAGAACTCGACGAACTTCCCGACCACCCCCTTCTTGCGCAGCATCTGCGTCGCGGTCAGCACCAGGTCGGTGGCGGTCGCCCCCTCGCGCAGCCGGCCCTTGAGCCGGAAGCCGACCACGTGGGGGATCAGCATCGAGACCGGCTGGCCGAGCAGCGCCGCCTCCGCCTCGATGCCGCCGACGCCGAAGCCGACCACGCCGAGCCCGTTGATCATGGTCGTGTGCGAGTCGGTGCCGACCAGCGTGTCGGGATAGGCACAGCCCTGTTCGTTGACGAAGACGACGCGCGCGAGGTACTCGAGGTTCACCTGGTGGACGATGCCGGTGTCGGGCGGCACCACCTTGAAGTTGCGGAACCCCTTCTGGCCCCAGCGCAGGAAGACGTAGCGCTCGGCGTTGCGCCTGGCCTCCAGCTCGGCGTTCACGGTGAACGCCTCGGGATTGCCGTAGTCGTCGACCTGCACCGAGTGGTCGATCACCAGCTCGGCGGGCGCCAGCGGATTGACCTTCGCCGCCGCCGCCGGCCCCTTCAGCTTCACGATCGCCTCGCGCATCGCGGCAAGGTCGACGATGGCCGGCACGCCGGTGAAGTCCTGCATCAGCACGCGCGCCGGCGTGAAGGCGATCTCCTTGTCGGGCTCGGCCTTGGCGTTCCAGTGGAGCAGCGCCAGCACGTCGCCCTTGGTGACCGCGACGCCATCCTCGGTGCGCAGCAGGTTCTCGAGCAGGATCTTGAGCGACAGCGGCAGGCGGCCGACGTCGCCGTGAGGCGCCAGCGCCGCGAGGCGGAAGCAGTCGTAGCGCCTGGCGCCGACCTCTAGCGAGCCGCGGGAGGAGAAGCTGTTCGGGTGGGGCATCGACGGGGTCCTGACGGGCGGTCGCGTCCGCGGGGCGGCGCACGGCTCCTGCCGAGGCGCCCCCCGGGGACGAAGGCGCGGCACTCTACCGGCGCCGCCTTGCCGGTTGGTTCGGGGGCATCGCGCAGTAGCCTCCGCCGGCGTGACTCCGCGCCGCGAGCCGCTCGTCCTGCTGCTGCTCATCGCCGTCGCGACGGCGCTCTCCGCCGTGGCGCCGCACGACTACCCGACCTGGGCGCTCGAGGCGGCGCCGGTGCTGATCGCCGCGCCGCTCCTCCTCGCGACCGCGCGTCGCTTCCCGCTCACGCCCCTGCTGTGGCGGCTGCTGTTCCTGCACGCGTTGGTGCTGCTGGTCGGCGCGCACTGGACCTATGCCCGCGTGCCGCTCGGCGACTGGGCGAAGGAGGCCTTCGGGCTGGCGCGCAACCCGTACGACCGGCTCGGCCACTTCGCCCAGGGGTTCGTGCCGGCCCTGCTGGTGCGCGAGCTGCTGCTGCGCCTCGACGTCGTGCGCGGCCGCGGCTGGCGCTTCGTCATCGTCGCCGCGATCGTCCTGGCCTTCAGCGCCCTCTACGAGTTGTTCGAGTGGGCGACGGCGCTCCTGATCGGCGCGGCGGCCGACTCCTTCCTCGGTTCCCAGGGCGATCCGTGGGACACGCAGAACGACATGTTCCTCGCGCTGGTGGGCGCGCTGCTGGCGCAGGCGCTGCTCTCGCGGGCGCAGGAGCGGCAGATCGAGGCGGTCCCGTGGCGCAAGGAGGCGTGACGATGGCGCCTGATTCGCGCCGTCCACGGCCAGTGTGACCACGATCGGCGCGTGCGACCGCTGACCTCGGCGCGCAGCGGCCGCACCGGGCGCGCGTCACCCCGGCAGCCCGTTCCTCGCCACCTTGCGCACGGCTTCGACGAAACGGTCGACCTCGGCCAGCGTGGTGTAGACGTTCGGCGTCACCCGCAGCGCGTTGACGTCGGGCAGGCCGATGGGCGCGGTGTAGATCAACTCCTTCTCGAGCAGGTGCTTGGCGAGCTTGACCGGCTCGATGCCGTCGATCGCCACGCAGGCGATGCCGCAGGAGTGGACCGGGTCGAGCGACGGCAGGATGCGGCAGCGCGGCTCGGCGGCGAGCGGCGTCGCCCACGCATCGCGCAGGTAGCGCAGCCGCTCCTGCTTGCGCTCCGCGCCGATCAGCTGGTGGAGCGCCACCGCCTCGGAGACGGCGAGCAGGATCGGCACCGGATTGGTGCCCGGCTCCTCGAACTTGCGGATGTCGGGGCTCTTCGGATCGGGATGGGCGAACAGCGGCCAGAGCGACGGGATCAGCTCCTTGCGGACGTACAGCATCCCGTTGCCGACCGGCGCGGCGAGCCACTTGTGCAGGCTGGTGCCGTAGTAGTCGGCGCCGATGTCGCCGATCTTCGCGTCGAGATGGGCGAAGGCGTGGGCGCCGTCGACGATCGAGCGGATCCCGCGGCTGCGCGCGAGGTCGCACAGCGCCTTCACCGGGCCGATCTGGCCGGTGGTGAAGTGGATGTGGCTCAGGTGCAGCACGCGCGTGCGCGGCGTGATCGCGGCGGCGAAGGCGGCGACCAGGTCGGCGGGATCGCCGAGCGGCACCGGCAGCACGACCTGCTTCAGCACGACGCCGTCGCGCGCCTCGCGCTGCCGCCACGCCGTGATCATCCGCGGGTAGTCGTGCGTGGTGGTCAGGATCTCGTCGCCGCGCGCGAGCTCGATCCCGAAGGTGATGGTCTCGAGCGCCTCCGAGGCGTTGCGCACCAGCGCGATCGTCTCGCGATCGGCGCCGAAGATCCCGGCCAACTGCGTGCGTACCGCCTCCCGCCGCGGATCGAGGATCGTCATCAGGTGGTGGTACATGAGCTCGTTGGCGAAGCGCCAGTCGCGGAACAACGCCTCGAGCGCGACGCGCGGCGCCGGCGAGCAGCTGCCGTTGTTGAAGTTGAGCAGCGAGCGGTCGACGTCCCACGCCTGTTGCACCGGCAGCCAGAACGCCTCGTCGCGCGCGACTTCCACGGCAGGGCGGGCGGCGGCGCCGGCGATGGCCGCGTGGAGGCGCTCGGTCGCAGCGGCGGCGGCCCGTGCCGATGCTGCGGCGAGCGCGCCGGCGCCGGCGATGCCGCCCAACCGGCCGAGGAACGCGCGGCGGTTCGATCGCGGGTCGGCGAGCATCGGCGGCTCCTCGCGAAGGGTCGGGTCGGTGGGGGCGTCCACCGCGGGCCGTCGACGCTACGCTCCGGCGAGCGTTCGCGTCCATGCGGACGGTGGGCGAAGCCGGGGAGGTCCGACATGGCGCAAGCGGCGATCGGCGGCGACGGCACCCGGTGCGCGCGCCGATGGGGGGTCACGCAAGGGGCCGCGCTCGCGGTCGCGGCGCTGCTCTTCCTGCGTTGTGCTGCGCCCCCGGACTGCCAGGAATTTCCGCCGCCGAACGAGAGGGTCGAGCCGGTCGCACCGAGGGTGAGCGCGGAGCCGGCAGCGACGTCGTTCCACCCCTCGCCCGACCCCGCCCGCCGCGCGCTGCCCTTCTCCGAGTCGGTCGAGGCGGGCGGCTTCCTCTGGGTCTCCGGCGCGATCGGCACGGCGCCCGGGACCTTCGACCTCGTGCCCGGCGGCATCGAGGCCGAGACGCGCGCCACGATGGAGAACCTGCGCCTCGCGCTGGAGCGGCGCGGCTGCACCTTCGCCGACGTGGTGAAGGCGTCGGTCTTCCTGGTCGACATGGCCGAGTGGCCGAAGTTCAACGAGGTCTACTCCACCTACTTCGCCGACCTGTTCCCGGCGCGCAGCGCGCTCGGTGCGGCGGCCCTCGCGCGCGGCGCGCGCGTCGAGGTCGAGGTGATCGCCAAACTGCCCCAGGGCGGGTCGACGGCCGCGACCTCCGCCGGCGGCACGCCGCCGGTAGAGCCGTTCCTGATCGAGTACTACTACAAGGCGAAGTGGGGCTACGCGTCGGAGTTCATCGAGCTGTTCAAGCGCAACTACCTGCCGCAGATCGAGGCGATGCAGCGACAGGGGCGCATCCTCGCCTGGGTCGCGCATGTCCCGCGCCACCACGCGAGCGAGGAGAGCCGCTGGGACTTCCGCCTCCAGATCACCTGGCGTGACGCGCTCACGGCGCATGACGACCACCATCCTGAGGCGTTGATCGCGACCTTGTTCCCCGACCGGGAGCGGCACAAGGCCGAGGAGAAGCGGCGCTTCGAGATCCTGATCGCCCACTGGGACGTGCTGGTCGAGGAGGAGGAACTCGGGACGGCGCCGACCGGAGCGCGCTGAGACCCGATCGCCGAGCGCGAGCGTCGTCCGAACGTTCTCGCGGAGCTACTTCTTCGCCACCGACGGCTTCTTCCAGTTCGATCCCTGGCGAAACCAGTCGGCGGCCTGTTGCAACGCGTCGGGCGCGACGGTTTCCGCGATCAGGCGCGCCTGTTCCTCGGCCGGGAGCTCGAAGTCGGCGGCCATCGTCCAGTTCCTGCCGTCGCCGGTGGGCACGCGGCCGAGCACGTCGCGTTGCGCATTGAACTCCCGCAGCAGCGGCAGCAGGCGCTCCCCGTGGTGCCGGGCGAGGAAGCGCACGAAGCCCCACGTGAGCGCTGCGTCGCCGACCTCGAAGCTGCCACGGCGGATGGCGGCGAGATCGGCGGCGTCGACCGGCCGCGGCTTTCCTTTCTCGTAGGTGCGGCGCAGGTCGTTCTCCCAGCCGCCGTGCTCGGTGGCCCGGACGAAGCTGTCGCGCCACGGGAAGCAGTAGATGCTCTTCAGCACGTCGAATTCGACGTTCCAGCCCATCCCGAGACCGACCCAGACCGGCTGGCGGCCGCAGCGCCGGATCGTCGCCAGTTGCGCGGCGCGGTGGACCAGTTCGTGGTCGGGGCTCCACTCCTCCATCCCGGGCACCTTGTCGACGCAAGCGCCGAACAACGGTCGCTCCAGGATGCAGCCGGGCAGGCCGGTCGCCGAAGCGGTCCAGTCCTTCAGGTAGGGGAACGCCGCGCCAAGCGCTGCGAGCGCTGCGGCGAAGTCGGCCGGCTGGCGGAACAGGCCGACCACCATCGTCCCCTGATCGAGCGGCCGATCGGCGGCGCCCCAAAGTCCTGCGGCAGCGGCGGGCGCCGAAGCCGTCGCCGTGGTCGCGTCCGCCGGCAGCATCGCGTCCACGCGCTTCAGGGCGCGCTCGATCAGGTCGATGGAGCGTTCCGGCTTCGAGCGCTCTTTCGGCAGCAGCACCAGCAGATCGCGTCCCGGCAGCGCCTTCAGCTGGTAGTTGCGGCTGCTGGCGAAGTCGGCCCAGAAGCCGGCGGCGGTGGTGTCAGGAGCGCTGGCGCGGACGGCGGCGGCGTGGTGGGTCGATCCCGTGGCGACAACGGCCAACGCCGGCACCTGGGTGGAGGAGACGAGCGTCACGACGAGCGGAAGCAGCATCGAGTGTTCCCTTGGTCGGGCACGCGGCGAGTGGCAGTCGCCACGCGTCGCATCCACAACGCCGCCAAGACTCGTGGCGATTGGAAAAAGTCCGGAAATGACCTCGATGTCGCTGGAATGACCGGGAGCTGAACCGGCCATGACGACGCGGCGCGGCCGTCAACGGCCGTGGGACGGTCGATCGACGCCGCGCGTCCCCGCGTTCAGCGGAACCGTTCGGTTCAGCCCCGCCGCAGGACCACCCAGTCGATCCCTCCTGCCGGGAGTTCCACCGGCACGACGCCGCGCGCTTGCTCGTCGAGGGCGAGCAGACTGGCGCTGCCGTCGGAACGCTCGAGCCGCGCCTGACCGCGCAAGCCCGAGTACCACAGCGGCAACACGACCTCGCGCTTCACCGCCACGTCGAGCGGATTGAAGAAGACGGCCAGCGCGCGTTCGTCCAGCTCCGGATTGACGTGGAGCTGCACGTCCACGTCGCGGCCGTCGGGACGGCGGACATGGATGAGGTCCGACTCGAGGATCGCGCGGTGGCGCTTGAACCAGGCGACCGCATCCGCGACCACTGCCTTCGTCGTGTCGGCGTCGTAGAGGCGCGGGCCGCGGTAGCACGCCTGCGCGCCGGCGCCGAGCGCGCTCCAGAGGTGCTGGCGGTAGGTGGCGAGGTGTTCCGAGAGCGGCTCGATCGTGGCGGCGGCGCCGCCGCCGTGGTACTCGGTCAGCGGCACGAACATCCAGCCCATCGTCGGCGTCTTCTCCCAGGTGCCGTCGAAGAGGTTCTGGCGCGCGTGCAACGGCTGCAGTTCCCGCGGCAGGGACCAGTTGGTCTCGCGATAGCCCATCCCCGTCTTGCTGCCGCCGGCGAGGAACCAGAAGTCGGGCTGGTTCACGTAGATGCCGCGCGCCCGGCACCAGCGATAGAGGTCGACGCTGCGCCGCCACTGCTCCCACTGCGAGTCGGCGAGGCCGCGGTGGCCGGAGTGCGTCGTCGAGGCGCAGCGATCGCCCGGGTAGGGGCCGTCGTGTTCCAGCAGGTCGAGGCCGGTCGCGGTCATGAACTCCTGGATCGTCGCGAGGTAGCGGTCGCCCCAGTCGCTGGCGAGGCAGGGGGCGTTGCCGAAGAGGGCGCCGCCGGGCTTGCCGGTCGCGGAGTCGATGACGTCGACGTCGGGGCCGATCGAGCGGCTCGAGAAGAGCGAGTAGGCGCCGACCTCGATCCCCTTCGCGTGGGCGTAGTCGACGTCCTCCTTGATGGCCGCGAGGTAGGCCGGATCGCGGTTCTCCAGGTCGAGCCCGCTGCCGAAGGTGTAGATCGCCATCTCGAAGCCGACCTCGGCGCACTGGTCGACCGCGGCGCGGAACGCCGCGCGCTCCGAGCTGCGCACGTGCATCATCAGCGGGTTCTCGCTGGTCCACGGCGCCAGCATCCGCCACGCGCGCCGCAGCGCGAGCCCGCGCCGCTCGCGATCGGCGCCGCCCGCCGGGCCGCCTGCGCTCTGGTCGTGCAGCACCAGGAAGTGGCGCGGTGAGCGGAAGGTGGCGCCGGGAGCGAGGCGCTGCGCCGGCCCGATCGGCGGGGCGCATTCGAGCAGGCAGGGCGTCTGCAGCCGGTAGTTCACCTGCGTGCCGTAGCCGGGATCGGGCAGCCAGCGCGTGAACGAGTTGCTCGAGTCGAGGTCGAAGCCGCCGAAGGCGTAGTCCGACAGCACGTCGACCGGCGGCAGCCGCCACGCCGCGCCCGCCCGCTTCTCGACCGACGACTCGCCCTCCGCCAGCGCGAGGCGCTCGCTGGCGCAGCCATCGAGGGTCACCTCGCGGTCGCTCCCGTTGGTGACCTCGAGCCACTTCCCGGCCACCGGGATGCCGTCGTAGATCTCGTGGTGGACGCGCACCGCGAGGCCGCGCGTCGCCGGTGCGCTGCCCTCGAAGAGGAGCACGACCGCCTTGCCCGCCGGCGGCCACGGCGCGCCCGAGTCGTGGCGCACCCGCTTCCACTCGAGCCACGGCTCGATCGGCAGCTCGGCGAATCCGGCGCAGCGGAAGCTCGTGCCGGCGGGCTGCAGCGCTCCCGGCGCGAGCCACGTCGGCAGGAGGAACGCGCGATCGGGCGGGCCGACCAGTCCGCCGACCGGGTGCAACACGCCGTCGATGGTCAGCAGCGCCTCGGGTTCGAGGGCGCGCACGAGCTCGTCCTCGTCGTTGACGCCGAGGCTGGTGGTGGCGGCGTCGGGCTCGAGGAGGAGCGTGCGATGGACGAGGCCGTTGTCGAGGGTGACGAAGCGGTCGTCAGGCCAGCGCGAGACGCGCGACGGCGGCCGCTTGCCGCTGCGGCAGAGCCAGTCGGCCTTCACCGGGAGGCGCGTCGCGATGACGCGCGCAGCCTCCTGCGGACGTGCCTCGGCCGCCCGTGCGGGAGCGATGGGCGCGGTCGTGGGGGCACTCGGCGTACCTTCGCAGCCGGTCGACGAGAACGCGATCGACAGGGCGAACAGGTGCAGCGACCGGTGTGGCAAGGGGGGCTCCGCGGGGCAGGACGGCGGTCGGATGGGACGCGATGATCCGACGGTCACGGATGCACTTCCAGCTCCATCCAGCTCCACGATGACACTACTGCCTCCCGCCGCCACGCCCGCCGCCGGCCGCTGGCTCTGGTTCGCCGGCGAGGACCGCGGCAGCGGCGCCCTGGCTCCGGGCGGGAAGCTGCGCGGCGTGATCGCCGGCATCGCCGACGTGCCGCCCTTCGCCGTCGGCGTCCCGATCACGCTCCGCGCCGCGCTCGACGCGCGTGACCCGACCGAGATCGGCCGTGGCTTCACCGTCGAGTCGCTCGCCGGCGTCGAGATCCCCGCCGAGCTGCGCAAGCTGCTCCAGTGGGTCGCCGTCGGCCAGAAAGAGAGCGCCGACCCGATCCTCGTCCCCAGCGGTGCGCGGATCGCCCTGCGCGAGGAGTAGCGCGCCGGTTCACCGGACGCAGCTTCAGGCTGCTCTCACGCTCAGGTCGTG
>Ga0194121_10004545_pt1 | contig 20065 bp, 21 predicted proteins | sample TA2MahCa50mmetaG_FD_148609 | JGI IMG/M metagenome (GOLD analysis project Ga0194121, IMG submission 148609) | Freshwater microbial communities from Lake Tanganyika, Tanzania - TA2015020 Mahale Deep Cast 50m | ecosystem: Environmental > Aquatic > Freshwater > Lake | place: Tanzania: Lake...
GAATGGGTATATGGATTGGGGGATTAATAACATACAAAGCTTTTGAGATGGCCTCAATAAGATTAAACTATCCATTGTCTATAATTACTCCTGGAATAAACAAAAAAGAAATATTTAATATACTTAAAAATTTATCTCCTCATTTTAAAAATGTAATTTTAGTTGGATACCCACCTTTTATAAAAGATATTATTGATGAGGCCCCTCTTAGTGGTGTTAATTTGAATAAATTTAATTTAAGACTTCTTTTTGCAGCAGAAGCCTTTACAGAAAGCTTTAGAGATTATCTTGCAGAAAAATCAAAGATTAAAAATGTTTATCTTGATACAATGAATATTTATGGCACAGCCGATATTGGGGCTATGGCTTATGAAACACCTCTTAGTATTTTGATTAGGCGAATCTGTATTAAAAATACATTACTTTTTCAAGATATTTTTGGCTCAATAAATAAAACTCCAACTTTGGCTCAATTTAATCCAATGTTTGTAAATTTTGAGGCAGTAAATGGTAATATTGTTCTTACAGGAAACAATTCTATTCCTTTAATAAGATATAGTGTTGGAGACCATGGAGGCGTGTACACATATAAAGAAATTAATGAAATTTTAAAAAAACACAATATTGATATTCTAAAAGAAGCCAAAAACGCTGGAATTTTAGAATCTCTAAATCAATTGCCTTTTGTTTTTGTATTTGAAAGAAATGATTTTTCTGTGACATTGTATGGTTTACAAATTTATCCTGAAATAATAAGAGAAACTGTTTTAGAAGAGCCATTCTCTGAATTTTTAACAGGAAAGTTTACTCTTGTCACTAAGCTTAGCAAGAAGCAGGACCAGTACTTGGAAATAAATTTTGAGCTTAAAAAGAGCGTTGAAAGAATACCGCATCTTGTAAAGAATCAGTTGCTCAAGAAAATTATTTATAATCTTCGCCTTAAGAATTCAGAATTTAGAGAATTATCTGATTACTTAAAAAGTAAGGCAGACCCAAAACTTGTTTTTTGGAATTATGAGGACTCAGAACATTTTAAGATAGGCACAAAGCAAAAATGGGTTAAAAAATAATTTAAATAATATAATGAAACTTGAGCCAGTTATTTTAAGGGAGGGGAGCTATGGAAAAGAGGAGGTGCAAAAGCTAAAGGATAAACCCGAAGTTAAGGTTTTTGATATATATTATCAACAAAAAGAGGAGATTTTAAGTTTTAAAAAATCACAAAATAAAAGCAGTAAAAAAACATTAGATTTAATTGATGGTGATTGGGTTTATTACCCCTGGAGCAATACGCTTTTGCATACTATTTCAGAAAAAGATAATGACTTTTTGAAGACAAATAGGAATAGAAATATTATTACTTCAGAAGAGCAGGAAAAACTTTCTAATTTTACTATTGCAGTAGCAGGACTTTCGGTTGGTTCAAATATTGCTACAACTCTTTTATATAATGGATTTACCAAAAATATTAAACTTGCAGACTTTGACGCTTTAGAGACAACAAATTTAAATAGAGTACGAGCTAAGTTGTCTGATGTGGGGGAGAAAAAAATTGATATTCTCTCAAGGCAACTTTATGAGATAGACCCATATATTAATATTACTCAATTTAGTGAAGGTCTTAATAAAGAAAATGTTTACAACTTTCTTGATGGTGCAAAAATAGTCTTTGAAATTATTGATGACTTGGAAATGAAAATTTTAATTAGAAAAGAGGCACAAGAGCTTAAAATTCCAGTTGTTATGCTTACAAGTATAGGAGATTCTGTAATGATTGATGTTGAAAGATATGATTTGGAGCCTGAAGTAAAAATTTTTAACGGATTGGTTGACGAAAAGGACATAGAAGATATTTTGTCTAAAAAAGTTTCAAAAGAAGAGGTGAATAAGTATGTAGTTAGTATTGTGGGGTCTCAAAATATTCCTGAAAAAGTGAAGGATTCATTAAAAGAGATTGGTAAAACTTTGTCTGGTAGACCGCAATTAATGAGCACTGTGACTGTAGCCTCTGGACTAGCAGTATTTATTGCAAGAAAAATTGCTTTAGGAGAAAAGGTGCCAAGCGGTCGCAGTATTTTTAATTTTGAAGATATTATAAAAAATGATTGATAAAAAAACTATTGAAGAAATAATAAATATTGCAGTTAACGCTCCATCGGGTAATAATTCTCAGCCTTGGAGGTTTGAGGTTTCAGAAAACAAAATATCAATATTTAATCTTCCAAATAGTGATAAATTTTTATTCAACTATCAGCAGAGAGGATCTTTTATAGCTCACGGAGCCTTAATTGAAAACATTTTAATTGTAGCTTCTGAAAAAGGATACAAGGGTAATGTTGAAATTTTTCCAAACAAAGAAGATAGAAATTTAGTTTCAGTAATTTATCTTCAAGAGAGCAGTGCAAAATATAAACACAATAATTTATACCCTTATATTTTAAAAAGGACTACAAATAGAAAACCATTTGAGAAAGTAATCCTAAAGGACAATGACAGAAAAGAAATTTACAAATTTTTTGAATATCTTGATGACTTTGGAATAAAAATAATTTTAACTGAAGATAAAAATACAATAAGTGAGCTTTCTAGATCTCTTAGTATGGCAGACCGTTTAATTTTTGAAAATTTTGATATACATAAAGCCTTTTTTGCAAAAGTTAGTTGGACTAGAAAGGAAGAGGCAGAAAAAGGTGAAGGGTTGTATGTTGGAACAAAAGAGTTGTCTCCTGTGATGAAGTTTTTATTCAAAAACTTTTTCAGCAATTGGAATTTTCTTAAAATATTGAGTAAAATTAAGATATCTCAAAAGGCGGGAAAGCAAAGAGAGAGGCTTTACAATAATTGTTCAGCTATTGGTCTTGTTTTTGCAGACAGTGACTTGCCAGAAGACTTTATTTTCACAGGACGAGTTCTTCAATTGTTTTGGTTAAAAGTCACATCTTTAGGTTTGAGTTTCCAGCCCGTTTCAGCTGGTTTGCTATATATTGGGCAACGATTAAAAAAGGAAAATGTTTCTGAATTTAGTAAAGATCAGGTTGATTTTATAAATAAGGCTTACCAAAATATTCTTAATATTTTTAATAATCCAAAGGAAATTCCAACTTTTAGCTTTAGAATAGGGTATAGCGAACCACCGGGAGCTAGTTCTATTAAGAGGGCTCCAAGAATATTGTGGAAGTAATTAATTTTTAATGACTTATCAAAACTTTTCTTTATTATTTGTGGGATTGGCTTTAGCAGCCAATGGAGTTCTTGGTTCTACAATTTTTTTAAGCAACAGGAAAAGCGCTACTAATAAGGCTTTTCTTTTTTTTACAGCATCCACAATGCCTTGGGGTGTTTTAAATTATCTTACATTTCAGAGTATTCCTGAGGGTTTTGCAATTTGGGTCTTGAGAGGCCACATTTTTTTTGCAGTCTGGTACTGTTTTTTTCTTTTTAATTTGTTTTATACTTTTCCAGAATCAAATATAAAGTTTTCTAAAATTTATTCCCTTCTTATTTTACCCATTGTAATTATTGTGTCTTTACTTACATTATCACCATTTGTTTTTAGTAAAATTAATTCTTTTTCGCCAGATGGTGGCATAGGAAGTGTTAGTAATGAGCCAGGAATTATTTTGTTTGGCATCACTGTGGTTTTTTTGATATTTTATTCAATTTATATTCTTTGGAAAAAGTTAGTTAAAGCCAGTGGCTTGGAAAAAGCAAATTTTAAAATTATTTTGTATGGGATTTCAATTACTTTTCTGCTTCATGTGGCATTTAATCTTGTGATGCCGGTAGTTTTTCATAATACCAGGCTCGCTCCCTTTGGATCTTTATTTATTTTTCCATTTATACTTTCTACTTCATATGCGATTATAAGAAATAAGCTTTTTAATATAAGGGTAGCTGGTAGCGCAATTTTAGTTTTTGCCTTATCTGTTTTAAGTTTTTTTGAAATTTTACTAGCTGACAGTTTTTTAATAACTGTTTATAGAAGTGGAGTTTTAATTTTAATTCTGGCATTTGGAGTACTTTTAATTAGGGGAGTTTTAAGAGAGGTAGAACAGAGAGAAGAGATAGAAAAAATGGCTGTGAAGTTAGAAAATGCTTACGTTATTGAAAAGAGGGCAAAAGAAGAAATTGAAAAGATTGATAAGTTTAAGGATCAGTTTTTGATGGTGACCCAACATAATTTAAGAACTCCTTTAACTTCTATGATGGGATATACAGATTTATTGTTGAAAGGATTTTTTGGCAAGCAAAACAAAAAAACAACAGAAGTTTTATTCAAGTTTCAGGGGTTGACCCAAGGAATGATAAGAATGGTAAATAATTTTTTGGATATGGCTCAATTTCAGCTTGGTAAGGGCGTTGTTGCCCTAAAACCGGGAGTGGATGTTTTAACTTTGGTAAATGAAATTGTGGGAGAGTTGCAGTTTAAGGCAGAATCAAAGGGTGTTTATGTAAAACTTGTGCAACCAGAAAAAGTTTTTACAATTTCAGCTGACAGAGAAAAACTAAAAGCAGCAATTTTTAATATTGTAGATAATGCAGTAAAGTATACAGAGAGAGGTGGGGTGACCATTAAGATTCAAGATAATGGTGCAGTAAGAATTATTATTTCTGATACCGGAATTGGAATTCCAAAAGAAAAACTTTCTACAATTTTTGAAGATATGTTTGAAAGGACTGAAGCCGCAAAGAGAGTGACCTCAATTGGCAGTGGAGTGGGATTGTATTTAGCAGGTCAAATTATTAAAGCTCACAAAGGAAAAGTATGGGTTGAATCTGAAGGTAATGGAAAAGGCTCAATATTTTACATTGAGTTGCCGGTTGGCAGTGAAAATGGCATAAAACCAAGCCAAACAAAAACAGATTTAAAAAATTAACAATACTAGGGCCCTGCTGTGGAAAATAAGCGGGGCTTTTTAGTTTGCAAAATGGTATAATAATAAATATATTATTTTTATGAATGTTGAGCCAGAGAGACTCAAAAAATTCTTATTAGATGCTGAATTAATTAACCAGAAAGATTTTGACAGGGCTTTTAAAAAAAGCCAAGAAACTAATAAAGATATTGGAGAAGTTTTAGTTTCAGAAAAATTAATTGAGCAAGAAAAACTTACAAAGTTTCAGGCGTATTTACAGGGAATACCATTTGTTAATATCGAAAAAGAAATTATTCCTCAAGAAGTTTTAAATATAATCCCAGAGCAAATTGCCAGAGCTCATAATATTATTGCCTTTCGCAAGAGAGATAGTAGTTTGGAGGTGGCTATGCTTGATCCAGAGGATTTGAGAACAATTGAGTTTATTAAAAAAACAGATCCATTTTTGAAAATTTTGCCAAGATTAGCAACTCCAGAGGGAATAAAAAATGCTTTAAGTCAGTACGAAAAAACACTCGATGTTGAATTTGGAGATATATTAAGCACTAAAGCAAAAAAAGAAGAACAAATTGGTCAAGAGGATTTAATAAAAGCATCAAAAGAGCTTCCAATAATAAGTATTGTTGATACTTTAATGAAGCACGCAATACTGCAAAAAGCTTCAGATGTTCATATTGAGCCTTTAGAGAAAGAGGTTGTTGTGAGGTTTCGTATAGATGGCATATTAAATGACGTGATGAATTTGCCGGCATCTTCTGCTCTTGGAATAGTTGCTAGAATAAAAGTTTTGTCAAACTTAAAGCTTGATGAGCATAGGCTTCCTCAAGACGGTAGATTTAAAGTTGAAACAGAGGATTATAAATACTCTGTGAGAGTTTCTGTTTTACCTGTTTTTAATGGAGAAAAAATTGTTATGAGACTTTTGGCGGAGGGAACAAAAGCTCAAACATTGGAAGGCTTGGGTTTTTCTGGTAAATATTTAGAAATTATTAAGAATAACTTAGAAAAGCCAACAGGAATGATTTTGATTACAGGTCCCACGGGATCTGGAAAAACCACAACCCTTTACTCTATGATGGAAATTTTAAATACTCCAGATGTTAATATTTCTACTGTTGAGGACCCAATAGAATATAGAATGCCACGAATAAATCAGACGCAGGTTAATGCTAAAATCGGTCTTACTTTTGCAGCGGGATTAAGGTCTTTGGTTAGGCAGGACCCTGATATTATTATGGTTGGAGAAATAAGAGATAATGAAACAGCTTCTCTTGCAATTAACGCAGCTTTGACAGGTCACCAAGTTTTATCAACATTGCACACCACAGACGCTCCGGGAGCCATACCAAGGCTTTTGGATATGGGGGTTGAGCCATTTTTGGTTTCTTCAACTTTAAATGTAATTGTGGCTCAAAGATTGGTTAGAAAGATTGGTGGAGGAAAAGAAAAGTACAAGTTAAGCGATGCTGTTATATCAAACTTGTCAAAATACTGCAATATGGAAAGAATTTTAAACTTGCTCAAGGAAGAAAAACTTGTAAAACCAAAAGCCACCCTAGAAGATGTTGAGTTGTACAGGCCTAGATTCTTCTAGTGGATATAAGGGGAGGATTGGAATATTTGAAATTTTATCTGTAGATGAATCTATTAAGCAGTTAATAGTAAGCAAGTCATCATCAAAAGACATTAAAGCTAAAGCAATTGAAAATGGAATGAAAACAATGGTTGAAGACGGTTTTATTAAGGCGGTTAAAGGGTTGACCTCAATTGAGGAAGTATTAAGAGTTATCATTGATTAAAAAAGTAGCCAAGCACTAAATTTTTTATGCCCAATTATTTTTACACAGCAAAATCATTTGATGGAGAAACTGAATCTGGTAATTTGAATGCACAAGATGAGTATCAATTGGCAAAAATTATAAAATCAAAAGGGTTGATTTTGATTAGATCGGTCCCTGAAGAAGGAAAAAAGAAAATTTCTTTTAATACTTCTTTTTCATTTTTTCCTGTTTCTTTAGGAGAAAAAATAATGTTGATTCGTAATCTTGGTGTGATGTTTTCAACGGGATTATCTTTGGTTAAGAGTCTTGAGGTTTTGGCAAAACAAACAAAGCATCCAACTTTAAAAAAAGCGTTAGCAGACATTGAAAAAAGGGTGAATAAAGGTGAAAACCTTTCTGATGCACTTTCAAAGTATCATAATATTTTTCCTGACTTATTTGTGAATATGATAAAGGTTGGAGAGGAGTCTGGAACACTTGAGGAAATTTTTGAAATTTTATCTCTGCAACTTCAAAAAGAACACGAGTTAAAATCAAAGATAAAAAATGCGATGATTTATCCTGCAATTATAGTTTTAGTAATGATGATTGTTGGGGTTGTTATGGTGGCCTTTGTAATTCCAAATTTAAAAGTATTTTTTGAGTCACTCAATGTTGATGTGCCAATTTATACTAAAATTATTATTGGTATTGGAGATTTCTTGGCTCAAAAATGGTACGTTGCAATTTTGGGAATTATTTTATTTATAACTTCTGCTTACTTTGCAATTAAAACAAAGCTGGGTAAGGCACTTCTTGATACGTCTTTACTAAGGATTCCCGTAATTTCTCCAATTGTTAAAAAAAGTAATTCAGCTTTTCTAATAAGGTCACTAAGCTCGATGATGTCAGCTGGGGTGCCAATGCTAAGGGCTTTGGAAATTGCTTCAAAAACGGTTGATAATAACTATTTTAAAAGTGCTGCTATTGATGCAGGTGAAAAAATTAGGAAAGGATTAAAGCTTTCAGTTGCTCTAAAAGATCATCAGGATATATTTCCTTTTGGTGTGACAGAAATGGTTGAAATTGGGGAGGAAACAGGAAAAAGCTCTACAATTTTAAAAAAATTAGCAGATTTTTATGAGCAAGAAGCAATTTCAGCGGTAGAGCGACTATCAATATTAATTGAGCCAATGCTTATAATTGTTTTGGGTTTGGGCGTTGGAATATTTGCTTTTTCAATTATTGAGCCAATGTATTCTTCTTTGCAATCAATAAGCCAGTAAAATGTTTTATTTTCCCAAATTTAATTTTAACAAGCAGAGTGGATTTTCTTTAGTAGAAGTTCTTGTTGGAATGTTTTTGATTTTGATTTTATTTAGTCTTTTAATTATGGAGTTTGGCTTGTTATCAATAAGCAAGAATCAAAAATACGAAAACATTGCCTATCATGTTGCCAATAAACAAATGGAGGAGTTAAGGTCTACAGACTTTTCCAGCCTGCCTTCTTCAGGAGTAATTTCTGATTTGCTTATTGATGAAATTCCGTCTGGCAGTGGGAGTTTTACAGTTAATGATTATGCTGAATATGAAGGATTAAAAGAGATGGTTGTGACAGTAAATTGGAATGATGGAGTTGCCAAATCAGTTGTATTAAGAACTTTAGCTTCAGGCACAGGAATTAATCCTAATTAAAATATGAATAATAAAGGGTTTACATTAATAGAGGTGCTTGTTGTTTCAGCTATACTTTTTCTTGTAGTTGGTTTTCTGGGTTATTTGTCTGTAAAACACTTTTGGATATATAATAGTCAGGTTTCACAACTGGATGTAGGAAATGACGCTAGGATTTCTTTAGACGATATAGATAATTTTGTCAGATCTGCTCGTAGAGTGTCTGCTAGTTATGATATTTACTCCACGGGATCACAAACTCTTGTTTTGCAATTGCCGTCAATTGATTCGTCAAATAAAATTATTGAAAACACATATGATTATGTTGTTTATTATTTATCGGATCAGGCATTAGCCAGAGAGATATTCCCAGACTCAATTAGTGACAGAGAAGCGGGAATAAAGACACTAACAATTTATATTGACCCAGAAAACTTTTCTTTTACTTATGACAATGCAGATTATTCTTTAGTCAAAAAAATAACAACTTCGATTTCAATTAAAAAGGGTCAATCTGGTCAACAAAGGTCTATTACACTTTCTTCTAAGTCATTTTTGAGAAACTATTAAAAAATGAAAGTACTTTTTTTAAAAAAATTAGGGTTAGATGGATTATTTGTGGCTACATCGCAAAGGGGCCAAATAATGCTTCTAATTATTATTCTTATAACTGTAATTAGTTTTATGCTGGGTGCCGTTTTAATGTATACAGGATCTCAAGTTTTATCAAGCAGAAATTCAGTTTATAAGGAGCAGGGTCTACATATTGCTGAAGCTGGAGCTGAATTGGCAATTTGGAAATTAAATAATGAGCAAAATTATAATGGAGAATTAAATACTGCTTTTGGAAATGGAGATATTGATATTGTTGTGGAAAATGTCGGTGTTAGTGAAAAAGAAATTACGGTAATGGGTTATATTCCCAACAAAGAGAATCCTGCAATAGTAAGAAGCGTTAGTTTCCAAACGGGCATATCCTCTGATGCGGTTTCATTTAACTATGGAGTTCATGTAGGAGAAGGAGGATTAGAGATGAATAATGGCAGTAAAGTGATAGGTAATGTATTTTCCAACGGAAATGTTTTTGGTGGCCTCGGTACAATAACCAATGACTTAATAGTGGCAGGAAATGGGCATAGCGTTGATGATATCACTGTCAATGAGGACACAATTTCTTATAGTTGTTTGTCTCCAGCTAAAATCAAGGGAAACTTGACCTATGTTAACGGTGGCACGCGCACTTGTACGGTCACTGGGTCAATCTCAACACAGTCTGCTGAAATTCAAAATCAGCCACTACCTATTTTACAGTCTCAAATTGACACATGGAAGAGCGATGCAGAAAACGGAGGAATAATAACAGGGGATTATACTATTACCAATAATCAAAGTGTGATATTGGGTCCCAAAAAAATTACCGGCAAGTTGACCATAAGTAATAATTCAACACTTGTAATAACAGGTACAATATATGTGGTAGGGAATATTCTTTTTGATAATAACTCTACGATTGAGTTAGATAGTTCTTATGGAAGTCTTGGTGGAATAGTGCTGTCTGACGGTAAAGTTGAAACGAAAAATAATGCATCACTTAATGGATCAGGTCAGGAGCAGAGTTATATTTTGGTATTATCAACAAATACTGCAAATAACGCTATTGTGGTAGATAATAATGCAACTGGGGCAATATTTTATGCAAGCGCTGGGGGTGTCGAACTGAAAAATAATGTACGCGCTAAAGAAATAACTGGATATAAGGTAAAGCTTAATAACAATGCTATCGTTGAATATGAAACAGGTTTAAGTGACTTAAATTTTACCTCAGGACCTGGAGGATCATGGGAATTTATTAGGGGAACCTATACAATTATCAAGTGATATTTATGTTATACTAAAGAAAAATGTTTAAATTTTTAAATGTAAAACCAGAAATATTTGGAATTGATATTAATGATTTGTCTTTAAGAATTGTAAAACTTCAAAAAAGGGGAAGTAGTTTTAGGTTGGTTTCCTATAATGATGTTGATATACCTGCTGGTATAGTAAAGGAGGGGGTTATTCAAAATGAGGATTCATTGGCAAAAATTATTGTGGAAGCCTCCAAAAATGTAAATGGCAAAAGACTAGATACAGAATATGTAGTTGTTTCTTTACCAGAGGAGAAATCTTTTTCGCAAGTAATACAAATGCCTAGAATGTCAGAAAAAGAGCTAAGGCTCGCAGTTCCATTTGAAGCTGAAAATTATATACCCCTGCCAATTAACAAGGTTTATATCGATTTTCAAGTAATTGAGACTAAAGAAAAAAATCCAAATCATTTAGATATTTTAATTAATGTGATGCCAAAGCCAATAGTGGATTCTTATATTTCTTGTTTTAAAAAAGCTGGACTTACGCCCTGTATTTTAGAGGTTGAATCCCAAGCAATCGTAAGAGCCTTTACTAAAAACGGTAAAATGGAAAATCCCGTAATCTTTGTTGATTTTGGTGAGACAAAAACCAGTCTTATAATATATGCAGAAAACTCAATTCGCTTTACTGTCACACTTTCTATTTCCTCAACTCAATTAACAGAGGCTATTTCCCAAAAAATGGGATTAAGTTTTAATCAGGCTGAAAAAATTAAGTTTAAAAACGGATTTGATCCAAAAAATAATGATACATTTGAGATTTTAAGACCAATTATTAAGAAGTTATCTATTGAAATTAAAAAATACATTGATTTTTACAAGGGACATTCTTCTCATGACTATTTTCCTGCAAATTCCAATATAGAAAAAATAATACTATGTGGCGGGGGGTCAAACTTAAATGGAATAGGAGATTTTTTATTCAAAGAGCTTGGAATTAAAACCGAAATAGGAGATCCATTTTTTAATATATCTAAGAAATACAAATTTTTTCCAGAGAAAAGGGCGCTATCTTTTACAACAGCTATAGGTTCTGCTTTAAGAGGTGTGTCAGATACTTACTTAAATAGTTATAGTGATAACAAGTAAAATTTAGAAACATGATTAATCTTCTTCCTGACACAGAAAAACAAAATCTTCTTTTTGAAAAAAATAAAAACCTAATAATAGTTTTAGCAAGTATTACGGTAATTTTTTTAATATGTCTTGCTTTAGTTTTGTTTGCGCTAAAGTTTTATATTCTCCAAAAAGTTGATTACCAAAAAGAAATTCTAAAAAACGCTGAAGATAGATACCACACAAGAGAGTTTTCTTCTCTTCTAGAGTCATTGCGTGACCATAATTCAAATATTTTAAAGGCAGATATCTTTTATAAGCGGAATAAATATTTGTCACCAATATTAAAGAAAGTACTTGATATTGATAGGTCATCAGCTATAGTTTTTGATAGTTTATCTTTAGATAGGTCTGAATCTGATTTAAAAATTAAAGTTAGTATTTATGGAACAAGCAAGACAAGAGATGATTTAATTATATTTAAAAATAACATTGAGAAAGCAAGTAATGTTAATAATGTTAATTTGCCACCAGACAGCTTGGTTAAGCCGTCAAATGTAAGTTTTTACCTGAGCTTTGAGGTAGTTGAGTAGGGCAATAGGTTTTATGAAAATACAAAATAAAATATATTTAATACTGTCAGTCTCAATATTAATATGCCTAATGCTTATTATATTTTTAATTTATCCTTTGTTTTTAGATTTTAAGAAAACTTCTTCAGAAATTATGTCTGATAAGCAACAATCTGCTCTTTTGTATAATCAAAGCCAAGAACTAGATTATTTTTACGAAGTTATTGAAAGTTATCAAGATGACTTAGATGAAATTAGTAGGTCATTCGTTGATTTTTCAGATCCAGTTAGCTTTATTGAGTTTTTAGAAGATATTGCTTTGGATCTTGACGTTAACCTTGATATTAGCCTTGTTAAGGATTCATCTAAATCAAACTCATCAATTACAAATTTTCAGGTGAGCGCTCAAGGTTCTTTTCAGAATGTGATTATATTGTCTCAAAAGATTGAATCAGGACCCTATTTATTGAAAATGAATAAGTTATCAATGAGCAAGATAACAACAGAAAAAGATAGCTCATTGGTTGAAGCGGTGATTATAATTCAACCCTTAAAAAAGTAGAACATGAATTTTACTAATAAAATGATGTTTGACTACGGAAAGATTTTATCAGGATTTGTTGATTTAATTAAAAAGATTCTTTGGGTAGTAGCTAGGGATGCTTTCTTGTTTATTCTAATATTTATTTTGTCAGCTATAGTGTTAGGAGAGGTTTTATTTTATAATTATGTATTCTTAGTTCAAGTAAGCGAGCCAACTACCAGTGATTCATTGGTGATATTTAGGGAAGAGGCTCTTAAAAATGTTATAGTAAAAAGAAAAGAAGGAGAAAGTGCATTTAATAGTCCTTTTGGGTCAAATTATATTAATCCTTTTAAATAAAAAATATGAACAAAAAAGTTTTTTTAGTGGAAGATGATTCTGCAATTTCAGACATTTATAAAGCCATAATGGAAAAATCAGACCTGGATGTTGAAGTTTTTTCAATGGGTCAAGATATTATAAAAGCCGTAAAATTAATAGGTAAAGATGGTGGAAATACTCCAGATATTATTTTGCTTGACCTAATACTACCTGATATGAACGGGTTGGATATTTTAAAGGAAATTAAGACTAATGAATCCTCAAAGGATATAAAAGTTTTTATACTAACAAATCAAAGCGATGTTGATTTTGGAGAGATTGTTGTAAGGCCGGACAAAATTGTGACAAAGGCAAATATCACTCCAACACAGTTGGTTGATGTTATTAAAGAGGAATTAAAATAAAATATGGAAAACTCAAGTAAAAAAGTTCTTATTGTGGAAGATGACAAAGATTTCTTATGGCTTTTGAGGCAGAGTTTTAACATAAAAGATATTGCTGTTTTTTTTGCGGTTGACGGGGAAGAGGGATTGGAGATAGTAAAAAAGGAAAAGCCAGATTTGGTTTTAATTGATATTTTACTTCCAAGAATGAATGGCATTGAAATGGCAAAAAAAATGAAAGAAGATGGAATTAGTTCTCAAATGATATTTTTAACTAACTTACGAGATCCGCAGCACATTAGCGAGGTAATGAATGTGGCGGTTGGGGCTGATTATATTGTAAAATCAGATATGCATATTGATGCAATCATTGAAAGAGTAAAGAATAAATTAGGGATTAAATAAGTTTAATCAATATATTTTAATGAGAGTTGTATTTAAATTTTTTTTACTATTTTTATTTCTCGGGCCTTTATCTGTTTTTTCAGCAACAACCGGGACTCCTTCAAATACTGTAATTTTTACTGCTACAAATCCTGCTCCAACTATTAGTTCAATATCTCCAACTAATGCAGAAATGGGTGGAGGTGGTTTTTCTTTAACAGTTATTGGAACTAACTTTGTTTCTGGTTCTCAGGTAAAGTTTAATAATCAAAATAAACCAACAAATTTTGTTTCAATTACGCAGGTTGTAGCCCAAATAAACAGTGCCGATATTAATAATGCAGGATCTTATGATGTTGTTGTTTTAAATCCATCTCCAGGAGGTGGAGTTTCTAATTCAATATCTTTTAGCGTTTTGGAATCAGAGGTGTTGCCAAAGGAGATTGATGTTTTACCAACAGAAAACCCTAATGACAATATTGATAATGGATTACAGTTAATCTTGAATAGTGCAGATAAAGTGGCCGTTGCTATTGAAAAATCTATTACGAATGTAGTTAAAAATATAAAGTCTTCAGAGGTAATAGGTAATATTTTTGAAAACACAAAAAAAATAGTTGAAACTCCAGTTGGATCTACATCAGTTAAAACGATCACGGCGACCGGTATTATTGCTTCTGCTATAGTTGCTACTCCTTCTTTTAGTATTGCTGAAGTATTTCTTATACCACTAAGGTTATGGGGATTATTAATGAGTCTAATGGGAATTAGAAAGAAAAATTTACCTTGGGGTGTTGTTTACGATTCTGTGACAAAAAGACCTTTGGACCCAGCTTATGTGACGCTAAAAAACTCAAGAGGAAAAGAAATTTCTTCTGCAATTACAGATATTGACGGAAGGTATGGGTTTTTAATGCCACCTGGAGTTTATTATATAGAAGCCCAAAAAACTAACTACGCTTTTCCGTCTAAAAAGATAGGTAGTTTTGGGGATGAAGTTTATAGTAGTCTTTATTTTGGAGAAAAAATTGAAGTTGAAAGTGGGCAAGTAATTAAGAAAAATATTCCATTAGATCCTGTAAATTTTGACTGGAATGAATTTGCCAAAAAGGGTAAAAACTTTATGAAGTTTTACTCAATGTGGGACATCATTATCAGGAAAATTTCAAATGCGGCGTTTATTATAGGTCTTTCAATGTCTATATTAATGCTCTTTCTTGTGCCTCGACCCTATAATGCAGTTATATTCTGTCTATACATTGTTTTGATAGTTTTTAGAGGCATAATGAATATTTTTGGTCTTGGTCCAAAATCATCAGGCTATATAAAAGATAAGGCAACGGGCACGCCTTTATCTTTCGCAATTATTAGAGTGGTCTCTCCAACAACCAATGTTGAGGTAAGCACTAAGGTGGCTGATAAATACGGGCGATACTATTGCCTGGTCCCTAGAGGAAAGTATTATGTGAAGATTGAAAAAAAGAATGATGATGGATCTTACGCTTTAATACATACTTCGCCAGTTATTGATGCCTCAAAGAAGGGAATAATAAATCAAATGTTTACAATATAATAGTTTAAATGATTCTAAAGAGTTTAAAAACTGCCAGTATCGTTATTTTATTTTAATTTTTTAAGAAGTATAATTAATTATGGAAGAAAATATTAAAAGATATTATCCGCTAGGAAAAAAGACTCTCGCAATGCTGGTTTTGAGAAGATCCTTTTTTGTAATATTTATGTTGATATTTTTGTTTGTTGGTTTGTTTTATCTGCAGTATGTTTCTAGTGAATATACTAATTTAGCGCTCTATTTATTTTTTGGGTATTTTGTTATTTTATTATTCTTTTCTTTAATATCATTTTTTTTGGGCTGGCTAGAATATACAAGATACGAAATTGTTTTAGGTGATAAAAATTTAAAGATGCAAAGAGGTTTAATCGCAGTAGAGCAGGTGGGGATACCATATAGGTATATTCAAGACATTAAGATTGAAAGAAGCCTTATTGCTCAAATTATTGGAGTGAGTGACGTAATGGTGACAATATCCGGAAGTGAACAGCAAGAAATTCACCCTGGTGAAAAGCACCCTAGCGATATTCATAAAATTATTTTACCGGCGCTAGAAGAAAAAATTGCCAAACAAATACAAGAAATTATTCTCAATAGAGCACAGGTTCAACAGTTTGATGTATCAGGTAAAATGTAGATAAATTTCATATCACTTCATTCCCTTACTTATCCACAGCAGGTTATTTACAACCTGTTTTTTTGTTATAATTAAGTAAGAGTTATAATTTTTTGACAAAGGTCGATTTTAAACTAATTATATTGTGAAATTATGCAAAAACTAAACGTTGTAGATATTATTGCATTAGTTTTGGTAGTAATAGGAGGGTTAAATTGGGGGTTGATTGGGTTAGGAATGACAAATGTGGTTGAAATGATTTTTGGAGGCCCATTGTCTCGCTTAATTTATATTTTAGTGGGTCTATCAGCCATTTATGTTGCTTGGCTTTGGATGAAATTAGAGAGGAAATAGAAATAATAGACAAACAAAAAACGGCGTAGCTGCGCCGTTTTTTGTTTAGTATAAATATCCCCAAGTTTGCAGTTTATCTGAATCTTCCCCCCACGAGGCCCCAATGTCGGTACGATAAATCATATTAAGCAGTATTATGTTATCTATTCTGCTGTATGCCTGTTTTCTTGCTTCTTCCATTGTTGTGCCGTGCCCCGTCACAATTAAAACATATCCGCTAGAGCCGGCAACTCTCCATATATTATCAACAATTTTTACATCTCCTAGATGTATCCCATCAATGTTTGGTTTTTTAAATAAAATTGAAAGGTCTTTATATAATTCCATTTCGCTGGGATCGTCATATGGAAAAGGGGGAGTCACACATACAATGCCAACCTGAAACCCTTTTTTAGTTTTTAGGTTAAAAGGGCGGTTGTTGCTTATTTCATATAGAAATTCACCCCATTCACTTAAAACTCCTTCTTGCTGAATTGATATTGTGGGATAGCCAAATCTGCATGTGAATTCCAAAGGATAAATTCCTCTACCATTAACTATGCAATTTATATCTATATAACCAACATACCCAGATTTTTTTAAATCTTCTGCCATTCTGCCGGTAGTTTCTTTAAAAAGTTTGTTTGGTTCTGCCCAAAACATGGATGTTCCCATTTCTCCTGTCATGGGCCCTAATTCCCCCGGGAAAAGCCTTTTGTGTTCAAAAGCAATTAGTATTGGAGTAATAAATTCGTTTCCGTTAAAAAAAGCTGACATCCCAACCTCAACTCCAGACACAAATTTTTGAAGCTGAAATTGTTTTATTTTTTTGCTGATTATAGATTTGTTTTGCTGTAAGACTTCGTACAAATCTTTTCCATCTTCTTCTTTTGCAATAAATAAAAGGCCTCTCCAGTCGCTTGGCACAAAGCCAGAGGGTTTATAAACATATCTGCCCGGATTATTTTTAATAAATTCAAGAGCTGTGTCGTAATTATCAAAATCAAATGATGCTAAAGTTAGCATTCCCAATCTTTTCATTTCAGCTTGTCCAAATTCTCTGTCGTCTTCAAGTCTGTCTGTATAGGTACTTCCTCCAACAACAGCTTTGCCTGATTTTCTTAATGCATCGGCTTCTTTCCCAAAACCAATGTCGTCAAAAACTATTACATCTGCCCAATCGGTGTGTTTTTTCCAGTCATCAACTTTATCTAAAAAACCTTCATAAACATCTTTATCTTTGTCATTTCCCTCATTTTTTATAAAAACTTTTACTTCGTGTCCTTCTTTCTTAATTTGCCACGCCAAATCTCCAGATAAACTTTCCCAGCTGATGAATAAAAATTTTCTTTTTGGTTTTTCAGTATTTGTTAAATTATTTTTTTCGGTTTGCCCGTTTGCCATATTTATATTTAAATTTTATAAAACTAAAACATTTATAATGTTAACATCTTTTTTAAAATAATAAAATTTTTTTAAAAAAACAGCGCCAATTTTTACATCAGCGCTATTTTTTTTCTAGTATCTGTTTTGTCTTGGAGGTCTGTTTTTTGACCAGCAATCTCTGCAATAAATTGGTCTATCTGGGGCTGGCTCAAAAGGAAGTTCTGTAATTTCTTTTCCGCAATCAGAACATTTCCAATTTCCCTTTACCATTTGACGGGGAGCAAATCCTCCTCCTCTACTGTTATTATCTCTATTAAACATTATATGAATGAACAAAGTTAATGATATAACCCAGTCCCTTAAACTTAGAAAATTTCATAGCCCAAGGGGCTGGGTTTAACACTCTTTGCTCATTGAATTAAAACGACCTTGTTGACTAGCCGTTTTAATTTGTGCAGACTCACTTAAAGAGTCTTTTGAATTACACGACTTATGTCTTTTTTTGATTATCACCTTTTATCTATGCAGTGTCAACTTTTTTTGTAATTAATTTGTTAGTAAAACATATAAATTATAAAGCAATTGATTTTAAGTGATATTGAGATTAGTATAGTAATATAAGTAAAACAATTAAAAATTACAACATGAAGCGATTATATTTAATTTTTTCTATAGTATTGTGTCTTTCTGCGCTGGTCTTTTTTTCTGTAATGAGTTTTTTTTCAAGCAAACAAAATACAGGAAACCAACCGCCTGTTCAAATTGAAGGAATTTCTGTTTTTTATCCAAAGGCAGAAGAAGTAATTTCTTCTCCTCTTGGGGTTGTGGGAGTAGTAAATGGTGGAGGCTGGATTGGGTTTGAAGGACAGGTTGGGACAGTAAAACTTGAAGACGAAGACGGAAATGAATTGGCTTCTGGGATTTTAAAAGCCAAGGGAGAATGGATGCAAGAAGTAATTAATTTTGAGACCACTTTGAGCTTTGTTTCTCAAAAAGAGCAAAATGGAAAACTTATATTTTATAATGAAAACCCAAGCGGAGAAGAAGAAAGAAATAAAACTTTTGTATTGCCTATAAAGTTGCCAAAAATGGAAACTATGCAGGTTTCTGTATTTTTTGGAAAATACGGAGAAGATGAGTGTGAAAATGTTTCTGAAATAAAAAGAATCGTCCAAAAAACACAGACTCCGGCTAGATCCGCTCTTGAAGAATTATTAATAGGGCCCTATATAAAGGAAAATACAGAATATTTTACAAATATAAACTCTGGAGTTAAAATTCAAAGCTTAATAATAGAAAATGGAGTAGCAAAAGTTGACTTTAGTAAAGAATTAGATGAAAATGTTGCTGGATCTTGCCGAGTTTTAGGTATAAGAGAGCAAATAGAAAAAACTCTAAAACAATTTGCAACTGTCCAAAGCGTAGTGATTTCTATAGATGGGGAAGTGGATGAAATTTTACAACCTTGAATTTTAAAATACTAAAAAAATCAAAAAAAAGTAATGCAAGACTAGGACTTATAGAAACCAGTCATGGAGTCGTTGAGACTCCTTGTTTGGTTCCAGTGGCAACCCAAGCTGTTGTTAAAACTCTAGACAGCAAAGAAGTCCAAGAAACAAATTCTCAAATTTTAATTTCTAACACATTTCATTTGCATTTAAAGCCTTCTGAAAAATTTGTTGAAAAGGCCGGAGGATTACATGAATTTATGAATTGGAAGAAACCATTAATGACTGATTCTGGGGGTTTTCAAGTTTTTTCTCTGGGTTTTGGCAGAGATTTTGGCACAGGGAAGATTCTAAAAGCTCAAAGTGGCCAGTCAATTAAAAGGGGGAACAATCCAAAGTCAGTTAAAATTACCGAAGACGGAGTTTATTTTAATTCTCCTATTGATGGTAAAAAATTATTTATTGGGCCAAAAGAATCAATTAAAATTCAAGAAAAGTTAGGGGCTGACATTATTTTTGCTTTTGATGAGTGTACTTCACCCATTGCTGATTATGAATACACAAAAAAATCATTAGAAAAAACTCACAGGTGGGCAAAAATTTGTTTAAAAGAAAAAAAAACCAAACAATCCTTATTCGGAATTGTGCAGGGGGGAAAGTTTAAAGATTTAAGAATTGAGTCAGCCAAGTTTATCGGAGGGCTTAATTTTGATGGGTTTGGAATAGGTGGCGAATTTGGAGATAATAAAAAGGAGATGCCAAAAATGCTAAATTGGGTAATAAGTGAATTGCCCGAAAAAAAGCCACGCCATTTATTGGGGATAGGACATTTAGAAGACATTGAGAAAATAATTAAGGCGGGGGTGGACACTTTTGATTGTACTGTCCCAACTCATTATGCAAGAAGGGGAATTTTGTTTGGGTCTGAAGGAAAAATAAATTTAAAGCAGAGCAAATATTTAAAAAAAAGAGAGCCTTTAGATAAAGGATGCGTTTGCAATGTTTGTTTAAATTATAGAAAAGATTATGTTTGCCATTTATTAAAAGCAGGGGAGCTAACTGCGTTAAAATTAATTACTTTTCATAATCTACATTACTTTAATGGTTATGTTGAAGACATTAGGTCTAAAATCAAAAAAGGAGAAATTTGACATACTCAAAATCGTAGACTAATATAAACGCAGTCCCCGTCTTATATAAAGGAGAGAGTCATTATAACTTGTCCTAA